>ERZ1066118.1959-NODE-1959-length-11073-cov-9.915411_pt1 | contig 11073 bp, 9 predicted proteins | sample MGYA00382765_ERZ1066118 | MGnify/ENA primary metagenome ERZ1066118 (study PRJEB33369, sample SAMEA5778348) | biofilm metagenome | biome: Industrial cooling water; feature: Water cooling tower basin; material: Biofilm | place: United Arab Emirates | collected...
TATCGACTCTGGAGCTTTGTTTCAGTCCCGTTGCCAGGATTCTATTATTTGAAAGATTAGGCGACTTTCAAGATTACACTCACACAATGACAGGTTTCAGTCCCGTTGCCAGGATTCTATTATTTGAAAGATGTGCTCGCTAGGATCGACGGGCATCTTGCCGCAATGTTTCAGTCCCGTTGCCAGGATTCTATTATTTGAAAGCTCAAGTTATTTTTTGTTGCTGTGGGTGAGTTGGCGCTGTTTCAGTCCCGTTGCCAGGATTCTATTATTTGAAAGTTTACAGTTTCTATCAAGTGGTAAGTGTTGGCTGGTTTCAGTCCCGTTGCCAGGATTCTATTATTTGAAAGGAAAACTAGAGTTTGACGAGCAAGGTAACTTTAAGTGTTTCAGTCCCGTTGCCAGGATTCTATTATTTGAAAGATGGCGGGCATAGCCAAGGTTAACCCCAGAATTATGTTTCAGTCCCGTTGCCAGGATTCTATTATTTGAAAGTACGACGCGAATATCGACCAAAGCGTAGTAATAGAAAGTTTCAGTCCCGTTGCCAGGATTCTATTATTTGAAAGCCATAGGAATCAACAATAGTGTTTTCTCCCTAGTAGTTTCAGTCCCGTTGCCAGGATTCTATTATTTGAAAGAATTTATTCTTAGCGGAGCAAGAAGTAGTCAATTATTCAGTTTCAGTCCCGTTGCCAGGATTCTATTATTTGAAAGCAGTTATGGCAGCAGCGCGTTGGATAAGGGCATCAATGTTTCAGTCCCGTTGCCAGGATTCTATTATTTGAAAGCTGCGATCGCCTGCAAAGAAGGTAAATTAATATCCAAATGTTTCAGTCCCGTTGCCAGGATTCTATTATTTGAAAGCATAACCTTCAAACATTCGAGGAAGAATGTGATGGTTTCAGTCCCGTTGCCAGGATTCTATTATTTGAAAGTCTTCTCTCCCTTCTGGTGGATCGAGTTTATCTGTCGTTTCAGTCCCGTTGCCAGGATTCTATTATTTGAAAGCCCGCCAGCTAGAAAGCTCTGTATGAGAGCTTTTCAACGCCCAATTTCGTCAACCTAAGTTAGAAGTCCATTTGAGCTTGATTAGTAGTGGCTCAAATCAAGCTTGATTTTGAGCATCTATAGTTGAAAGTATTGCTTTTTCAAGGTTCTAGCTATTTTCGTGAACCCCCTAGGGTTTTCGCCCTCGCTTGGGTTTACGAAAAATTGGTCACGTTCCCATCATAGAACCAGTACCTGCTCTTGTCTAGGTTGCTCCGAGCCATAGGCAACGGTGCGCTTGAGCGCTCCCGCATCTAAAATATAAATCCGCACTGAATCTTCATCTGGCTGAATCAACTTTTCAATTTTAAGTTGTAGCTGAATAAACTGTACAGATGTCAGAAAACATTCAAACACGCTATATTGAGTCCATTTACCATAACCAGAAAGTAGCTTATGCAAGCGATTCCGTCGTTTATTAGCTGCCTTTGTATCAGGTAAATCGTAAATTACTAAGTAAAACAAAGTGGTAGTAGTCACCGCAACACCAATGGCTTGTAAACTACTCCTTCCTGCAAATGCCGACTTAACAAACGTGCTTGTAACTCAATAGCACGGCGATAAGAGCAGCGATAGTTAAATACAGGATGCTTGAATTCATCGTTCATTTTACGTTCAAAAGCTTGCAGGAAACTCTTACGTCCGTTGTTAGACAAACGGTAGGCTCCTAAGCTTTCTGTAAAATCGTGCGGCTGAATTTCTCGATTGTTAAAGACTGATAGTACTAGACTATCAGCTACCAACGGACGAAACTCTTCCATTAAGTCTAAAACCATTGCTGGTTGTCCCCGACTGACTTCATGCAAATAACCAATATAAGGATCGAGTCCTGCTAGATGTACTGCTGCTGTTACCTGCACTCTCAGTAGTCCGTAGGCAAAGCTAAGTAGAGCGTTAACAGGGTCTGTCGGAGGGCGACGGTTACGCCCTTGAAACACCCAGCGATCGCCAATCATCTTAGACCAACAGGCAAAATATTCGCGGGCAGCAAGCCCTTCGATGCCTCGGACTCGGTTCAGGGTTTTCTGCTGCTCAACCTGGCTTTTGCGCTGTTTGAGTTGACTTTCTCGTACATTATGGCGGTACAACACGATATTTTGATTGTGGATTTTGGCTGAAACGATCGCCTTTACCAACTCCAACCGTTGTTCTGCGTCCAGGTAACGCTGATACTGTAATAGGCGCAGTTGTCCGTTGCGAGAGTAACCAGGCAGTGCCGAACCCAAATGTTTGCCAAAACTGGATAGGTAATGCACGGGCATTCCTAATTCCAGAGCGTAAACGAGTGCATCGCCAGTGACCTGTGGATTTCCCATCAACACAACCTGTTCGACTGTTTGGGCTGGAACGGCTTGCTTTGACCAAGAGCCATCTTCTTGCTTCAGGGCAACTGTAAAAGCTTCATAGGTTTTACTCAAAATTGCATCAGGCTGAGTAACGTAGAGAATTGACACCTTAAACCTCCTATAATAGGTGTTTGACTTCAAACGGCAGGCAAATACCCATCAAACTACATGACTGGCACTTTTGAGGACGATCGATTGGGGCAGGCATAGGACGATTGACAGCCTGTCGTGCGGCAGCGATCGCCGCTTGGGTCGCTTGTCTCAATTGGGCTGTCAAGGAAACTTTTTGTCGCCTTCGGTTAGCGTGATAGAAAATTTCTCCGTAAACAATTTCGCGTCCCGTTCGTTCTTCCAAGCATAAGGCAGCGGCACAAAGCTGAAAATGGTCGTTCAAATGTCTTGACATTTTGCCCTTTTTGTATTCCAAGGGAACCAGTTGTCCCTCCCTTTGTTCAACTGCATCAATGACACCAGAAACAAGCAGGCGATCGCTCCACACCCACTGCTGCTGGTGAATTAGCATCTCCCCTTCTTGAATGACACTCTCCTCATTAATATTTCGGTGCAGATGACGACCTAAAATGATATGCTCGTTATCTTCCATCTCACCCAGCACATATTCCAAGTAAAATCGGCGCGGGCAATATTCCCAGGCATTTAGGTACGCCAAAGGTAGATAATCTTTCATAAAAATTAATAGGAGTTAAAGTGAAGTGAGTTGGCGTTTTTTGGTATTTGCAGCACTTTTTCGAGGTACGGTTACTTCAGGAAAGAAATTCTTTTCTGGCAAAAACTTTACCTGTCCCATCCCCATTGCAGTTTTGCGCCCCACTCCAGCAAAATTAGCAAAGTGAGCCAGAGTCGTAGCAATTTTCGCCTGGTTTGGGTCGGGAAACCGATAACGTACCCAACCGACTGCTCCAATCTGCGCCCCTCCTTCCATCTTGAGAGCATGGGTTTTAATGTCAAAAGCGGAGATTAGCCCCTGCCAGACAACAGGTGGAAAATGCAAATCTTTCGGTGCAAAGGTATTCCAACGGCGTAACAAACTAGCAAATACAAATTCTGCCAGGGGAAACGGTTGAACGTGTTGTTCTTGCTTAAAACTGGTGGGCGTAAGAAATTGCAGAGTTAGATCGTCAAAAGCTCTAGGAGCCTTTGCTAACAGGTAGTAATCGGCAGAGCTAACTTCTGGATGACTTTCTGGAATTGCATAAATGGCGCGAAGAACGAAGGGACACTTGGCTAATGAAATTAATTCATTTCCCCAAGTATCTAGCCCAGCTAATAACGGATGGATGAGATCGCCGTCGAGCAATGCAATTCGGAAGCAGAATTCATCTCCTGCTTTAGTTCCCGATCTGCGCCTGAATCCTTTCAATGCCGAAACGCTAAATGGTGTATTTTGGCTACTATGAATCGAATTGGCTAACTGCGGATCTCCTAAACTGAGCCAGTCGATCGCCTGCGAGTAAAGCGCTCGTCCTAATGAGGCAGGAAGAACCATTTGCTCGGCTGCCACTAATTCGATCGCGATCGCATAAAGACTGGACGATTTATCAGGCTGCGGCGACGCATCCTGCTCCATAGTGACATCCAACGGGTAAATATGTGTCATCGGGAAGTCTCCAATACTCTCCTTCAAGTTGTGACTGACTGACCAGGCTAACGGGTGGCATGACAATCCGGTTGTACAAAACCAGCCGTGTAGAGGGTGGGAGATCTAGGGGATTAAGCGGATGGCAACAGGTAAAAGTTCCCGAATCTGGTTTTAGCTCTACAATGGGTTTTGCTTGAATGTGGACTTTTGCAGCCCATTTTCCTAAACGAATCCAAGTTCGTCGCTGCGCGTCTTCCTGCTCCTGCATCCAGGTTGGCAGAGCAGATGTATCCTTCGCCATAATATAGGTTCTGTACGTGCTGCCAACTGCCAGTTCTTTAGCGCGTCCAAAGTTGATCGGATAGTTGCGATCGGCTCCCTTATCTCCAAATTGCTTGGACTTGCCATAGTAATTGATCTGAGCTGCTTTGAAGGTGTTGACCTGATAAGACCACTGCAATGGCAGCGCCGGAAACACGTACAATCCAACTTCATTCAAAGGATACAAGCTCTGTTCGCGATCGCGATCTAAATAACTGGGTTTTTGAGCATATTCCCCTTGCAAACGGTAGGGACGGTTGATGTACTGCCCTTCAAATAGCGCATAGCTGAGCGCCCAGTTGTGGAGATACTTTTCGGTTTCAAACAGCGTCCCCATTTCCCGCGTGGCAAAGAAAACATTATCATGTAGGGTCAAAGTGCATTGGTAAAGCATCATAAAAATCTCCCAGATGCTTACTTGCTCTTTCCCTTTTTACCTGCGATCGCCCCATATGTTTCTGCATAGGTTTGAGTCTGTTGATAAAGGGCAGTCAAAGTGGAAGTTAGTTTCGCTTCATCCTGATAGATGCCTGCGACTTCTTCAAGTAAATCGTCCAGTTGAGTCCCAAAAATCGTTTGACTCTTACGAATAGGTTCCCGATCTAAAAGTTGTTCTGCTACACTTGCTGCCTCTTGTCGAATGTCTGCGATCGGTGCGTTAATATCTCCTTTGGCTTTCAGTGCATCATAAACTGCCTGAGTGAAGTACAAATTGCTGAAGATTTCGCCATCACATAAGGTAATGCCAATAATGTGATTGGTCATCGTTCCAGTACGCGATTCCTGCGCTCCATAGCGACGGGTACGAAGTTGATTACCTAGCACGTAGATAAATCCTTCAAAGGTTGGGTCACGAAGTGTTTCAACAGTTGGGAAAACAACTTCTGGTAATACATGATCTAGCTCGTTGATCGCACTCCGTGGTATCCCCTTCTCGCTCATCGTGCCACCTTCAAAGGGTGCATTGAAGGTAAAACTGCGGTGTGAAGTTTCGTAGGGTGTGAGAGAAAAGGCAGAATCAGAATAGACTTTAGAACGCTCCGAACCACTGTCGCCAATTGCAAATCCATAGATAATGCAATCTGGGCATTTTTTGCAAGAGTTTTCGCCGTTGTATTCACAAAACTTGTCTTTGATTGTCCCATCGGCACTAGTCAACTTGAGCGATCGCAACAACTCTCGACCTGCCAAGCGTTCGGGTGTCACCTGCTTGCGCTTGAACATCACCAAACGGCTGATGGCTTCCTGATTTTTTGCATCCAGACCTGCCTGCGTTCGAGCCGTGTTGAGAATGCCATCAGTTTGAAAGACTGGAAACGATTGGCTGTGACGCACCATGAGAAAGTGGACGTACTTGCCAGATGCCAACCGAGGAAATGATGCATGAAAATCAGATTTGAGTGTTTCGAGAATAGTCATAAGAATCTCCGTAAAATGTATTAAGTGTTAGTTAGCTTTCAGCAGCCGAGCCGCTGTTAGCAGTTTGCTTCTCCTGCAATGCCAACCAGCGATAGGCAAATTCAGCACCCGATTTGATGCGGTTGCGGTTTTCCTGAAGCAATGCGCGATCGCCTTTACACATCACGCCGAACAATTCTTCAACACAAGTCTTCATGAAGCAGTGAATTGCTTCAAACTCCTTAGTCTGGCGTGTTTCATAGGGGATAGATTTATCTAATAGCAACGGACGTTTATATATCTCTTGACGATCTAGAGCTGCTTGCAATTGTCCTGCTCCTTGAAAAATTAGTTCTTCATTATCCCAATCCTCCGGCACAGAAAGAATTTGCTCCATTGCTTTTGACAACGGTAGCAGAATTGTATGACTTGATTCATGCAATCCTACTTGATAAAACTGACGATATTCATTCACCAATCGCCTAGTAATTTTTAACTTTTCCTGCATTAATTCATCTCCTTTCGCCCAAATTTGAGCATAATTCCAAAAACGTTTAACATCTTCTTTTCCTAATTCGCGTTTGGTTTCACCTCGTTCTCGTAGCCCTGCTTGGGCGATCGCAAACACATTCAACACATCAGATACCAAATCTCGCACAGTGCCATTAAATGCTTGCCAACGCGCATCTGGCGGAGAACTACGACATTCCAGATGCAGGCTGTATGCAACCAATAACCGATCTAGGGCTGGAGGTAAGTCCTGTAATCTCAAAGATGCAGAGATACCTAATAAATTCCAGAAACTAGCTGCTCCATCTAGAATCGCTGAATTAGAAAACTCTCGATCGCTACTGTAAAGTGGATCGGGACTGCTGGTAGCCACCACTTTCACACCTAAAAGTATTGGTAATGCCAATGTTAAAAAGGCAGGGTAAACCCAAGCATCGGCGGCTGTTTTTCCGCGAGTTGTTGTGTAGGTCATTGCCATAAAAGGCAAATCTATTACTGAATAACTTTCCCCAAAGCGACCCGCTTCTGGTTCTTCACCCTCTCGCCAAGGCAAGTGTTGTAATCCATCCAGTTGCATCTGTGCCTCTAGCCATTGCTTCCGAACTTCCCATAAGTTAATCCGCTTGAATTCTTTCACCAAACGTCTTACTGCCAGTGCTACTTGAGGTGAGTAAACGTAAGCTGGAAAAATATAGAGAAACACGGGTTGTTGTTCTTCTAATTTTCCAGATGGCACAGACCAGTAAGCTTGGCGTAATAGCATCTCTAGCGACCAAATCTTGGAAATGCCACGCTTAATACGTCTACCTCCCAGGCTATTTTTATTGCTATACTGTTGCGGCTTAAATAGCACAACTGAGTCAAGCTGATCTTCCGCTGCTGCTTCACCGGAACTAAGCGAACAAATCGGCTGATTTGTGACTTTTGCTTGTGCATAAGCAGCTAATTCGTCCTGAAAAGTTACTATTCGATCGTGAACTATATAAACTTCTAAATATTGATTCAAGTAGCTAATAAAAGCTTCATAAGTTGGGCTACTTTGTTGTTTGAGTAAATTATTTACTTCAGCCCATGTCGCAAGGCGATCGCTCAAATTCAAAAGCAAGTCCAAAAATTCTTCGTCATTCAATGTTGCGCGATCTGCAACATAGTAGGAGGCGACATGATACCAACCGTAATTAACTCCTCCTGATTGAATCGCTGTTTGTTCTACAGAAAATTTTTCTTGCAGATCTAAAAGCTCAAGAACTTTTAGGGCGTAGCGATCGCCATCTGCAAAAAACTCTTTCTGTATTAGAAAAATAAATTCAGCAAGGCGATCCGCCCAAATATTGGCTGCTTGAGTTAACCGTTCTTTTTCTGTTGGGTCAAGTGGTAATCGCTCCAAACGCTTGGGTGTTGCTAGAGCTTTGATATTTGCCACCTTCGCTTTCACGACATTGGGCAGCTGACAAATCAGTTCAGATGGACTGAAAAGCTCTAAAGTTTGTGGCGCAACTTTTAAGCCTTTACCATCTCGAACAAAACCGATATCTCCAGTGCTAAAGTACGTTGCCAGCCCTTTTCGATTAGCTTCATCATCACCCTGAATAATTGCTTGCCAAACGGCTTGAGGAATTTTTTCTAGCTCTAGATTTGTTGGCTTTTGAGGTGCTAGGTAAACTGCACCTTGAGCAAAAGATAGAATCGGTTTCCACTCAATTTCACAGGCAAAACTTACGACTGCATTATGAATTTGATTGGTGAGCAAACCTCGGCAATCTCGTAGGCGATGGTAGACCAATTTATGGGAAATTTCGAGAGAGTCTAAATGCTCGCGCAGACGCTTGCCCTTCGTAGTCGTGACAATATCTGCTGGATCGCTCATGTGAACTGCTACATCACCAAATGCCAACAGATGACGCAGCGGACACTGTAAGCGGCGATCGTCTAGCGTAAACTCTCGCTCATCGCTTTCCCAATTGGCAGGTATGGCATTAGTGCCTATATTAAATTGAGTATTTTGCGCTAGATAGGCAATCTCTAGCAAATACTGTTTCCATTCCGCCCAAAATTCCTGAAAGTCTAAAGTATTTCCCAACTGTTCGCAAACTGCCAAAATCTCTGAAACCTGATAAGCATGAGGCACTTCCTCATCTCGTCCATACAGTTGTTTGCCGTAGTCATGTAAAGTCATTGCCAGACACAGCAACCGCTTTTCAATATCGGTTAACCGTAAATGCTGCGGTAAGTACCTGCTGGCATTCCAGGCTGTAAGTAGTGCATTCAAAACGTGAACCAATAAACTTTGATCTGGTTTGTTTGCCCGACTTTGAGCCACTTCTCTAGCTTTCAGTTCACCCAGTCTGGGCACTAATCGCCGATAATGGTCTGCTTCATCTCCACCCATTGCATAGGTAAAGGCAAACTCCCGCTCGATCGCAGGTAAAAGAGTATCGATGAACGATCGCAGAATTGGATCGGTATCCTCTGGTAGAGTTTCAATAATGAGAGTCTGGAGTAAAGTTGCCATTGCTAAAAATGTAGAGCTAGAAAATATAGGGTTTTGATTTCTCACAGGGCTTCAATCGCCACTTCAATGCTTCCAACAGCAATGCATCCTGGTTAAACGCACAGGCGTAGCACTCATCATCTGCATCCCTGAGTCGATACAGACCAAACATCGGACTGAGATGAAGAGTGTTGCTAATATCCCAATGGCTGTTGGGTTGATTCCGATTCACTGAGACTAAGAATGCCAAAAGCTTTTGTTGGCGGAGACAACGCCCAACTTCCGCTTGGGGATGTCCGGTAATGTGGAGTTTAGAAATTAGGGTTAACGTGCATCGTTTCAACTCATCTGTGCCGCGATCGCATTCCAACCCAATCGGGAAGCGTTTATCTGACCAGCGTTGCAATTTCAGGTAAACCTGAATGTAGCGATCGTCAAATTCGGTTGTAGCACGATCGCATTGTCGGGCTGCTTGTAAAAAGGCATCTCGGTTAATAATCTCAATTTCGGCATAGGGTAATAGTCGAAGTAAGTCATAGATGTAGAAACGCGAACCATCCCAAACAGCTGCTTGTAGATCGGAACCGCCTCGAAACCGTAACAGCTCTTGTTGAACTGCCGCACCTGTTTCCTTATCCTTACCTAAAGCGCACCAATGTCCGCGTTTCTTATCCAGTTGCTCCCCATAAACCCGCCGCAAGTCATTCATCATTCGATTTTGTAACGGCTGCATGACTCCATCTTTTTTCTGGCTGATGCTAAACAGCATTCCCTGAGCCTGGAGTGCGCCCCAGTAGGTGCGATATTGCTCAAACTCCCTTGGTGGATCGAATGCTTCTGCGATAATGTCTTGAAAGCGATCGCGATCGATTTCTTCCCCTGGAGTTAATCTGTCTCGCAATCGCGCCCAAACCCAAGGAGTTCGATTGGGTAGCAGCACAAAAGCGTTGTAGGCTGAGAAACCCTGATGACGACCCAAACGCCCTAATCGTTGGATAAACGTGGCAGAATCACTCGTTTCAAAAATCAGTAAGTGGATTTTGAAATCTACACCCACATCAACCGCACTAGTACCAATAACTAGTACGGATTGCTCTGCACTGTCTAATTCTTGTTGGTTTTTTGCTCTTTCCTGGCGATCGATCCGTCCGCTAACTTCTAGAACTTTGATTCTGTTTTCTGGAAATATCTCTTGGAGCTTCCGCACGGCACGCCCTACTTGTGCTACTGAGTTGAGAATAATTAGCCCCCGTCCTTTCCCTTCTTTCTCAAGAATTTTGCGAATTGTCTCAGCCTGCTCGACCAACCAGGTCAGTGAATCTGCTTCTTGACCCAATTGCACGAACTCCAGATTTACCTGCTGTAAAATTTGTCGGAATCCTGGTATATCTTCACTAACATAATTTCCCGTAACGGTTGTCACCTCAAATCCAGTACTCCTCAGCGTGGAGATAAAATTCTGCTTGGGAGTCGCTGAGGTAAACAAGAATTTTATGGGACGCTTGCGCGATCGCGTGTGACGGATCAGCAACAGACTATTTAAAATCGCCGCTTCCTGATGTACGCCGAAAATGTGAAACTCATCAGCAACATACAGGTCAGGAAATATAGCCAAGGAAGCGAGCGGAAGTTCCGCACGGTTATAGGCAGGGTTATGGTAGCGAAAGTGAGTTATTAAGTGAAAGATATCGGGATTGGTCAGAATTATCTGGTTTTGTTTGAGTGAAAGTTGCAATTCTTTGAACTTGTTGCCTTTTGCCTGCTCAACCCGACGCGCTAACTCTGCTCCATACAGCGTGTCTACTCGAATTACTCCATCAACACCAAATTTTTGACAATATCCTTTAATCTGTCTTTCTGGATCGCCTTTTATTTGTTTTTCCTGGTCTGTAACCAACTCAATTGTCGGGTACAGACTCAAGCTCCGAAATTCTGGATTCAGCAAACTAGATAGATAAGCCGCCAATGATTTACCATCACCTGTGGCAGCAGTATTGAAGATAATGTCAGCAGTACCCTGCTTTACCGCTGCAAAGGTTTGTGCTTGATGCAGCGATAAAGGACAGCTATTACCTTCTGACGGTTGCAGTTCCGACTGCTGGCTGACCCGACAAACACCTTGACATCCCAAAGGGCAACTCTCAAGGGTGTTAAGCTGCGAATAGAGGGGTTTGAGGAAAACTTTCACAGGAAGTTTGCTCGATCGGGTTGTAGCAAGTTTAGACCCCATTTAGAAACAAATGTAATCAAAAAATGATAATATCTAGAAATTCTGGAAATAAATTTTGCACGTATTAAGAATTTTTGTGGCTGACAATCAGATTGCCTTTGCGCTCGAAATCCTGAAACTGCTGGCT
>ERZ1066118.1960-NODE-1960-length-11059-cov-5.728281_pt1 | contig 11059 bp, 5 predicted proteins | sample MGYA00382765_ERZ1066118 | MGnify/ENA primary metagenome ERZ1066118 (study PRJEB33369, sample SAMEA5778348) | biofilm metagenome | biome: Industrial cooling water; feature: Water cooling tower basin; material: Biofilm | place: United Arab Emirates | collected...
GTGCCGCGCGTCGGGACGTTCGCGGGGCGCCCGAAAATCGAGGGCGCGCAGACGTTTTTGATGGTTTATGGCCCGAATCCGTTGCAAAGCTCGACGGGTCTGCTGGTGAAAATGGGGTTTGAAGACCGTTTGGGCGAACTCGGCGCCGATGTGATGGTTTTGGAAACGCCGCTCGCGCTCAAACTGGGGCGCGAAGGCCATTTGCCGCCGATTTCGGGCGTTTTGGATTACTCGTCGGCCGACCCGCGCGGCGAAGACGCGGCGCAAACCGAGTGGATGTTGCAAACCCCAACGCCCGATTTGCCGCGCGTTTGTTTTGGCGATTGGCCGTTTACGCATCCCTTCACCGATTTCGTTTCGCTCGATAACCGCAAAGGCGGGGCGATGGCGACGCAGCACCTTCTGGAGCGCGGCTACGAAAGCATCGCGTTTCTGGCGTTTCATTGCCCCAGCGAAACCCATTTGCTGTGGAAATGGTCGCGCGAACGCGAAAACGGTTGGCGCGAAGCGATGGAAAACGCCGGAAAGATGACGGAAAATTTGGCGTTTTTTCCCGACGAAGAAGTCATCGTCGAAGACGCGCGCGGCGTCGAGCGGGCGATGCGGGAACCCGTGAAATTGCTCCTGCAAAACCGCGCAATTGAGGCGGTTGTGGCGGCCAACGATGCCGTCGCACACTGTTTGCTCGATGGTTTGCACGCGGCCCATGTGCCGCAAAACCAGTGGCCGGCGATTGTCGGTTTCGACGGTTCGGCGGATATGGCGGGCCAACTTCTGACTTCGCTGCGGATGCCCTGGAACGAAATCGGGCGCGCCGCCGCCGACCTGCTGTGGAACCGCGCCAACGCCCTCCCCGACGCCAAACCGCAGAACAAACGCTTTCCCATGCGCCTTATTACGCGCGTCTCGTGTCGTCCTAATTGGTCGAATCACGCCGGACGCGCCAGCCTCGCCGTTTCGCGGCGCGGATGAAAATTTTGGCGGGACGAAGGGCCGACGCCGCGTCGTGGAGGCCAACGCGAAAAACCATCGCCCCGCCAAAATTTCGATTCGAGAAACCGAAATTCGAGAAACCGAGATTCCAAACCCTTGCAAATTCAGAACTTTGGACTTGCAAAATCCGATGGAGAAACCGGCATCTTTCCAGTGCCCTTGAAAATACCATGCAAAACCCACACTCCCGGCGAAGCGCGTTCACCCTGATAGAACTGCTTGTTGTTATCGCCATCATCGCCTTGCTCGCGGCGATTCTGTTTCCCGTCTTCGGACGCGCGCGCGAAAACGCGCGGCGCAGTTCGTGCCAGTCGAATTTGAAGCAGTTGGGCCTCTCGTTCGTGCAGTATTCGCAGGATTACGACGAGCGTTACCCGACGGGATTTCACGTTTATCCAACGGCGGTGGGCGGCGATGGGCGCGCGCGCGGCATGGGCTGGGCGGGGCCGCTTTTTCCTTACGTCAAAAGCGCGCAGATTTTTCAGTGTCCAAGCGACACAACGCGCGCCGGTTCGCGGCGCGTGATTTCTTACGCCTATAGCGCGGGCATGGGCACGGGTGCCAACAATTCCAGTTTGATGCGTCTGACCGCGCCCGCAAAAACCGTGATGCTTTTCGAGGTTCGCAACGCTTCGGTCGCCAACTTCAACCCCAACGAAGGCGTCGGGCAACTCGCTAACGGCGACCCCGCCAACGCCGACCCGGTTTCACCGGCGGGCACCGGAATGGGCGTGATTCGCCAAACCTGCAAATTCGGTTGTAACGGCACTTCGACCGACTCGATTTCGCCCGCTCTCGATGCTGCGCGCTATGCCACCGGCTATCTTTCGACGCGCGGCAACCAAAATGGCTGTTACCGCGCGCCTTTCAATAGCGGCACTCAATCGTGTTTCGATGACACCGTTGGTCGCCATCTGGAAGGCTCTAATTTTTTGCTGGCCGATGGCCATGTGAAATGGTATCGCGGCGAAGCGGTTTCAACGGGCGGAACGGCAGCCTCTTCAACGGCGGCGCAGAATTCCACCGACGCTGCGGGAACCGAACACCCCGCATTTCAAATTACTTTCAGTGTTCGCTAACTTTCAACCATGAAAAACCCATTTTTCGCGCTCGCTCTGGCGCCGATTCTTTTGCCCGCGTGCGCTCTCGCGCAAACCGCCGAAACGCCCATTACGCATCTCATCCGCGATTTTGGGCCGCGCGGCTTTGACTATGGCTACGGCCCGAACTGGAAACCGGGCGAAAACATCAAGCCCGAAGGCGATGGCGTCAAAATTGACACCAACGAAGCGGGCGGCGCCGGATTGGTTCTCAACGGCGTCAACCTGACGCCAAACGGCCAAACCCATCTCGCCGTTCGCGCCAAGTTGCTCGAAGGCAGTGGCAAACCGGGCATTTTGCTCAAGCTCAACGGCCCCGGCGCCGACAAAAGCGTGACGCTCGACCTTTCGCAGTTCAACAGCGAAGGTTACACGACGGTTTTGATGCCTCTTCCGAGCGCCAACTACGAAAAGGTCGCGCAGATCCAGTTTCAAGGCACCAACTGGGGCGGCGGGCAGCCCATCAAATTGTTGATTGACCGCATCGGCACCACAAGCGCCGACGAAAAAGCTAATCAAACCGCCATCGAAAAAGCCAAGGAAGCCGCGAAAAACAATCCGCGCGCCGGGGCGCCCGCCAAAGCGCTACCAAATGTCGCGGGCTGGGGCTTTTATCCGCCTTATCCCGATGCGTGGATGACCTTTCTGAATCAGCAACTCGACCGCGCCAAACAAGCGCGCGAAAAGAAAGATTTGAACGTGGCGTTCATCGGCGACTCGATTACTCAGGGCTGGTGGGAAGGCGGCAAAGAACTTTGGGACGCCAAATATAAGCCGCTGGGCGCCGCGAATTTCGGCATCGGCGGCGATTCGACGCGCCAGGTTTTGTATCGCCTCGATAAAGGCATTTTAGATGGCGTCGCGCCCAAAGTCGTGGTTTTGAAAATCGGCACCAACAACCTTTATGACGATTTTAACGCCGGAAGCGACGCTGAAATCGCCGACGGCATCAAAGCCGTAGTAGCGAAAATCAAGGAGAAAGCGCCGACCTCGAAGATTTTGCTTTTGGGCATTTTGCCCCGCGAAAACGCCTGGTTTAGCGGGCGAATCGCCAAAATCAACGCGCAAATCGCGCCCTTAGCCGACGGAAAAACCGTGCGATTTCTCGATATGGGGCCGCAATTCGCCACCAATCCCGAAAAGGGCGAAGTGATTCCGGCGCTTTATAAAGGCGACAAATTGCACCTCGTCAAAGCCGGATACGAGGCGTGGGACGCCGCGATGTGGCCGACTTTGAGCGAAATGTTGAAGTAGATACGGATTTCAGTCCTTTCGATTTACCTGTATGGTGCGCGGCGCAATGGCTCTTGACGGGGTTTCGTTGCCCCGCGCGCGTGCGCGAAATTGGGCGATAAATCATGCTGCAAGATTGGTTTGTGGACGCGAAATTTGGCGTCTTTCTCCATTGGGGAATCTATTCAACCGGAAGGACTTCCGAGTCCTGGGATTTTTTCACCGGGCGTGTGCCCTACGATGAATACATGGCGCAGGCCGCCGAGTTCACCGCCGAGCATTACGACCCCGATGCCTGGGCGCATCTCATCGCGCAGGCGGGCGCCAAATACGCGGTTCTCACCACTAAACACCACGACGGTTTCGCGCTTTGGCCAACCAAAGAAAACAGTTGGAATGCCATCGAATCGTCCCCGGCGGGCCGCGATTTGGTGGGGCCATTTTGCGAGGCGCTGCGAAAAGTCGGCGTCAAAGTGGGGCTTTACTATTCGCATCTCGATTGGTCGCATCCCGATTATGCGTCGGTTTTGCCCTTGAAAAAACACTGGTTCACTGGCGGTTGCACCAATCGTTTCGGCTACCCGCAAAACGGCGAAGACCCGCAAGCGTGGGAGCGATTCCTGGCGTTTCACCGCGCGCAGTTGAAGGAACTTTGCGTGCAATACAAACCCGATTTGCTGTGGTTCGATGGCGATTGGGAACGCGACGATGACCAGTGGCGCTTCGCCGAGCTACGTGAGCAACTGCACGAATGGGCGCCCGGAGTGGTTCTCAATTCGCGCATGGGCGGAAGCACCAAGGCGCGTTTGGATGGTGAGGGCGATTACATGACGCCCGAACAGGCGATTCCTCTGCAAGCGCCGCCGAAAATGTGGGAATTTTGCTGCACGACCAACGACCATTGGGGCTATTTCGAGGGCGATGATAACTTCAAACCAGCCTCGCACTGCATCCGAATGTTGGCTGAATGTGCCGGAATGGGTGGCAATTTGTTACTCAACATCGGCCCCAAAGCCGACGGAAGTTTGCCAAGCGAACCCGTCGAAATTCTCGAAAAAATTGGGCGCTGGACGCAACGACACGCGGAGGCGCTCTACGGCACACGCGCTGGTTTGCCGAACGGTTATTTTTACGGTGCCTCGACGCTTTCAAGCGACCAAACGACGATTTACCTCTTCGATTTTTCGATTCCACGTGGCGAAATCGCCGTGAAGGGCATTCGCAACGAAATCAAACGAATTTCGGTTGTCGGTTCGGGAGCCGAATTGAAGCACCGCAAACTCGGCGGCGCACCCTGGGCGGGTTTACCAGGAATTTTATGGATTGAAGTGCCGCAAAATGCGCTCGATGCTGATGCAACGGTATTCAAAATTGAGCTGGAAGGGCCGCTCGATTTGCATTTTGGAATAGGCGAAATTTTGCATTCTGCGTGATGAGGCGCCAAGCCTCACCCAAGAGTCATCTCACGCTGACTCATTCCCCAAAACAAAACCGCGCTACGATTGAGGTAGCAGCCTGATTTCATGAAACCCAAACACATTTTGCTGCGCTCGTCGTGGCAAAGCATCAACATCGGCGACATCGCGCACACGCCGGGAATGCTGCGCGTTCTCGAATAGTTTCTGCCGCAAACGCGCGTGACGCTGTGGCCCAAAGAAGTTTCGCCCGCCGTCGAAAAAATGTTGCGCGCGCGGTTTCCTCGCCTCGAATGGATGGGAAACCGCGCGCCGCACGAAGTTTTCGCCGACTGCGATTTCATGCTGCACGGCTCCGGGCCGGGCTTGATTGGCGTCAAAGAAATGCAATTGTGGGCCAAAACCAGCAAGCCTTACGGTTTTGGCGGCATCACGCTCAACGACGAAGAATTGCGCGACCACGCCGATTTAATGCGCGGCGCAAAATTCCTTTTCTGCCGCGACACGCTTTCGCTCCAGGCCGCGCGCGAAGCGGGAATTGGCGCGCAGTTTTTCCCCGACGCGACGTTTTTTCTCGATTTGAAAAACGAGGACGCCGCCGAAAAATTTTTGGCCGAAAAACGGCTCGAACCCAAAAATTTCGCCTGTTTCATCCCGCGACTGCGCTGGACGCCGTATTGGATTCAAAATCCCCAATTCTACCTGCCCGAAGCCATCGCACAAAAAGAAGCGGAAAACGCGCGTAACGTCGAACTCGACCACGCGAAAATGCGCGAGGCCATCGTCGCCTGGGTGCGCCAGACCGGGCAAAAGGCGCTTTTGTGCCCCGAAATGACTTATGAAATCGAGCTTTTGCGCCCCTATTTGTTCGACCCGTTGCCCGATGATGTGAAACCGCTCGTCGAACTGCGCGAAAGCTACTGGCTGACCGACGAAGCCGCCTCGGTTTATGAAAAAGCGAGCACGATTTTGAGTTTCGAGTGTCATTCGCCGATTATGGCGATTGAAAGCGGCACGCCCGCGATTTATCTTCGCCAGCCGACCGACACGCGCAAAGGCCAAATGTATCGGGACATCGGTCTGGGCGAGTGGATTTTGGAAATCGAAGAAACAAGCGGCGCCCAAATTTCGCGGCGATTGCTTTCGCTTTTGGAGCCGGGCGCGGCGCACTCGATTGCGGCGGCGCACGAATTCAACGCCGCTCGCCGCGCCGAATTTATCAACGCGCTTTCTGCTCTATAAATCTCGCTTTCGCCAAAACGGGCGGTTCGCAACTTCGCAACGCCCTTTTTCCTTTGTTTTCTCCTGACTCTTGCCGTTCCAAAGCGGCGAAGTTGGAGTTTTCGCTTTTCAAGCTGGCCCGTTCCCAGCGATGTCGTGGAAGTCATTGCTTGAAGCGGGTTGGTTTGAAAAACGAGTTTTTTGTTTTTGAAAAGAACAACATGCAAGGCAACTTTTCTCGCGGAATTTCCGCATGCGGTTTTGCCGCCGCAGTTCTGGCTTCGGGCGCCTTCATCGCCCTCACGAGCCAACCCGCACTTGCCCGTGACCCCTGGCTTCAGCCGTTTCACGAGGATTCGATTTGGAATCTGCCGCTTGGCACCAATTTGACGCTGCTCAATACCGGCATCGTCCCGGCGGACTGGATTGCCATTGACCCGGAATTTCAGATTCGCCCCACCACAAGCGACCCGATTGTGCCCTACTATCAAGCCTATTCGTGGGGAAATCGGGACGCCAACACCAACATTGCCCTGGGCCGACTGCGCCTGCCGCATGGCTTTGTCGTGCCAGACGCGAACGCGGTCGAGCAGCCCAACAACGCCGCCGCGATTTTGGATGTGGACGGGCGCACGCTGCGTCAAGTCAACGCCATCACGCGCCCAACGGCGGGCGGCAACGTGTGGGGCTATCCCTCGCTCACCCAGAACATTTACAAAAAAGGCTATTACGGCTCGCACACCGGCTCCGGTCTTTCCGGCCTGGGCGGTTCGATTCGCGTCGGCGAACTTTCCGGTTCGCAGCCGATTCGCCATGCCTTGAAGTTTTTGCTCAACACCAAAGACTTGTCCTACACCGGCTCGACTCCGGGCCGTCGCTGGCCCGCCTTTTTGACCGATGGCGATGCCGCTTCCATGTATAAAGGCACGGTTCCGCAGCTAACGATGGGTTCGCTGCTGGCGATTAGTCCCAGCGAAAGCCTTTCGACGGTGCCGTTGCAAACCGAACCGGCCAAAAAGATTTTCACGGCGCTGCAAAATTACGGCGCTTATGTCGTGGATACATCCGGCACGGAAACCTGGGACGCCTTTTATTACAACGCCGAAGCCGGAGTCGAACGCGAACTGCAAAACATTTTGGGCTACAATCCCAATGGCAACAGCAACACGGCGTTTCGCTCGGATATGCGGCTGATTTTGGGCAAGCTCAAAGTCGTGGACAACAACAGCGCGGCCACTCCCGGCGGAGCCACGCTCACCGGCACGCGCCGCGTCGCCAAACTGGGGCCACTGCCCGCGATGCCGCGTCCCGCCAACGCCCTTGACCGCACCGGTTGGACAGGCCCAGGCGGTGTTTTCGACGGCAATCTGGCGACGGGCCGCAACGCAACCGGAACCACCAACCAAACCCAGGGCGATTCGTTCGTGATTTATTTTGGCAAAACGGTGACGTGGAATCGCATTCTGCTCGAATCGGTGTCGGGCCGCGACGAAACCGTTCCCAAAGTTGTCAACATCTATCCGGGAAGTTGGGGGCCATCGCTGACCTCGTTCACGGTCGAACACGGCAACAAAAGAGAAGGCGAAGTCGAATTCATTTTCGGTTCGCCGCAAACCTCCAGCGCCATCACGTTTCAGCTCGCCGCCGGGGACAGCGTGCCTTGGACGATTGGCGAACTGAACGTTTTCAACGACTTCGCAACCCCGGCCAACGCCCCGATTGCGCGCAACGCCTGGACGTTTTCCGCTTCGGCAACCGCGAGCGGCTACTCGTTCAACAACCTGCGCGACGGAATGCCCTCGATGGGCTGGCGAATCGGCGCCACACAGGTGAACGGCCAATTTTTGCGAATTGACCTCGGCGCCGACACCCAGGTTTCGCGCGTGTTGCTGGATAGCTCGGCCTATCCCAACGATTACTCTCGCGGTTACAACGTCTACGCGGCAACCCAGGCCCAGGGCGGCTGGGGCGATTGGGTCGCGGGCAACAGCGCCGCAACTGGCCCCAACATCTCGGTCAGTTTCACGCGACGCACGGCGCGTTACATCACCATTCAACTCAACGGCAATTCCAATTTCCCCTGGACAATCGGCGAGTTGAATCTCTTTCCGTAAACGTCTGTTTTGGGCGCGGCGGGCGTCGGGGTGAACGTGGAAGCTCACCTCGGCGTTCGCCGTCTCGCTTCTTTCATGTCGCTCGACTGAAGTCGGCGCTGTCCGGCGCGTTGCGCCAACTTTCGGCCTTCGCCGAAAACCCTTCGATTTATGTTTGCGTGAAGGCGCCATATGGCCGAGGGCCGGACAGCGCCGTAGGAGTCGAGCGACACGAGCGTAGAATCCCTCGGATTGACGACTATGACTCCACAAACCATCGCCTCCATGAAACATCTGCTTTTTCTTTCTCTTTTGCTCGCCGGTTGCGCTCAGGCGCAGCCCCAAAAACTTCAGTGGCAGCCGCTCAACGAACCCGGAAGTGGCGGCTGGACGACGGCGATTCGCGTTTCGCCGCACGATTCGCGGCGCGTTTTGGTGGGCGGCGATATGTTGGGCGTTGGGCTTTCGCTCGATGGCGGGCAAAGTTGGAACGCGACTTTGGGCTTTCTTTCGTGGGAAATCAACGATTTTACGTTCGACCCGAAAAACCCCAATCTCGTGTGGGCGGGCACGCTTTCCGGCCCGCACCAATCGCTCGACGGCGGCAAAACCTGGACGCCCAAACGCGCCGGAATGCCCGCGCCGCTCGGTTTCGGATTTTCCACACCCGTCGAGCGCATTTTGATTGACCCCAACACCCCGCAGCGATTGATTGCGTTTGGTGGCAGTTCGCGCGGCTGGGATTTGCCTGGCCCGCGCCCGCTTTACGGCGCGATTTGGGAAAGCACGAATGGCGGCGAATCGTGGACGAAAATCGCAACGCTGGGCAAAAACGGCGTCGTGAGCGACGAAAAAGACGGCCTTTCGATTTACGCGATGAGTTTCGCGGCGCGTTCGAGCCAGACGCTTTACGCTTGCGCGCCGGGAAGCGGGTTTTTCGTTTCGCGCGATGGCGGCAAAAGTTGGGCGCCCAAAAACACCGGTTTGCCGCACAAAAACGCGAGCCGTGTCGTGGCGCATCCGAGCGAACCCAGCACGGTTTTTCTGGCGATGAGCAGCGCCAAAGCGCCCGATGATGGCCCGAATTTGCCCGGCGGAATCTTCAAAAGCACCGACGGCGGCGAAAATTGGGTTTCGATTTCCAACGGTTTGTCGCAAGTGCGCGACAAAAACGGCAATTTCACGGCGCGCTATAACGGTTTGGAGGTTTCGCAGACCGACCCCAACGTCATGTTCACGGCGGATACGGCGTGGAATACCGGCGTGCTTTACGCGAGCAAAGACGGCGGAAAATCGTGGAAAGCGGCCAGCGGAAAACCGCAAACCGCGTATCCGGCGGGCTTGGCCGGCACGTTTTTGAGCGGCGACCCCAAAAACCCCAACGTCGCGTTTTCCATCAACTCCGAGCACATTCTCAAAACCGAAGACGGCGGCCAAAGTTGGCAAGACCGCGCGAGCGAAAAAGTCGGAAACGGTTGGCGCGGGCGCGGTTTTTCGGGGATGTGTTCGTGGAATTTTCGCTTCAACCCGTTTCAACGCGGCCAATCGCTCTGGCAAGCGATGGACGCGGGCCGCGCCTGGGTTTCGGATGACAATCTGAACTCGTGGAACTATGGCAAAGGCTTGGAAAAACCGCAGCCCTGGGGCGGCGGCAAAGACGCGAGTTTCGCCAAAGACGGCACGATTTACATCACGACCGGCCAGCACGGGAAATTTCAGGGGATTGGCAAATCGAGCGACGGCGGCAAATCGTGGAAAATCATCGCGGGCGGCGCGTCGGGCTTGCCCGCGTGGGACACCTGGAACGAACCGGACGGCATCCATACACACCCCGACAACAGCCAGAAAGTTTGGGCGGTCGTCGGCAAAAAACTGTTTTATTCGGGCGATGGCGGCGAAAAATGGGCCGATTTGAACGTCGGAAACAAGCTCGGTTATCTCGCCGCCAACCCGCGCAATCCGTCGCATTTTTTCGTTTCGGGCGAAAAATCGGTTTTGGAAACCACCGATGGCCAAACCTTTCGGGAAATCGGCGGCCCGCGCGTCGCCGGACGCCTGGAAGTGGACGGTTTGGGCCGACTTTACGCGACGGCGCCACGCGGACAGCGCGGCGGTTTGTGGCGCTTTGAAAATGGAAAGTGGGCGCGTTTGCTGGATGAAAACTGGATTTTAAACGTCGCCGTTCACCCGCAAAACCCGAATCGCCTGGCGGTTTCGACCAACATGGACCCGTTTGGCGAGCTTTCCAAAGCGAGCGGCGTGTGGATTTCATCGGACGCGGGCGGGAGTTGGAGCCAGCAAAACACAGGTCTGGCGATGCTGCGCGGTCACGCGCTGGCTTTTGACCCGTTCGACGCCACCACGCTGGTTTTCGGCTCTTTCGGGCGCGGTTTTTGGAAAACGAATTGGCCGCAAAACTTCGCGCCGACCGGCACGCGGGTTTACAATTCCACGCCCGAAGACGTCGCGTTTGCGTCCAATTTGCCGCCCGCGATTGCGATTCCGCGCTTGCAAAATGGCGAAATGAACGACGGCGAAGCCATTCCCACGCATTGGACAACCAACTGGACGGGGCGCGGAAAACTGACGGCTTCGCGCGACACGACGAGCTTTCAAAGCGCGCCCGCGAGCTTGAAAATCGAAACCACAGGCGATTCGCTCGGCCAACAGGTGCAAAACATCGAAGTCAAAGCGGGCGCGAAATTCACGCTTTCCGGCTGGATGAAAACGAGTGGAACCCTCAAAGTCAACTTCGTGTTTCAGCCGACGAACGCCGCGTATTCGCCGATTGGTTTCGTTCAAGTCGGCTACGCGCAAGGTGAAACCGGCTGGCGTCAATTTTCCAAAAGCATCACGGTTCCCGACGGCGCCGCGCGCGCCAACATCGGTTTGCTGGTCGAAGGGCAGGGCAGCGCGTGGCTCGACGATGTGAAAATTGTGGGCGAAGACGGCGCGGTTGCGGTTGCGAGTGCGCCTGAAAAAAAGGCGCCCGCACCGATTCCAT
>ERZ1066118.1961-NODE-1961-length-11051-cov-19.693252_pt1 | contig 11051 bp, 4 predicted proteins | sample MGYA00382765_ERZ1066118 | MGnify/ENA primary metagenome ERZ1066118 (study PRJEB33369, sample SAMEA5778348) | biofilm metagenome | biome: Industrial cooling water; feature: Water cooling tower basin; material: Biofilm | place: United Arab Emirates | collected...
CGACGGTGACGTTGAGCCCGGCCGCCGCGGCGGCGTTGGGGGTGCCGCTCGCGCGCGCCGCCGCCTGCTCGGCGTCGCGCCGCGCCATCGCCGCCCGGGTGCTGTCGAGGAAGGCCACCTTGGCGGCGTCGTCCAGGCGCTGCCAGTCGTGCGGCATCTTGGGCGCGGCGGCGAGGCGCCCGTCGGGGCCGGCCACGTCGGCGTGGAAGTCCTGGCCGCGCAGCACGAGCAGCGTGCCGTCGCTCAGCACCGCCCACTCGTCCACCGTCTGCAGCGGGTTGAGGCGGTTCTGGATGCGCATCGCGCCGTTGGCGTCGGTGGTCATCGAGAAGCTGACCTTGGGCGTGCGCACGAAGGTGGCCGTGTCGACCGCGCGGGTGGCCAGGTCGACGCGGACCAGCGGGGCCGAGTCGGGGATGGAGGGCGGGGCGTACGCGCCGCCGCCCGGGGCGCCGGGCCCGCCGGGGGTGCCGCGGAACTGCGGGCGCGGCATCGGGCGGTAGACCAGCCGCCCGCGCGCGTCGAAGCCGGGCGCGGCGCCGCCCAGTCCCGTGAGGGCGAAGGCGTCGTCCGGGCGGGGGACGCTGAGCGTGCGGCCGAGCGCGCCGTCGGGGCCGACGACGAGCATCGCGAGCGACTGCGGGTCGACGAACAGCGTCGAGTCGCCGCGGTACGGGATGAGCCCGCCGGCGCGGCCGGCGTACGCGGCGCCGGTGGCCGCGGTGCTGTCGGCGACCACGGTGAAGCGGCGGAGGCCGGCGTCGAACAGCAGCACGCGGCGGCGCGCGGGGTCGTTGACGAGCACGCGGCCGCCGGGGAGGGCGCGCACCTGCGCCAGCGCGCCTAACGGCTCGGGTGCGGTCGCCTCGGGCGCGGGGAGCGGGCGCACGGGAGGCAGCGCGGGGCGCGCGGGCCCCTGCGCGGCGAGCGCCGCGGGGGCGAGGAACGGCACGAGGGCGAAGCGTCGCATCGTCGACGGGAGGTGAGAGGGGACGGAAGTCTGCGGAAGAGCAATTTGGACGGGATTTACGGGATGATCGGGATTATTGGCTCCGTGTACGGGCGAGGACGTCCCGCCCTGCGATGTGTTCAATCCCGATCATCCCGTTAATCCCGTCCAAAATGCCGTTGCTGTTGAACGCTCGGCACTGCGACGGCGCCACGCGCCTAACGGATGATCACGTTCCCGCCCCCCGGCCCCCCGCCCGGCCCGAACGACACGAACCCGCCCCCGCCCGCCCCGCCGGCGAACATCCCGCCCTGCGCCACGCCCGCCGTGCCGGAACGGACGGCCGCCAGGTACCGCGGGTCGAGCGCGCTGGCCACAAACGGCGGCAGCTTCCGCCGCTGCGCCGCCGTGAGCAGCCCGTTGACCGCCGGCACGTAGCCGAGCAGCAGGTCCACCGAGGCGCGGCGGGCGGCGCGGTACTGCGCGTAGACGGCGTCGTGCGAGTAGCGGTCGGGGAGCGCGGCCCACTCCCGGGCCAGGGGTGCCCAGATCGAGTCGAGGCGCACGACGTAGCGCCGGTTCATCGTCGCCAGGCTGTCGGCCTGCGCGCCGGTGAGTCGCAGCGTGTCGGCCTGGCGGAGGAGCTGCTGCATCGGGTTGGTCACCCCGCCCGTGCCCCACGACGCCTTGAGGAACGGCTCGGGGATGCGCGAGCCCTCGTGCCGCCGCCCGCGGTCGAGCTGCTGCGTGAGCTGCTGCCGCTCGCGCGGGGGGCCGAGGTCCACGCGGAGCTGCGCGGTGAGCGTGGCGGGCTGGCGGAAGGCCTGGAACTGCGGGCGCGTGGCGCCGAAGCGCGGGTTGGCGGCGTACCGGAAGCGGTTCGCGGCGGCGTCAAAGCCGCGCACGTAGAGCAGCGTGGGGTCGGGGAAGGGCTGCTGGCCCCAGCCGCGGAGGCCGGCCGAGCCGTGGAGCAGGCGGTCGGCCGCGCCTAACGGGTTGCTGAGCGTGAACGAGAGCGCGGCGCGCTGCGGCAGCCGCACCTTGAGCGGGTTGAAGCTCACGGTCAGGTTGGCCGTCTGCGCCCACGGCCCGTCGCAACTGTTGCGGCCGGCCACGCGGCCGAGCTGCCGGCGGAGGCACGCCGCGCCGCGCCCGCCGCCCGCGGCCAGCGCCCGCAGGTCGGCCGCGAGCGCCGGGTCGGCGACGTCGAGCGCGCCGCCGGCGCGCGGGTCGAACACGAACGCGCGGTCGTTGGCGTAGCCGTCGCCGTTGACGTCGCCGGCCACCGCGGGGGTGTAGGGCAGCCCGGAGCGGGCGATGCCGAACCAGCCGAGCGTGACCGTGTTGCGCACGTTGACGCTGAGCGAGTAGTTGAAGGCGTGCCGGGTGTTGAACGCGCCCCGCGCCCAGTCGATGGCGCGCGGGTCGCCAGCCGCGCTCTGGAAGCCGCGCGCCTGGTCGCGCGCGTCCTGCAGCGTGTAGGCGAGCGACCAACCGACCGTCGGGTTGAAGCTCGTCGGCCTGAGGCTCACCTGGAGCTGCCGCGCGGTGCCTCGCAGGTCACTCCGCTGCTCGGCCACGCGCGAGAAGCGCGTCGACACGCGCCCGTCGGCCGCCGCCACGGCGCCGGTGGCCGGGACGATGCTGGCCGGGCGCACGTACACCGGCCGGCCGCCCTCGTCGGCGAGCGCGAAGCGTCGGGCGGCGGCCGCGTTCAGGTCGAGCACGCTCGGCAGTTGCCGGTTGGCCGACAGCGTGCCCTCGACCGTGGCGGCGAGGCGGTTGCCGAGCACCGGGCCCGACCAGCTCAGGTTGGCGCGCGTGCTCCGCTGGGCGCGCCAGTCGCCGGCGAAGAGCGTGACGTCGGGCGCGGCGTTGGCGAAGGCCGCGCCGGAGGCGCCTAACGACCCGTCGGCGCACCGGTCGGGGACGCGCGCCGGGTCGGCGCCGTAGGCCCCCCAGTCGGCGGCGGGGGCGGCGGGGCCGACGCAGGTGAGCTGCTGCACCGCCGCGGGCAGCCCCGTGTTGTCGATCGCCGGGCCCAACAGCGTCGCCTGGGGGGTGTTCTGGAAGACGCCCACGCCGCCGCGCACCGTGGCCCGCGGCCCGCGCTGCGCCCCTTCGAACCCCGCGACCTGCGGCGCCGTGCCGTAACCCCACGAGAAGCCGAGCCGCGGGCTCGCGTACACGCGCGCCGGCGCCTCGTCGTTGGGCACGCCGAACAGCTCGGCCACCTCGGGGTTCTCCGCCGGCCCGCGGGCGAAGCGGTGCGCGTCCAGCCGCAGGCCGTACTGGAACTGCAGGCGCGGCGTGCGCCGGTAGGAGTCGCCTAACGAAAGCGCGGCCGTGGTGGCCGAGCCGCCGCGCAGGCGCGGGGCGAGCTGGCGGGTGTAGGTGGCCGCGCGCCCGGCCGCGAGGTCGTCGAGCGACTGGTAGGTGAAGGTGCCGAGCCGGTTGAGCGTCTGGTCCTGCGCGAAGCCGTCGCGCCGCAGCTCGGTGGTGAGCTTGAGGCGGTGCTTGTTGTTCACCGAGAACCAGGAGAGCTGGTGCATCGCGCTCAGGTTGTCCGACCGCCCCCGCGTGGCCAGCGACGGGCTGCCGCCGAACTGGAGCCAGCGCACGCCCCCGCCGGCCGCCCCCGACGCCGCGCCTAACGGTGCGCCCACCAGCACCTGCCCGCTCGGCAGGAGCGCGTACGGGGACCCGGCGTTGTGGCTGGCGAACCCGCCCACCGTGGTCTCGCTCAGCACCACGTTGCGCAGGTAGGCCGAGTGCCGCGCCTGGGCGCCGGCGTTCCAGGTGGTGCGGTCGCCGGCGTGGGCGGGGAACTCGCTCAGCGACAGCGCGGCCGGCGTCTGCCGGTTCCAGCCGCCGTTGAGCGTGAGGTTGACGCTCTGCCCGGCGTTGCTCGACGGCGGGGCGAGGTCCACGCTGGCGAACACGCTCCCGTTGTCGCTCAGCCGGCTCGCGCCGAGCCCCTCCACGCCTAACGGCACGCCGCGCTGCGCCAGGAGCCCCGCGAGCCGCCGGACCGAGTCGGGGGCGACGCCCTGCACGGCGAGCGCCGCCGGGTCGGCGTCGAGGAGCGAGCGGAGCGGGCTCGCGCTCCGCCCCAGTTGGTAGCTGAGCGAGTAGAACGCCTTGTCGTACACCAGCGGCCCCGACGCCAGCCCGCCGAGCGACACGTTGGTGCTCTGCTGGCCGAGGGCGCGCGCGGCGGCGTCGCTCCACTGGAGCTGCGGGGCGGTGCCGAACAGGCTGCCGGTGCGCGCCGCGAAGTTGGTCCCCGAGCGCGTGCGGATGTTCTGCCGCGCGCCGCTGAACCCGCCCACGCTCACGTCGTACGGCGACGTGACGAGCGAGGCCATCACGCCGGCGTCGCGCGGGAGGGCCGAGGCGCCGAGGTTGAGGCCGTTGAGCGTGCTCTGGTTGGCGTCCGTGGGGAGTCCCAGCACCGAGAAGCCGGCCGGGTCGCCGTCGGCGCCGGGGACGGGGGTGACGCCGGGCTGCGCGGCGGCCATCGCCGCGAGGTCGCCCAACTGGTCGGGGGCGACGGCGCCGGCGTCCACGGCGCGCTCGGTGCCGCCCACGTCGGGCGCGGCGTCGGCGCGGCCCACGCGCGGGCGCTGGCCGCGCACGGTCACGCGCTCGAGCGGTTGGGCGGCGCGCTGCAGCGTGGCGTCGGCGAGGAGGAAGTCCTCGTCGCCCACGCGCTTCACCTGGAAGCGCCGCTCGGCATACCCCAGCGCCTTGAACGCGACGAAGTAGTCGCCGTCGCCGCCCGGGACGGTCACGGTGAAGCGGCCGTTGCGGTCGGTGCGGGCCGAGCGGTTGACGCCCCCCGAGAGGCTCGTGACCGTGACGCGCGCGCCCTCCACCGGCTCGCGCGCGGGGCCGGTGACCCGGCCGCGCACGACGTCCACCTGCTGGGCGGCGAGCGGCCGGGCGGCGGGGCCGAGCGCCGCGGCGGCGGCGACCGTCGCGATCGCGGCGGCGGGGAGGAGGCGGGCGGAGGGCACGGGGCGGGCGGGGGAAACGCAGACGGCGCGGGTCCCCAGTGGGACACGCGCCGCGGCAGGAGGGTTGACGGCGGCTCAGCCCGGCGGGCCGCCCGGCGCGCCGCCGTTCTGCGGCGCCTGCTGGTCCCCCGCGGCGGGCGGCCGCAGGCGCGGGGCCTGGCCGAAGGCGTAGTTGAACGCCACGCCTAACGCTCGGGCGCCGAACTGCCGGTCGACGGTCTGGACCACGCCCGCGGCGGCGGTGCGCACCCCCCAGCCCATGGTGTTAAACGGGTCGGTGGCGCGCAGCGTGAGCGTGGCGGCGTCGCCGCGGAGCCGGCGCTTGAGCGCGAACGTGGTCATCGCGAAGTAGCGCTGGCGCCCGGCCTCGGTGGCCTGCGGCGAGCGGTACATGGCGAACGTGGACAGGTCGTAGAGCGGGCCGAGCTTGAGCGTGCCGTTGGCGCGCGCGCTCCACCCGCCGGTCGCGAACGACACGTCGGGCGTGACGTTGCGCGCGTCGGTGCGCGCGCCGAACGCGCTGCCGCCGCCGAACAGGGTGAACCGCCCACCCGCCACCCGCACCGTGGTGTTGAGGTCGGCGCCGTAGCTCTGGCTCAGCGCCACGTTGGCGAACGAGCCGCGCGTGACGCCCCCCGCCTCGACCGCGCGCACGTAGCGCACGGCGTCCGGCGTGCGGCGGTAGTAGGGGCTGAGCTGCACCGAGCCCCACCGCGTCTGGTGCTGGTAGCCGAGCTCGTAGGCGTCGGTGTACTCGGGGCGGAGGGCCGGGTTGCCCTGGAAGAGGTTGAGCGAGTCCTCGCGCTGCACGTACGGGTTGAGCTGCCCCGGGTCGGGGCGGCTGATGCGGCGCGAGTAGGTGGCCTTGAGCTGGCGCTTGGGGTCCAGGTTGTACGCCACGAGCCCGCTCGGGAACACGCTCTGGTAGCGGTTGACGAAGCGCGCGCGGTCCGGCGCGCCCGGCGTGCCGGGCGCCGGCGCGAGCAGGTCGAAGCGCGTCTCCGCCCCCTCCAGCCGGAGCCCGCCCTGCAGTTCGACGGGGCCGGCGCGCCGGCTCAGCACGCCGTACACGGCCGCCACCCCCTCGCGGTACGTGTACCGGTTGCTGCGCGCCGCGTCGGGCACGAAGCCGCCGTCAGGCTGCTCGGCGGCGCGCTCGAAGTCGCTGCGGCTCCGGCGGCGGATGCCGAGCACGCCGGCCTCCAGCTTGGTGTTCCGGGCGAGGGCGCGCGTCCAGTCCGACTGCGCGCGCCAGGTGGGCGTGCGCTGGCTCCCGAGGTCGCGCGAGGCGAGCGAGGGCGGGCCGAGCGGGCCGGCCTCGGCGCCGCCCGTCCCCTGCCGCTGGCTGAGCAGCGTGCGCAGGTCGTTGGAGGCGTCGTTGAAGCGCAGCTCCACGCTCAGCGCGTTCTTGGCCGCGTCCACCGTGCGGCGGTAGGCGAGCACGTAGTCCTGCGTGGCGTTGCCGAAGCGCGCGTCGGTGCGCTGGGCGAAGCGGCCGGTGACCGCGCCGTCGTCCTCCACGCGGTAGAAGGCGCTGCTGCCGCGGCGGAAGCGCCCGCCGTTGACGACGGCGTCGGCGGAGAGGGCGGAGAAGCGGCCGAACTTGCGCTCGCCGCGGAGCGTGGCGTTGTGGAACTGCGGGTTGCCGAAGCCGTCGAGCGTGGCGAACAGCCCGTCGGGGCCGGCGCCGGTGGCGTCGACGCGGTCGTTGAAGCCGAGCTGCGCGCGGCGGTCGCGGAAGAAGCCGTAGCTGGCGAAGCCCGTCCACGGCCCGGTCTGCCGCCCGAGGTTGCCGCTCAGGTTGGCGAGCTGCGTGGTGGCGGTGGCGGCCTGGAGCCCGCCGCTCGTGCCCAGGTCGGTGCGCTGCGCGAGCACGATGTTGATCACCCCCGACGCGCCGTCCGGGTCGTTGCGGGCCGACGGGTTGGTGGCCACCTCGACCTTGGCCACCGCGTTGGCGGGGAGCTGCGCGAGGAAGTTGCCGAGCTGCTGCCCGCGGAGCGGCGACGGCCGGCCGTTGATCTGCACGACCACGTTCTGGTTGCCGCGCAGGCTCACGTTGTTGTCGCCGTCCACCTCGACGGCGGGCACGTTGCGGAGCACGTCCACCGCGGTGCCGCCGGCGGCGGCCGGCAGGTCCTTGGTGTTGAAGGCGTTGCGGTCGGGGGCGAGCTCGGTGGCGTCGCGCTCGCCCACCACGCGCGCCTCGCCTAACTGCGTGGCGGCGGCGGCCAGGGCGAGCGCGCCCAGGTTCAGCGGCGCGCCGCCCGCCGGCACCACCACGCCCGCGCGGACGAGCGGCGCGAAGCTGAGCGCGCGCACGCGCAACGTGTAGGTGCCGGGGCGCAGCCCGCGGAGGACGAAGGCGCCGGTGGTGTCGCCGCGGGCGCTGGCCACCACGGCGGTGTCGGCCCCCGGGCCCTGGCGCCGGGCGACCACGTAGGCGCCGACCACCGGGCGCCCGCCCGCCGCCGCGACGACGGTGCCGCGCACCTGGGTCTGGGCCTGCGCCGCCTGCGCGCCAGGGAGGGCGGGCGCGACGAGGGCGACGCCCGCCGCGCCGAGGGCGGCGTGGGCGAGGCGGGCGGGGCGGGACGACATGGCGGAGGGAGCCAGAGGGTGACGTAGGGCACCTTCTGCGCCTCACGTCACCCGTTGGACGGCCGCCGCCGCGAAAAGGTTGCAGCCGCGGCCGGCCCCCCGCGGCCGTCCCCCAGCCGCCTACCGCTCGTCTGCCGACGGCCCGTAGAGCCCGGGGACGGGGACGCCGAGCATGCGGTAGTAGACGGTGAGTTGCCCGCGGTGGTGGGCGGCGTGGCTCACGAGGTGCTGGCGCATGAGCTTGCCCCGGCGGTCCTCAAGGAAGACCTGCGGGCCGGCCCGGAGCTGCCAGGTGGTGCCCATCTGCTCCGCCGAAGCGCCGGCCAGCCCCGCGCGCGCGGCGGCCGCGCTCTCGTCGAACAGCCGCACCAGCTCCTCGGCCGTGCGGCCGACGGCCGGGCGCGGGGAGGTGAGCATGTCGTGGCTGTCGCCGGCCATCATGAACGTCACGAAGCGCGGCAGCGTGGCGATGTGCGAGGCGAGCCCCGCGAGGGTCATGCTCTTTTCGTGCGGCTTCCAGTCCGCGTGCCCGGCGGGGAAGCGCTCGAGCAGCCGGCGGGTGCTGGCGAATTCGTGCTCGAGGTCGTCGAAGTGGGTGTCGAGGACGGAAGCGGCGGTGTTGGGCGCGGTCAGAGGCGCGGTCATGGGGGCGGGGTTGAGGGACGCGTGCCCGATGCGCGCGAGCGGCCGGAGGACGAACGGCCCGTGCACCGACTCGGCGCGGGAGTCGCCAGGACACGCCCCGCCGGGACGGGCCGGGTGACGGGCGGCAGGCGCGACACGGGGCGGGCAAGGTACCGCCCCGTCCGCGGTTTCGCCGCCGGGCCAGCACTCCCCCGCGCCCCCGCGTACACTCCCTGGTTCAACCCCCCGGCCACCTCTCCCCCCCGCCCGGTGCCCCTCTCCCGCCGCGACTTCGTCCACGGCTCGGCCGCGCTGGCGGCCACCGCCGCCCTCGCGCGCCCCGCCGACGCGCTCGCCCCGCTCTCCGCCCTCGGCCCCGGCGACGGCTACGTGCCGCTTCCCCCGGGCGCCGCCCCGGGCGACCCGACCATCCGCGCGCTCGCCCTGCGCGCCCTCGACGCCGCCCGCGCGGCCGGCGCCGGCTACGCCGACGTGCGCATCGGCCAGAACCGCTCGCAGGCCGTGTTCACGCGCGAGCGCCGCGTGCAGGGCCTCGCCGACAGCGAGACGGCCGGCGTGGGCGTGCGCGCGCTGGTGGACGGCACCTGGGGCTTCGCGGCCACGCGCGACCTTACGCCCGACGGCGTGGCCGGCGCGGCGCGCCTGGCGGTGGCGCAGGCGCGCGCCAACCGCGCCGCGCAGCTCCGCCCCGTGCAGCTCGCCCCGGTCACGCCCACGCCCAACGGCGAGTGGCGGAGCCCCATCAAGGTCGACCCGTTCGCCGTCCCCGTGGCCGACAAGGTCGCGCTGCTGCTCGCGGCCAACGAGGCGGCCATGAAGGTCGCCGGCGTGCGCTTCGTCAACTCGGGGGTGAACTTCCTGCGCGAGGAGAAGACCTTCGCCAGCACCGACGGCACGTACACGGTGCAGACGCTCTACCGCACCACGCCCACGGTGACGGTGACCGCGGTGTCGCCCGACTTCCGCGACTTCCAGACGCGGCAGAGCGCCGAGGTGGCGCCGATGGGGCGCGGCTACGAGCACTTCACCGAGGCCGACCTCGTGGGCAACGCGCCCAAGTGGGCGGCCGAGGCGGTGCAGAAGCTCTCCGCCAAGCCGGTGGAAGTCGGGCGCTACGACCTCGTGCTGCACCCGTCGCACCTCTGGCTGACCATCCACGAGAGCGTCGCCCACCCGACGGAGCTGGACCGCGCGTTAGGCTTCGAGGCCAACTACGCCGGCACCAGCTTCGTGAGCCCGCCCGAGCGCGTGCTCGGCAAGCTCAAGTACGGCTCGCCGCTGATGAACGTCCGCGCCGACCGCTCGCAGCCCGGCTCGCTGGCCGCGTGCGGGTGGGACGACGAGGGCGTGAAGCCCGAGGAGTACATGATCATCAAGGACGGGATGGTCGTGGACTACCAGACCACGCGCGAGCAGGCGCCCTACCTCCGCGACTGGTACGCGTCGCAGGGGCAGCGCGTGCGCAGCCACGGCAACTCGTACGCGCAGGGGTGGGACGACGTCCAGTTCCAGCGGATGCCCAACGTCAACCTGCTCCCCGGCCGCAAGGAGCAGAGCTTCGAGGACCTGATCGCCGCCACCGACCGCGGCATCGCGATCGTCGGCAACGGCTCGTTCAGCATCGACCAGCAGCGCTACAACGCGCAGTTCGGCGGGCAGCTCTTCTACGAGATCAAGGGCGGCAAGGTGGTCGGGATGCTCAAGGACGTCGCCTACCAGATGCGCACGCCCGAGTTCTGGGGCGGGCTCGACATGGTCGGCGGCCCGAAGAGCTACCAGCTCGGCGGCGCCAACAACGACGGCAAGGGACAGCCCAGCCAGAGCAACGCGGTGAGCCACGGCTGCCCGCCGACGCGCCACCGCCAGGTCAACGTCATCAACACGGGGCGCACGGCATGACGACCGACGGCCGGACCGGACCGGGCGGGTCGGGGACCCGCCCCGACGAGGGGGACGCGCGGCCGCGGTCGCTCTTCCAACCATCGACCACCGCGCGGCTCCTGTCGCGCGACGAGTGCCAGGCGCTCACGCAGAAGCTGCTGGGCTTCGCGCGGGCCGACGAGACGCGCGTGAGCGTGACGAGCGGCGCGCGCGGCAACACGCGCTACGCCGTCAACCAGATCAGCACCGCCGGCGACGCCTACGACGCGAGCGTGGTGGTGCGCAGCACCTTCGGCCGCCGCTCGGCGAGCGCGAGCACCAACCGGCTGGACGACGCCGCGCTCCGCTCGGTGGTGGAGCGCGCCGAGGCGCTCGCGCGGCTCGCGCCCGAGGACCCGGAGGCGCTCCCCGAGCTGGGCGCGCAGCAGTACGGCGAGGGGCGCACCTACGCCGACGCCACCGCCGCGCTCGACCCGGCGGGGCGGGCGGCGGCGGTGCGCGCGGTGACCGAGCCGGCGCGCGCCGCAGGGCTCGTGGCCACCGGCTTCCTCGACACGCAGGCCGGCGCCGTGGCCATCGCGACGAGCCGCGGGCTGTTCGCCTACAACCGGCGCACCGGCGTGGCCATGACCACCACCGTGCGCACCGCCGACGGCACCGGCAGCGGCTGGGCCGGCGCGAGCGACGCCGACTGGGCCCGCATCGACCCCGCGGCGTTAGGCGCGCGGGCGATCGAGAAGGCCCGCCGCTCGGCCAACCCGGTGGCCGTCGAGCCGGGGCGCTACACGGTGATCCTCGAGCCCACGGCGGTGGCCAACCTCGTGCAGCTCATGGCCGGCGCGGTGGGCGCCCGCCAGGCGGACGAGGGGCGGTCGTTCTTCAGCAAGCCGGGCGGCGGCACCAAGATCGGGATGAAGGTGGTGGACGAGCGCGTCACCCTCACCAGCGACCCGTTC
>ERZ1066118.1962-NODE-1962-length-11048-cov-19.386246_pt1 | contig 11048 bp, 10 predicted proteins | sample MGYA00382765_ERZ1066118 | MGnify/ENA primary metagenome ERZ1066118 (study PRJEB33369, sample SAMEA5778348) | biofilm metagenome | biome: Industrial cooling water; feature: Water cooling tower basin; material: Biofilm | place: United Arab Emirates | collected...
CTCGGTCGTCTGCTTCAACTTCCTGCTACCCACGTTTCGTTAGTGGCTCTTAGGGATGCGCAGCAGAATCGGCGTGTCCCCGGTCTCTCGGCCGATTCCTGCGAACGAGTCCGAAGACACCGTGACCGAATTCGGATCCGACTGTGCGTACTCGGGTGGGCAGGGAATGCGCCCTCCAGCCCCGTCGTCCATCCAGCACGGGAGTGGGCCGCCCCAGTTAAGCGAGTTCTGAGCCAGCGCCTGATTCATCGTGTTGATTTGCGCAGCCTCGGACGCCAACATGGCCATGGTATCGGCCGGCACGTCGGTGACGACAGTGCCGTAGCTCGACCGGATCTGGTTCATGTTGAGGTCAAACTCGACCCAGTGCCCGCCGGGGTACGGCAACGTTACCAGCCCGTTGGCGAGGTCTTCGCTCGCACTGAGTCGTAACCGCTGATCGGCCGCCCGTGCACCCGGGGCGGCGTCCTTCGGAGCCGTTACGTCGCTGGGCGTACACGAGACGGCGACACACAGCGCGGCGAGGCCGCTTGCAACGCGTCGGTGCATTGGGGCGTGCGCACGGGGGCGTGCGCACGGGGGCTCGGGACGCGCCAAATTGCTTGCGGTTCCCCAACCGCGCAAGCTCGGCGCGACGCCGACCTTCACCCTCGCCTCCACCTCGCTGAAGGGTAAGGCGCCGGCCGACCCTGACCGTCAGTCCACATCCACGCAATGTCCCAACACATCCGCGACCGCATCCAGCGCAAGCTCGCCACGCTCGGCGATGACCGGCTGTACCAGATCCTCGACTTCGTCGAGTTCCTGGAGCTGAAGTACCCGGCGGCGCAGCCCGCCCCGGCCGCCGCCGCCAACCCGCTGCAGAAGTTCGCGGACGGCGTCGAGGACCGGCTGCGCACCACGGGGCTCGCGGCGAGCACCGTGGCGGAGGCCATGGGGTTTCTGAACAAGGCCGTGGGCGTGCTCGGCAAGGCCGCCACCGCCGCGCAGAGCGCCGCGCAGCAGATGGGCGACGCGGTGGCCGCCGCCGCGCAGGCCGGCCCGGGCGGGCCGACGCCGCCCCCGCCGGGCGGCCCGGCCAGCCCCGCGGCGAGCCCCGGCGGAACGGGCCCTGCAACGGGGCCGGGCTCGCCCCCCGCCACCCCCGGCGGCCCGGGCGCCCCGACGCCCTAGCACACCGCCCGCCGTGAGCCCCTCGCGCCCCGCCGCCGACGTCGACGACGTCCGCTACCAGGACCGCCGATTCCCCGAGGCCTCGCGCCGCCCCGTGACGGGGGGCGCCGAGGGGCCGCGCACCCGCTCGGCCGTGCGCTCCGAGGCCCGCGCCGGCGCCAAGCGCACCCTGCTCGACACCATCCGCCAGCTCCCGAGCTACCTCCGCCTCCTCGGCGGGCTGCTCGTCGACCGGCGGGTGAGCGTGCTCGACAAGGCGCTCGTGGCCGGCGCCATCGCCTACATCGTGTCGCCGCTCGACCTCATCCCGGACTTCATCCCGTTCCTGGGCGAGGTGGACGACATCTTCCTGCTGATGACCGCGCTCGAGCGCCTGGTGCGCAACGCCGGCGCCGACGTCGTCCACGACCACTGGCGCGGCGACCCGGGCGAGATCGAGCGGCTCAACTTCCAGGAGGTCGTGGGCGCGGCGACGCTCTTCCTGCCGGGCGGGATCAAGACCAAGCTCGCGCGCCTCGTGCGCACGCGCGGACGCGTGACAGCCTGACGGGCCGGGGGCGGGAGGGTTGAAGCCCCGCCCCGGGCGGCCGTACCTTCCACCATGGCGACCATCACGCTCCCGATGCCGGACGCCGACGCGCCGGCCCACCGCAGCAGCCCACCGAACCCCGCGCGCCAGAGCCCTGGCGGCGGGGTTTCGCGCATCCGCGAGGACGTCGCGCTGACGTTCGACGACGTGCTGCTGGCCCCGCGCCACGCCGTCGTCCACCCCAAGGACGTGAGCACGGCGAGCCGCTTCACGCGGCGCATCGCGCTCAACGTCCCGCTCGTGTCGGCGGCGATGGACACGGTGACCGAGAGCGAGATGGCCATCGCCATGGCGCGCGCCGGCGGCATCGGTGTGCTGCACAAGAACATGAGCGTGGACCGCCAGGCCGCCGAGGTGGACCGGGTGAAGCGGAGCGAGAGCGGGATGATCCTCAACCCGATCACGCTCTCCCCCGACGCCACGCTGCGCGAGGCCGTGCGCCTCATGCAGCGGTTCAAGATCTCGGGCGTGCCCGTGGTCGAGGGGGGGCGGCTGGTGGGGATCATCACCAACCGCGACTTACAGTTCGAGCGCGCGCTCGACCGCCCGCTGCGCGAGGCGATGACGAGCGAGGGGCTGGTCACCGCCCCCGACGGCACGACGCTCGACGAGGCCGAGGCGATCATGGGCAGGCACCGGATCGAGAAGCTGCCGGTGGTGGACGGCGAGGGGCACCTGCGCGGGCTCATCACCGTGAAGGACCTGCACAAGCGCCGGCAGTACCCCACGGCCAACAAGGACCGCCACGGCCGCCTGCGCGTGGCCGCCGCGATCGGCGCGGCCGGCGACTATCTCGACCGCGCGCGCGCCCTGGTGGACGCCGGCGTCGACGTGCTGGTGCTCGACACCGCGCACGGCCACTCGCAGGGGGTGCTCGACGCCACCGCCGCCGTGCGCGACGCCTTCCCCGACGTCGAGCTCATCGCCGGCAACGTGGCGACGCGGGCCGGCGCCGCCGCGCTCGTGGCGCGCGGCGTGGACGCCGTGAAGGTGGGCGTGGGGCCGGGCTCCATCTGCACCACGCGCGTCGTCACCGGCGTGGGCGTCCCGCAGCTCACGGCGGTGATGGACGCGGTCGAGGGCGCGGCCGGCGTGCCGGTAATCGCCGACGGCGGCATCAAGTACTCGGGCGACATCGTCAAGGCGCTGGCCGCCGGCGCGGAGAGCGTGATGATGGGCTCGATGCTGGCCGGCACCGAGGAGAGCCCCGGCGAGAGCATCCTCATGGAGGGCCGCCGCTTCAAGATGATCCGCGGCATGGGGTCGCTCGCGGCCATGCAGGACGGCTCGGCGGACCGCTACTTCCAGGACGGCGAGATGAGCCCGAAGAAGCTCGTCCCCGAAGGGATCGAGGGGCGCGTGCCGTACAAGGGCCCCGCCGCCGACGTGCTCTTCCAGATGGTGGGCGGGCTGCGGAGCGGGATGGGCTACGTGGGGTGCGGCACGGTGGAGCAGCTCCGCACCGAGGCCGAGTTCGTCCGCATCACGGCGGCCGGCCTCCGTGAGAGCCACCCGCACGACGTGACGATCACGCGCGAGGCGCCGAACTACAGCAAGTAGGCGGGGCGCACGGCCCCGCCGGCCTGCCACGGGCGCGTGCGTGTCCGCGTCCCGTCAGGCCGCCCGCGCCCGCGCGCCCCTCGGTTGACAACCCCGCCGCGGGCCCGGCACCTTGCCGGCCCGACCCATCGGGAAACCCCCGTTTTTCCCACCCCCGCTCGTCCTTCCTCCCCCTGCGCCGGCTGGCCCCGGCCCGAGGACCGTCATGGCGTTGTCGTCCACCAAGAACATCGCGCAGATCCAGGCCGAGGCGAGCGAGGAGGGGCAGCACACCCTCAAGCGCACGCTCTCGGCCACCAACCTGGTGATGCTCGGCATCGGCGCCATCATCGGCGCCGGCATCTTCGTGCTCACCGGGACGGCCGCGGCGAACAACGCCGGGCCCGCGGTGGTCTGGTCCTTCGTGCTCGCCGGGGTCGGCTGCCTGTTCGCCGGGCTCTGCTACGCCGAGTTCGCCAGCATGATCCCCGTCGCCGGCTCGGCGTACACCTACGCCTACGCCACCCTCGGCGAGTTCGTCGCCTGGATTATCGGCTGGGACCTCATCCTCGAGTACCTGTTCGGCGCCAGCACCGTGGCCGTGGGGTGGTCGGGCTACTTCGTCGCCCTCCTCGGCAAGCTCGGCATCAACCTGCCCGCGGCCTACACCACCGCGCCGCTGCGGTACGTCGAGACCACGCACGCGTTCGAGCGGGTGGCGGGCGGCGTGATCAACCTGCCGGCCATCCTCCTCACGCTCGTGATGACCGCGCTGCTCGTGGTGGGCATCAAGGAGAGCGCGCGGTTCAACAACCTGATCGTGTTCGTGAAGGTCGCGATCGTCTTCCTCGTGATCGGCTTCGGCTTCATGTTCGTGAACGCCGACAACTGGACCCCGTTCGTGCCGGCCCAGGAGGGCCCGGGGCGCTTCGGGTTCAGCGGCATCGTGCGCGCGGCCGGCGTGGTGTTCTTCGCCTACATCGGCTTCGACGCGGTGAGCACGGCGGCCCAGGAGGCCAAGAACCCGCAGCGCGACATGCCCATCGGCATGCTCGGCTCGCTCGCCTTCTGCACCATCCTCTACATCCTGATGTCGCTGGTGATGACGGGCTTGGTGCCCTACCAGCAGCTCAACGTGCCGCACCCGGTGGACGTGGCCGTGCGCGCCCTGCCGGCCAACCTGCAGTGGATCGGGCTCATCGTGGACGTGGGCGCGGTGGCCGGGCTGGCGTCGGTGGTGCTGGTGATGCTCATGGGCCAGCCGCGCGTGTTCTTCTCGATGGCGCGCGACGGGCTGCTGCCGCCGGTGTTCGGCAAGGTGCACCCCAGGTTCCAGACGCCGTACGTGACCACCATCCTCACCGGCACGATCGCGGCGGTGGTGGCGGGCTTCTTCCCCATCAACCTGCTCGGCGAGCTGGTGTCGATCGGGACGCTGTTCGCCTTCGTGGTGGTGAGCGCGGGGATCCTGATGCTGCGCTACAAGCGCCCCGAGCTGCCGCGGCCGTTCCGCACGCCGCTCGTCCCGCTCGTGCCGCTCCTCGGCATCGGCGTGTGCGGCTACCTGATGTACAACCTCCCGGTCGACACCTGGTACCGGCTGGTCGCCTGGCTCGTGCTCGGCGTGGTGATCTACATGCTCTACGGGCGCACGCATTCGCGGGTGGGGAACCCCGGGCGGGTGGCGCCCGTGATGGGCGACTGAGCGGACGGGGCCAACGGCGCGAAAATTGGGTCCCCGCTTTCGCGGGGACGACGGCCTTGTGAGCAGTCGTCCCCGCGAAAGCGGGGACCCATTTTCACGCCGTCAACTTCGTGCGCCCCATAGCCGACAGTAGCTTTCGGGATGCGTGACCTGCTCGCCATCCCCCCCGACCGTGAGGCGGCGCTTCGCGCGCTCGCCGAGCACCTCGCCCCGGAGCGCCTGCCGCCCGGGGCGCGCGTCGTCCTCAGCACCCACATCAACAGCGACGGCGACGGTTGCGGCTCGGAGGTCGGGCTGGCGCGGCTGCTGCGCGCCCGTGGCCTCCGCCCGGTGATCGTCAACCCGACGCCGTGGCCCGACATGTTCCGCTTCCTGTTGGGCGAGGGGGCGGACGCGGTGGAGGAGGCGAGCGCGGGCGGCGCCGAGGCGGTGCGCGGCGCCGACGCGCTCGTCGTGCTGGACATCAGCGACGTGAAGCGGCTGGGCACGCTGGCCGACGCGGTCCGCGCCTTCCGCGGCCCCAAGCTCGTGATCGACCACCACCTGCCGAGCGACGAGCCGCCGGCCGAGGTCGCCGTGACCGACACGGCGGCGTGCGCGACCGGCGAGCTGGTGTGGGACCTGGCGCAGGTGTTAGACGTTGAGCTGGACGCGCCGGCGGCGCAGGCGCTCTACGTCGCGCTCCTCACCGACACGGGCGGCTTCCGCTTCAGCAACACCTCGCCGCGCTGCCACGCCGTCGCGGCCCAGCTCCTCGCCGCGGGGCTGGACCCGGAGGCGATCTACCGCCGCGTGTACGCGAGCGTCCCCGCCGGCAAGCTGCACCTGCTGCGCGAGGCGCTGGCCACGCTCGACGTCGACCCCGCGCTCGGCCTCTCGTGGATCTCCGTCGAGGCGGGCGCGACCGACCGGCACGGCGTGAAGAGCGAGGACTTGGACGGCATCGTCGAGCACCCGCGCTCGATCGCCGGGACGCGGCTGGCGCTGCTCTTCCGCGACCTGGGCCACGGCAAGGTCAAGGTGAGCTTCCGCTCGACCGGCGGCGTGGACGTGCACGCGCTGGCGCGGCAGTTCGGCGGCGGCGGGCACGCCAAGGCCAGCGGCGCGTTGATCCCCGGCACGCTCGACGCGGTGCGGCAGCGCGTGGTCGCGGCGGCGCGGGCGCACCTGGCGCCGGCGGCCTGACCGGGCACCCCCGCCACGCTGTCATCCTGAGCGCAGCGAAGGATCGCTCAAACGGCTGACAGACGCCCGGGGCTCTGTCGCTAGAGCCGAGCGATCCTTCGTCGCTGCGCTCCTCAGGATGACGGCCGAGTCCGGACCTACTCAACACCTTGCAGTGATATGAACACCCTCACCGCCCGCGTCGAGGCCGCCCTGGCCTCGGTGCGCAACCCGCGCCTCGGCGCCGACCTCGTGCGCGCCGAGCAGGTGCGCGACGTGGCCACCACGCCCGACGGGCGCGTCCGCTTCACCCTCCTCCTCGACGCCGCCGACGAGGCCACCATCGTCCGCGACGCCCGCCGGGCCGTCGAGGGCGTGCCGGGCGTCGCGGACGTGAAGGTGGACGTGCAGGACCCGCGGCAGTACGAGGCCGCGCGCGGCGCCAGGGTCGGCGCGCAGAGGGCCGCCGCGCACACCCCCGGGGCTCCGCCGGCCGCCGCGCCTCCCGCGCCGTCGGCGCCCAAGCGCGCGCTCCCGGTGATGGACGCCGCGCCCGCCCAACGCCAGCCGCAGGTCCCCGCCGCGCCCACCCCCGTCGCCTACCCGCAGTTAGGCCGCATCATCGCCGTGAGCAGCGGCAAGGGCGGGGTGGGGAAGAGCACGGTGGCCGTGAACCTCGCCGTCTCGCTCGCCACGCGCGGGCTCCGCGTGGGGATCATGGACGCCGACGTCTACGGGCCCAACCTCCCGCTGATGCTCGGCGTCAACGAGCCGCCGCCGGTGCGGGACGAGAAGATCCAGCCGCTGCTGGCGTTCGGCGTCAAGGTGATGAGCATCGGCTTCCTCATCGAGCGCGACCAGCCGGCCATCTGGCGCGGGCCGATCATCATGAAGGTCATCACCCAGTTCCTCAAGGACGTCGACTGGGGCCAGCTCGACTACCTGATCGTCGACATGCCCCCCGGCACCGGCGACGCGCAGCTCTCGCTGGTGCAGGCCACGCACATCCACGGCGGCGTCATCGTCACCACGCCGCAGCAGGTGGCCGTGGGCGACGCGCTCCGCGGGGTGCGGATGTTCGAGCGCGTGGGCGTGCCGGTGTTAGGCGTCGTGGAGAACATGAGCTACCTCGAGAACCCGGCCGACGGCACGCCGATCGCCGTGTTCGGCAGCGGCGGCGGGCAGAAGCTGGCCGACGAGGTGAACGTCCCGCTGTTAGGCCAGATCCCGCTCGACCCGCGGGCCGTGGAAGGCGGGGACACGGGGCGGCCGATCGTGGTGGCGGAGCCCAAGGCCGGCGTGTCGCGGGCGCTCGCGGCGGTGGCGGACCGGGTGGTGGAGCGGGTGCGGGCGCGGTACGCGGAGGAGGAAGCCGGCGCGGCGACGCGGTGAGGCGCGCGGCAACTGGTGAGGCGCGCTGTCATCCTGAGCGCAGCGAAGGATCGTCTGGCCACGGTGAGGAGCCACGGTCGGGTGCGCCCTGACCAGGACTCCGCACCGGCGCGCGGAAGATCCTTCGCTGCGCTCAGGATGACACGCGTTCCGGCTCCCGCGTGACTTCCACGCCCACCCTCCCCCTCGACGAGCGCGACGGCGGCGTCACCGTCTCCGCCACCGGCGAGCACCCCGCGTTGGTCCGCGCTCCCATGCGCCACCTCGTGTGGCGCGTGGCGGCGCCGGCGGTCGCGAGCAACCTGCTCATGACCACCTTCCTCGCCGCTGACGCGTTCTGGGTGGGCCGCCACCTCGGCGCGACGGCGCTGGCGGCCGTCACGGCGAGCGTGTTCTGGGTGTGGCTCGGCATTTCGGTGGCCGAGATGGTGAGCATCGGCCTCACCGCGCTCGCCAGCCGCCGGCACGGCGAGCGCCGCCCCGCCGAGGCCGCCCGCGCCGCCGGCGACGCGATCCTGTACGCCGTCGCGTTAGGCGTGGCGCTCGGCGCCGCCGGGAGCCTCGGGGCCGGCGGGATGCTCGCGCTGATGGACACCCCGCGCGACGTGGCGGAGGTGGGGCGCGGCTACCTGGCCGTCTACGCCCTCGCCGCGCCGGTGCTGTTCGCGTACTTCAGCGTGGACGCGGCGTTCCGCGCCTCGGGCGACACGCGCACGCCCTTCCTCGTGCTGCTCGGCACCGTCGCGCTCGGGCTCGTGCTCGACCCGCTGCTGATCCTCGGCCTCGGCGGGCTGCCGGCGTTCGGCGTGCGCGGCGCCGCCCTCGCGACGGTGCTCACCCGCTCGCTGGCGGCGGTGGTGGGGCTCGCGCTGCTGCGCCGGCGCGGGCTCGTCGCGTTCGGGCGCCCGCGCCCCGCGGTGCTCGCCGCGGTCTCGCGCGTCGGGCTGCCGACCGCGGCCACGGGGGTGCTGTTCTCGGCGGTCTACGTCGTGGTGGGCCGCACCGCCTCGGCGCTCGGCACGCCGGCGCTCGCCGCGTTAGGCCTCGGCTTCCGCGTCGAGAGCTGGCTCTACATGCTCGGCGTGGGCTTCGGCGCCGCGGCCGCGGCGGTGGTGGGGCAGAACCTGGGGGCCGGCCGGGTGGACCGGGCCGAGCGCGCGGGCTGGACGATGCTCGGCGTGGCGAGCGTCCCCGCGGTGGTGGCGACGGCGCTCTCGCTCGCCGTCCCCGAGCTGCTCGCCGGCGCCTTCACGCGCGACGCCGCGGTGGTCGCCGAGGCGGGGCGCTACCTGCGGATCGTCGCCGTCTCGCAGCTCGTGGTGTGCGCCGAGGTGGTGCTCGAAGGGGCGCTCGGCGGCGCGGGCGCGACGCTCGCGCCGATGGTGGCGAGCGTCGGGATCACGGCGCTGCGGGTCCCGCTCGCCGCGTGGGCCGGGCCGAGGTTCGGCGCGGAAGGGTTGTGGTGGGTGATCTCCTGCACCGCCACGGCCCGGGGGCTGGCGATGATGGCCCTCTGGCGCCTGGGGGCGTGGAAGCGGAACCGGGTGTAAGCTGGACCGACCCGCCGGCACACGTCACCCCCGCCCCGCGCCCGTGCCCGTCCTCACTCTGCTGACCGATTTCGGCACCGCCGACGGCTACGTGGCCGAGCTGAAGGGCGTGCTCGCGAGCGCCGCGCCGGGGGTGCCCGTCGTCGACGCCACGCACGACATCCCCCCGCAGGACGTGGAGGCCGCGCGGCTCGCGCTGGCGCGCTACTGGCGCCGCTTCCCCCCGGGGACCGTGCACCTGGCTGTCGTCGACCCCGGCGTGGGGTCCGCGCGCGCGGCGCTGGCGGTCGAGAGCGACGAGCGCTTCCTCGTCGGGCCCGACAACGGCGTGCTCTCGCCGGCGCTGCTGCGGGCGGGGGCGCGGGCCGTGCGGCTGCCGGTGCCGGCGCGGGCCGCGCCCACCTTCCACGGCCGCGACGTGTTCGCCCCCGCGGCCGCGCGGCTCGCGTTAGGCACTCCCCTCGACGACCTCGGCCCCCCGTGCGACGCGCCCGTCGTGCGCCGCACGCCCGAGGCGCGGCGGCTGCCGGACGGCGGGGTGGAGGGGTGCGTGATCACCGTCGACCGCTTCGGGAACGCCGTCACCAACCTGCTCGCCGGGCCGGCGTCGCTGCGGCCGGGGGCCGTGCTGGAGGCCGGCGGGCGGGTCGTCCCGGTGGCCCGCGTCTACGCGGACGTGGCGGCGGGGGCGGCGGTGGCGCTCGCCGGGTCGTCGGGGCTGCTGGAGGTCGCGGTGCGCGATGGGAGCGCCGCCCGCGTGCTCGGCCTGGCCCGCGGGGCGCGCGTGGTGCTGCGGAGCGGCGGGGCCGCGGCGGGCGGCGCCGGGGCGTAGCCGTTAGGCCGTAGCCGTTAGGCCGGCCGGACCCCGCCCGCGGGCGCCGGCCGCTCCGGGTGGTCCCCCCGCGCGCGGCCCGGCCGGCGCGGCGCCCGGTCCACCACCGCCACGCTCGGCGCGTCGGTCGGGCCGCCGGTCGAGATCCGCCCGTCGTACAGGTGGCCGGCCCGCGAGCGCACCCCGCCCGTGCCCTTCATCAGCTCCGCGGCCAGCTCGCCGCCCACCAGCACCACGATCATCGAGTAGTACATCCACGACAGCAGCACGATCACCGCGCCGATGGTGCCGTACGTCTTGTTGAAGCTGCCGAAGTTCTGCACGTACCAGCGGAAGAGCAGCGTGGCCACCAGCCAGAGCAGCGTGGTGGTGAGCGCCGCCACCCACACGTGCGCGTTCCGCTGCCGCACGGCCGGCAGGAACTTGAAGACGATGAAGCCGGTGACCACCAGCATCCCGAGCGCGAGCGGGAACTGCACCAGGTTCCAGAGGAAGCGCGTCTGCTCGCCGAGCCCGACCTTGTCGCCCACCCAGCCGACGATGTCGTCGCCGCTGAGGAGCACCACCGTGGCCGTCACGAACAGCAGCCCCACGCCCACCAGGCAGCCGAGCGCGATGAGCTTCTTCTTCCACCAGGGGCGCTCGTCCTTCTCCACGTCGTAGGCCGTGTTGAGCGCGTCCTGCAGGGCGCTGAACACGTTGCTCCCCGACCAGAGCGCGAGCAGCGCGCCCACGCTCACCACGCCCGGCGCGCTCGGCGAGAACACCACCTCGGCCACCACGTCCTCGACCAGCTTGAACGCCTCGCCGGGCACCGCCTGGCGCGCCTGCTGGAGCAGGAAGGTGAACGTCTGCTGCTTGTCCCCCACCAGCGCGAGCAGCGGCGCGAGGAAGAGGAAGATCGGGAAGAGCGAGAAGAAGAAGTAGTACGCGACCTGCGCCGCGATGCCGAGGACGTTGTCGTCCATGATCTCGCTGCCCGTGCGCTTGAGCAGCGGGCCGAGCCGGTAACCCTTGATCTCCATGCCCCCCGCGGGGGCAAGCGATGGGCCAGCTACCGCCCGCCGGAGGCGCCGGCCGTGGGCCGTTCGGCGGTGGGCATCG
>ERZ1066118.1967-NODE-1967-length-11012-cov-6.123209_pt1 | contig 11012 bp, 9 predicted proteins | sample MGYA00382765_ERZ1066118 | MGnify/ENA primary metagenome ERZ1066118 (study PRJEB33369, sample SAMEA5778348) | biofilm metagenome | biome: Industrial cooling water; feature: Water cooling tower basin; material: Biofilm | place: United Arab Emirates | collected...
ACCGCCGTGACGATTCCGCCCGCCAGCGGCAGCAGCCCCGCCATCACCGCCGCCCAGCGCCAGCCCGAGTGATCATTGCCGACCTGCGGGCGGCTCATCACCACCACCGTCACGCTGGCCGCCAGCGCAAGACCGAGGAACAGGCCCGTGGAGACTAGCTGCATCGGATCGAGATGCCCTGCCAGCCACTCCGCCCGCAGCCCGAAGGCGGCGACCACCGCCACCGCCGTCACTCCGGCCGCGGCAAGGATCAGCGCGATTCCCTCGCCAAAGCGCATCGGCTTGACCGGTTCGAGCCCCTCCACCAGTTCGGCAATCAGGACAGCGGAATCGCGGGGCATGGTCATTCTTTCTCGATAATGGCGGCAAGCTTCTTCAGCCCGCGGTGGATATTCACTTTGACGAGGCTTTCGCTCTGTCCGGTAGCGGCGGAGGCTTCGGCGATGCTCAGCCCCTCGATCTTGACCAGCGCGATGGCGCGTTCCTGCGCCGGAGGGAGAAGACCCAGCAGCCGGTCCAGACTGATGCGCGCGGCGATCCCCGGCTCCTCGTCGGTCCCGATCAGTTCCTCGTGAAGTTCGTGCTCGTCGGCGCGGTAGAGGCGGCGCAGGTGATCGACCCAGCGATAGCGCGCAATCGCCGCGAGCCACGGGAGGAACGGCCGCGCGGAATCCCACGAAGCGCGCTTGGTGTGGAGCGCGACCAGGGTCTCCTGCACCAGATCGTCGAGCTGCGCGGGCGCGATGCGGCGGCTGTAATAGGCCCGCAGCCAGCGCTGACAGCTTTCGAGCAGCGCGGCATAGGCCTGGCGGTCGCCGGCCTGCGAGAGCGTCATCAGGCGCGCAAGGGTGGGCTCGTCGGCTCTCATGCGCGGTGGTTCGGGCCATGCGGAAGAGCGGTTACACTGGCCATGAAAAAACCCCGCTCGCGGATTGCCGGGAGCGGGGTTTCGTTCATCCTTGCGAGGCCGGTCAACTCAGAGCGACGTGGCGCTTCAGGTGGTGGTCGACGTTCCCGAACTCGCTATCGAAGATCGTCAACCGCTTGAAGTAATGGCCGATGGCATATTCGTCGGTAACGCCGTTGCCGCCGTGGATCTGCACCGCTTCCTGCCCGATCAGCCGCGCCGACTGGCCGACGCCGACCTTGGCGGCACTGACCGCCAGCTTGCGCGTCCGCTCGTCCGAGCTGAGGCGCAGGGTCGCAAGATAGGTCAGCGAGACGGCCTGTTCGTAGGCGGTGTACATATCGACCATGCGGTGCTGGAGCACTTGGAATGATCCGATCGGCACGCCGAACTGCTTGCGCTGGCGGCTGTATTCGACCGTCATCGCATGGGCGACCTTCATCGCCCCACAGGCCTCGGCGCACAGCGCGGCGATGGCTTCGTCGGTGACCAGTTCGATCAGCGCGAGGCCCTCGCCCTCGGCGCCGATCAGCGCCTCGGCGCCCACCGCCACATTCTCGAAATAGACCTCCGAGGCGCGGCGGCCGTCGACCGTCACGTAGTCGCGAGTGGTGACGCCGGGGGTGTCCTTGGCCAGCACGAAGACCGAAACGCCCGAACGGTCGCGCCGCTCGCCGCCGGTGCGGGCGGTGACGATCAGGTGGCTCGCCCAGGGCGCGCCGATCACGACCGCCTTGTGGCCGTTCAGCACATAGCCCGCGCCGTCCTTCTTGGCGGTGGTTTCGAGGTCGGCATAGTCGTAGCGGCCCTTGGGCTCGGCATAGGCGAAGGCGAACACGGCGCTGCCCGCCACGATTCCGCCGATATGCTCTTCCTTCTGCGCCGCGGTGCCGCCGTGCTTGAGGAAGCCGCCCGCGCAGACCACGGTTGGGAGGAAGGGTTCGATCACCAGACCCTTGCCGAATTCCTCCATGATGACCATCGCATCGACCGCGCCGCCGCCGAAGCCGCCGTCCGCTTCGCTGAAGGGCATGCCGAGAATGCCGAGCTCGGCGAGCTGCGACCACACTTCGGGCCGCCAGCCATCAGCGCTGGCAATCGCCTTGCGGCGCTCCTCGAAGCCATATTGCTCACGCACTAGCCGCGACAGGCCGTCGCGCACCATGCCCTGTTCTTCGGTGAAGTTGAAATCCACGTCTGTCTCTCCCGTCTCGTGTCTTACAGACCGAGGATCATCTTGGTGATGATGTTGCGTTGAATCTCATTGGATCCGCCGTAGATCGAGGTCTTGCGCATGTTGAAATAGGTCGCCGCCGCATGCGCCGCATAATCGGGGCCGACCGGGTGCTCGTTCGATCCGTTGTCGTTCGAAACCCCGCCCATGTACGGCGCGCTATAGGTGCCGACCGCCTCCAGCGTCAGTTCCGTGAGGCGCTGCTGGATTTCGGTGCCCTTGATCTTGAGGATCGAGCTTTCCGGCCCCGGTCCCTTGCCCGCCTGCTCACCCGCCAGCGTGCGCAGTTCGGTGATCTCGAGCGCGGCGAGATCGATCTCGAGCTGGCTCACCTTCTTGGCGAAGTCGAAGTCCTTGATCAGCGGCTGGCCATCGAGGGTTTCATGCGTGGCGATCTCGCGCAGCTTCTCGACGCCGCGCTTGCTGCGCGCCACGCCCGCGATGCCCGAACGTTCGTGCGCGAGCAGGAACTTGGCATAGGTCCAGCCCTTGTTCTCGACGCCGACGAGGTTCTCGACCGGCACGCGCACGTCAGTGAGCCAGGTCTCGTTGACCTCATAGCCGCCGTCGAGCAGCTTGATCGGCTTCACTTCCACGCCCGGCGTCTTCATGTCGACGAGGATGAAGCTGATGCCTTCCTGCTGCTTGGCGGTGGGGTCCGTGCGGCACAGGAAGAAGCCCCAGTCGGCATGCTGGGCAAGCGTCGTCCAGGTCTTCTGGCCGTTGATGACGTAGTGATCGCCATCGCGCACCGCGGTGGTCTTGAGGCTGGCGAGGTCAGAGCCTGCGCCCGGTTCCGAATAGCCCTGGCACCACCACACCTCGCCGCTGCGGATGCCGGGGAGGTGCTTGGCCTTCTGCTCTTCGCTGCCGAAGGTGTAGATCACGGGCCCGACCATCGAGACGCCGAAGGGCAGCGGCATCAGCGCGTTCACGCGGGCGTTCTCTTCCGACCAAATGTAACGCTGGGTCGGGGTCCAGCCGGTGCCGCCGTATTCCACGGGCCATGCCGGAACCGACCAGCCCTTTTGGCCGAGGATCTTGTGCCACGCGACGAAATCCTCGCGTGCCATGTCTTCGCGCATGCCGAAATCGGCGAGATGCTTGGGATAGTTCTCGGCGATGAAGGTGCGGACTTCTTCGCGGAAGGCCTGCTCTTCGGGGGTGAATTCGAGGTTCATGGGGTCTCTCTCCGACTTGCGTTTTGCCGCGTTGAGATACGCTTTGTCACGGCGCGCGGACGCGGAAAAGAGGCTTTTGCGCAAGGGCGCGGCGCCGTAGCGGCAAGGGGCCTGACGAGCAGGGTGCCAAGGGGGCGAATCGGTATAGTCCGATCCGGCCCCCGGCGCGTTTCTCACATCTCGAGCGGGCCGTGCTGGATATGCGGCAGCACATGGCGCGCGAACAGATCGGCTTCGGCCGCGTGCGGATAGCCCGAGAGGATGAAGGCCTCGATCCCTTCCGCCTGATAAGCACGCAGCTTGGCGAGCACCTGGTCGGGCGTGCCAACAATCGCCGCCCCGCAGCCCGAGCGCGCGCGCCCGATGCCGGTCCACAGGTTCTCTTCCACGAAGCCGTCGCCATCCGCCGCGCCGCGCAGCTCCTGCTGGCGCTGGACGCCGTAATTCTTTGCGTCGAGCGATTTTTCGCGGATCGCCCGGCCAGCCTCGTCGTCGAGCTTTGAGAGCAGGCGGTCGGCGTACTGCCGCGCCTCGTCCTCGGTCTCGCGCACGATCACGTGGACACGGTAGCCGAACTTGAGGGTGCGGCCATAGTTGGCGGCGCGCGCCTTGAGGTCGGCGATGTTCTCGCGAACCTTGTCCATCGTATCGGGCCACATCAGGTAGACATCCGCCGCCTCGGCCGCACATTCGCGCGCCTCGTGGCTGAGGCCGCCGAAGTAGAAGGGGGGGCACTTGCCGCTCAACGTGGTGATGCGCGGGGGATCGAGCTTGAGCTTGTAGAACTCTCCGTCGAAATCGAGGTGTTCGCCGTTAAGCAGGGTGCGCACGATCTTCATGATCTCGGTGCCGCGCCGGTAGCGCGGGCCGCTTTCGATCTTTTCGCCGGGCATGTCAGAGGAGATGATGTTGACGTTGAGCCTGCCCCCTGTGCCCGCGGCATTGGGGCCGAGGATGCGGTCGAGCGTCGCGATCCGGCGCGCGAGCTGCGGCGGCCAGTCCTCGCCCATGCGGGTCGCCCAAAGGAGCTTGATGCGCTTGACCTGCGTGGCAACGGCCGCAGCGAAGATCGTGGTGTCGACCCCGAGCTGATAGCCCGAGGGCAGCAGGATGTTGTCGAACCCGGCTTCATCTGCGCGTAGCACGATGTTGCGGCAATGCTCCCAGCTCGATTGCAGATAGGGATCGGGGACGCCGAGAAATTCGTAATCGTCGTCGCACAGCGCGGAGAACCACGCGATTTCGCATTGTTGCCCATTGGGTTGTTCGGTCATCAGGGAAGCCTCTCTCCACGCGCGGCGACCAGCACCGCGTACCAATCTGTCCGGGTCCAGCGGACCTTCAGCGCCTCGGCCCCTTCGGCGATCCGCGCGGGCGTCTGCGAGCCGATGATCGGGATGATCCCGGCCGGGTGCGCCATCAGCCAGCTATAGGCGGCCACCGTGCGCGATACGCCCTGCACGTCCGCCACCGCATCCAGCGCCGCCGCCACCGCCTTGTCGCGCGCGGTCTCAGGTGCGGCGAGCCTGCCACCCCCAAGCGGCGACCAAGCCATCGGGGTCAGACCCAGCATCATCGCCTGATCGAGTTCGCCGTTCTCGAAGCAGGTGATCCTGAGCGGGCTGATCTCGGGCTGGGTCGTGACCAGCTTGTTGCCGAGGAAGTGCTGGAGCGCTGCAATCTGCGCTTGCGTGAAGTTCGACACGCCGAGGGTCTTCACCTTGCCGCTCGCCACTGCATCATCGAGCACGCGCGCCACTTCCTGCGGGTGGGCGAGAATGTCGGGCCGGTGGATCTGCCACAGGTCGATGCAGTCCACCTGCAAACGGCGCAGGGAATCGTCGATTGCCTTGTTCAAATAGGCCGCGCTCTGATCATATGGCAGCGGCGGGAGGATGCCGCCCTTGGTCGCCAGCACCATCTTGTCCCGCAGGCCGGGTTCTGCGGCCAGCACCTCGCCCAGCAGCACCTCGGCATCGCCGAAGCCGCCCTGCCCGTCGAAGCCGTAAATATCGGCGGTGTCGAGGAAGGTGATCCCGGCATCGAGCGCCGCGTGGACCAGCTTGGCCGCATCGGCAGCGGTGCGGCCATTCTCGGCCAGCCGCCACATCCCCCAGGCGATGGGCGAGACCTCGATATTGCTCGCGCCAAGACGGCGCGTGGCGGGCGGCAGGGGCAGTTCACTCATCGTCATTTCCTCTTTGGCGGAGCGACAGAAGCGCGCTCGACAAGTTCGTGGGGCAGGCGCTTGTGGGTGATGTCCCCGCCCGCGATCAGGATCTGGGTCGCCGTCCGGGCAAGGTCGGCCATCGGCTGACGGATGGTGGTGAGCGGCGGCCAGACCGTGCGCGCCAGCGTGGTATCGTCGAAGCCCGCAACCGAGAGCTCGTCGGGCACTCTGACACCCCGGTCATGCGCGACCGAAAGCACGCCCGCGGCCATGTCGTCGTTCGAAGCGAAGATCGCGGTCGGACGATCGGGCTGATCCAGCAGCGCCTTTGCCCCGCGCACACCGCTGTCAAAATCGAACTCGCCATCGACCACCAGGCTCGGCTCGAACGGGATGCCGACGCGGTCCAGCGCGCGGCGATACCCGAACAGGCGGTCGTCCGAAGCCATGTGATTGGTGTGGCCCTTGATGAACCCGATCCGGCGGTGGCCTGCATTGATGAGATGCGTGGTCATGTCGTCGGCGGCCTGCGCGTCGTCCATGAACACGGAAGATGTGAGCGCGTGGTTGGTGCCGGGCGAGATGCGGATGAAGGGCACGTCCATCGTCTCGAGCGCGCGCAGCACCGGATCACAATCGGTGACGGGGGAGGACAGGATGATGCCGTCCACGTGCGTCTCGGACACTAGGCCCCTCACCTGATCGCCCACTCTCGGATCGGCAACGTCGACCGGCTGGGCAAGCAGTCGGATGCCGTTTTCCTGACACACCTCCCAGCAGCCCTTCTGGATCTGGAACATGTAATAGGGGCTGTGATTGTCGTATATCAGCGCGATCTGGTTGGACTTCGCGCCCGAAAGGATGCGCGCCGCCACCGAGGGGCGGTAATCGAGATCGGCCATCGCCGCCTCGACCCGCGCCTTCAATTCCGCGCTGACATAGGGGTGGCCGTTGAGGACGCGGCTGACGGTCTTCACCGCCACACCGGCACGCGCGGCAACATCGCGGATGTTAGCGCGGCTCACCAGGCGACCTCCTCGAACAGGGGCGCGAAGGTGCTGTCGGGGCGGTAGAACACGGGCGGCGCGCCGATGGGGGCCGCGACTTCGTGCCAGCCCGGTGCATAGTCCGTCCCGCTCCACAGATGTCGCCATGCGCCCTCGGGCAGATAGACGCGGCGCTTGCCCGCCCCCGCTTCGATCACCGGCGCCACCATCATGTCGGCACCATAGAGGTATTGATCCTGGATTTTGAAGGTCTCGCGATCCTCGGGATGATGCAGGAACAGCGCGCGCTGGGCGGGAAGGCCGCTCGCCTGCGCCTCCGCGACGAGGTGGCTCACATAAGGGGCAAGCGCGGCATGGATGCGGCTCCAGCGCACGAAGCCTTCGATCAGCGTCGGGCTGGAATCGATCTGGAGATTGTCGTCCGGGCGATTGCCTTCGTGGGTGCGGAAAACGGGGCTAAAGGCACCCAGTTCATACCACCGGAGCATCAGCTCCTCGGTCCGCACATTGCCGAACAGGCTGGTGTAGCCGCCGACATCGGAATGGCTGAAGGCATTGCCGACGAGGCCGGACGAAAGTGCGGCTGTGACCACGGTGCCGATCCCATCATGGCGGCTGAAATCGACCGACTGGTCGCCTGCCCACAGCAAGGGGCAATGGGCCTGCACCCCGGTGTGCCCGGCGCGCATGAACCACAGCACATCGCCCGTCCGGCCGCGCGATGCGACTGCACGCGCGTTCACTTCCGCCCAGCGCACCGGCCAGCGGTTGTGTTCCTGCATCGGATCGCCATCGAACAGGCGCAGGTCCGTGGGGAGATATTCGCCGAAATCCGCCATCCAGCCGTCGATCCCGAAATCGATCATCCGCTTGCCGATCACCTCTTCGGCGAACCAGTCACAGGCGGCGGGATTGGTGAAATCGACAACGCCCGCGTGAAACTCGCCGAAATCGACCGCGTAGGGCTCGTCACTGTCCAAGCACCGGGCGAAATAGCCCTTGGCGGCCGCCTTGGGATAGAGCGGGCCATCGACCGCGAGATAGGGGTTCACATAGCCGAGGAAGCGGATGCCGCGCGCTTTCAGGGCGTTGATGCGGGCGGGCAGATCAGGGTAGCGATCGGCATTCCACTGCCAGTCCCAGAAAAGGCGTCGGCCGAAGCTTGTCTCGCGGATGCCGACCCAGTCCTCGCACCACAGACCGCTGATCGCGGCGCCGGCATCGACCAGCTTTTCCAGCCGTTCGAAGCTGACCTCGCCCCGTTTTAGACCGACCACCGCCCCACCCAGCGCCCAATCGGGCAGCGCGTGGCGCGGCCCGAAGCGCGCGCCGAGCTGGCGGGTGAGATCGGCAGGAGCCCCCTCGAACAAGTCGATGGCGACCTCGCCCGACCAGACGTGGATGCGCAAGGCGCCCTCCTCGCGCGCATCGAGTTCAACATACTCCGCGTTGGCGAGCGAAAGCGCCCAGCTGCCCGAACACAGCACCGTGGGTTCGGGATAGTTAGTGGTCCAGTAATCGCCGCCCGCAAAGCTGCCATCCGCGCTCGCCTGATCGGTGAGATGCGTGCCCGGCTCGCGCCCGACGCCGGGCTCGCTGGTCCAGATCGGGAAATTGCGGCCATTGAGGGCAAGGTAGCTCATCTGCTCGCCCCCGCCCCACAGCACGTCGCCGGGTTCCAGCCTCAGGTCGATGGTGATGCGATCATGCCCCGAAAGCGCACGAAGGGTGAGGCGGCGTGCATCCGGCGCAAGCGCCACTGCCACCCGCGCGGTGGATTCAGCGCTGGAGAGCACCACTGCCCCGTCCGGCTGCACTTCTGCCCGGCATAGTGGCGCGGCTGCCACAGCATCATCATCAAGGCGGAAATTGCCACGCACCATCGTGACCGCCGGATTGCCGCAAGACAATGAGATCGCAGGGCAATCCGGCAGATGCCGCAAGAGCGCGCGGCCTGCAAGCTGCAAGCTCACACCCCCCTCGCATGGCGTCAATTCGACCATCCCCGTCCCGGATTCCCTTGCCGGACTGTCCCTCTGTCCGTTCTGACACCGCTTGACATAGCCAAGCCAAAAGCGCAACCCGACTGGCCAAAGATCGACCGCTCGGGCGGATATCTGCAACCACCCGCCCAAATAGAGCCGATCATGTCCAGAGGGGAGAACACGATGTCCGCCACCACCCGAATTGCGCTGAAAGCGCTCGCCCTGTCCGCCAGCACGCTTGCCTTCGCTAGCGCCGCTCCGGCCTTCGCACAGGTCGAGGAAATCATCGTAACCGCCCAGAAGGTCGAGGAAAACGTCCAGGACGTGCCGATCGCCATCGCTGCGGTTTCGGGTGATCGGTTGCAACAGGCTGGCGTCATCAGCCTTGAAAACATCAGCACCGTCGTCCCCTCGGTGACCTTCCGCAAGGGCACCACCAGCGCCAACAGCGCGATCGTGATGCGCGGCGTGGGCACGATCAGCTTCTCGGTCGCCGCCGAGCCGAGTGTGTCCACCGTTGTCGACGGCGTGGTGCTGTCGCGTTCGGGCCAGGCCTTCATGGACCTCGTCGACCTTCAGCGGCTCGAAGTGCTGCGCGGCCCGTCAACATTGTCTCCAAGGGCGGCACCGACACGCTCGAGGCCGAATTCAACGCCGACCTGTTCGAGGGTGAGGAATACCGCCTGCGCGCTGCCGTCAGTGGCCCGATCGCCGAAAACCTGAGCGCGCGCCTCACCGGCTTCTACGGCACCTATGATGGCAACATCACCAACATCTTCGGCGGCCGCAACGAGAAGATCAACGGTTACGAGCGCTATGGCGTTCGCGGGATCATGGATTACGACGACGGCGGCAACAAGGTTCGCCTGATCGCCGATTACTACAAGGCAGACGATGATTGCTGCGTCGACGTGACCGGCGCCAGCCGCGGCGCGGTGCAGGATGCGCTGCTCGCGCTGCCCGGCGGCGTGGCGCTGGGCGAGAACCAGCGCTTCGTGAACAACGACCTCGTCACCCGGACCGAGGACCAGCAGTGGAGCCTCACCGGCTCGGGCGATTTCGACGTTTCCGACACTCACACGCTCAGCGTCGTCTTGGGCTATCGCAACTGGGAAAACACCGAGATCCGCGAAGGCGACTTCCTGCCGCGCGCGATTGTCGGCGCGGGCCAGCTGCATGACAACGGCGTGGTGAAGACCGAGCAGGTTTCCGCCGAAATCCGTTTGGCCTCGGACCAGGCGAACCCGTTCCACTATCAGGTGGGCGCCTTCGCATGGCAATCGGACAACACGCAGGACTTCACCCGCAGCGGGATCACCTGCGCCACGTCGACGCTTGCCGCGCTTCCGGGCGGGGCGATCCCGTGCAACGTCAATGACCGCGTCAACACGCTGTTCCCCACCGCCACTTCGCGCAGCGACGTGCGTTCGCAGAACTATGCCCTGTTCGGTCAGGCGACCTACGAGTTCACGCCGCAGCTCTCGCTGACCGGGGGCCTGCGCTACACCTGGGACAAGATGCGCTTCAGCCACACCCGCGCGCCCGCGGTCAATCTTGCCACGGGCCTTCCGGCTGCCGGGCCGGGCACCAATCTCAATCCCGCGGGCGGCACCATCGCCAGCGGCGGGAACGGCACCAACACCAGCCGCGGATCGACCGACAACGGCAATCTTTCGGGCCGCGCGGCGATCCAGTTCAAGCCGAGCGAAGACATCATGCTCTACGGCTCGTACACCCGCGGCTACAAGGGTCCGGCCTTCAACGTGTTCTTCAACCACACCGCGCCCAACAACGCGGTGCCGATCGACGAGGAGTTGTCCGACAGCTTCGAAATCGGGGCCAAGACGCAGTTCCTCGACAACCGCGTGCAGCTCAATGTTGCCGCCTTCACCGTCACCTATGACGGATTCCAGGCGAACAACTTCATCGTCGTGAACACCGCGACGATCTCCAACCTTACCAACGCCGGCAAGGTAAAGAGCGAAGGCTTCGAGGCCGATCTCGTGGTCAACCCGGTCGACGGCCTCAACCTGCGTGCCAGCGCCGCCTATGCCGATGCGCGGGTGAAGGAATTCAACCCGAATCCCACCACTGGCGCCCCCGACGCGCGCAACGGCACCGTGCTGCCGCTCGCGCCCAAGTTCACCTACACTATCGGCGGGGACTACACCCGCGAGCTGGGCGGGGTGACGCTGTATCTCAACACCGACTACCGCCACACCAGCACGCAGTATTCGGATCTCGGCCAGGCCGCCTCGACCCGGATCGATCCCTACGGCATCTGGAACGCCTCGCTCGGCTTTTCTGACCCGGACGACAAGTACCGCGTGACCTTTCACGCCCGCAACATCACCGACGAAAGCTACGTGCTGCTCAACATCGAAGGCGGCCGCCGCTTGCAGATCCCGCGCGATGCGGACCGCTATTTCGGCGTTTCGCTGCGCGTGCGCACGTTCTGATCCGCGTGGCGGGGTGAACACCAGCAAGGGGCCGTCGGAGCGATCCGGCGGCCCTTTTCGTCTCGTTCG
>ERZ1066118.1968-NODE-1968-length-11010-cov-774.144592_pt1 | contig 11010 bp, 10 predicted proteins | sample MGYA00382765_ERZ1066118 | MGnify/ENA primary metagenome ERZ1066118 (study PRJEB33369, sample SAMEA5778348) | biofilm metagenome | biome: Industrial cooling water; feature: Water cooling tower basin; material: Biofilm | place: United Arab Emirates | collected...
CTACCACTACTGGTTGCTGATCGGCTACCACTACTGGTTGCTGATCGGCTACCACTACTGGTTGCTGATCGGCTACCACCATCCCTTTTGCTGGCTAGTTGGTCGGATGGTATCCAGTTTTCTATGGGGGTTAGTTCGTAGATGTCAGTTTTTCCGGGGCGATCGCTAACTTTCCGCACTAAGCCAGCTTGCAATAAGAGATGAAGCGCTTTGCGCGCTACTCTCTCGCCTATTAAGCAATGCTTCGCCATGTGAGGGATTGAAGAGAAGCATCCATCCTTCCCCGCTCGACGAGCCATGTGGGTATAGATACGGAACTCGTAAGGGTTAAGCCCGTAATCGTCGAGGAACGCTGGAATAAACGCTCCAAAATCTGATTTGTTGGAAATCTTAGTGCTATGATGTGTCATAAGATTGCGATCGCGATTTTTGAGATCGCGAATATTTGGATGAGTCGGTAACGGTAGTCCTGGCAGATCAAGCGCTCCCTTTGTGATGGAAGGGGGCGCACCTTTTTTAAGGGTGCTGTGCCTTATTCTATCAGGGTATTAATGGAAATCAGTACTAGACTTGTTGCATTACGCCCCAGCCCGCACGTCACTTTTTGAACAACTGCCTAATAAAGGCTAAATCCTCCGCAGTTAGTTGTTCCGACCCAAACTCCAACTTGCACTGGTGAATTGCCCAGTTGGCATCTTTGTCAGATCGTTCGCCGACGCTCAATAGATACCAAACGTAGGAGACAAAATTTCCCCCTATTTCCGAAATAGCGTTCCTTCTCCACGCGAACGGAGGCCAAATATTCCACTTTTCGCGATAGAGGCTAGCTGCCCAGACGGGGCTGTTCCCTTTCTTGTAAGCCTCTTGCAGCTTCTCCCGGTAAAAGTTGAATCTGGGAATATCCTGCTTTGGCAGCATCGCCACCATTGCTGCGACAGGAGAGGTTGCGACATCTTCAGGAATCCAGCAATGCCCGCAGTCGCAAACGCGAGTCGAGATGGGGACGATCGCGTGGCAGTCGGGGCATTCTTTAATTGGAGCCTCTCCCTTCTCTGACTCCATTGATTCCCGCAGTACAAAGCGCTTTTGATCCTCAATAAATCCAAAACGACCAACCAAGCCCGATTGATCCAGAACCAAGCAATCAAACTTGTCGGCAGCCAACCGCAATCCCCTTCCAACTTGCTGCCAGAACTTCGCCTTAGACTTTGTTGGGCGGCAGAGCATAACGCAAGAGACTTCCGGGCAATCAAATCCTTCCGCTAACGCCTCGCAGCTAGCTACCACTAAAATTTTCCCTGTCGCTAGATGGCGATAAATTTCTGCGCGTTCTTTCGTCGGCATCGATCCATGAACCGCCGCTGCGGGAATGCCGCGATCGCGAAACTCAAGCGCGATCGCGTGCGCGTGATTGACGCTGACGGCAAACGCGATCGTTCTGCGTCCCTCTGCGAGCCGCAGCCATTCATTTACTGCCGCTGTCACATTTTCGGCGGTATTACACCTTACCTCTAGGTCGGAAACTTTAAAGTCTCCCTTAACAGTCGCGACTCCTTTAAGATCGGGTCTTTTTAGCCCGTAGTAAACCGGCTTTACGAGATGCCCCAAGTCGATCAACTTTCCAGGGACTGGCGCAGAAATCAAACACTCGAACAGATCCCCCATTGATTCGCCTTTAGCCAATCGCCAAGGCGTTGCTGTTAGACCAATAAAGATGATTGAGCTTTCTGCGCCCTGTTCGTCGCGTAGTGCGGGCATCACATGTCGCGCCCACGATGTCCAAGTGGTGAGATGCGCCTCATCAAAAATGATTATGTCCGGTGCGAACCAGTCACCCCGCCTAGACAAAGTCTGCACAGAGGCAACCTGAATAATAGCATCGCGATTCTCTCTATATCCGCCAGCGATGACGCCGCATTCTAAGCCGAATCGCGAAAACTTATCCAGCGTTTGATCGATCAATACGTCGCGATGGACGACGAACAATAGTTTCCTCTTTTTGGCGATCGCTGCGTCAAAAACGATTTGACCGGCGAAAACAGTTTTTCCCGCGCCTGTTGGTGCAACTACCAGAATTCGCTTGAATCCCGATCGAATTGATTTATATAATTCTTGCCGAAGCTCCTCTTGATAGTCTCTAAGCGTCGGGCGTTCCAATAGAGATAGAGAGGTGCTACAATCTTTGGTGAGCATAAGATTCTTTGTGCAGTGCGATTTGTGCGTTGAAATTAAGCGCTCTCTTCTTGCCGGAAGGGAGCGCACCTTTTTTAAGGGCGCTGCGCCTTATTCTATCAGTGTATCAACGAAATTGACACTCTCAGGGCTAAAGCCGCTGAGATTCTGCTGACAGAGATTGGCCTGGTGTTTGCCAAAGTCTAACTCTCGCTGCGGTCGTCAAGCACCGCCTAGACGCTCAAAACAACTACCAATTCAGGTGTCGAAATTGCGCTTACTTTTACTAATTCCAGCGCTTTCAGAGTCTATCACTAAGCCAATTCGCGGTACGCTCCGCAACCTGCCATTAATTGCTCCTTGCTCGTCATACTGGCGTTAAATTTAAGCTTAACCGTTGTTTCAGGGGAGCCGGGATTTCTCCGGACTAGGATGCTTCAACACGTAGACAGTTATTCAACCACGCATTGATTAGCTGCTGTTGCTCCGTGGAAAGTAACATTTTAAATTCAAGAACTTTGATGGTCACAAAATTTGTCAAACTCTGGATTTGTGATATACTAAAAACATGTCAAACGGGGCTGCTTTCTTGCCCCTTAAAATTCCCAGGGTGACTGTTTCAAGAACGCAGTCAGTCCAGAATTAAACAATCCCGCGCTGAGCGTCGGGAGTCCCTAACAAAAAGCGCGATTCTAAGTTTTCCTAGAGTCGCGCTTTTTGTTGCCTTAATTTACCTACTTGGCAGCGATCGCGAAGCCTCTCCCACCAACCGCAACACTTCCTGTAAGCCCTGCTCTTTCTTTGCTTGCTGGAGGAACCCCCAAACGCGATCGCACCGGCTCTGCAATTCCGAGTTGCGTTCTTTTAGCAGAGATAAATCCTCGATCATCGCTGCTTGGGCTGCCCTAGTTGTTTGCATTTTTTTGTTAGTTGCGTCATAATAATGTGACAGGTTAATCAACGCTAATTGTATATCAATATAATCTCTTTGGCTATGGAAGGCTCGCCTAGAGTCAGGGTTCCCTCTGAGTATGTGGGATATTTTTGCGCGGTTATGAAAGACCGCGCGGGGCTAAAAATCTTCACCACCCCAAGCGCGAAAAAAACTACCTTGGTTCGCATCCCGCGCCATTTACTGCTTGAGGCTTATTTGGCGATCGCAGAGATCAACGTAGAAATCGCTATTGAACAATTGCACCAAATATCGAAGGAGAAGTACAATGCGTCAGCAAATCCAGCAAATCCAGCAATCCAAGATCGCGATCGCCGAGTTGGTCGCCAAGCTCCAAGAAGAGCAAGCCAAGCTAGAGCGGATGGAAGCGCAGGTAGAAAGATATGAGGAGGCGATCGCGATTTTGCAGGAGGCGATCGCGGAAGATCCTTTGCTTTGGGAGGATGTACGCGATCGTCTTAGTCCACCAGCGGACGAGGTAGAGCAGGCGATCGCGATAATTAATGGGGCAATCCCTGGCCTGCTGGATAGCCCCACCACATCGGAGCAGATTTTTGATGCAGAGTGCTTGCCACCCCCAACCGCGCTACCCCCAACCATTATTTGGAACGGCAATGGCGTTGCTCGCCTGGGCTGTGCCAAGCAAAAGCTTGCCAAGGAATGGGCAGAATTACTCAATTTATGGGGATGTGCGACCTCCGTCGTTAAAGTAGAGTCCTTTTCGGATAAAGAAATCAAGTGGGAGGTCGCGATCGGCAAAATAACGCGATCGCAGCTTGAAACTTTAGCCAAAGCTCACACTACTCCTCACGCCGAAGTTCCTACTCGCGATCAAGCTGTTGCGATCGTTGACCGAGAAAGTTCGGATGGCGAGGCTGATGCCAAACTCGATCGCCTTCAGTCGCCTTCTCCCGATCAAGTTTCCGATCATCCTATTAATTCAGCAACAGTAGAAGAGGTTCTAGGCGGAGCTTCCCCGCTTAGTCTTAAAGACGAACAGCTCGACGAATTAGAGCGAGCTTTAATCGCTGCTCCGTCAATCGACGATATTGCCGACGACAAACCGAGTGCATACGCCGAAGAAATGGCGCAAAAAATTAAACCAGGAAGCAAGCTAAGATCGCTATCTTTCCCCGCCGATCCCAAGCATAAATTCTCAAGAAAGCGCACCGGAGTTGTGCGCTTTCTTGAGCGAGAGGGAGCGTATATCTACGCCTTTGTCAGCGAACTAACCGAAACCGGGAAAGATTCGCGTCACACCGCCTTCTACAATCTTGAGGCAGTTGAAATTGTCGAGGAAGCGCCTGCGATCGATATAGCTTTTGATCGCTTTGAGCCGTTCGATCCAACCGAAGACGCTTTAGGGGTGGTTGAAGCAGAGATTCTTCAATTCCTTAAAGAGAAGTCTGCACAGGCGGATCTTTATCAAGACAATCAACCCGATGCGTCGTTCTCAGAAATACTTGCCGCGACAAAGCTCGAAGGAGCGGATCGGGAGCTTGCGCTGGACGCCTTAGAGAAAATGGAGGCAAAAGGACTGGTGTCCTTTGACGACGATCGCTGGCAGATTGCAAGTGAAAAACCAGCACAAAAACATAGCTTCAAAGTAGGCGATCGCGTCACGATCTGCGGTGACTCTAAAGGAGAGGATTTGGTTGGAAAAACTGGAACGCTGACAGCGGTAAGCGTGACTGGCTGCGTTTTGTGCCTCGACGGTGAGGACGAGAAGACTCGGCTTTTCTTCTGCAAAGAAGATTTGACCCCTTGTTCTACTTTTTCGCAAGCAGCTTAGTTTTGGTGTCTGGGAATTGATGCGGCAAGTTCCCAGACAAACTTTTATCAACGCGATCGCGACGGAGCGGAAACGAACTAAGATATGTTGGGAACTGAAAGAACAGCAGGTGTCCTTTTTGCCGGTGGTGGCGGTGTTGAGTGCGGCATGTTTGATGCTGGCATCGACCCCATCTGGGCGGTAGAATGGAATCCGCACAACACGCAATTGAGCGAGGCTCTGATCCAATCTCATAAGCGAAATTTTCCGAATTGCAAGGTTGTTGCTAAACCGGTTCAGCAGGTTGATTGGCGCAGGTTGCCAAAGGTAAATATTCTGTGGGCTAGTCCCATGTGCAGCAATTTCAGCATGGCGAAGAATGCTGAAGAAACGCTAGAAGACATTGAAATGGCAATGGCGGTTTGCGACGCGATCGCCATCCTAACCCCGACATATTTCTATCTAGAAAATGTCGCGCAATACAAAAAGTCCGTCAGCTTTGATGCTATTGTTTCCACATTAAAACGCTTGGGGTATAGCGTCGAGTGGAGCATTGAAAATTTTGCCCACTACGGGTTGCCCCAAGCCAGAAAGCGCTTAATTCTAAGATCCGCGCTTGGGGTAGCAGTGTCATCATTACCCAAAAAGGTAGAAAAGCATGTGGGATGGTACGAGGCGATCGCCGATCTAATCCCCAATCTGCCCGATTCCGAACTGTTACCAAACCAGCAACAATCGGCTGATAAATATTTAGAGAAAAACCCGCCCGCTCCATTATTAATAGATCGCGTAGGCGGACGAGGCGACTACAAAGCCAAACCGGGACATTTACCAGCGAACACAATACTGCGATCGCAGTTCACGGATGGCAACAACCGAAATCGCAACCGATGCGGCGATATTAGGTTGCTAAATGGCGAGATTAAATCTTTGACCATCGAGTGCGTGCGAAGGTTGCAAGGATTCCCCGATTGGTATCAAATGCCTGAATCGGTAGCGATCGCGGGATCGATCCTTGGATACTCGGCTCCCCCAATGTTCGTCAAGCAATTATTTGAAGCGATTGAGGGCGGTACGGCATCAATTTGTGGGCTAGCCATCTCGTTCGGGTGGACTGCCCAATATTTACCCAATAAATCTGTTACTCGTAGAGTTTGGAAAGATTCTCACGCAGCTAAATTTGTCCGCGCTTACGAGCGAGGCGATCGCGTTGTTGCCCTCAACAAGGATAAGCGCAATGGTGGCGAACAAATTGGATGGTGTAAGCTCACTTGCGCGCCATACAAAGAACAACTGTCCGAGATGCCAGAGTCTGATGTAGCGGCAGAAGGGGGGATGGTTGCGACAGTCGAAGAATTTGTTAACAAGTACTTTGAAGGCGATCGCGATCGCGAAGTTTGGGTAGTCAGATTTGAGTTTGTACCGCTTGAAGAAAAGCAGCCAGAGACCGCGCAGCAGCCCAAGTCTTGCGTCGAGCGACATCCGCTAGATCGATACGATTCTCCTCATTGGTTTGTAACTGCCATCGCCCCCTACGTCGATCTAGGTGGAACTATCGGCGAGTGTTGCGTCGGTGGTGGCGTCCTTGCGCGCTGCCTCAACGAAATGGGTCACAAAATCTGGACAAATGATATCAACCCCGATGTTGATGCGGACTATCACCTCGACGCGACTTGCGATCGCGCCTGGGACGATCTTCCCGAAGCCGACTGGATCTTCACCAATCCACCCTACGGCGACGCGGCATTCAAAATTGTTCGCAACGCTTACCAACACGCTAAACGCGGCGTTGTTTTCCTGTTGCGAACCACCTGGGATGAACCGTGCGAGGAACGCGCCGAATGGCTGTTCCAGCACCCAACAACACGCAAACTAACCCTACCAAGGTACAAATTCCGCGAGAACAAGCACGGCAAGCTGTCTGTTGAAGCAAGCACGATCGCGGCGTTTGTCTGGGATAAGCAGATCCCAGTACTGCCAAGCCTATCGATTCCGCGCGATCGCATCCCCTTGTTCCATGATTCCGCAAACAACGCACCGTCGTGGGATGAGATTGTCGCGTTAATAAAGGATCTGGAGAGACCGCCTTTCAGCGACGACGCGAACGAGGCGTGTATCAAAAATAGTAGGAATACTATTTTTGATACACGCCTAAACGTTAGAAAGCCGAACGTCATCCCTCCCTCCGGATCTTTAACAAGATCTGCGGAATTCCCCATCCGACGGGAGCGGTGGGGATGAATAGCAGGGGAAAAAATAGGGGTAAGGGTACCCCTATTTTTTCCAATCTCCTATCTAAAAAACGTGATATAGTAATTTTATTGTAAAGCGCCAGTTGAAGCGATCAAGGATAGTGAATAACGCATGGCGACAAGAAGGCAAAAATTTCGACTGTACCCCAACAAGCAGCAAGAAAATAAGCTGTTTGAGGCACGGAGAAATCATGCCTATTTGTACAATGCCTGCATAGCTCATCGTCGCTATGAGTGGAGAGCATCTCAAAAAATGTTACTTATTTTGAGCAACAAAATTGTTTACCTGCATTCAAAAAAGAATGGGTTGAGTTTGCCTATTTGCACTCGCAAGCACTGCAAGCGACGGTTAAGCGCGTGGATTTAGCTTATGGTGCATTCTTTCAAGGATTAAGGAAAAGACCCAAGTTCAAGTCAATTCGCGACTACTCCGGCTGGAGTTATCCAGCGACATCTGGTTGGAAGGTTAATAGTAACGGCAAGCACGGAAGCGTCACTTTAAATGATTTGGGCATCACGATTAGGATGCGCGGTCAATCGAAGCAATGGGGTGTTCCTACTACCTTAACCGTTGTTTACAAGCCAGGAGTAGACCAATGGTTTGCATCTTTTACCGTTGAAGTTCCAACACCGGAAACTAAATTTGGTTCGGATTCGGATTTGAATTATGAATCAATTGTATGTTTTGATTTAGGAACAGAAACAGCGCTAACTCTTTATGATGGGAAAGATTTCACTGAGCTAGAGAATCCGCGCTTTACTCAGCGCTGCGAGCAATTGATCAAAAGAAAGTCTTCAGATTTGAGGCGCAAGCGCGCGCCTAGTCGGAAAAAGAAAGTTAAAGCTTCAAGACGTTGGAGGAAAGCCAGAAAACAGGTATCTAGACTTCAAAGAAAGGTAGCTAATCAACGCCAGGATTGGCAGCACAAGGTGACATCAGAGATTGCTAGTCGTTATGACATCGGTGTCACCGAACAGTTGAATACTAAGAATATGACGCGCAAAGCTAAAAAAGGCAGCAAACGTAAAAAACAGAAAGCCGGACTCAATAAGTCAATTCTTTCTGTTGGTTTCGGTGCGCTTAATCAGATGATGGCGTACAAAATTGAACAGAAGGGTGGTTTGATGTTGATGCTGCCGACAAAACAAATAAAACCATCACAGCGCTGTCCTAATTGTGGAGTAGTCCATAAAGATTGGGCTTATTTATCAAATCGCTATCATGTTTGCGGTGATTGTGGATTTGAAATACCTCGCGATCGAGGTTCTGTGATGGTTTTATATAATGTTGTGACTAATGCACAACCGGGGCTAGGAACTCGCCTCGTAGACTGTGGATGTCTAGGCTCTACTAATTCGACCAGTAAGCGTAAGCATACTGGATCGATGCGGCAACTTGGACAAAGGAAGCGTCGAAAGTCCTGTCTCAATTTGGATGGGGAATTAGAAACCCCGTCCTCCTGTGAGGCGGGGTAGTTCATAAACAGATAAAAAACGCAAACAATATCCCCAATAGAGAAGTCACAAAGATCAGAGCGATCGCCTGATTGCCCCGCATTAACAGCGATCGCCATCCCGCGATCGCCCAATCCAACGAGCTTGTTCCCCAAATAAGCAAGGCGATGAGCATTATTCCTAGCACAACCCAATCAATAGCTTGAGGAACAAGCGTAAAAACGACTGCTGACAAAGAGGCTGTCAGCAGCCAGCGGCTAACTCCGGAAGCCACAAAAGCTAAATCAACCATATCTCCACTTTTCTTTACTACAGGTGCGCGCGGTGTTGACACTCCCCCGCGCTTTAGACGGGGGAGTGTCAACGTCAATAGCAGGAATGCTGATCTTTCCTATTCGATCTTGCGCTAGTTCCTCGCAGTCGAACCACCAGTCGGGATAGCCAAGCTCCGCTCCTATCTTGCTTGTGACTTCGCGCAATCCCACTTTAAATTGTTTCATGAAAGTTTTTCTCCTGTTTTCAGTTTGTCGATCCAATCCTCAACCAACTGGGTCATCGTCTTCTCTCTCTCTTTCGCTACTTTCCTTAATCTTTCAAGCCTAGATTTTGAAATTCTAAGGCTTAGCCTCTGCTTGTCCATCTGCCCAATGGATACCCTTATTGCTATATTGTTCATATCACATTTAGGCGATCGCGCGCCAGAAACATATGGAAACTCTTGTCGGCAAGCGCAGTACCTTGCCTTGGGAAAACGATCGGGAAATCAATGTTTTGTTGGGAGCTTCGGCAGATTTCCCGATAGAGCTAGTGCCCTTGCTCTCCTTTGATTACGAGAGAGAGCTGTTCGGAATTTTTAAAATTCGCTTTTGCTGGCTAGAGCCAGAAGCGTCGTTGTTATGGAGCAAGCTTGATAGTAGTGGAGGGAGCGTTCGCACCGGCTCTCATGCCGATGCGGTCGTCCAAAATTTGGCAAACCTCTCGGCTAGGTTTCGGGAGATGGGCTTATCCCCCAAGCTCGACATTGTTGAGAGGTTGGTACGTCCCGTCCAGTCTGACCATCGCTTGATGGTCAGCGAGAGGTTTTTGAAATTACCTCTAGAGTTTTGTGTTGAGCTAGATGGCGAAATCCCGTCTGCCTTAATAGTCAAAGGCGATCGCGGACTGGCAAAGACTTTGAAGATCAACTGGGAATAAAATGGCGAACAAAATACAAGGTTTGGAATTGAAATCTGCTACCTGGTATCAGCGCGAATATCCAGACGCGATCGCTACCAAACTAGGCGGCGTAAAGACAGGTTCCTTCGTCGGCGAGAACGATTTGTCCGCCTTAGAGCAACTAGCCGAGGGAATGCGCGCCCAGGTAGATGCGGAAAAGGAATATAACAAGGGATTAAGTAAACTTATAGATGCGCGACTGAACGCGGAAGAGCATGTGCTGGAGCGAGACGCGATGCTCGCCAAGTACGAACAATTATCAACTGAGGCCAAGGTAAAGTACGGTGGCAAGGTTTATGCCACCGCCGCTGCAACTGAGGCTGCACATGCAAAAGGCGTGGGCTTGTTGTCCGAGTACATTGCTACCCTCACCTCGAAAGTGCAGCAGGCGGAGGATCGGCAAGCATCAAAAGTTGCGACCATTGAGCGCCGCGCAACTTTCCAACGCACGCAATTTAAAAGCAAGGAAGAAGCCGCGATCGCTCGCGAGCAAGAGAAGCAACTCCAAGGTTCGCAATCTAAGGCGACTGGCGAGGCGAAACCAAGGGCGTTGTCCTCAAGCATCGTGGGGCTATCAATATGAACGAAGATCTTGCCGCAACCCTCGAAAGGCTGGCTCAATGGGCAACGTCTACCGGCGATGGCATTGAGGAATTGTTCGCCACGATCGCGGACGCCACCGATCGCAGGCTCAACACCGCGATCGCCAACTTCACCGCATCAAAGCGATCGCTCCATAAAGAACTATCTGATGCCCTCAATTCATCGGTTGAAGATCTGGAAGAAGCGGGTAAACTCGCCAAACTCTCAGAAATCCTTGCCGCCCACTACGGCGATGACAATATAGAGGCGCAGTTAGCCGAAGTTGACGCCGACTTTGCGACTTCCGCCAACCTGATGCAAGACGCGATCGCGCCCTTGTGGGAACTCGGCGACTTACTCGACAAGTACGGCGCGTTTCCGCTCACCCCCAGGATTGTTGCAAGGGAGAAAGCGGCGACAGTAAGGAAAAGCAAGAAAAAGTAACGCAAGGGGTTGACCAGTAAGTCAACCCCTTGCTAATATATAAACATCAGCCAACGGGTCGCCATCAAGCTGATTGGAGTTTGATTTCCCCTTCAGGGGAAATCGTTTCAGTTCAACTCTTTTGAGCGGGATTCCCCATCCGTCTACACGGTGGGGAGGGATAGCGA
>ERZ1066118.1970-NODE-1970-length-11003-cov-12.621575_pt1 | contig 11003 bp, 9 predicted proteins | sample MGYA00382765_ERZ1066118 | MGnify/ENA primary metagenome ERZ1066118 (study PRJEB33369, sample SAMEA5778348) | biofilm metagenome | biome: Industrial cooling water; feature: Water cooling tower basin; material: Biofilm | place: United Arab Emirates | collected...
TCCATCCGATGCAGAGCAAAAAGATCTCATACTAGCGCTCGCTCATACTGAAGATATTTCTGCCGAGACTAGCGCAATTGCTGATTGTTTTGCCAATATGTCAGTAAGCTGCTTGCCATTGGTTGAACTAGTACGGCAAGTGCGGTATCCAGTGACACTGGAAAAAGATTTAGGAGATGTACTGGTGAAAACTTGGTTGGCCGTTCTGTTGGGAGACTTTGAGTTAGAACAGCGCGAAGATTTTTACAGCCCTACTGGAATCTGGGTTTCTTTGCCTGATGTTGCTGCCTGACAGCTAAGGAATGGTTTTAATGTGGATTGGCAACGAGCTATGAAAAATTGAAAGTTAGTCAATACCTGAAACTGTTACCCTATATACATCTTCGCTCGCTAGCAATTGAGATGCAGTTTGAATACGATGCGCTCTATTTAGCACTTGCAGCTTTCATGCCAGCCAAACTCGTCACTGCCGACTTGCGGTTGTACAATGCCGTGAGTTCGCAACTGGAATTCGTCCAGTTTTTAGGCACTTACTAGTGCCCAGATAGCTGGGCAATCGCGAAGCTTAAGGCAGTTATCGCCGATTAAATACAACAGCACGACGGCAAGGCGATTTCTCTGCTGATACTACAACAAAGTTTGGAAATGCCGAAGCCTGAAAAGTTTGGTCAGGGCTACTTCTTGCCCAGAATTAGCGATATGAATGGGAAATTCGGGATGGTTTCGGAGAGCGCTCTAGATGAAATCTGCTTGGAGCAGAAACAGACTCCAACTAAAATTTCCTTGCACGATCGACCTAAAACTCCTGCAAGGCTAGAACTACTTCCGCTTTAATCATAGGGACAAGACTCCCAGATATCGTTCTCAATCTCCCACTCAATCTCTCGCAACTCTTGCTGCCATTGAGAATATGTGGATGAGTTCGATGGATATACACCTAAAGATTCCCAGCGCTCTGGCGAGCTTGGCACTTCTACTATTGGTTCGAGCGCTTGCTCCCCAACAGGTGCATTTGAAGGCTTTATCGGTTGATTGGCTTGAACGGGCGTTGATGCTGGCAAACCAGAATCGTCGCTTTGTTCAATCTTTTCAGGTCGTTGGCATTTGACTAGTTTCCGGTATTTTTCCATCATAGCAGTCGTTAGATCTAAAGAAATCCGCTCTAACTAAGAGAGCAAGCGCGGCAGAGGTTGCACGCACTCGTTCTAGGATAGCCGCTCCTCACTGTTTGGGTTACTTGTGCGGGTTACTTGCAGATTTGACGAGTAGCTTAGCTGCGATCGCCCTTACAACCTGCTACCCTTTCTCTTCCTACCCTTTCCGCATCTATCGCTGTTTTGTAAGTTTGCTGCTCTCCAAATACTTCTCCTTCCTCGCTCAACAGCCGAAATTACCAACAGTTGTAGTCTGTGGAGAAAATTAATAGCATTTTTCCTTGCCAACACAGTAGATTTGCGATGCGCTTATGCGGTTCGCTTCGCGACCTTCGCAATTTCTTCCATTTCCCTCCACCGATCGCTGCTATACTCTCGCTTTGTTCTTAGCCCGTTTGACCAGTACGGGTCTAGGCTTCCTCTTTTTATACTTTGGATCTTCAATTGCTCGCAAGCCTGGTGGACGACAACTCTCGCAGTACAGCGGTCTAGCTCCATATGTCTCCCTTTCTGTTGGCTGACTGCACTGTTGACAGATAAATTTGAACAGGCGGGTATGGATTGTGCGTTCGTGAGCGCGTACCATGTACTCTCGAACAGAAACCTTTTTTGATGGCATTTACTTGTTATTCCTACTTTTTTCGTCACTATCCTAAGTTAACTAACCATTTAGCAGAAAGCCCTGCGCTCTACCCCTATAGGAACGAGCATCGCATTCAGTAACGCTGTTCTTAAGTGCCCTGTTGATTCCGCCAAGCTTCTATTTGGGCTAACTTTTCTTGCAACACTTTTTCTAGTTCTTCCAAATCCTGTAAATTTGCAATCATTTGAACGTCGAGCTGTCGTACTGTTTTTGTAAATTTAACGATCGCGCTATCTCGACTATGACTTTTGGGACTGTATTTCTCAATCAACTGCTCGACTAATTCTTTCACCTGGTTGAGGGAATGTTTCTGCTTCAGAACTTGCTGTGTTGCTTGAGTTCTAATAGACATTGCTTCTGATTCGCCCACATCAAGCTGCTGACTTGATAACCGATTGAGTTCTCTAGCTTTGCTTGCGTCCAGTCCTTCAGCATTAATTGCTTGTTTGAGATCTGGTGCCAAATTTAGCAATGGAAAAACCACATTGTTGATCGTGATCGGGTTGAGTTGTAAGCGCAGAAGTGTAGCAAAAACCGCCTGCTCTTGAGCATCTTTGAAACCAACCGTCTCGATCCACTGCTGTTGTTCTTCTTCGGGTGCGCTTCTAATTTGAGCTAGTTGTAAATGCTTTCCTTGACGCTGCAAGCGTCGGAAGGCAGTATTTAAGATTTTCGGAATTTCCCAACGCCGTTCCCTTAAATGAGAATGCTGCATACCAATCAAATGTAGTAAGGCATTGGCTAAATCTAAATCGTGCAGCTTTTGTGAATGAATTCCCGTTACAATTTGCCCTTCAAACTTCTCCACTTCATCGCTCGTATTAGGAACGATGACTGCTCTAAGTGTTTTCCAACCGATTGACTGTGCTGCTCGCCATCTAATCTCTCCATCAAACAAGGCATACCTGCCATTCATCTGAGGTGGAAACAGGACGATTGGAGTTTTCTGTCCGTGTCGCTGCAAGCTCACTGCTCTCTCTCGCACTATGGGATCGGCAATCGCCGTTCTGGGTTGGTTCGGATCGGATTCGATCAGGGCTACTGCTATCTCGTGTTCTCCTCCCGCTTGCGCTAATTGTGCGGTTAGCTCTTCAACTTGTTGTTCTAGAGTTGCTTTGGTGCGCTCGTCCAATACTCCAGTTTTCAACCGCTCGTTCTCTGCTTGCAATTGTTCTAGTTGCGCTCTTAATTTATGTAGTTGCTGCGCTTGTCCTACATCCCCGAATAATTGACCCATACCAACTTTTACTGCTGCCATCTCTCTACTCCTCCACCATCACTTGTACGAGCTTTGTCACAATTGGATCGAAACTTTTGCTAGCTTCGCACCCTGGTCGATATAAGTGTACTGGCAGTCCCGCTCCGCTCGCACTTAAAAAGTAATTTGATTCCCTGATGTAAGGAAAGCAGTGAATGCCTAAGCCTTCTATCTGCCCTGGCAGCGTCTGGGTTGGCTCTATTTCTTGACGCTTACTTCCCTTTTCGTCGATTCCGAGGATGTTTCTATGCGTCGCTTTTCCCAATTCAACTCTAGTTGGTACGAAGCCTAAAATCTCTGGTTCTGGTTTGAGTTTCAACTCATCGATCTTGTTGTAATACCATTCCAGTAGTCCAGCAAATCCTCCTGTATCTTTATATTCCGGCTTGATTGGCACGAGAACGTGAGTGCTAGCTGCTAGTGCCGCTAACCCCATCGGTTCTAAAGCCGCTGGGGTGTCAAATACAATCAAGTCGGCATCCAACGAATATTTCTCTAAGCAATCGCCCAAGATGTAGTAGCGTCGCGCTGCAAAATAGATCTCGTTCGTACTCTGCTCTAGAGCTTCTCCGCCTTGAATCGCAAAGAGTGCTTTAACGCGATCGCTCCACAGCGGCACTAAAGGATATATTCCGTCAAATTTCTTCTGGAATAAAATAGCTGTCGATCGTTCTGGAATTGCTTTAGTCAATCCAGCAAAGATCCGCAGCGAGCCTGACTGGTCGAGTTCTATCAATGCAACTTTGTAACCTCTGCTTGCCACAGCGTAAGCCAAATGTACTGCCATCGTTGTTTTTCCTGACCCCCCAGCGTTACTCGCGATCGCTAGGCGGACTTGTCTTCTAACTGTTTTTCTCTTCATCTTTCTTCAATTTCTTAGATCGAGCTGTGTACTAACGCAAGTACACATAAAAATCTGGCGGTGACTGTGATTTTGCCATCTACTTTGTAATTACCTGAAATAGGAGCGGCTTTCGATTTGCTCTCAGTTTAATCCTCTCGCTATGTTTGTCAATAGCTGAGCTAATCTTTACCTACTTTTACTGAGTGTTTTTTTGACTAAAAGTGACATAACTGTGGTCGCCAATTCCTCTACCTATCCGCATTTATAAACTGATAAAGCAAGCGATACGGAAGTTAATCGACCAGTTGCTAAACGATATTTGACTATCCAAGATAGAGCTGTCTGCCTCTAGAGGAAGCAATTGTCATATAGGATTGACAGTAAATGCCTTAAAATCTATGGAAGTCAGGTGTTTCTCCTATCGATTCAACACCAAGTCAATTAAGTGCAGTTAATTCTATATCAGCGCCAAGAGCGCCACTGTAGCTGTTCTTTCAGCTGCAATACAAAACGACGTGCTAACTTTACTGCTTCACGATATCCGTCTTCGTCTTCATGCTCGAACCAACCACAACCTGTTTGCTCCTTGATATATCCAAATGCTGCCGAATGTAGCAAAGCGGAATTATTCGCGAAGCTTGGCTCATGTCCCTTTTCTTGTACGCGGGCAATTGCTGTCGCTAAAAGTTCTACAGGACGATCTACAAGAGAGCGACCGGAGGCTCCATCTTTTATCAATCCTCGTTGCCCGAATAGTTCGTTCACCAAACTCCGTACTTGCGCTCTATATCGCGCCTGTAATTCTAACTTAGCTTTATCCAGCCGAACGACGCGATCGCACTGGGGAACTTCTACTTCAACTGCTGCTAACTCTGCTTCCAGCCCTTTGAGAAAAATCTCGTAGGCTGATGAAGGCATCGTGTCTTTCAGTCGAACACCGCCAATTGTCACTTCTCCATCTGCATCTAAGTCCATGCCCTGCTGCTGCAACACGATTTTTTTCTTGTAATCGCGATAGGAGATCGATTGCCCTTCAACCAAAACTTGCCAATCTAACCCAACATGGTGCAGAAACGTTGCTGCGGGGATTTCGCGCTCTGTTTTAGCTCTAGCAATTTCTACTCCAGGTGGTATGTCGAAATATGTTGGCGCGATCTGCACTTGTCGATGATCTATTACTGCTTCTACTTGAAGAAGACAGGTTTTATAACTTCTGATTTCTTGAAGTTTTTGAGAGATTGCATCTACTTCCTTTTGCCAAAGTAATGTTGCTCCAGAGGCGCTATCGCACGGACTAGTTAGATCGATTTCGAGTTGCTTAAATTGTACATCCTCGCCAACGCTGCCATTCGGAGTTACTGTCGCGCTGCTGCTATCACTTGCGTCTGGCAAGCTATTAGTCCGCCCAAGTTCCTCAAGTAAAGAAAACTTGGGCGATCGCGCCTCTGGAGCTACCACAGGTACGCGCACTTCTAATATGTCACCCTGCTTCACGCTTGCAGTGTTGGACAGTTGCAGCACGGTTTCGCCTGCTTCGTAGGCAGCAGTCAATACGGGTTTGATCGGCTTGTCTGTCAGGAAATCCTTGATAACATCGGCTGCTACCCCACGCTGAAACTGCTCGAATAACTCGCGCAATCCCAATGCCGAATGAGTCACGATCGCCGCCCAGTTAGAGTGATTTAATTCGGGAAAAGCTTCGGCTGGCGCTCCTGGCACTTTTCGCAATGCCCGTCCCCATTCTTGCTCGGCTGGGGACATCGATTTGAGGACGCACAAGCAGCAAGAAATTGATATCCACTTATGATCGAAACCTACGCCCAGCATTCCACAATGGACGATTGCCCAGTATTCGCCAGCGTAAAATTTTTCCAACAGCACGCTGGCACGACCTGCTAGATCGTATTGCTCGTGTTCTGAGTGAATTACAAGCACTTTCCCCTCAAGAGCAGGAAAATTTTCTTCTAAAAGCTTTGCGACTCGATGGGTATGAGGGATGTTGAGCGCCCGCACTAACATTGCGTGAGGTTGACCTGTAGTAGAGCGTTTGGCAAGCAAGATTCCGACTGCCATCTCCAGCACGGGGAGCGAGAAGGAATCGGCTAAGAGAATTTGACGAAACCAGGCGCGATCGCTTTGCGCTTTGAGAATAAATTCTTCTGGGTCGTACTCGACCTCAATCCCATCTTCTTCAACTAAAAAGGCAGTGCTAGTAGCTTCTTCATACATCAATTTTTTGATTGGTGAAGGCTGAAGTTTCCACGCATCCTGGATCGTAAATTCATAGTCTGCCACAGGAGCATATCTAATCGCCCTTCTGCCTAACTCGTCGGCATCCTCTACTTCTTCATAACGTATATAGGGTAAGGGTTGACTGTCCGAACGAAATTTGGAGCCGGTAAAATAAGTAATCAGGGAATTGCTAAAGTAGCTGAAGATAGTGCGATAGCTAGCAGCAGCAGAGAAGTGCGCCTCGTCACAAATAATTACACCAACTGTTTCTGGTTGAATATCTCCCCGCTGCACCAGATTTAATAAAAATTGGCGGTTGCCTACGAGCATATCCGCTTGATGTATAGTGTAGGCATAACTGTTGAAATTGCTCGCATCTAACTCAACTATTCGAGGGGGCAGAGTTCCTGAAGGCAAGACTTTCAAACTATAAAGCAGCCATCGATCGTAAATTGGTCGATGTTGGCGATCGCAAGGAAAATCTTTAACAAACCGACTGCGGAGCGTACAATTATCCGATAAATAAATTACCTGTCTCCCCTGCATCCAAGGAGCAAGGATGTAGGGAACGAGTGCCTGCATCACAGTTTTTCCCGTGCCAACTCCTGCGAGGATCAAGGCTGCTTGCCGATAACTACTATCCATCTCCCCTTTACTAGCTTTCTGATAAATTGCTAGTAAAGCTTCAATTTGATGTGGATAGAGTTGCGTTTGCCCGTTAGTGATTCGGGTAAGCACGAGCTGATGGTAAGAAAGAAAGTAGTTGTCCATCGCACTCTTATTTTTGGCGGTGAGGTCGAGCGGATTTCTGACGGTTACAGTCTCTACATAAAGCCAAGGCGTTCCACACTTGAGTTGCTCCTCCTTTGGAATAAGCAATCTTATGGTCGGCTTCAAAATTTTCCCGATCTAACGGCGTGCTACAAATTTCACACCTATAATTGGCGCGGCGCAGAATCAACAGTTTTTGAGTGGGTGTGAACAGCCTTCGCACGGTCAGCACCAACGAACGATATTTCCATATTATCTTTAAGAGAAATTTTTGATGCTAGTGTTAAAGCGATCGCTCCCTCCTCTAGTCATGACGAAACTGTGGTGCCAGAGGCGCTCTCAATCTACCACCGCCGCCGATATTGTCGGCTCTGTTATTATCAATGATATTTAGGGCAGAGAACAATTTCATCATGTCATCGTAGAAAGCACCGCTACTACCTTCAAAATCATAGCCATAGCGAGCGCGAAATTCCTCACTGACTCCCTGCTCTACGGATAGGTAGTGAGCGTCCCAAGCAGCATCATCAACAATGTAAGCACCATAATTTTGCAGCGCCTGAAAGATTTTTTTGGCTGGTTCAGTTTTTAATCCCAGACTTTCTATCTTTACATCAGGCGGGATTGCTAACAAGCTACCCTGTACGAGTTTGGGATTAGTTCCCTTATATTCTGTCTCGGCGTATTGGTCGGCACGGTCGGCAGGCCAGCGATAACCAGGTATGGATTGAGAATAATGAAGATACTTATTTCCCCAAATCAAAATTTTGAGCGCATGGCGAATCGGATCTTTTCCCGTCAATTCACTACGGCGTATAGAACCGCCAATTGCCGATAGACCAGACCCGAAATGAGTGCCTTTGATGCCATCACCTTTTATATCAACCCCTCCCCAAGGATTGCGCCAGCCGTGGATGTCTCCGCCTGCGGTACATCGAGCTAAGGGTTCGACTTGCTCAATTGTTTTCCCATCTGGCATGAGAAATGCTGCAGCGTTGTTGGGGGTAGAGTACGGTTGACTGGTTGCGTCTGGGACGATCAAATTGTCGGGGAATGGTAGGGAAAGTTGCATCGACTGCGTACCCGTACAGCGTCCTGGTTCAAAATTTCCAGGCGATAAAACTTGACGCATCGGATCGCCGCCTTTGAGCTTGTAAAAATATTCGCGGTCTGCACCAAAATAGATTGCCCTGACTAAACGAGCTGGAACGTACTGAGCATTCGCTCCAATCGGCATATTCCAGATCGAGCAGGAGTTAAAAGGGTGCAACCACGGGTCGCGACTTTTAGGAAAATTTTTACTCGGTTTAGGTATTTGGGATGGTAATTTTCCGCATTGACTGAGGTTTGTATGGTTCCCATTGTTCTCGTTGGGTTGGGCTAACGCATTTACAGAGTTAGATAAGAGTGTTAGCCCGAACGCGCTAATACCTAAAAGGCTTTGGAACAAGCGAATCAATTGCATAGCTAGATACTTATATTTATGTAAATTTTTTATGACTGATGCTGAAGGTCGTTCAGTTCTGAAACGCTCTTTTTTGGTAGTCCTGGATAATACAATCTAGTCATTTTACAGGAATTAAATTGATGATGAACTTTTCCGTTTTTCTCTAGTTCCAATAAATAATTGTTAACCAAGGTTGAGTGCAGCTTTAATTTTTTTGCTAGAAATAATGTATTTTGACCTGGCTTCGATTCGATCAGATCTAATAGCTTATCTAAGTCACTACAATCGTTTCCTCGTTGAGGTAATTCTGGTTTTAAATCTTTGATTTGGTTGGGTTTTACTTTGATTGGAAATGCCAGTCGAGCGGGAGTATTTGATAGAGCGATCGCTTCAGATATGCGCGTAATTGCTACTAATTTCCACTTGAAACCATCAAACTCCCAAACAGATAATAACTCGAATATATCGTGTAAGTTAATTGTAGGATAGGGATGCATATCATCTCAGTCATCGCGATTAATCTAAAAGGCTAGTTACTGGTGTATTAGAGTTTTGAAAAGACTGTTTCATTTTTTGAAAAGCTCTATCTTTTATTTGCCTGACTCTTTCTCGCGATAAATTCAAGCAGACGGCAACTTCATGCAAAGATCGATCTACTCCATCCTCCAAACCAAAAAGTAACGACAATACAGTTCGTTCTCTAAATGTTAAGCCGAGCGTCACTTGTTGAATACAATCGTGCAAGTCAGATTGTAGTTCGCTATCTTTCGATGCTTGACTTGCTCTAGTGTCTTCTAAGAATTCTCCTAAACTCATGTCTTGTTCCGAACCCGATCCCAAGCGTAAATCTAAAGAAATAAATCTCGATCGCAAATAGGGCAAATACTGCCGAAGCTCTTGCGAATCTATTTCCAATGTTTTTGCTAGTTCGTCAATTGTGGGAGTACGTCCTAATTGCTGAGATAACTGACGCTGGATTTTTTTAATTTTGTTGAGTTTTTCGATAACATGAACGGGTAGCCGAATTATGCGAGCTTTTTGAGCGATCGCCCTAGTAATTGCTTGACGAATCCACCAGTAACTATACGTACTAAATCGATATCCTTTAGTAGGGTCAAATTTTACAGCCGCTCGTTCTAGACCTAACGAACCCTCTTGAATTAAGTCCAGTAGTTCTATGTCACGTTTTTGATATTTTTTAGCGATCGATACTACCAAGCGTAAATTTGCTTTAATTAGTTTTTGCTTGGCAGTTTTTCCCTGTTGTAAAATTTCTTTTAGCTCGGACTCGGATATGTGAAGGTATGCCGACCATTCAAGAAAAGTTGGTTGATGGCGAAGTTCTTGAGCTAGTTTATCCTCGTTAGCAAGTACAGTCTTCATTTTTTGAATTTGAATTCCGTAACTTAACTCTTGAGCGTGAGTTAGTAACGGTATACGTCCGATCTCTTTTAAATAGAGCCGAACTAAATCTTGAGTGGTATTGTTTGTATCTTTAATTATAATATTCATTTTTATAATTTCTTTTTGGTTTTTAACAATTAAAAAATGTTTCAGATAGTTTTAGCTAAAAAGTAACGGTACTACTAACCAGGTAAATCCCCAAAATACTAGATTTGCCATGAAAAGGTTCATTGCTGTCCCTAGTTCTTCTCCCTGCATTGCCTGATAATAACCTAGAAAAAAAGAAAAAATGCTTGACAAAGCAAAAATACAATTTAATAGTATAAGTATTGTGTTTCTTATACTTCTTTTCATATTAGTAAAAACGGCTAGTTGTTGAAACAAGTTTGTAAAAATAGTGTCTGCGTTTGTTTGTAAAAATGAAATTACATCTAGCGCTATAATAAATATTAAAATCACTCCTAATAAAACCGAACCAACTGTTGCTTTAATTAGATTGTTAAAAAGCCGCTTCTTTCGTTTTTCTGACTCATATACAATAGCTTTTTCTAGCACTACTGGTTGTACTTCAACATCAGTAAGTGGATTAGTTAGGTAGTGCGCTCGTTGGGATACATCGAGATCGGCAAGAGCATCGACAGCTGACAAGTAACGCTTCGTCGTTGCTTTTGCAACCAGTCGAGACAGAATTCGCTCTAGTTGAGGACTAACTGCTTGAGGTAAAAAATCTTGCCATACCCACCGATCTTCGCTATAAGAATAAAGATCGAATGGCTCTACTTGTGTCAGTAAATGCAAGCAAGTTACTCCCAAGCTATAGAGGTCGCTAGCGAAAGTTACTTTGCCACTTACTTGTTCTGGTGCTGCATATCCAGCCGAACCAATCGTCGTCCCAGTTTTTGCTAGTTCTGTTTGGGTGGCACGTTTAGCCGCGCCAAAATCTACCAATACTAAAGAGCGATCGCGTTCGCGGCGGATGATGTTAGCTGGTTTAATGTCGCGGTGGATGACTTGATGCGAGTGGACGAATTCAAGTACTGGTAATAAAGCTATGAGGAGGTCGCGAACTTTAGTTTCGTCAAAAGCTCCCGTTTCTAGGAGTTCCGCTTCTAGGTTGCGACCGTGGATATACTCTTGAACGATGTAGCGTCCGCTTGACTGCTCGATATAATCTATAAATGTTGGGATCTGAGGAGAATGGCACTAAGATAAGCTGAAACGCTTATGGTTCAAGCAGTTTGTAATTGTCT
>ERZ1066118.1973-NODE-1973-length-10994-cov-8.363744_pt1 | contig 10994 bp, 5 predicted proteins | sample MGYA00382765_ERZ1066118 | MGnify/ENA primary metagenome ERZ1066118 (study PRJEB33369, sample SAMEA5778348) | biofilm metagenome | biome: Industrial cooling water; feature: Water cooling tower basin; material: Biofilm | place: United Arab Emirates | collected...
CCCCCTCGACCTTCGCTCGTGACCATGTGCTGGCCAAGTGGCCAATCTCGATGCGGGTGCCCTGCTTTGGGCGGTTCAGCTTGCGTAGTCCTATCTCAACCCGTGTGGACTGGATTACCTCGGGCGGGTCGACCTCACGCAGTGAGAGGCGAAGGTCATCAAGGAACAGCGCGGCATCGCTCTTGTCGATGAAGTTTTCGTCGTACGTCGACAGATCCATCACCACGACGTTTTCGGCTGCACTGCTGCGTGTCTTCGTGGTTAGCGTGACCTTGCGCCCCAGCTTGAGCAGAGCGAAACGGCCGATGCCTTTTTCACCTTGAATGACTCGATTTTTCTTGGTCGTGTGCCGCTTGGCCAGCTTGCCCTGCAGCTTCAGCGGCGTAGCCGGGTTCGCCCAATGGTTCTCGATGACATCGGCGGTCATGCCGGTGCCATCGTCCTCGATTACGATTTTCGAGCCCTCCTTGCCAACAAAGTTCTCGTCGAATCCTTCGAAGCTGACTTTGACCCAGCTTGCATCCGCGTCGTAAGCATTTTTGATCAGCTCAACCAGCGCAACACGTTCGTTCTTGATCAGCTGGTCACCCAGCATGGTCAGCAGGCGCGCATACGGCCTGAACTTCAACTGTTTCGGTTTAGGTCTTGTCATCGATGGGCCATCAACACGTATTCGTGCGAGTAGATGTGGTTGGCCGTGCGCGTACGACTGAAGCGGCCGGTCGGCGTTCGGTAAGGCGTGGCGGCCTTGTTGGAGATGGTGCGCTTTAGCGCGCGAACGCGTTTGAATCCGGCATGCAACATCGCCTCTGTCAAGTGACCGGCGTTGTCGATGTCGATCCCATGGTACTGGGTGTTGCCAATGACAAACATCGCAATCCCGCCGGGACGTACGATGCGTCGCGCCCTGACGGCGATCTGCTGCATATCCACGAAGTAGTTGGCGATGGATTGAGCTGCACGCTTATCGTGTTCGTAGAGAGAAAACACCACGCGAGTAGCCGTGCCATTGAGATGGCCGACACCTTTGCGCAGATGGAAATGATGGTGGGTGCTGCCGATCGAGCCTTGCCGGAGAGTCCGGTAATCGTCGGCGTAGCCAAGGAACAGAGAGGAAAGCTGGTGGAGATCCGCATATTCGTACGAGGTCACGTACGGCGGGCTCGACACCAGCAGGTCTACGCCGCCCTGGGGTGGATCGACAGTGAGGGCGCTGCCCAAGTGGATTGCCGGAGGCGGTCTGTCGGACAGATCGCCAGCTTCGTCAATAGCCAGCCCCAGGGCTTCGGCTTGACGCAAGAACGTGAGGAGCACCTCTGACGGGATCTTGTCGACGTGCAATGTGGGCTTGATGGCGCGCTTTTGCCATTGGGAGCACGGTTTCAGGATGGAAGAGAACACGCACAAGAGCGCTTCCTGAAGCGGCGAGTCCATGCGGGTGCTTCGCCGAATGGCATTGAGCAATCGGCACAGGTCCTCGAACTGCTCGGGCCGGAACCACCGCTGCAATCGCTCGCGCGCAGAAGGCGCGAAGTCGATGTCACAGGCCTCGTTGATGAAGAGTCTCTGAATACGCGTGACGTTTCGCATCAGCGCGGATGAGCTAAGGTCGGCGCTTTTGGTCCGTGCGATCAAGGTCGCCACCGGGTTGATGTCGCAGCCCCAGAACTTCAGTCCCATACGACGGGCCTCGTGGGCGACTGTCCCGCAGCCGCAGAACAAATCGCCCACCGTGCGCACACGCACGCCCGCATCTCTTGCGTACTGGATGCCGCGCTCGGCGAGAAAGGCGGGGAATTTGGCCGGGTAGGCGTGGATCCGGTGTATGCGCGGCTCGCTGGCGGCACGCGCTTCCCAGTCCGGACTCATGGACGCCCGGTCCAATGGGCGCCCCCAAAGTTGATCTGCATCCGTGATGTCCACGAACCGCCCATCCATAAGCTTGTCCCGGTCTCGATGCTAGGCCAGAAGTGGCGTCTTGCATACTAAGGCTAGAATGCATAGGGTGCAAACAATGCATTCCTCCAAGAACCCTAAAGCTGCCGCCCTTGTCCGAAGCGCGCGAGAGCGTCTGGGGCTTAATCAGGGCCAATTTGCGGCCGAGATCGGCAAATCTCAGGGGGTGGTATCGCGCTACGAGCGCGGTGCCGTCGACCCGCCCAGTGAGATAGTTATGCACTGCATGCATATTCTGCGCGAGAACGAGACAAGTTCGCCGCCCAACGGCAGTTCGTGGCCGGATTTGCTAATGACCCTCGAGGCCGCTGTGGCAATCGTGAAATCGATGCGTGATGCTGCGCCCGATCTCAGTGTGGGAGACGCCGAACTCAAACACTTCAAGCTGCCACGGCAGGCATAAGGACCTCCACCTACATGCACATGCGCACGGTTCACCCCTTTCCGGCTCGGATGGCCCCCGAATTGGCATTGAATTCGCTGGCAACTCTGAAACCCAACAGCATCGTGCTCGATCCGATGTCCGGATCTGGCACGGTGCTGCGGCAGGCGCTTTCGTTGGGCCACACCGCCATCGGCTTTGACATGGATCCGCTAGCGGTTCTCATGAGCCGCGTGTGGACCTCGCACGTGGATCCACAGTTAGTGGAGCGCGAAGCCCATTCGTTGTTGGCCGAAAGCGCCGACGTGGATCTGCGAACCGCGAGACTAAGCTGGCACGACGAAGAGACGGCCGAGTTCGTGCGTTACTGGTTTGGCGATATGCAGCGACGCGCGCTCACCCGCTTAGCTTGGGTCCTCGCGCGTCGCCGCGGCTCGGTTCGCTCAGCCCCCCGACGCGCGGCGCTGGATGTCGTGCAAGTCGCGCTCAGCCGCATCATCGTTACCAAAGAGCAATGTGCCTCGTTGGCACGTGATACCTCACACAGCCGGCCGCATCGGGTGACACTGACCTCGGATTACGACGTCAACGATGGTTTCCGGCGTTCACTCACGCAATTGATCACTCGGTTGACCGGAAACCAGAAGGCCAACCAAACGATCGGCGGCGCAATAGTGCGCCTGGGCGACGCCAGAGCCATCTCATTAGCGGACGGCAGCGTTGACGCGATCATGACCTCGCCTCCGTACTTGAACGCCATCGACTACATGCGTGGTCATAGGCTCTCGCTCGTCTGGCTGGGCTACAGCTTGGGCGAGCTCCGCGCAATTCGCTCCAGCACGATCGGAGCCGAGCGCAGTTACGAGGCGAAGTGCTCAATCGCGCAGGAGATCGCAGCGGCCATGTGCGAGCTTGACCGGCTGTCGTCTAAACACCGCAACATGGTAATTCGATACGCCGGCGATCTGGAGCGCATGATGGCACAAGCGGCGCGCGTCCTGCGTCCGGGCGGCACCGCCACCTACGTGCTGGGCAACTCGTGCCTCAAGAACATCTTTATCCGCAACTCCGAGGGCGTAGCCAAGGCAGGCTGGCACGCAGGCCTGAACCTTGTTGCAGTGGACGAACGAGAGCTGCCCTCGTCCAGCCGCTACTTGCCCATGACAGCAACTGGATCTCTGTCCAAGCGCATGCGCACGGAAACGGTCCTGACGTTCCGGCAGGCAGTCGTCAATAGATTTCCTAACGCTGTCGTATCGCATTGAGCAGGCCGAGCCTCTGACCTGCGCCCACTGGGCTGCGCCGATAGTTGCTAGTTGGGGTCTGTCACCGAGAGAGGACGGACATGCGCAAGAGTCGATCCGGTACTCCGCCCTCCATCAGTTTTGTGGTGGGGGCGACGCCTTTGCGTTGGCAGGGCTAGGTCGACCCCACAGCTTTACAAGCTTCTCGTCTTTCCTGGATATAGGCTCGCCGCCGACGTATGCAGCGCCAGCGAGGTGTGCCCGCCCCCCTGCTTCTGAGCGCTCTCGTGTGGCGGCCACAACCATCCGCTCTGCCGACAGCGAAACAATGAAGACCCTTGCGGCGACGCAGGAGTCGTCATCCATCATCCTCAGCTTTATGTCGTCGAGCGCAGCAACAACCTTGCATGCGTGTCCTTCGAACACGGCATCGCGCGCTCCGTACTGTCCGAGTCTGGTCACTCTCATGGCTTCGGAATAGATCGGCGTGAGCACACCGACGATGCAAAGCAAGGCTGGAGGAACTATGGCGATCGACTTGAGCCATTGAAGATCCTTACCCCTGATGATCAGCGCGGATGAGAAAACCATCAGGCCGAGCAGGACTGAGAGCGTGGCGAAGGGCAGCAGTCCATCACCCTCGGTTCCGGCAAACCACTTCGATCGTTCCGCGACAAGCACGAGTAGGTGCGACGAAATGAAGGTGAAGAGACTCACGCCCAGCAGCCAAAGGAATCCGAGAATCCAGGCTCGAAAATGCCTCCTTCGCCCGGGCTTGTTCGGGGCGGGCGTCACTTTGGGGCGGGCGCGCTTGCGACGTGACCAGACGCCCCAGAGAAGCGTTACGAAAGCTGCGTCAAGCCCAGCGATGGCAAACGCCTTCAATGCAAATCCCGCCTCGTCGATTTGCCAGCTGATCGACCACAGCGAGAACGCCGAGCAGTAGATCAAGGCGAATGTTGCGAAACGGAATCCTCCAGCGCCGAGCATGCGAAGCGATCGATAGTTGCAGCGCACGGTCGCGGCGGTGAACAAGGCCGGGAGAGACACCCAAGCGGCGGTGACGAGTAGCGACAGCGTTGCAACGAGAAGCGCGATCAGGATGGAATCGATCGGATCGCTGAGCGATATGCCAAAGCTTACGCCGGTCACTTGCAGGTGCATCATTCCCGACGCAATGAGGAGCACACCCAAGACCATGCCGACAACGACCGCGGGGTGTTCGTAGAGAAGATGTACGCTGTAGTCGCGCAGACTGCGCCATGGTTTTCGTGGCAACGGCGCAGTTTCCGGCGCCCGTTCGTGCGTCACCTTGCCGCTCTTCTTCATGTCAAACCCTCAGCGCTGAAGCGTCGACTTTTGGCATCAGTCGATTCGTGTAGGTCACATCCTCGCAGTAGCGGATATTGTCGCACCGCGCCGGATTCGGGATGCCTTCGTAGAACACGATCTATTGATCGTTCGGAAGGGCCTTCAGATCCTGCGGCAGCGTCAGCGCGCGCCGCTCGAGCTGCTCACCCACCGTGGTGTCGCTATCTCGCGTGATTGTCTTGCGCTTCTCCGTGATGGTGCCGAGCAATTCCGAGCAGTGCTTGGCACGCTGATGCTCGCGCAAGCAAGAACGACCGCACGAAGTCGGGCATGAATGCACCTTAACCTTCAGTCACAGTATGGCTCCCACTGTCGGGCTCTCGCGCCTCAAATCGCGGATCGCCCTCATCCTTCCGGCCCATGCTCACATCTCAAGAGTGCACTCAGCTACGCAAGTCACAGCGTGCGACTCAGACGTGTTCGACCGAGTCACGCACGAAGACTCGACGGCGGAAACTACCGCGACGCCCTCTACATAGGTCAGGAAAAGACCAGCGAGCCACATGGCTTCGAAGGTGAAGGGCGCAGTACAGCGGGGCCCGCTTGCGTTGAACGCCGACTTATGGCAATCCTAGTTACAGGACGACACCCCCTCGATGCAAGGATGGATCGATGCGCGATTCAGTGCGGTTGCCGACACGTCGAACAACGTGCGTAACCAAGATTGCCGACGAGCGCTACCCGTCAGGTGTTGCGCGGGGTGATGGCAAACGATGGTTCTTGATGGCCACGTTGCGCGTTGAGTCCTTCCGCATATCCATCTTTTCATGGCTGTCGACGCGAGTGTCCCGCGCGCGGGATTGTCGGCGTGCATCCCGTCGTGTCGTTCGCGAAGTGTCGCGACGGCTTGCGCTGATTTCATCGCTGCCCCTCGTAGGGCCTCACGGCGACTGTTCAAGCCAGCGGCGAAACCTGAGCGGAAAGTGCGGCTCATGCGCCGCGACCGGCGTTCGCTGCAACGGCGCTCGAGCATCCGCACTTCGGCGTGCCTTCCATTCCGCCCCTTTCCCTAATGCACCGTATGCCTGGTGGAGAGGCGCTCAGTCCTTTGTCCCCTTGATGCTGCCGGTCAAGGGACGAATGCCCTCATCCGGCCTCCATCCGCTTGATGCGACCACGCCATCGCTCAGGCACCACGCTCTCTGAACTTCACGTGCCGTCGAACATGTCGAGAACTTCCATGCGAACCGCCCTTCTCCTGCTCGCTGCCATGCTCGGTGTCTTCGCCGGGCAGAAGGCCGAGGCCGTAAGCTGCCCGCTGTATCCGATTGCGATTTCGTCGGAGCGGGCGCTTGGACTGGAGCGGGGGGCGATGCTTGAGCGTCTGCCGCTTGATGATGTCGCCTCAGGGTTCGCCTTCTTGAGTTGGGACGGCGCTCCCGACACCCCGACACTTTCTCAAAGCCTGACTCCGCCGGGCGATGCCAGCCGCTACGCGAATGGCAGCGAGGGGCCGAGGGTCGGTGATTGGGTGCACGGCGTCCCCGGCGCGCAGACGCGACCGGTTTTCTCGAAGCTGGCCAAGCTGCAGTCCCGCTACATCGTCATTCCGATCAGCGCCGAGTCGCGTGGGCGCGGCGGACGAACCGAGCATCGCGTGAGCAGCTTCGCCGCGGTCCGTGTGCACGAGGTGGGCATCACCGGGCGGGGCTGGCTCAGCCTTGAGTGGGCTGGAACCGTGGACTGCGGCCGGTCGGCGATGCGCGCAGCGTCCTCATCAAGCACAAACACCCTGACGGGCGTCCAGCCGGAACGGGAGTATCAGAAGCGTGTTGATGCGGCACAGAATCTCGCAATGCTCGACGACCGCCTCTTTGGCGACAACGTGAGTCTCTACAACGGCAGCACGGCGTTCGAGGTCACGGACATTGATGTGCCGGGAAACAGCGAGTTGCCCGTTCGCCTGTCGCGCCGACTGGCCATCGAGCTCCAGCCGCAGGGCCTGACGCCCTACAACGCCCTTCTTGGTGGTGTTGGCAACTGGGACATCGACGTGCCGCACATCGCCGCGACGTACCCAAAGGACACCGGATGGGCATCGACCCGCTGTTCCGTGGGAAGCGTTCCGCCGATTTCGGAGGGCGGTTTCCTTCGCTCCGAGATCTGGCAAGGCATCAGCGTTCACGTGCCGGGACGAGGAACCACCAATGTGCTGGGCATGGCGACGGAAACGCCCCGCCCGACTTCGGGGGGCGAGTATCGATACACGTCTTCTGAGCGAGACGTCTTTGCCTGTGTCCCCATGAAAAGCGGACTTCCTGGCGAAGGGTTCAAAATGACAACGACGGAAGGTGTGACCTACACCTTTGACGTCGCTGTTCTCCGCCCTGCATCTACTCTGGAGCGCAGGGAGCTTGTATGGGCAGTCGTCCCCGTGCCGGTCGATGATGGGAATGGTGGAACGACAATCGTTTTCGAGGATCAACTCACAGAGGTGGTCCGTCTACTTCACCGCGATCGCTTCTATCTGCTCGCGAGCAAAATCGAGGATCGGTTCGGCAACGTGGTCGACTTCGATTACAACGCGAAGGGATTTCCCACGAGAATTGCCGCGAATGACGGAAGGCTCATCACCCTCACGTACTTGAACGACCGATTAGACTCGGCGACTAGCCATGGTCGGACTTGGCAGTTCGGTTATGCCGATCCCGGCGACGGTCAGGCCAGGCTGTCTCAGGTCACACTGCCCGACTCGAGTCAATGGACCTACGGCTACACGGGAAGCCTTCTCCCAAGCGTGACGACGGCAGAAAGCCTCTCCCTGCCGGATTGTGCCGCGACGCCTCAGTTGTCGGAAGAGTACACCTTGACCGCGACACATCCGAGCGGGGCGTCTGGTGTGTTCAATTTCTCCAACATCCGTCATGCCAGAAATGGCGTGAACGTCAACGAATGCCTGGCAAGCGCTCCCGCTTCTGGCTCCGGCGGGGATCCGAATACGAAGAACTACACGCTCCTCACGCCGCACTTCCATGACGTGATGAGCCTGACGGACAAAACGATCACCGGCCCCGGTATCGCGCAACCCTTGCAGTGGGCCTTTGATTACGACTTTCAGCTTCCGGCTTTCTGGGGGTCTAGGCAGCAGTCACCGGTTTATCCGTGCACGACCTGTATCGATCAGAAGACGGTTGAGGTGATTGAGCCGGATGGCACGAAACATCGCTACACCTTCGGCAACCTCTACATGGCGAACGATGGTCGCCAGCTAAAGGAGGAAACGTTCAGCGCTAGCGGGGCATTGGTGCGAACGACCGCTTTAGAGTACCTGCCCGAACAAAGCGTTGCGCAGCAGCCCTTCGTCGGAGATTACGGCAGGGTGCTCGGCGGCATTGCCGACCCTGCGTCAGTGCGCATCCGGCCGATCGTCAAGCGCACGATCGTGCAAGACGGTGCGACATTCACCTACGAGGCCGAGACTTTCGATTCGTTGGCCCGCCCCCGGAACATCAGGCGATTCAGCTCCCTCGGACACTCGCGCCGCGACGCCAGCGAGTACCACGACAACCTCTCTTCGTGGGTGCTCGGTCAGATGGGCCAATCCACGAACCTGGACACGGGGAAGGTGGAGTCACGCACCGAGTACTACACGTCCACCGCCTTGCCGCAGACGACGTACCAGTTCGGGAAGCTCGTCCAACGCCTCGACTACCATCCTGATGGCACGTTGAAGTCCATCACGGACGGCCGCAACAACACGACCACCTTGAACAACTGGAAGCGTGGCATTCCGCAGTCGATCCTTCGACCGCTGGGCGCCAACCTGTCGGCGGTGGTCAACGATCGCGGCGAGATCGATGCCGTGACCGATCCCAACGGGTTTGTCACCGGCTACGAGTACGACCCGGGCGGGCGGGTCAGGACCATCACGCCGCCCACCGGCGATACGGTGGCGTGGTCGCCGACGACCATCAGCACGGTGCCCGTCGCGTCCGCGGAGATGGGGCTCGCGGCCGGCCACTGGCGACGCACGGAGTCCCGAGGCGCGTATCGGAAGGTGACTTACCTCGATGCGTTCTGGCGCCCTGTCGTGGAGCACGAGTTCGATGCCAACGACGTGGCGGCATCGCAGCGCTTTTCGGGATGGCGTTACGACCACGCCGGCCGCGTCGTCTTTGCAGGGTATCCGCGCAGTATGGCCAGCGGTGTTGCCGACTTCGGGAGTGCGGGAACCACCACCCAGTACGACGCCCTTGGACGCCCGGCCACGGTGACGCAGGCCTCGGAGCGCGGTGCGCTCCAGGCCACGCAGACGTTTCTTTCCGGCTTCCGGCTGCAGACGATCAGCCCGCGGGGTGGTGCGACATCGACCATCACGCATTTCCAGGCCTTCGACTCGCCCGACACCGGCCGGCCGGTCCGCATCGAGGCACCCGGCGGCGTCCTGACGGAGATTCAGCGCGACCGCTTCGGAAAGCCGAGTTCGATCACGCGCTCCGGGGCCTTCGAGTCAGGCACGGTGTCGGTGGCCCGGCACTACGTCTACGACCAGCATGAGCAGCTGTGCAAGCAGGTCGAGCCGGAGACGGGCAGTACGGTGATCACCTACGACGCCGCCGGGAACGTCGATTGGAGTGCCTCGGGTCTGGCGTTGCCGTCGACCAGCAGCTGCGACGCGGGTTCCGTGGCCGAGAGCGACAAGGTTCGCCGCACTTTCGACGCCCTGAATCGCCTGGACACCCTGACGTTCCCCGATGGTCTGGGGAACCAAGACTGGGATTACACCCCCGACGGGCTGCCCAGCAACGTCACGACGCAGAACGCGGGTGGCGTGTCGGTCACCAACCTCTACCAGTACAACAGGCTCAGGAAGATCCGGCTGGAACGAACCGGGCAAAGCGACGGCCCGCTGTGGGAACTGACCTACGACTACACGTCTCTGGGTCACCTTGCCGGGCATACCTATCCCTCCGGTCGCACGGTGAGCTATTCGCCGAACGCCTTGGGCCAGGTGACGCGTGCCGGTGACTTCGCCACGGGCGTGAGCTACTGGCCCAACGGGGCGATCAAGGGATTCACTTACGGCAACGAGATCGTCCATTCCGCCGGCCAGAACCTGCGCGGGTTGCCCGAAGCGCGACGAGATGCCTTTGGCGGCTCGGCGATCGTGGACGAGACGTATCTGTACGACGAGAACGGCAACGTCGAAGGGATCGCCGACAACCTGCCCGGGGAGCGGGCAGACCGCGCGATGCTGTACGACCCCCAGGATCGCTTGACGGACGTCTCGTCGCCGATGTTCGGAACGGCCACTTACCGCTACGACCCCATCGACAATCTCCGCTCCATTTCGATCGGCGGCGCCAAGGCGCGGAATGTCATTTACGACTACAGCCCGACGACGCAGCGCCTCTCGCAGGTGCGTGACGGGGCGACGGGCAACGTGATCTCGAGCCTGTCGTACGACGTGCGCGGAAACCTGAGCAACAAGGGGGCTCAGGCCTTCCAGTTCGATCGCGGCAATCGGCTGCGTGAGACCGTGGGCGTCGAGAGCTATCGCTATGACGGGCAGGGCCGTCGGGTACGGGCGCTGCATCCCACCAAGGGCGCGATCCACTCGCTGTATGGCCAGGACGGCGTGCTCCGGCATCAGCGCGACCAGCGCGACAACAAGGACAGCGACTACATCTACGTGGGTGCCACCCTCGTGGCGCGGGTGGACAGCAGTACGGCCGGCCCTTCGGCGGCCCCCACGCTGACCTCGCCCAGCAGCACGTCGTCCGGCAACTACACGGTGAACTGGACGTCTGTTAGTGCTGCCACCAGATATGAGTTGGAAGAACTGGTTGGTGCAGGCGCGTGGACGAAGATCCAGGATAGCGCTGCACTGAGCAGGTCTTTCACCGGAAAGACGACGGGAAGTTACAGTTATCGCGTTTCTGCTTGCAATGCAGCGGGCTGTGGACCTGATTCGGCGATCAGTACGACGGCCGTGACCCTGTTGACGGCCCCGACGCTGACCGCCCCAGCAACCGATGGCGATGGCGCTTTCGGTGTCAGCTGGACCAGCGTCCCGGGCGCGGGCAACTACCGTCTTCAGG
>ERZ1066118.1974-NODE-1974-length-10993-cov-5.116018_pt1 | contig 10993 bp, 10 predicted proteins | sample MGYA00382765_ERZ1066118 | MGnify/ENA primary metagenome ERZ1066118 (study PRJEB33369, sample SAMEA5778348) | biofilm metagenome | biome: Industrial cooling water; feature: Water cooling tower basin; material: Biofilm | place: United Arab Emirates | collected...
TCGAATGGCCCGTCGCCAAACGCTGGGCAATCGGATTGGGCCGGTAATCCAACTCGCGCGCCGCATCCAAAATGCGCTGCCGAGTCGCCGCCGAAACTCCGGTGTTGCTTTTGGCGCCGTTCAGAACAACCGAAACGCTGCCTTTGTCCACGCCCGCCAGAGCCGCCACATCCTTGAGCGTGACCGGACGCGCCCGACGCTCCAAATGAGGCGCCGTCGGCTCGACTAATTCTCCGGAAATCGTGGTCATTTCGCTCCTCGGTTCGTTCATCGGAAAGCAGTGTCCGCGCTTTCACCAACAAAAACCAACTTTCACTAACCGGTTGGTGGATTGATTATACCCACAGAATCGGCGAACATAACGCTTTCGGACAAAAAAACGCGAAAAATTTTTGCGCGTGCCGGAAAAGCCCCGTTTTCGTCTTTGCGACAACTGGAAAATGAGGGGCGACTCAGGGGTGTTTCGTGCGTCTGTAGGGGGTTGCCAAAAACCGGAATTCGGGTTTTGGCTATAATTTCACAATGCACACTCCCTTTTCGCGGCGGGCCGGAATTGTCGGCGATTTGTCGCGGAGCGCGGTTTTTTGTTTTGAAAAACGCGCGTTGGCGTCCAGCGTTTCAGGCGTTGAATGCAGGGAAGTTGTGGGAGAACATCATGCCCTCAACTGAGGAAAAATCCAAAACACCCACTGCTAAAGAAGCTCGTATTCAGGAACTTCTGCTCGAACTGGACGGAAAAAGCGAAACCACGCAGCGTCCGGTTATTGACGAAATTGTCCGGCTTGGAAAAATTGCGATCAAACCGCTTTCGGAGGCGCTTTCTTCGGGCGCATCGTTTCAGGTGCGCATGGCCTCGGCGACGGCGCTGGGCGAACTCGGCGACGAAAAATGCGTGAAGCCGCTCGTGGCGGCGCTGGGCGATTCGAGTTTGAACGTGCAGCGTAGCGCCGTAAACGCGCTGGCGATGCTGGGCGATTACGCCGTTGCGCCGGTGCGCGTTTCGCTCGATTCGAGCGAAGATTCGGTGCGCCGCTGGAGCGCCGAAGTTTTGGGCCGACTGCGCAACAAAGACGTCGCCGAAACGCTGATTGAGCGCTTGCCCGGCGAAGTTCTGGAAGTTCAAAAAGCTATCATCGTGGCGCTGGGCGAAATCGGCGACAAACGCGCGACGCCGGTTTTGCTGCCCTTTCTCGAAGGCGACAATATTGACCTCGTGCGCATCACCAGCGAAGCCCTGGGGCGCATCGGCGACAAGCGCGCCGTCGAGCAGCTCATCACGATTCTCGATTCGCCGTCGGTGGACGTGCGCAAAGTCGTGGCGACCGCGCTGGTTTCGATTGGCGCCGACGCCGTTCCCGAACTCACCAAAGCGCTTTCGCATCCCAATCACAACGTGCGATTGGCCGCCGCCGAATCGCTGGGCGCCATCAAAGACAAAGGCGCGTCCGAAGCGCTGATTCTGGCGCTCAAAGACGATAACAATCGCGTTCGACGTTACGCGGCGCTGGCTTTGGGCGAAATCGGCGACAACAAAGCCGCCGAGGGATTGCAAGTTTTGCTGCACGACAAAGTGCAGGACGTGCGCTATTCGGCAGTTAAAGCCGTCGCCGGAATCGGTGGAAAATCCTCGATTCAGCCGCTCGCAGCGGCGCTTCAAGACGAAGATTGGGTCGTTCGCATGGCCGCCGCGCAGGGACTGGGCACGCTCAAAGACAAATCAACCGTCGGCGTGCTGTGCGAGGCGCTCAAAGACACCGAATGGAGCGTGCGCTATCACGCGGCGCTCGCGCTGGGCGATATTGGCGATTTGGCCGCCGTGATTCCGCTCATCAAAACGCTGCGCGACCCACGCGAAGGCGTGCGACGCGGCGTTGTGGAATCGCTGGGACGACTGGGCGATAAACGCGCGGTCGCGGCGCTCGAACGCCAGCGCAAAATCGAGGAAACCGAAGGCGCCAAACTCGTGACGGCGATGATTGACATGGTGCTTCCGGGGCTGCGACGCGGACGCAAATTCGAGCCGCGCCCCGATCAGCGCATCATGCCAGCGCCCATCATCAACAACGCGACGATCAAGCCCAAAGCCGCCATCGAAGCCGCGCGCGAAGCACACGCGCGCATGGCCGCCGAAGCCGCCGCCGCCGCCGCGACGCTCGAAGAGGCCGAACTCGCCGCCGAAGACGTGCCCGTCGCGGGCAACGGCGAAATGCCCGCCGGATTGCCAGGCGACCTCACCGCCGCCGATTTGGGCGACGCGGGCGAGGGAATTTGATTTAGAAGTTACAAGTTGCAGGTTGGCAAGTTTCAGGTTCGGTTTTGATGAAACCGAAAATTTGAGCGTCTTTCCTGAGAATTTCGGGAAAAACCACGCAGTTTTTTGTGTTCAAAACCCAACCTGAAACTTGCCAACCTGCAACCTGCAACTTTTTAAAAAAATGGCTCAGAAGAATAAGAAATCGCAGTTCAAATTCACTAAAGACGAAGTGGCGGTTGTCAATCGGCGCGCTCGGCACGATTATGAAATTGCCGAAACCTATGAGTGCGGCCTGGTTTTGACGGGCACCGAAGTGAAATCCATTCGCATGGGCGGCGCGCAAATCGCCGAGGCTTACGCCTCGCTCGACGAAGGCCGCGCCGGAATGCCCGAAGCGTGGATTTACGGAATGTTCATTCCGCATTACATTTCGGGCACTTACAACAACGTCGAGCCGCGCCGCAAACGCAAACTCCTTTTGCATCGCGCGCAGCTCAACAAGCTCGTCGGCTCCAGCTCGCAAAAAGGCTACACGCTCGTGCCGCTCAAACTTTATTTCAAAAACGGGCGCGCCAAACTCGAAATCGGCCTCGCCAAAGGCCGCAAAAGCCACGACAAACGCCAAGCCATCACCGAACGCGAAATGAAACGCGACCTCGAACGCGAAAAAAACGCGCGATACTGAAAAACAGGCGCAAGTTTCAAGGAGAAAGGAGCAAGTGGGTGTGAACCCATTCAAAATTCGAGTTTCTCGACTATTTCTTGTTCCTTTCTCCTTGAAACTTGCACCTGTTTTCGTAAATCCCATGTTCACTCAGCGAGCATTTCTTCTTGGGTTTGTTGGTTTTTGCTTTTATCTCATCGCGGTCGTCAACTCGCTGCCCAGTTTTTATTACGTTCTGACCTGGCTTTCCTTGGGTTTGCTTTCGGCGTCGCTGGCGATTGCGTTTTTGTCGCTGAGCGGGCTGGAAATTGATGGCGGTTTTCGGCGGCGCAGCGGGTTCGCGCGTTTTGGCTTGCGCCATCGCTTTCGTGACGACTCGGCGCCCGGCGTGCAAATGGCGCCAATTTTTGAAATGTCGCTGCGCAATCGCGGCTCGCTCAACAAAACCGGCGTTGTTCTGGAACTTCAATTTGAACCGATTCTTTCGGAGCTTCCCGCCGAAAACGCGGCGCCGGATGCGGCCAGAAAACGCAAAAACTCCAAAAAATCGCCGTCGCGCAGTTCGCATCAGTTTTTGCTCGAAGCGATTCCCGCCGGACAAAAAATCGAAATCGTTTTGCCGCTCGAACTGCTTTCGCGCGGGCGGCATCGTTTGGTTTTGGTGCGTTTAATCGGCTCGGATGTGCTGGGGCTTTTTCGTGTTTCGCGCAAAATCAAAATCCGCGACGAAAACGCGTCCGATTCGCCAAACGCGCCGCAAAAAGACGCGTCGCCCAGCGTGGCGGGCGGCGAAATCGTCGTCGGGCCGGTGGTTTTCGAGGATGTCGTGGCGGCGATGGCTCACAGCGCCGGACGCGAACTCCGCAGCGCGCGCGTGCCCGCCCGAACGCGCCAAACCGGACGCGGTGAAGACGTTCGCGCGCTGCGGCCTTATATCGCGGGCGACGATTTGCGCCACATTCACTGGAAAACAACGGCGCGAACCGGCGCCATGATGGTGAAGGAATGGGAAAATTCCGGTCGCGCGCGCGCGTTGGTGTGGTGGCTTGGAGGCCACGAAAACGCCGCGCGAAACACCGCGAATCTTTCGCATGAAGAGCGCGTGAGCGCGGAACTTTCGCAGGAAATCGGGTTGTGCGTGGCGGCTTCGCTGCAAATCGCGTTGCAGCGCGCGGGCTGGCCGTGCGCGACGCTTCTCGCCGGAGAAAAAACGGTGTTTTTGCCTTCTTCCGGCTCGCACGGCGAACTTTCGCCGCTCGAAATCGAAGCGTTCGCCGCCGCGAAATCGGTGATTGGCAAAGCGGCGTCCGATTTTTCGCTGGAATCGCTCTTGCCCGCGCGCGAAGAGTTCGACGCGCTTTTTTTGGTGGTTTCGAGCCGCAGCCCGCAGGGATTTGTCGCGCAGCTTGCAAATCTCACCGCTCGCGGCGTCGCGGTTTTCGTCATTGTGCTGCATTTGGGCGCGCCGCAAACCGCGCAAAATCGCAAAAAACGGCGCGCGGCTCACTTGGGCAGCGAAGCCGAAAACGCGCAAGCGGCGGCCACACTTTTGGGCGCTTTGCATCGCGCGCGCGCCCAGGTTCACGAGCTGCATTTCACGCCCGACGCGGCGTTTGACGAGCACGATTTACTCGAAAGCAGCGCCGCCGATTTGCTTTCGCGTTCCGAAGTCGAGCGTTTGCATCACGAAATTCGGCGTGTTTTGCTCGAAGTGGGCCGCTGAAAAGCGAGCAAAGGAAAACCGAAAAGCCATGTTCAACTCTTTGCGCCTGAAATCTGGGGCTTCGCGTTTTGCCATTGGCGGCGAACGCGTGGCGCGCGCGCCGCAACGCGAAGACACGCTTTCGAGCGAGATGATTTTGCGCTACGCCTGCGCGACGGCGGCCACGATTCTCGCGCTCGCCGGAGCGCAACTGATCGTGCGCACCGATTTCATCCTGGCGCTCGTGGCCGTCACGCTGCTTGGCGCGCCGGTTTCGATGGCGCTGCGCCTTTCGCGGATGCGAATCGGCGGGCAAACCCTTTCGCGGCCCTTCTGGAATTTTCTGATTACGCTGCTCACGTTGGGCATTTTGGGCTTTTTTCTGGTGTATTCGCTGCGCGATTTTCTGGCGAGTTGGGACGGCTCGCCGGAGCGCTTCTGGCTGCGTTTTGGCGCCGGCGATTCGATGGGGCTGTTGATTCAGGTTTTCCTGATTTTCGCGGCGTTTCGCTCGTTTTCGCTGATTTCCGACAAAGATTGCACGCTCACGACGGTGCCTTCGTTTTCGGTGTTGCTGCTGCTAATTCCGGTTCACAAGGGCATCGAAGTCGTCGGTTATTTCATTCTCTGGACGCTTGTCGCGGCGCTGCTTTTTGCGCTGGATCATCGCACCGAACAGCGCGCGGGCGTTGTCGGCGTGGTGCGCGCGCCGATTGCGGGCGACGATTCGCGCATGGCGGCGCGCAGCCTGGGAACCATTTTGGCGCTTTCGCTCGTCGGAGCCGTCGCCACTTCGATTTTCCTCTCGTCGCGCGATCCCGACGACCGCTCCGAAACCGAAACCGCCATCACCGCTTTGGCTGGTCGCCTCACGCAAATGGCGCTTTCGATGCCCGAATCCGGCGTGAACAGCGGCCCCGAACGCCAGATTGATTTCAGCAGCGGGCCTTCGCTTCCGACGCGCAACGTTTTGTGGCAATTCGGCGCGGTTTCGCTCGAAGGCGAGATTTTGCAAAGCGAATATTTGCGACTTTTCACGCTTTCCAACTACAACGGCGCCGGTTGGTCGCAGGCCGCAAACAACCAAAACTCGGCGCGGCGGCGCCAGCTTCAGCGCGCCGAATGGCCGCTGCCGCAAATTCGGCGCGAACGCGAAACCTTGAACACCGGCGGCGCCCCGCGTTTTTCGACGGGCCGCCTCGACCGCCGCCGCGAGCTGCCGACGGGCTATTCGGTGGCGCAGCAGCAGCCGCAAACGGCGCGACAATTTGGCCGCAATTCGGTGGCGGTTCGCCAGCTCATCGTGGCGCGCAATCCCAACCTCGGTTTTATCCCGCTGCTTCCGGCGCCGCAAAGCGTGCGTTTGCCTGACAGCGAGCAAAACGAAATTCGCACGCGCAGCGACGGCAGCGTGGATGTCGGCGTCGTGCAAATCGGGCAAACGGTGCGCGCCTATTCGCTTGTGCCGCGCGTGGCGGAATACGGGTTTCGCGGCGCGGAAAAACCGTCCAAAAACGTGGCGCCGCGCGCCGGTTCGCCGCAGCTTTCGCCTTCGCAACGCGCACAAAACCTCGCGTTGCCCAAAAATCTGCCAGCGCGCGTGCGAAAACTGGCCGCGACTTATTTGCAAAACGCCAAGCCCGACGATAGCAATCTCGCCAGGGCGCAGCGCCTGGCTTTAGGCATTCAGGACGGCGCGGTTTACACGCTGCGCCCGCCGTCGATTCCGCAGGGCCGCGACGCCACCGATTTCTTTCTTTTCGAGGGCAATCGTCGCGGTTACTGCACCTATTTCGCGGGCGCGCTGACGGTTTTGTGCCGCACGCAGGGCATTCCGGCGCGCGTGGTTTCGGGCTTTGCCAATCCCGAATACGACGCCGAATTTTTTGGCACGGTGCGCGAAGCCAACGCGCACGCCTGGACGGAAATTTGGGTCGAAAACTGGGGCTGGGCCGTCGTGGACGCGACGCCGCCCGCCGACATCGGCGACAACGCGCCTTCGTGGACGGAAAATTGGGCCGATCTTTTTGGCGCGTCGCTCGATTCGAGTTTGCGCTGGACGCGCGATCATTCCACGCTTTTGGGCGCTCTCGCATTGGGCGCGGTGATTTTCTTCGCGGCGCTGCGTTACCGCCACAAAATCGCGCGGTTGTGGCCCGCGTCGCGCGTCGGCGAAGCACAAAACAGTTGGAGCCGCCGCGAAATCGCCGCGATTTACGCGCAGGCCGCCAAGCAAATCGCGGCGCAATTCCGGCCTCGCGCCGCGTGGGAAACGCCCGACGAATGGCGCGAAGCCGCCGCGCAAGCGCTGCCGCAATTGCCGCGCGAACCGCTCGAAACACTCACGGCGCTTTACGTGCGCGCCAGTTTTTCGCCCGCCGAAGTTTCAAGTGAGCAAATCAAACTCGCGCAAAAAGCCGCCGCGCAGCTCGGCAGAAAACAAAAAAGCGACTGAAGGGTTTTGGTTTTTCAACCCTTCAGTCGCGGTAGATTGTAGGGACGCATGGCAATGCGTCCTCTGTTCGTTGGTGTGAAAAAGGACGCAGCAAGCAGCGTCCCTACGGCGGTGTAAAACCGCAGCCAACGAAGTTGTCGGCCTTCGCCGACGTTTTCTACAAACGTGCAAATTTGACGAAAGGTCAAACCCGTCGGCGAAGGCCGACGACTTCGTTGGCTGCGGTTTCATACCGCCTGAACTCACTTAGAAAATTCGACGATGCCGTTTTTCGGATCGGCTTGCATTGTGACGTTCAAAACGCGCTCGAAAAAGCGCACCGGAACCCACATTTCGCCGTTTTCGACGAAGGGCGCGGCTTGCATCGGCATCGCGGCGCCGTTGATTTCGGCGTTGCCTTCGCCGTTTTTGAGCGTCACGATGTCGCCGTTGGTGGCGTAAATAATCGCGTTGTAAGTGCTGGCCTCGAAATCGACGTTGAACCCCAGCGCGTTTGCCACTTTGCGCAGCGGCACGAAGAGCGTGCCGTCGTCCAAGCGCGGGTCGCCCTCGATTTCGAGCAAATCGCCATTGAGCAGGTAAGCCATTTTTTCTCCTTTGGTCTTTCGATTGATGCAAAAACGCCCGACGAAAACCGTTTTCGTCGGGCGTTTTGTTGCGGATTTTAGCCTTGGACTTTCAATTGATTGTCAATTTTAAAGTCGGCGGGCGCTTCGCGTTTGGCGACCGCAGCGGCCACATTTTTCTGAGCCGCCGTTTTCACCGTGCCGCGCAGCGCGACGGTTTTCTTGTCGGCGAGCGTGTCCACGTCGATGGTGGTGCCGCGCAGGGCAGCGTTGGCGCCGATGGCGGTTTTCACTTTCGGCGTAATCGTCGCGGCGGCGCCAGCGGCGGTCACGGCGTCGGCGGCGTTATCGGCAGCTTTGGCGACGGCATCGCCCGCGTTGTCGGCGGCGTTGGCCACAGCATCGCCCGCTTTATCGGCGGTGTTGGCGGCGGCGCGACCCGCTTCGGCGGTTTCGGCAGCGGCGTTATTTGCGGCGTTGGTGGCGGCAGCGCCCGTTTTGTCGGCGGCGTTTTCCGTTGCGTCCACGCCTTCTTTTACGGTGTTGGCGGTTTCTTCCGTTGTGGCCAGCGATTCGGGCTGACCGTTGTTATTGCGGTCGGCGCAACCGGCGCCCAGCGTCACGATGACAGCGCCGGCACCCAGCCACGCCGTCCATTTACGAAGGTTTTTCATGATTTTCTTCTCCCCTTGAGGGTTTTTTACGACGAAAACCATTCAACGCAAATGAAATGCCGAAAGTCAAGCCGACTTGATTCGCGCAATCGCCGCTTCGAGCGAAACCGTTTCCTGCTCGCCAAGTGCCATGTTTTTGAGCGCGACGGTTCCGGCGCTGAGTTCGTCATCGCCAATCACGAGCGCCCACTGCGCGTTTTGGCGGTTCGCCTCGCGCATTTGCGCGCGCATCGAGCGGCCCACGAAATCGCGGTCGCACGAAAGCCCCGCCGCGCGCAGTTTCGCCACGATTTGCGGCGCGGCATCGCGCGCGGCATCGCCCAAAGTCACCACAAACGCCGCCAGCGGTTCGGCTCCGAGCGGCGCGTTTCCCGACGCTTCGCGCACGAGCAGCAAACGCTCGATGCCGCTGCCAAACCCAATTCCGGGCGTGGATTTTCCGCCGAGTTCCTCGACGAGGCCGTCGTAGCGCCCGCCGCCCAAAACCGTGCTTTGCGCGCCGAGCTTATCCGAAACCCACTCGAATGCCGTGCGCGAATAATAATCGAAGCCGCGCACAAGGTTGTGGTCAATTTCAAACGGAATTCCGAGCGATTCCAAAATCGCGCAAACCTTCTCGAAGTGCGCGGTGGATTCTTCGTCGCACTCGCGCAGGTGATCGAGCAAACGCGGCGCGCCTTCGAGCGCTTTGTGGTCGCATTCTTCCTTGGAATCGAAGACGCGCAGCGGGTTGGTTTCCAATCGTTTTTGCGAATCGGCGCTCAAAGATTGGCGATTCGGCTCCAAGTGCGCGCGCAGTTTTTCGATGTAAGATTTGCGGCTTTCCGGCGTGCCCAGCGAATTGATTTTCAGCGTCGGCGCAACCCCGATGGCGCGCAAAAACTCGTGCGAAAGCGCCAAAACTTCGGCGTCGGCTTCTGGCCCGCTCGCGCCGAGCATTTCGATTCCGCATTGGTGGTGTTGGCGATAGCGTCCGGCCTGAGGCGCCTCGTAGCGAAACACCGGAAAAATGTAAAACAGCTTGGAAACCGGCCCGCGCTCGCTGAGGTTGTGTTCGAGATAGGCGCGCACCACGCTCGCGGTGCCTTCGGGACGCAGCGTGTAAGATTGCTCGTCGGGCGCGACGAACGAATACATTTGCTTGGTCACGACGACATCGCTCGACTCGCCCGAAGCGCGCGCAAACAGCTCGGTTTTTTCAAAAAGCGGCGTGCGAATCTCGCAAAATCCGGCGCGCCGACACACTTCGCGGAAGGTGTTTTCGATGAACTGCCACGCCGCGACCTGATCGGGCAACACATCGTGCGTGCCGCGCGGCGATTGAAATTTAACGGAAGACATTGAGCGCCCCAGTTTAAAAGTTCGCCCCGATTCTTTTGCGCTTGGCCCGTTATTGCTCCATTCGCTCACGTGCGGCTTTGTGGGGATAATGTCCAATTTCCATCAAAGCCATTCTTTCCAAAATTCGCTCGCGTGCGTTGAATTGAAAAATGCGCGCGGTGACTTCGCCGATATCGGAAATGGGAATGATGCGCGCCTCGCTCAAAACAAAATGGTTGTGCCAGAGGTCGCTTCGCGGGTTGAAAAATCGGGTCAGCCCGCCGTTGGGTGCGAAAGAACCGATGTCGCTGCCTTTGTGCAAATTGCAAAACGTGCAAGCCAGCGCCAAATTATCAGGTTCGGTGGCACCGCCGTGTTTTTCACTGACGATGTGGTCAATATGGCAACCGAAAAACGTGTCGTTTTCGTGAATGAGGCAGTATTCGCACAAATTATCGGCGCGCTCGATGACCTGTCTGCGAAGCGCCGCAGAAATGTAGGTCGTGCTCATGCCACGAGGTGACGCGCGGCCCGCGCTTTGGCCAGGCGCATCAAATGTTCGAGTTGCAAGTAATGTTCGAGTTCGCTGCGCTCTTCGGCAGAAATCGTCCCGTTTTTATGGAGCGATAAAAGGGTGCTTACGCGCTCTTTGACCGTATCCGAGGGAGAAAACGCGGCCAGACCGTGTGGAGTCGTGCCCGCCGCGATGAAATCAATCACTTCTTCGTAAGCCTGTTCCATGATTTCAGTTTCGTAAAAATGCAAGAAACGGACGCCTGAAAAGGCGTCCGTTTCTGCTTTCTACGCTTTGTGTCGACAAAATGCCGCGACAAAAAGTGCGACGGCCAACAACATCATCAAGATTGAAATCTGCGCTATAGCTGCGTGTGCCGACCAAGGCGAAACCTGCGTTGAAGCCGCAGCACCGAAAAAGGCGTTGGAAAGGGATTCGCTGGCCATCCGCAAAACGGCACCTATGACAAATAGCCACGTCGCGGTTTCAAAACCGTCGGAAATATGAATGTTCATGACTTCAGGCCGCAACTTCAACTAATTCGCTGCTGGAAACCGGTTCGGGAATGGTCAGGCCTTCGGCTTTCATGCCTTCGAGATGAAATTCGATGGCTTCCTGAATGAGTTCGACGGCTTCGTCGTGCGTTTCTCCCACCGCAACGCAGCCGGGCAAATCGGGCACGTAGGCGCCATAACTTGTGGTTCCTTTCTCGATGATGACTGTGAATTGCATGATGTCTCCTACTTCAAAAACAGTCTGAAAAGTTGAATTGTAGCGCCAGGGCTTGCCCTGGCGTTACGGGGAATTAGGAAATCGCGCCCATAATCGTGTTGATGTCCTTATC
>ERZ1066118.1976-NODE-1976-length-10988-cov-6.908076_pt1 | contig 10988 bp, 10 predicted proteins | sample MGYA00382765_ERZ1066118 | MGnify/ENA primary metagenome ERZ1066118 (study PRJEB33369, sample SAMEA5778348) | biofilm metagenome | biome: Industrial cooling water; feature: Water cooling tower basin; material: Biofilm | place: United Arab Emirates | collected...
ATCTCCGGCATGGTCAGCTTCGCCAGCGGGAGGAAGATCCGCTCGGTGGCGCCGCCCAGGTAAACATCCTCCACCGGGGGCCTTCCAACGAGCGTTGCGGGGTAAATCGGCTTCTTCCGCATCGTCACAGTCGTCACGTGGAAGACCGGATACGGCTCGTCCAGAGTGTAAAATCCGGTATGGTCGCCGAAGGGGCCCTCGATTGCGTACTCCTCATCCGGATCGACGTACCCCTCGAGCACGATCTCCGCTTCGGCAGGGATATCGAGATCGGCGGTGAGCGCCCTGGCGGTGTATACCGGCTCACGTCGAAGAAAGCCGCCGAAGAGGAACTCGTTGATGCCCGGAGGAAGAGGGGCGGTCGGTGTGTACATCGTCGCGGGGTCTCCTCCAAGCGCGACGACAACCGGCATCCTCCCCTTCCCGCTGCGCTTCCAGGAGCGGAAATGCGATGCCCCGCCCTTGTGCTGCTGCCAGTGCATTCCGGTCGTGTTCGGCCCGAACACCTGCATCCGGTACATACCGATGTTCTGCGGCCCCCCGTCGGCGTCGCGAGTCATGACCATCGGCAGGGTGATGAACGGGCCGCCGTCCTGCGGCCACGTGCGCAGAACCGGTAGCTCGGTCAGATCAAACTCCCCCTCGCGAAGAACGACCTCCTGACATGGAGGTGTACCGCGATACTTCCGTGGTGGCACCTTCGTCAGCTCGGCGAGCTTCGGAAGCAGCTGCATCTTCGCCCAGAGCCCCTTCGGGATGTCCGGCTTCAGCAGCTCGCTGATCCGGGCAGCATGCTCGTCCAGGCTCTGGACGCCGAGAGCTGCGGTCATTCTTCGCCAGGAGCCGAAGACATTGATCGCAACGGGGATCGGGCTCTTCGTGCCATCACCGAGAATCGGGTTCTCGAACAGAAGCGCAGGTCCTCCACCGGGCAGCTTCATCGTTCGATCGGCGATCTCCGCCATCTCGAGATGAACGTTTACCGGCCGGGTGATGCGGACCAGCTCACCCTCCGCGTCCAGGAAATCGATAAACTCGCGGAGGTTCTGGAATATCTTCATCTAATCAGCGAATCAATTGCAAAGACGAGGTCAGCTACCGCCGACGGTGCTGAAGATGATCAGCGCCCCATAGGCGAGGTACGCGACTCCGCCGATTTTCAGCATCCTGCGGGCAAGTCGAATCTGCCGCAGACCGACGTCATCGAAGTACCTCTCAGGCGCCCAGAGTGCCTTCACCGTTATCGGAACTCCCTCGAGCGAATGCCGGGTCCACGCCACGATCTGAAGCAACGCCGAAACGAGGCAGCACATCATGAAGGAGAAAACCAGAGCATTACCCAGAATCGACAGAGTCACACGCGAGTCCCCCAGTGGAGAGCCACGATTCCCCCGCTGAGCCGCTTGTAGCCGACATCGCTCAACCCCGCCTCTTCCATGATCCTGGAGAGCTCGGGCGGCTCAGGGAAGCGGAGCACGGATTCAGGGAGATAGGTGTAGGCGGAGCCGTGTCTGGAAACGAGCTTCCCAACGAGCGGGAGAACGTGGAGGAAGTAGAAAAAGTAGAGGCCCCGAAAGGGTTGCCAGGAGGGGGTCGTGAACTCGAGGACGACCAGCTTGGAACCAGGCCGGAGAACCCGGACCATTTCCCGAAAGCCTGCGTCCAGATTGGCGAGGTTGCGCACACCGAAGCCGACCGTCGCTCCGTCGAAGGCGGCATCCCTGTACGGCAGATCGAGAGCATCGGCGCAGACCGCGGCGATGGGCATGTTGCTCCGCTTCTTCTCGCCGCCCTTCAGCATCGGGTAAGCGAAATCGCTGCCTACCACCACTCCGCGGAAGCTCTTCCGCTGCGCAAGCTCTCTCGACAGGTCCAGCGTTCCGGCGCAATTGTCGAGGTATCTTCCGTCCGGCTTCCGCTCCCAATTCAGCTTATCGACAGCCCGGCGGCGCCAGAGCTTGTCGATGTTGAGCGACAGCAGATGATTGAGTAGGTCGTACCGGGGGGCGATCGTAGAAAACATGCGCCGCACATGGGCCGATTTCTCAGCATCGGCAGGAAGTGCGGTTGAGTGCTGGCGTACCATCGCGGGGCTATATCAGGTCTGCTAGAATAAACGCGGAAGGTACCCCAGCCCCCTTCGAACAGCAAGCACGCAAGGTCCCCGCTTCTTGGCCTGAAACAAACCCGGCAGAGCCTCCGTAGTTGAGCTCGGAATGCAACCCGGATCTCGTTTGAACGCCTTGGATCTGATCCACTCTACAGACCACGAGCTCGTAACCTTCGCCCGCACCGGGGGCGAGAAGGCTTATCGGGAATTGCTGGACCGCTATCAGCGGCCGGTGTTCTCGCTCGTCTATCGCATGGTACGTGATCGTGAGCTGGCAGAGGATCTCGCGCAGGAGACTTTCGTCAAGGTCTTCAATCACCTGGAAAGCTACAACCCGAAGTACAAGTTTTCGAGCTGGATCTTCAAGATCGCGAGCAACCTCGCGATCGACGTCCTTCGTAAAAAGTCTCTCGAGACGGTCTCGCTGGACGGCTCACGAAACGCCCGGACAGGCGAGGAGATCGAGTCCTCGCGGATCTCAGTAGCCTCCGAAGATGCCAATCCCGAGGAGCTCCTGGAAGCGAAGCAGCTTGGAGCCGAAATCGAGAGTGCGATCGGGCAGCTACGGGCGGAGTACCGGACGGCGATCCTCCTCCGGCATGTGGAGGGAAGGCCGTACGAGGAGATCGCCGAGATCATGGAGGTGCCCCTCGGCACCGTTAAAACATACATCCACCGGGCACGTACGGAGCTGAGAGAGACGCTCTCGCACCTGCGCGTCCAGACGTGAAACTATTGCCGCCGAATACCCGTAGTTCGAGATGAACATCTACCCGAACGGAAGAGACCACGTGTCAGCCTCAACGGCGCACCTGTCAGCACAGGTTCTGGAACAGCTCGCGGAAGGGTCTCTTCCGCCTGCCAGGGCCAGCGATGCTGCCACCCACATTCAGGCCTGTGAGCGGTGCTTCGCCGAGCTGGAAGGTTACAAGACGCTGTTCACGATGCTCGAGCGGCTCCCGAGATTTGCACCCTCCGCGGCCTTCTCGGATGCGGTCATGGCAAGAGTCCAGATCGCCGCCCAGGAGAGCTGGCTGGCGGCGTTGATCAGACGGTTGATGCCCACGACACGGCGCGGATGGGCGCTGATCGGGTTTGTGATAACAGCACCGGCGACGCCAGTGCTCGCGCTGATCGCCTGGCTCATCACACAGCCACTGCTGACGCCGTCGACACTGTGGCAGTTCGGGATGATCCGCGCCCAGTCGGCTGCTCAGGCGGCTTTTGCCTGGGCGGCGGAGCGCACCGTCGGGGCCGGCTTCGGCACCTGGGCGGAAGGCTCATACTCACTGCTTCAGTCTCTACCTTTAGGCGCTGTAGGAGCGGCGGTAGCTCTGCTCGCCATTGCAATGCCGGTCTCCGCCTGGGGACTGATTCACCTGATGCGCACGCCGGCGAAGAGTGTCAACTATGCGAAATAGCGAGATGTTCAACGCTTCTCTCCTGCTCCCCACGCTGCTGCTGGGTCTGAGCGCAGCTCCGATAGCAGCGCAGGAAGCTGCACCTGAGGCCCCGCCGGCGCCCGCAGCACCTTCGGGTGCCTTGAGCGAGCGGATGGTCACCGGCGATCGCACCATCGGAGTGGGAGATGTCGTTGAGGATATCATCGTCGTCGGTGGAGATCTCCGAATCCGAGGTGAAGTCCGGGGGGACGCTGTCGTCGTCGGCGGCGACCTGATCCTGGAGGACGGTGCTCTCATCACTGGGGACGCACTGGTAACCGGCGGTGAGTTCGTGAACCAGGGCGGCCGCGTTCGCGGCGAGATGCGGACGGAGAACGGGGTTGGGATCGATCTCGATCGGGCTCTCGAGCGAGCAGGTGCGGGAGCCCCGGCCACGATCGATGAGGACTCGGATCGCGAGCTGAGCGCCGTCAGGCGTCAGGAACAGCGCGAGGAGCGGGAGCACTTCTGGTCCAGTCCGATCCGACGAGGCTTCGCGGGAATAATCTCCACGCTGGCCCTGGGGCTCGTGCTTGCCGGGATCGGCGCGACACTCGTCTTCTACGGCAGGCCCTACCTCGAGACTGTCAGCGATACGCTTCGCAGCTCGACCCTGCGGTCAGCCGGGACGGGTCTCGCAGCAAGCTTCCTGGCGGTTCCGGCCTTCGTGGTGCTGCTCGTCGCGCTGGTGGTGTCAATTGTCGGAATCCCATTCCTGCTCGTCGCAATTCCGCTCTACCCTCTGGCGCTGTTTGCGGGAGCGGTCTTCGGAATTCTCGCTACCGCTCATGCGATCGGCGAGCGGACTGCCGAGCAGAATCGGGATGGGATGGAGTTCCGCTACAGGAACTCATACGCCTACCTCTTCACGGGGCTCGGAATGGTGCTCACGCCGCTGCTGGCGGCGCACCTGATCGGAATGACGGGCTTCCTCGGGTTCATCGGGACGATCCTGAAAGTCCTGACCTGCCTCGTGATCTGGGTGGCCACCACAGTTGGATTCGGAGCGGTGATCCTTTCGAGAGCGGGTACACGCAGAACGTTCGTTACGCCTTCGTCGAGTTCGGGTCTGTATAACGACGACCTCTTCGGCGACGATCTGATGACGGATGAGACCAATGCGTAAGATCCTCCCCCTCGTAGGGCTCTGGGCGGCAAATGCGGTCGCAGGTGCACTCGCCCCACCCAATCTGCAAGCGCAGGCGTGGAGGACGATGACGTCCGCGCGGCAGATCTGGGAAAGGGCGCCCACCGATGTAAACGTACGCTATGGCGTGGGAATGTTAACGGTGAAGCCCGCTGACCCATCGATGCTGTACCAGATGGCCGTCCGCTACGACGAGGAGCTGTTCGAGCCGGTCATCGAATGGGACGAGGACGACCGGGAGCTGCGTCTTGGCGTCGATAAGCTGCACCACGAGGAGCGACGCTCGATGAAGGCTCGCGGTGGCTCGAGCGCCACGATCGGACTCGCCCGCGAAGTGCCGCTCACCGTCGATCTGGAGTTTGGCGCTGGCAAGGCGGATATCGAGCTCGGTGGATTGATGCTCCAGCAGCTGTCGCTCTCGACCGGCGCAAGTGAGACTCGGGTTTCGTTCAGCCAGCCGAACCGGATCGCGGCCGGCCGGATAGCGATCGAAGCAGGTGCCGCTGACCTCGAGGTCATCGGGCTCGGCAATGTCAGGGCGAGCAGCATCAGCTTCCAGGGCGGCGTAGGTGCTACCGTGCTGGACTTCAGCGGCACCTGGTCAGGTGATATCGGCGCCAATGTGGAAATGGGTGTAGGCTCGCTGACACTGAAGCTGCCACGGTCGCAGGGCGTCAGAATCACGCGCGAATCTTTTCTATCGAGTTTTTCGGCTCCCGGGATGGAGCGTAGTGGGGACAGCTATTTCAGCAGCAATTGGCGCACTGCAGAGCATCAACTCACGCTCGATGTGAGCACCGCACTCGGCTCAGTCGACATCGACTGGATCGACTGATTCATACAAACAAGCGAAGGAGGACGATATGCTAGGAACTCTCTTAACCCTGCTGGTCGCCGGAATCGTCGGCCTCATCGCAGTCAGCGTGGTGTTCGCGATCCTCGGGACCGTCTTGTCAGTAACCTTTGGAATCGTCGGCTTCCTGCTGTTCAAGGTGGCGCCGGTGCTGCTCGTAGGCTGGGTAGTGATGAAAGTCATCCAGAAGAAGAGCAATCGCCGCCGGATTTCGGCGTCGGACCAGCGGTGGCTGGATAGCTGAGGCAGTAAGTACGAATGGAAAGAGGGGCCGCCGAAGCGACCCCTCTTTCTTTTCCGCAGCCGGACGAGGGAGACCATCTGCCCCACTACTGCCTCAGGTTCCGCCAGCTTTCTCACGCCTCGACCCTTTCCAGCTCCTCAACCACTCGAGTGACGACGTTCTGAAGAGCCGATCCCGCGCCTGACTCCGGCGCACTTACCACGATCGGCGCACCCTCGTCCCCACCCTGCCGCACCTGCGGCTCGAGAGGGACCTTGCCGAGCAGAGGAAGTCCGGCCGCTTCTGCCAGCTTTTCCCCGCCTCCACTTCCGAACAGATCGTAGGTCGTTCCGCAGCACGGGCAGACGAAACCACTCATGTTCTCGACGACGCCTAGGACACGGGTGTCGACCTTCTCAAACATGCTGATTGCACGGCGCACGTCCCCGGTGGCGACATCCTGGGGAGTCGTGACCATGATGACGCCATCGACCCGAACGGTCTGGACGAGGGAGAGCTGGGCGTCTCCCGTTCCGGGCGGCATGTCAACGATGAGAAAGTCCAGAGGGCCCCATTCCACCTGCTCCACGAACTGCTTGAGGATGCCGGAGATCAGCGGACCCCTCATGATTGCAGGCTGCGCCTCGTCGAGAAGGAGCCCGAGGCTCATGATCTTCACGCCATGCGCCTCCAGCGGCTCGATCATTTCCGAGCCCTTTGCTCCAGTCACGCGCGGGCGGCGCTTCTCACCAAGCATCATTGGCACGTTGGGACCGTAAACATCAGCGTCCATCAGGCCCACCCGATGACCCCGAGCCGCAAGCGCCGCCGCCACGTTGACTGCGACTGTGCTCTTCCCGACGCCGCCCTTACCCGAGCTCACTGCAACGATGCGGTGGACGCCGGTAAGTAGGCGGGGATCGGGCTTGGGTGCCGGAACATTTCCGGGCCCGAGGGGCGGCCGGTGCGACGGTTTGCTGCCAGGAGCCGGCGCCGTTCCCGCGAGCCCGGTGCTTCCCTCCGCCGCGGGAAGCTTCACATCGATCTTCACGCGACCGACGCCTTCGATTCCCTCAGCGGCGGCACGCGCCTGCCGCACGAGCGTCCCCGGGTCGTTCGGCTTGAGAACGAAGCGGAAGCGGACGACCCCTTCGTCCTCCACCGTTAGCTCCCTTACGCGCCCCGTCGATACAACGTCTTCGCCATCCGCATCAACAACCGAGGTCAATGCGGCGGCCACCCTCCTAAGTAGTTGCTCGTCCGTCACTATTCGATTCTGTAGTAAGAAAGCCGACGCTCCAGTGAGGAGCGCCGGCTCAAGATAATCCTTCAGATGTTGTGGCGCCTGCCCTGATCGCCACTTGCCGCAAAGTCTGTCAGGTCGCCCGCGCGTGAAGTCTCAGACGACAGCGACCTGCATCACCTCTGGCACAGCAGCCCGGACTCGACGCTCGATTCCGTGCTTCACAGTCAGGGAGGAGATCGGACAGGCCCCGCAAGCACCGACCAGCCGGATCTGAGCGACCCCGTCCTCCCCATTGAAGTCGACGAATTCAACATCCCCACCGTCCGTATGAAGAGCGGGGCGGATCGTCTCGAGTGCTTGCTCGATACGCTCCGGAATCGTCATCTCGGTTTGAGTCGGCGCTGGCATATGCATAGGTGAAAACAATCTAAGAAGAGGCGATTTTTTGGTCAAGCAAAGCATGGCCGAAGATGTTGCCAATTTCGAGGTTACCCCCTGCGGGGAGGGGGTGTGCCCGCAAGGCTGGCGAATGGCTCCTGCCGGTGGTACAATCACTGTCCTTTTTAGCACCATTACAGGCAGACATGAGCAGCATTCCGCGTGTGCCTGCGCCAAGGAACGAGCCGGTGCTGAGCTATGCGCCAGGCACTCCCGAGCGCGCTGAGCTCAAGTCCGCTCTGGCGAAGATGGCCGGCGAACGGATCGAGATCCCGGTCATCGTCGGCGGCAAGGAAATCTGGACTGGGGATACCGCTGAAGCGGTGATGCCTCATGACCATCAGCACGTGCTCGCCACCTGGCACAAAGCACGTCCCGCCGAGGTGCAGGCGGCAGTAGAAAGTGCTGCCGATGCGCAGAGGGAATGGAGCTCCTGGGGTTGGGAGGATCGTGCAGCCGTGTTCCTGAAAGCCGCCGAGCTCCTATCCACTACATGGCGCTCGACTCTCAACGCAGCGACGATCCTCGGCCAGAGCAAGACTGCGCACCAGGCGGAGATCGACAGCGCCTGCGAGCTAATAGACTTCTTCCGCTTCAACGCGCATTTCGCAGAGCGGATCTACGGCGAGCAGCCGAACTCCTCACCGGGGGTCTGGAATCGGCTGGAGCATAGGTCGCTGGAAGGCTTCGTCTACGCCATAACGCCGTTCAATTTCACGGCAATCGCGGCGAACCTCCCGACTGCTCCGGCGTTGATGGGGAACGTTTCCATCTGGAAACCTTCGGACAAGGCGATGTACAGCGGCTACTACGTGATGAAGCTGCTGGAGGCGGCGGGGCTTCCCCCCGGGGTCATCAACTTTGTCCCGGGAGATCCTGCAGCGATAACGGACGTTCTGCTCGACAGCCGGGAGTTGGCGGGGATCCACTACACGGGCTCCACCGCTGTCTTCCAGTCGATCTGGTCACGCGTAGGCGAGCGCATCTCCCGCTACCGCGGCTATCCGCGGTTGGTCGGAGAGACGGGCGGAAAGGATTTCATCCTCGCGCACCCGAGCTCCGAGGTGGACGAGCTCAGCGTTGCGATCGTAAGGGGTGCGTTCGAGTACCAGGGGCAGAAGTGCAGCGCTGCGTCCCGCATCTACGTCCCCGCTTCGCTCTGGCCGTCTGTTCGGGAGAAGACGCTGGAGCTTATCGCCCAGATCAAAGTGGGAGATCCGCGCGACTTCCGGAACTTCATGGGTGCGGTGATCGATGGCCGCTCCTTTGAGAAGATCAGATCGTATATCGATCACGCCGGGTCCGCGAGCGGCGTAGACGTCATTGCAGGCGGTGGGACCGACGACAGTGTCGGCTACTTTGTAGAGCCCACGCTCGTTCAGGTAGAGGACCCTCGCTATCAGCTTATGTGCGAAGAGGTTTTCGGACCCGTCGCCGCACTACATGTTTATCGGGACGAGCGCTGGCACGAGACTCTCAAGATCGTTGATGAGTCGACGCCGTATGGTTTGACCGGCGCGGTGTTCGCGAGAGATCGCGCGGCTATACGTGAAGCCTTCGAGGGCTTGAGACATTCGGCGGGAAATTTCTACATCAACGACAAGCCGACTGGAGCAGTGGTCGGTGAGCAGCCGTTCGGCGGCGGTCGGATGAGTGGAACGAACGACAAGGCAGGGTCGATTCTGAACTTGCATCGGTGGGTGAGCCCCCGGACGGTCAAGGAAACTCTGTCGCCGCCTATCTCGTTCGACTACCCGTTCATGGGTAAGGAATAGGCGAGCGGAAGCGAGTCAGGATCACAGCGCTAAAGAGCAGGATCGATCTCATTACGCAAGGAGAGCATATGTCGTCGCAGCGGTGGGTCTACTTCTTTGGCGGTGGGGGAGCCGACGGCACCCGAGAGCAAAAAAGCCTGCTGGGTGGAAAGGGCGCCAATCTCGCCGAGATGACGCGTATCGGAGTGCCAGTGCCGCCCGGGTTCACCATTTCGACGGAAGCGTGCCGCCACACGATGCGGCACAAGAGCCTTCCGGACGGGCTGATATCGGAAGTCGAGGCCAATCTCCGGCGGACCGAGGAAGCTACAGGCAAGCAGTTCGGTGGAAGCACCTCGCCGCTGCTGCTCTCGGTACGCTCGGGCGCAGCGGTGTCGATGCCCGGCATGATGGACACGATCCTCAACCTGGGCCTAAACGACCACACGGTTGAAGCTCTCGCCCGCGAGTCGCAGAACCCGCGTTTCGCGTACGACTCGTACAGGCGCTTCGTGCACATGTACGGGAACGTCGTGCTGAACATCAAGGGTGAGCGGTTCGAGCACCTTCTCGAGGAGAAGAAGAAGGAGCGCGGGATCACGCTCGACACGGAGATGACGGCGGATGATCTCCACGATCTCGTAGCTCAGTTCAAAGCGGTGGTTCAGGAGGCGACAGGCAATCCCTTCCCGAACGATCCCTCCGAGCAGCTGTGGGGCGCGATCTCCGCGGTGTTCGACTCGTGGGAGACCCCTCGTGCGAAGGCCTATCGCCGCATCAACCACATCTCCGACGATCTCGGCACGGCCGTGAACGTGATGGCGATGGTGTTCGGAAATCTCGGGAACGACTCCGGAACTGGCGTCGCGTTCACGCGCGATCCTTCCACGGGAGCCCACGAGTTCTTCGGCGAGTTCCTGGTCAATGCGCAGGGGGAAGACGTCGTCGCCGGGATCCGTGATCCGCTGCCGATCAGCCAGATGGCCAAGCACTTCCCTCAGGCCTTCTCGGAGCTGCTGGCCGCGGCCAAAACTCTCGAGCAGCACTACCGTGACATGCAGGACCTCGAGTTCACGGTCGAGAAGGGCAAGCTCTACATGCTGCAGACTCGGAGCGGCAAGCGCTCAGCTGCAGCTGCGGTGCGGGTTGCGGTTGAGATGTTCGAGGAAGGGCTCATTTCCAAGGAAGAGGCCGTGCTTCGGGTCGAGCCTGATCAGCTTCACCAGCTGCTTCACCCGACCATCGATCCCACTGCGCAGATCAACCTGCTGACGACTGGCCTTCCGGCCGCGCCTGGTGCAGCCTCCGGCCAAGCGGTTTTCAATCCTGAAGAGGCTGCAGAGCGTGGTCATGCAGGCGAGGCCGTGATCCTGATCCGCCGCGAGACCTCGCCGGAGGATTTCGAGGGCATGGTTGCGGCGCAGGCGGTTCTCACCTGCCGGGGCGGAATGACTTCTCACGCAGCGGTCGTCGCGCGAGGCATGGGCAAGTGCTGCATCGTAGGTGCGACCGAGATCATGATCGATGAGGCGTACGGCCGGTTCCAGGTCGGCGACGAGATCGTGAAGCACGACGACTGGATCACCCTGGACGGTGCTACGGGTCGTGTGATCCGGGGCAAGGTTCCCACGGTCGAGCCGGAGCTTGGTGACTTCTTCAACCGCCTGATGGCATGGGCCGACGAGCTGCGTCACCTGCGGGTGCGATCGAACGCGGATACGCCGAAGGACGCTGCCAAGGCCCGGAAGTTCGGGGCTGAGGGCATCGGCCTCTGC
>ERZ1066118.1978-NODE-1978-length-10986-cov-6.770286_pt1 | contig 10986 bp, 9 predicted proteins | sample MGYA00382765_ERZ1066118 | MGnify/ENA primary metagenome ERZ1066118 (study PRJEB33369, sample SAMEA5778348) | biofilm metagenome | biome: Industrial cooling water; feature: Water cooling tower basin; material: Biofilm | place: United Arab Emirates | collected...
CTACGAGGGCGCGCCGACCCCCGTCACAGCCTTCTTCGCCACCGCGCCCAAGGTTGCTGCCGTGGGTCTCACCGCCCGCGTGGTGTTCGAGGTGTTCGGCGCGCAGGTCGCCGCGTGGCAGCAGATCGTGATGTTCATGGCGCTGGCCTCGATCGTGTTCGGCGCGCTGGGTGCCATCGGTCAGGAGAACCTGAAGCGCCTGCTGGCCTATTCCTCGATCAACAATATCGGCTTCATCCTGCTGGGCCTTGCCGTCGCCAATGCCGACGGTGCGGCGGCGATGCTGGTTTACCTCTTCATCTATGTCGCCATGAGCATCGGGTGCTTCGTCGCGCTGCTGATGCTGCGCGATGAGGAAGGCAACCTCTACGAAACTTTCACCGACATCCGCGGCCTTTCGGTGACCAAGCCCGCTATTGCCTGGGCGCTCTTGATCTTCATGTTCAGCCTCGCCGGCATCCCGCCGCTGCTCGGCTTCTACGCCAAGTTCGTGATCTTCCAGGCAACCATCGAGGCAGGCCTTGTCGCCTTCGGTGCCATCGCCATCGCGGCGAGCGTGATCGGGGCGTTCTACTACATCAAGTTCGTCAAGGTGATGTTCTTCGACGAGCCGGTCGGCGTCGTCACCGGCCAGAGCGAGGCCGGCCACTGGACGCTGCTGTTCCTGACCGCCGCGATCATTTCGCCGCTGGGCTACCTGCTGACGCCGTCGCTGACCGATCTGGCGGGTAAGGCTGCGGCCTCGCTGTTCATCGTTTCGGTTTGATCAACCTCCTCGAAGAGACCGGCTCGACCAACGCCGACCTCGCCGCGAAGCTGCGTTCGGGCGAGGGTTGGGCCGAGGGGACGTGGCTGGTCGCCCGCCGCCAGACCGCCGGGCGCGGGCGGCAAGGGCGCGCGTGGTTCGACGGCGCGGGCAATTTCATGGGATCGACCGTTGTGGTGCTGGGAGATGGTGGTCCGCCGCCCGCGAGCCTTAGCTTCGTCGCCGCGCTCGCTGTGCGGGATGCCTGTTCCGCCGCGCTGGGAGACACCGCGCCGCTCGGCCTCAAGTGGCCCAATGACGTGCTGCTTGATGGCGGCAAATTGTCGGGCATCCTGCTCGAGATGGTGCGCGGCCACATCGTCGTCGGCATCGGGGTGAACCTTGCCCGCGCGCCGCAAGTGGAGGGCCGCAAGACCGCCGCACTGGCCGATGTCACCGCCCCGCCGCCGCTCGAAACATTCGCCGCCAACCTCTCCGCCGCCTTCGACCGCAGGCTTGAGGCATGGCGCACCTATGGCCTTGGCGCGACGCTTCACGCCTTTCTCAACCAGTCGATCCACGCGCAAGGTTCGCCGCTCACTGTCCATGATACCGACGGATCGGTGCTCTCGGGCACCTTCGCAGGGCTTGAGGAAACCGACGGCGCCTTGCGCCTGCGCTTGGCGGATGGCCGCGAACGTGTCATTCGCGCTGGCGATATCGCCTGAATAGGAAACGCCCACCATGCTGCTCGCCGCCGATGTCGGGAACACCAATGTCGTCTTTGCGCTGTTCGATCTCCACCCGGACGGCACCCACACCACCCGCGCGCGCTGGCGCATCGCCACCGATCCGCGGCGCACGGGCGATGAGTATGCGGTGTGGCTGCTTCAGCTTCTGAAGATCGAGGGCTTCGAGCGGGCGGACATCACGCAGGTGATCGTCGCCTCGGTCGTCCCGCGCGCCGATCACAATCTCACCGTTTTGTGCGAGAAATATTTCGGCATCACCCCGATGTTCGCCGGCCAGGGACCTGCGCGCTGGCGGTTCGAGATCGATGTCGATCAGCCTTCGTCGCTGGGCGCCGACCGCGCGCTCAATATCCTCGCCGCGCATCACAAGTACGGCGGCGATCTCATCATCGTCGACTTCGGCACGGCAACCAAGTTCGAGGCGGTCGATTACACCGGCGCCTACAAGGGCGGTTCGATCGCGCCGGGGATCAACCTCAGCCTGGACGCGCTGGTCGGCAAGACCGCCAAGCTGCCGCGCATCGCGATCAAGGCCCCCGCCAGCCGTTCTGTCATCGGGCGCAACACCGAAGACCAGATGCTGATCGGCGTCTTCTGGGGCTATGTCGCGATGATGGAAGGCATGGTCGCCAAGATGAAGAGCGAAATCGGTCGTCCTGCAAAGGTTGTAGCGACCGGCGGGCTCGCCATATTGTTCGATGACGCGACCGGCATTTTCGACCACGTCGATGCCGATCTCACCCTTGATGGCCTCGCCATCCTAGCGCGCCAGGCTGAAACCGCCTGAGCTGCGCCAACGTAAGAGACATTGTGAAGAAAGATTACACTCCCGAAGACGAATTGCTGTTCCTTGCCCTTGGCGGTTCGGGAGAGATTGGCATGAACGTCAATCTTTACGGGTGCCAGGGCAAGTGGATCATGGTCGATCTTGGCATGACCTTCTCGGGCAACGAATATCCGGGCGTCGAGCTGGTCTTTGCCGACCTCGAATTCATCGAGGAACGGCGCAAGGATCTGCTCGGCATCGTGCTGACCCACGCGCATGAAGACATCGGCGCGGTGCCCTATTTTGCGGGCGATCTGGGCGTGCCGCTCTATGCCACGCCCTTCACCGCCGATCTGGTGGCGCGCAAGCTCGAAGAGGCCGGGCTGCTGGGCAAGGTCGAACTCAACATCATTCCCGAAGATCACGGCGAGATCGAAATCGGGCCGTTCACCATCACCTATCTGCCCCTCGCGCACTCTATCGCAGAGGGCAACGCGCTGCTGATCGACACCCCGCACGGGCGCATCTTCCACACCGGTGACTGGAAGCTCGATGATGATCCGATCATTGGCGAGCCGACCACCGAGGAGGAACTGCGCGCAATTGGTGAGGAGGGCGTGCTGGCGCTGGTGTGCGATTCGACCAATGTCTTCAATCCCAACCCCTCCGGCTCGGAAGGCGCAGTCCATAAGGCGCTGATGGAAGAGGTCGCGCGCCACAGCGGCAAGCGCGTCGTCGTCACCACCTTCGCTAGCAACGTTGCCCGGCTTCAGACGTTGGGCGAGGTCGCACGCGAAACCGGCCGCCAGCTATGCGTCGCGGGGCGCTCGCTCGATCGCATCATCGAGGTCGCGCAGGACAATGGCTATCTTGCCGACCTGCCCCCGCTGGTCGATTTCGACACCGCGATGGGCCTGCCGCGCGGCGAAGTGCTGATCCTCGCTACCGGCGGGCAGGGCGAGCCGCGCGCGGCGCTCGGCCGGATGGCGGACATGAACCACCCGATCGAACTGGTCGCAGGCGATGTCGTGCTGTTCTCCTCGCGCCAGATCCCGGGCAACGAGATCGCGATCGGCAAGATCCAGAACCAGCTCGCCGCGCGCGGGATCGAAATGGTGACCGACCGGCAGGCGCTGATCCACGTCTCGGGCCACCCGGGGCGCCCCGAACTGGAAGCGCTCTATTCCTGGCTCAAGCCCGAGGTGTTGGTGCCCGTCCACGGCGAAATCCGCCACATGGCGGAGCAGGCGCGGGTCGGGAAAGCCAGCGGGATTCCGCATCAGGTGGTGCAGAAGAACGGCGATATTGTGCGTCTAGCGCCGGGCAAACCGGGCAAGCTTGCCGAGGTGCGTTCCGGGCGTCTGGTGCTCGATGGCGATATCATCGCGCCCGCCGATGGCGATGCGATCACCATGCGCCGCCGCATCGCGGGTGAGGGCGTTCTGGTGGTGGTGCTCGCGCGCGGGAGCCGTCCGGTGATCGAGGCGGTGGGCCTGCCGCTGGACGAGGACCTGCCCGAATTCCTCGCGGAGGCCTCCGAAGACGTGCTGAACGCGATCAAGCGCCTCAAGGGCCGCGACGCCAAGGACGAAAGCGCGATCCGTGAAGCCGCCCGTCTCGCCGCGCGCCGCGCTGCGCAGCGCTGGTCGGGCAAGCGTCCGCAGGTTCGCGTGGTGATGCCGGGGGCCGCGGCCTGATGCAGGTCACGTCGGTCCTTGCAATCTACTTCCTGTTCTGGGTGATGAGCGCCTTCATCATGCTCCCCTTCGGCGTGCGCACGGCGGACGAGGCGGGTGTGGAGAAGGTGCCGGGGCAGGCGGACAGCGCGCCGGTCAATTTCCGCCCAGGCAAGCTGGCGCTGCGCGCAACGGTGATCGCGGCGGTGCTGACCGCGCTGTTCATCGCCAACTTCACCTATGGCTGGATCACCGCGGCAGACATCGACTTTCTGCCTAAGCCGCCCGCGGCCACCTAGCGGAAGCGCTGGATAGCCTGGGCGAGCGCGACGTAGAGCTTGCCCATGTCCGAACCCAGCATGGTCACGCTCAGCACATGGCCATCACGGGTGGAAAGCGTCTGGCGCAGCAGCGCCTCGAAATCGTGGATGTAGCGGCTGACATTGGCCTTGAACGCCTCGTCCGCGGTGTAGAGCGCGGCGATATCCTTGGCGGTGCCGTTGTCGAGCAGCTTTACCGCGCGGCGGGTGAAGATGCCGCGGTCGCCCTTCAGGTAGGCGTCCCATGCGGTATCCGTGATCTCGGACGACAAGGCGCTGGCAATGTCGATCGCGGCTGAATTCAGCGCATCGGTGATCAGCGCCATGCGCCGCGTGAAATCGTTGTTGACCTGCTCTTCCGCCAATTCGCGCACACGGGTGACGCGCTGTTCGAGATTGCCGGTGAGCTCGTTGACCTTGACCAGCTGGTCGCGCAGCTGGATCGCAGCTTCGCGCCCGACGCCCGAAGCATGCGCGGCCGATTGTTCGAGCGCGCCGATGGTCGCCGCAGTTTCATTGCGCAAGGCCCGTTCGAGCGCCTCGACCGCCTCGCTCCCGATCCCGTTCGCCAGCCCGAGCATCCGTTCGCGCGCGCCTTGATCGAGCGTGGCGAAGGCGCCGGTGATCGCTGCCTCGAGCGCGCCGAGGCTTTCGCGTAGGGCCTCACGGGTGTCGGACGCGAGCGTGCCGCTGTCTTCGGCAAGCCGCGCAAAGCCGCCGCGCAGGCCCTGAATGCGTGCGAGCGCGTCCTCGGTTTCCTCGGCCAGACGTGACTTGAACCCGGCGATAGCGACTTCGGCGGCGTCGATTCCCTCGCGGGTCTGGACGAGATAGTCCGAAAGATCGCTGCCCGCCTGCGTGCTGCGCAGCATCAGCGCGGCCACCTTGTCCGCGCGCGTTTCGACCTCACCGAGCGCGGTGTGCGCCCCGCCGATCGCGCCGCTCAAGTCCTCGCGGCAGGTGCGCGCGCCCGATTGCAGGATTTCGAGCAAGCGCACTGAGTTGTCGGTAAGCTGTGCCATCTGCGCCTCGGTGGCGGCCAGCACGGCGCGCTTCTCCTCAAGCTGCCCGGTCAGCACCGCGATCGCCGCGCCGAGATTGGCCCGCGCTGTCTCGCCCGCAGTTCCCGCTGCGCCCACCACCTGCGCCAGTTCATTGGCCCTGCCAGTCATGGCCTCGCCCTGGGCCACGAGCTTTTCGATCTCGGCCACCTGCGCCTCGCGCGCGCGGGCGAGGGCATCGTCGAGTGCGGCAAGGCGCTGGGCGAGCACTTCGCCCGCCTGCGCCTCACGGGTTTCGAAGGCGGCCTGACGCTGCTCGATCATTTCATCGAAGCTGCGATTGCGCGCTTCGAGATGATCGTCGAACCGCAGCGCCTCGTCGCGCAGCTGGACGATGCGCTGGGCTGCGGCGGTGCTGGTGGTGCGATCAAGTTCGTCGACGAGGCGCAGCTTCTCGAGCATGGCATCGTGCAGGTTCTGGATCGTCGCAGTAAAGCGGGCCTCGGCATCGGCCGCCGCTTCGGCAAGGCGCGCAGCGGTGCTTTCCGCCTCGCTCACCGCAGTTCCCGCACGATCGCGCAGCGCGGACATCGCTTCCTCTTCAAGCGCACCGACAGCGGCACGGTAGCTTTCCGCTTCGGCCTGCAATGCGGCAAAGCGCTGCGAGACCAGCGCCTCGATCCGGCTGAGCTGGCCTTCGAATCCGGCGAGCGTCGCGGCGACGTTCTCGCCAAGCCGTGCCGCCTGCACCTCGCTCGATGCGCCGCTCGCGGTGAGCCTTTCGAACCCGTCCGAAAGCCTCGCCAACTGGTCCTGTGCCACCCGGCCCGCGCTGCCGATCTGGTTGGTCACATCGCGCGCGGCATTGGCGATCACCGGCAGATCGTCGCGCAGCCGATTCATGTTGCCGAGCGCTGTTTCGCTGGTGACGGCAATGGTTTCGACCTCGGCGCCGTTGTTCTTGATCAGCGCCTGCAATTCGCCCGCGTGGGTCGAAAGCCGCTCGGCAGCGATGCGTCCGAGCGCTTCGAGATCGCGGGCTTCGGCGGCCAAAAATTCACGCGCGAGGCTCAGCTCGCGGTTGACCACCTTCAGCCGCGCTTCGAGGCTTTCGCTCTCGCGGCTCATCGCGGCGGCCGTGGCGGCAAAGCGTGTGGCTTCGGCAAGCGAGGTGCGCAGCGCCAGCAGCCAAACGATCCCGATGAGGGCGGTGGGCACGGCCCACATCACGATCCACTGCGACCACTGCGCGGGCGGGGCGCCCTTCTGCATTTCGGCCAGATGCGCCCAGACGAAGAAGGCGCTCCACCCCGCCACGGCCAGCACGCACAGGAACGGAGACGACTTGGCAAGCAGCGAGGGGTGGGGCGCGTCATACCCGTCACCCGCCGGCTCTTCGGCCATCCACGTATCGGCCAATTCGAGCGTTTCCGTGCCGCCTTGCGCGCCGGAAAGCGTGGTTTCGCCTGCATCGCTGCTGCTGTTGCCGCGCCCCAAAGCGCGCATGTCGTGCCCTCGTGCCATGGGCTCTCTTACCACAGCGGGAATCGGGATAAACCCTGCTTTAACCAATCCGGGGTATTCCCGAAGCATGGCTTTCAATCACGGTGCTCTCGATGCGACTCTGGCTGCTGCGGCCGGCGATGACGCCGCGTTGCTGCGCGAACTGCGCAGTGCCTTTGTCGAGAGCGCAACCAAACAGCTCGATCTGCTCAAGCGCGCGCGCTGCGATGGCAACTGGCACGTCGCGGCGATGCGGCTCAAGGGCCTTGCCGCCAGCTTCCATGCCGAAGACCTGCTCCAGGCTGCCGAAATCGCGCTCCATGCCGCGCCCGGCGAGCCGATGGCGATCCGCGAGATCGAGGCGGTGATCGGCCGCTTTGCGCGCACCCGCCCCCGCGATCCCAACCGCATCTGATCCGCGCCGCATCGCCCTATGGCTGGGGGCAACGGTGGCCCTCGCGCTTGAACAGCGCCGCGTAAACCGCCAAGCCTCGCGCTCCTGTCGCCCGGACCGGAGGAGCAAGCCCCATGCGTATCGGCCTGATTGCCGCGCTTCGCCATAGCGAGGACGGTCTGCTGCGCGCAGGCCTGCCGCTTGCCGGGCGCAGCGTGATTGCGTGGCAGGCAGCGCTGCTCCGGGGATTGGGGGTGGAACGGGTGCTGTGTCTGGCGGAAACGCCGGGGGGCACCGTGCTCGACTTGCAGCACAGGCTTGAAGGCGAGGGCGTGCAGTTCCACGCATTGCGCGGGCCGGCCGCGATCCCCGCGCTGGTGCGGGCCGAGGATGATCTGGTCATCATCGCCGATGGGCTGGTGCCCGATCCGGCGGTGGTGCGCGCGCTGACGGGCGGGGAGGGCGGCGAGGCATTGCAGCGCATGGTCGCGACCATCCCGGCCGATCACCCGCTGGCCGCCGTTCACCCCGAAGATTTCGAGCGGGTCGATGCGCAGCGCCATTGGGGCGGGGTGCTGGTGATGCGGGGCGCGCCCGCCCAGCGCCTTGCCGATTTTCCCGGCGATGCCGATGCCGTCTCGCTGCTGCTGCGGCTTGCGCTGCAAGCGGGCACCCCGATGCGCGAGATCGCCGCGCGCGAGCTCGTTCCCGAAACATGGCTGTTGGCAGACAGCGTGGCCGCGGTCGAACAGCATGAAGGCGCGCTGATCGCCGCCGCCGCGCCGCCTGCCGATTGGCGCGCGCCGGGCACCGCGCTTGCCGCCATGGCGGTGCGCGCCGCCGTTCCGCGTGGAATGGATCAAGGGCCGGTGATCGCGGGAGCATCGGCGCTGGTGCTGCTGCTGATGGGCGTGCTGGCAGCGGCTTTCGGTTTTGCCGCAACCGGTCTTGCGCTCGCAGGCGCGGGGATGTTTGCCGACGGGATTTCGCACGGCCTTGCCGCCCTTGCCGCAAGGCTGCGGCGCGAAGGCGGGGCACATGGCACTCGCGCCGGCACCATGCTTTCGGGCGTCTGCGATCTGCTTGCAGCATCCGTCCTGTGGTTTTGCCTGTCCCCCTTTCCGGGCGCGCAGCCGCTCGCCGTGCTCGGCCCGGTTGCCTATGGACTGACCCGGCTCACCGCGCGCGGGGGGGACGATCTGCTGGCTGCCGCGGCGTCCGATCGCGCCATGGTGCTGATGATCCTTGCGCTTGCCGCCGCCCTCGGCCTGCTACCTTTTGCGCTGGCCTGTCTCGCCTTGGGGCTATGTGCAGCTTTGCTGCTGCGCGGGGCCAAGGAATAATCTAACCCGTCCTTAACTATGCGGGGCTATGCCCGAAGGACAATGGGCGAAGAGACGATGGACCTTGCCGCCGACGATGCTGTCGAGGCGATCCTGCGCGGCGGGCTCGCGCGGGAAGCCCGCGCGTTGACGGCGGTCGTCCCGGTGCTGCGCCATTTGCTCGGGTCCGAAGCGCAAGGACTGGTGAGCGAGGCGATCGTCGCGCGGGTGCGCGGCATGATCCTCGATCTCGCCGCGCAGCTGCTTGCAGTGCAAGAGGGCCGCGACCCCGCTGCCCGCGCGCCGGGGCATGATTCCAGCACCATCGAAGCCTTGGCCGAAAGCCTGATGGGCGATGAAGCGCTGCTTGCCCATTGCCATGCGCTTGCGACCGAAAGCCTTGTCGCCGACCGGTTGCAGCAGCGCCATGCCATCGACCCGGTGCTGAGCCCGCTGCTCCAGGAACTGATCGCCGCCGAGGACAGCGCGATTGCCGCGCTGGCGATGGCGACGCTCGCCGCGCAATCGCGCTTCGTGCAGAGCCAGCGGCGCATGGAACTGCCGCTGGGCGAACTGCCGGCCGAGCTGTTCCACACTCTTCTCGCACGCCTGCCCGGCGGCGCGGGCGTCTCGCATCAGCAGGCGAGCTATGACGAGGCATCATCGCGGATCGGGCTGCTGGCCCGGCTTGTGACAGCGATGCGGCGCGGCGCGGTGGCTGCGCTTGCGCTCGACCATGCCGGGCTTGCGCTGTTCGCCTCGGCTCTGGCGGGTGCGACGCGTTCATGGCGCGAAGACACCGTGCTGGCGTGCCAGGAAGGGCAGGGCGTCAGGCTTGCACTGACACTGCGCGCCGCTGGCCTCGCGGCCCCTGCGATCGAGCGGCAACTCGCGCTGAGCGAGCCTGCCGCGCTGCTGCCTGCCGCAATCGGCGCGCTTGATCCGTCGCGCGCCGGCGCGCTGCTGGCGGCGGACCGGCCGGCCTGATGAACGTGGTCGATCCCGCCGATACGCTGGCAGGCGCCTATGGCCTGACCGATGCCCGGGGCCGGCTGCTGAGCGCCGATGCGCCGCTCGCCGAATTGCAGGAGCGCTGCGGGGGCGATCTGCCCGGAACGCTGGCGATCCCCGAACTTCTCGCTCTGGTCCGGCAGGCCCGCACGTTGGGGCTGAAGATCGCGCGCAGCTTTTCCGCCTTCGACGGCGATGCCGAGGTTTCGGGCTTTGCGCGCATCCATCCTCTCGGCGAGGACGAAGGCGGCGGGTGCGAGGTGCTGGTCGAGAACTGGCAGAGAAGCCCCCTGACACCGCCATCGGCGCGCGAATTCGCCGAACGGATCGACGCGATCGATCGTGCCACTGCCGAGGTCAATGCCAGGTTGGATGCCCGCCAGCGGGTGCAGGTGCTGAGCGCCCGTGCTGCCGATGTCGTGGCGCTTGAGGCCGCTGCGCCGGGCACGCTGTGGAGCGAACTGGTCGAGCTTCCCGAAATCACCCACCATCAGCCGCTCCACTGGCGCCTGCTCGACGGCGCGGCGTGCCGTATCGCGGGCTCGCGCAGGAACTGGCGGGTGCGGCTTATCCCGCTCGGCGCCGATGTGCAGAACCCGGTCGGCTTCGAACTGCTGCTTATCGCAGACGAGGCGCTCACCGAAACGATGCCCGAGGTGCCGGCAGAGAGCTTTCCCGAAACCTCGCCCACGCGGCTTGTGGGCACAGCGCTTACCCCCGTGCTGCGTCAGCCGGTGCAGCGCATCATCGCCAATGCCGAAACGATGCGCGCCCGTCTCGCCGGGCCCTTGCGCGACGAATACAGCGAATATGCCGGCACCATCGCCAGCGCCGGGCAGCACCTGGCCGCAATGCTCGATGACCTCGCCGATCTCGAGGTGGTCGAAACCCCGGGCTTCAGCACGGCCAGAGAGCCGGTCGATCTGATCGATGCGGCAACGCGGGCCGCAGGAATCCTCGGCGTGCGTGCCCGGAACCGCGATACCGCGCTGGTGGTCGAGGGCCTGCGCGGCGCGGCCGTGGCAATTGCGGAATTCCGGCGCGTGCTGCAGATCCTCATCAATCTGGTTGGCAACGCAATCGCCTATTCCCCGGTGTCGAGCACGGTGACGATCGGCGTTCATGCGCCTGCCGAAGGCCGGGTTGCGGTCACGGTCTCAGACGAGGGGCCGGGGGTGTCACCCGAACAGGCGAGCCGCATCTTCGACAAGTTCGAACGCCTCGGCCGCGACAGCGACGGCGGCAAGGACAAGGGATCGGGCCTTGGCCTCTATATCTCGCGCCGCCTCGCCGAGGCGATGGACGGAACCCTGACCGCAGGCAGCGCGCCGGGCGGGGGCGCGCTCTTCACACTCGAACTGCCCGCAGCCTGACACCCGCAAAAGCGAAGGCCGCCGGCTCCCGTAAAGGAACCGGCGGCCTGCCTTGTTCAGCCGCGCTGCTCTCAGCGCTTTCCGAGCGGCACGTAATCACGCTCGGTCGGGCCGGTGTAGAGC
>ERZ1066118.1979-NODE-1979-length-10978-cov-6.122677_pt1 | contig 10978 bp, 8 predicted proteins | sample MGYA00382765_ERZ1066118 | MGnify/ENA primary metagenome ERZ1066118 (study PRJEB33369, sample SAMEA5778348) | biofilm metagenome | biome: Industrial cooling water; feature: Water cooling tower basin; material: Biofilm | place: United Arab Emirates | collected...
TCTCGGTGCTGGGCGGCAAGATCGACAATATCTACGACCTGTTCGAGGCGGTGAAGGATACCGGCGCGGAGTTTGCAGGGCTCGATCCGGGCCACGTGTTCGGGCGGGCCTATGCCTGAAGTTTCCGGGCCTGAGATTTTCGGTGTGAGGGGGCGCTCGCGCGGCTTCGCCGCTCTTGGCGCAGTGTTCGTGCTGCTCGCGGGCCTGCGGGGGGCGTGGCTGCTGCATGCGCACAGCCTCAATTCCCTGGACGGCGCGCTCCAGACATGGTTCGCCGCCGATCACTTCGCGCGGGGCGAGGCGCTGGGGAGCGCGTTCCAGTCATACCTCGGCATCACGATGGTGCTGGCGCTGCTGCTGGTGTTCGTCCTTGGCGGCAAGACGCTGTTCGCCTCGACATTGGCGGCATACATCATGGTGCTTCTGAGCGCTTTCGCCTGCGCTTACGCCTGCGCATGGCTGATCCGCCCGATCCCGCCGCGCGCGCGCTGGCAGGCGGCCTTGGTGCTGCTGGCGCTGTTCTACTACGCCGGGCCGCTGGCGGGACAGGCGAGCGGGATTATCTGGCCCGCGACGCTCGATCCGGGCGTGTCGCTGCGGCCCCTGCGCGGCGCGTTGCCGTTCTTCGTGCTGCCGTTCTTCGTGGTGCTGGTGCGCCGGGTAGCGCTGGACGGGCGCGCGCTGGCCGGCGGCCTGCCGCTGGGGCTGGTCGCGGGGGCGGGGCTGTTGTGGTCGAACGATGCGGGGATTCCGCTGGTGATTGCCCTCGCCGGAGCGCTGGTGCTGGCCTTGTGGGAGCGGCCGCTGCTGCTGGCGAAGACCCTCGCGGCCTTCGTGCCCGGCGTCATGGCGTCGGCCGGAGCGATCCTGCTTGCGGTGACGCACGGTGCGCCGGGGGCGTGGTTCACCTACAATTTCCGCGATGTCGCCGCCGACCAGTTCTGGTTCTTCGGCCCGTGGGACAGGGCGACACGCATTCTCTCGCCCGCGGACCTGCCGCAAATCCTTTTGCACGCCGACCCGCTGGCGGCGCTGGGGCTGGTGGTGCTGGCGCTCTGCCTTGCCGTCGCCGCGGTGCAACGCCTGCGCCGCCGCAGCGCGCCGGTGCGGGGGAGCGCGTTCCTGTTCGTCGGCATGGGCGTGCTCGGCGCGGCACTGGTACCGCAGATCGGCGGGCATGTCGGGGCCGAATACAACGGGATCACCTTCGTCCTTGCCGCCTGCGCGCCGCTGATCGTGGCCCCTGCGGGGCTGTGGCGGCGGGCAAGAGGCGTGCTGCGGATCGCATCGCCGGGACAGGTCGCGGTGCTCGCCGGTGTCTCCGCGTTGGCGATGGTGGGGGCCGAGGCCGCGCGCCTCGCATACTCGCCCGAGCGGGCCGAGCGGACGGCTTACGACCCGGCCTTGGGGTTCTACGTGACGCCCGCCTATGCCGCCGACCTTGCTGCGATGCGCAAGCTGGCGGCGGCGTGGGATGCGGCGGGCGTTCCGCAGAACCGGCGTCTCCTGTCGGTCTACACCTCCCCGCTCGATATCGCTGCAGAGGTGAGGAGCCCCGCGCCCGTCGGCTCACTTATCCACGCGCTTGGGTTTGTGAACCGCACGCGTTTCAACGGGCTCGTGGAGACCCGCGCAGTCGCCGCCGTCACTACCATCGCTCCCGATTACAGCGGGTGGGAGGGGTGGATCGCCCGCGCCGGAGCGCCCTTCTTCCGGAGCCTTCTGTTGAATTACACGCCTCTGGCGCGCACCGAGCAACACATAATTTGGTTGCGCGGTGCCGCGCCTGCGCCTCCGGCGACCGCGACCTGCATCGCAGTGCCCGGATCCCCAGCGGCGCTCACCCTGATCATCTCTGCGGACCGCCCGGGCATCGCCTTCGTCGACGTCCAGCGCAGCGGCTTCGCCACAGGGCGCACGGCGCTGCTGACCGTCACCGAGACCTCCCCCGACACCCGCCGCCGGACCGAGGGCCAACACTGGGGCGATTTCCCACGCTATGGCATCGGCAACACCCCGTTCCTCAGGCTTGCCGCCCCGGTTGCGACTGACGAGTCGACAAGCTTGCGGCTCGATATGCAGGACGGCTCGCAGGTCGGCGAGGCCACCTGCTCCGCTGAAGTTTGGCCCGTCATGGATCATACCTCGCTCCCGCCGCTGGCCGAGGGTATCGACTCTTATCTGAAGCACATGAAGCGATGAGCCAGTTCGTCCGCTTTTTCGCGGTGACGGTGCTGGGCGTAATCCTCGACCTTGCCATCGCCTTTGCGCTGCACCAATGGGCAGGGGTGCCGCTGTGGTTGGCCGCGGCGACCGGTTTCGCCATTGCGGCAGGGGCGAATTACGTCATCCACCAGACGTGGAGTTTCCGCTCCGGTCCGCCTTCGCTCAAGCGTGCCGGCCTCTATGCCGGGGTCGCGCTGGTGACGCTGGCGGTGCGGGTCGGGATCGTCGCGGCGCTCGAACGCGCGCTGCCCGGGGCGTGGCCGCTGGCGATCCTTGTCGCGGGCGCTGGCGGATCCTTCTGCGTCAATTTCGTCCTCTCCAAATGGGTGGTCTTCGCGCCCGAGGGGGAGCGGGCATGACCGTGCAGCCGCCCCCGATCCTCGATGACGCCGCGTGGGAGGTGCCCGCGCACGAGGTGGCGCTCCACGGCCCGCGCCGCCACGCCCACGCGCTCGTCATCCCCGTCATCAACGAGGGCGAGCGCATCCGCGGCCAGCTGCGCCGCATCGCCGCCGCGGGCCTGCCGGTCGACGTGGTGATCGCCGACGGGGGATCGACCGACGGCTCGCTCGATGCAGACTTCATGGGCGAGGTCGGGGTGAGGGCGGTGCTGACCAAGACCGGCCCTGGCAAGCTCTCGGCCCAGCTGCGCATGGCCTATGCCTGGTGTCTGCAGCAGGGCTATGCCGGGATCGTCACCATCGACGGCAACGGCAAGGACGGGGTCGCGGCGGTGGCCGAGATGGTCGCCAAGCTGGAAGAGGGCTGCGACTACGTCCAAGGCTCGCGCTACCTCCCCGGCGGGGCGGCGGAGAACACGCCGCTCGAGCGGACCATTGCCAACCGCGTGATCCACGCGCCGATGCTGAGCCTCGCCGGGCGGCATTGGTTCACCGACACCACCAATGGCTTTCGCGCCTATTCCGCGCGCTACCTGCTGCACCAGGATGTGCAGCCGTTCCGCGAGGTATTCTCGGTCTATAACCTGCTGTTCTACCTAACGGTGCGCGCGGGCCAGCTCGGGCTCAGGGTCGCGCATGTTCCGGTCGAGCGACGCTATCCCGATGACGGCAAGGTGCCGACCAAGATCGGCGGGCTCGCTTCAAAGCTGGCGCTGCTGAAAGAGACCTTCGTCGCGGCGACGGGCGGCTATACGCCCGATACTGCTGTGGCGCGGGCGGGGTGGCTCGCCCCGGTGGCGGAGCTGTTCGCATTCTTGGCGGTGCTGCTGGCCAAAATGGTGGCCGCGCCGCCCTATTCGCCCGATTCCTGGGCGCTGTGGGAGTTGGCGCAGACCGTCTTCGGCGATTTCTACCGCTTCACCCATTGGCGCAGCTACGCCAGCGACTTGCCCTGGTCGGCCAGCTTCCCGCCGCTGACCCCGGTGCTGATCTCGGGGGCCGACGCGCTGCTGGGCACGGGCCCGCGCACCGGGCTCTATCTCGCCTTTGCCGCCTTCGCCGGGTTCGCGCTGGTATCGGAGGCGATCGCGCGGCGGGTGACTGGCGCCGCATGGCTGGGCCTCGGCGCGGCGCTGGTGCTGCTCACCGGCCCCAACATGCTGCTGACCGAGATGCAGGCGGGGCGCACGATCCCGCTGCAATTGCTGCTCTATGCGCTGGTGCTGCGGGGACTTTTGCAGGGGCGTGCGATCACCTTGGTGCAAGCGGCGCTGATCGGTCTGGTCGCGGGAATGGCGGTGCTGAACCGCTTCGACGCGCTGCTGCTGCCGCTGCCGGTTGCGCTCGCCGTGGGCTGGCTGACCCGCTCGCCCGCCAAGGCACTAGCGGCTCTCGCGGCGGCGCTGGTCGCGGTCTCGCCGTGGGTGGCCTATTCGCTCACCCATTTCGGCACGCTGTTTGCGACCGATAATGCGGGGATCGCGACCGCGCTCGACGCCCGCGCCTATGTCACCGATTGGTGGCCGACCCCGCAGCCGACCCTTGCCGATGATCCGGCGGTTTGGGCGGGCAAGGTGGCGGCGAATGTCGGGCGGGTGGCCTATGGGGCGGCAGCGCTGGCGGCGAGCCCGCTCGGCCTTGCGGCGGCGGCGTTCCTTGCCTTCCCCGCGATGCTGGCATGGCTGTGCCGCGCCGAACCCCGCCCGGCCGGATACGTTGGCTTGCTCGCAGGCTTTGCCGTGTTGATGGCGCTGATGAGCACGCCGCAGGTGATGACCGGCTATGCCGACCCGCGTTACCTGACAGCGCTGGTGTGGGCGCTGCTGCTCGCCGCCGGATGCCGGGGCATTGCGAGCAGCGGCGCGCTGGCGCAGCGCAGGGTGTTTGCGCGAGGCGCTGGCGCGGCCGCAGTGCTGGCAGTTGCAGTGCTGGCGCTGACCGGCCCGCGCCCCGCGACTGTCGAGAGGTTCGACCACCCCGCCGATGTCGCCGCGCTTCAGACCTGCCTCGTCGGCGAAGAAGCCGCCGCGCGGGTGCTGGTGCTCGGCGACGACAATTTCGCCGCCCGCGCCGGAGCGCTTGGGCAAATCGCCGCGATGATGGCCCCGCGCAATATGGCCGAGGAGCGGCTCGATGCAGCAGGCGCCCGCGCTTTCGCCGCGCGCTTCGAGGTCACGCATGTGCTCGCCGCCGACCGGCCCCATGCGGCATGGGCGAGGGCGACCTTCCCCCTAACCCCCGTGCAAGGCTGCCCGCTGACGCTCTATCGCCTCGCGCGCTGAGCCCCTCTTGGCCCCCTGCGGCGAATGGCGTATTCTCTCCGCGCCAGACCGCGATTTACTGCGCAGCCGATCAACAGGGGAAGATCCGGTGAAACAGTCGCTCATCAACCTGCTGCCGCCCGCAACGCTGGCGACGGTCATCGCCTTCTGGGGCCTCGCGCCTGAGGCCGTGGTCACCGCGCCGTGGTCGCTGCTTGCCGTGGGGCTGGGCACGCTGGTGTTCGTGCAGGCACTGGAACTGGTGTTCGAGCGGCACGAGGGCTGGCGTATCAACGCGCGCGAACTGGCGACCGACGCTTTCTACGTTGCGCTCAGCTACACCGCGATCGGCTTTGCCACCGATGCGCTGATCCACTCCCCGCTCAGCGCGCTGAAGGAGAGCTGGGGCATCGCCACCCCTTGGCTGGCCGCGCTGCCTTTCCTCGTGCAGACGCTTATCCTGCTGTTCCTGTTCGAATTGGGTCAGTACTGGATGCACCGCGCGATGCACAACTGGACGCCCTTGTGGCTGACCCATGCGCCGCACCACCACATCACGCAGCTGAACGCGGCCAAGGGCTTTGTTGGCAATCCGGTCGAGCTGTTCCTGATCTCGATCGGCATCACCGCGCTGCTCGATGTCGACACGAACGCCCTCTTCGCCAGCATCACCGCAGGCGGCGTGATCGCGACCTATGCCCACGCCAATGTCAGCGCCAACCCGCCGATCTGGTACGGGTTCTTCTTCACCACGATCCGCAACCACTCGCTGCACCACACCGCGACGAGTTACGAGGACACGCGCTGCAACTATGGCAACAGCGTGATCTTCTGGGACCGCGTGTTCGGCACCTACAAGGACGGCGAGAGCGCCATCGTCGGGCAGGATGATCGCAAGCGCCTCTCGATCAGGGAGCAATGGCTGTTCCCGCTGCGGCCGTTCTTGGAGAGGAAGGAAGTGGCCTAGGGGTAGGGAGAGGAGGTCCGCTTTTGGGAAGGTTATCCCTGAGCTGCTATGGCCGGAAGTGGGTGGTTTTCTGCCACTAGAAAGCAGGCAGCAGATAGCGGTTGATCACTGCCCAAGTTGCCGCTGTCGTGAAACCGAAAAACGCCCCGATGCCGAACCCGACTACGCTAGTGAGCGCACCTAGAACCATAATCCCGCCTGCGAAGGCTCCGAACATGAGCGTCACTATGTAAGCTCGTCTAGCAGAGGCGCCTCTGACGTTTAACCAATTGAAAAGAGACGCTACAGAAAAGACGCCAATCAGGGTGAAAGGCAACATACCGAGCGCAGCACCGAAGGGGTTATCCAGGCGCATCCACGAGAACACACCGCCAATGTGGGGTGCGATCAAACTTGCAACGAATCCACCGCTTAAGGCGGCGAAACCGATATTGACAGGATGTTTGAGCCACATTCCGTGAAGATAGCCGAAAGCGTCATGTCGGCAACGGGGTCGCTAGCCGAACGGCAGCTTTCCGGCCCGAAAGCCGAAAAGCCGCCCTTCGCACTTTGCGCAGACCTCACCCGCCCTTGCGGCTGTCCTCTGCCGCCTTCACCACCGCGGCGTCCCACGTCACCCGGGTCTGGGTCTGGGGGTTGAAGCGGTCGTCCTGATACTTTGCCGCGTCGGCCGCGGCGATCTCCGCCTGGGTCAGGTCATCGCTCGGCTTGAGGCTGAACACGTCGATCCCGCGGGTGATCTCGGTGCCGTAGATGTGGCCCTTGTACCAATAGACCGACCAGTAACCGCCCACGACCATCTGCTTGGCGTCGATCGGGCCGCGGTCGAAATAGGCGATCTCTTTGGGATTGGCGCTGTCGGTGAAGTCCATCACGCTGAGGCCGCCCTGATACCACGCCTGCGCGAAGAGGTCGCGGCCCGGGACCGGGATGATCGAGCCGTTGTGCGCGACACAGTTCTCCTTGTCGGTCTGGGGGGCGGGCATCTTGTAGTGGGCGCGGAACTTCAGCTTGCCACCCTCGATGTCGTAGATCGCGTTGGCGCCCCAGGTCTTGGGGTCGGAGGCCTTGCAGCGCGGCCGCCCGCCGCCGCCCCATTCGTCGGTGAAGATCACCTTGGTGCCGTCATTGTTGAAGGTCGCCGAGTGCCAGTAGGCAAAGCCGGTGTCGGTTACGACGTCGAGCCGCTTGGGGTTCAAGGGATCGGTTATGTCGAAGATGATGCCGTTGCCCGAACACGCGCCTGCCGCCAGCTTCAAGGCGGGGAAGACGGTGATGTCGTGGCACTGATCGGTACGGCTGGTGTTCTGGGTGCCGTCCCCGTGGTCGCCGCCCTTCCACAGGCCTGCGATCTCGCCGGTGGTCTCGTCGGCGAAGACACGCGGGGATTTGACGATCCGGGCCTTGGAGGGGTCGGCCACGGGCACTTCGATCACGTCGATCGAGAACAGTGCGGTGCGCGTGTCCCCCGGGGTACCGCCGATGCAGCCTGCCAGCTCCTTCTCGTCACGGATGCCCGCGGTGCCCGAATTGTAGATGATGAGCCGGGTGGGATCGGCGCTGACGATGGAATGCGTGTGGCTCCCCCGGCAGGTCTGCACCTGCCCGACCTGACGCGGGGCGGCGAGATCGGAGATGTCGAAGATGCGAAGGCCGCGGAAGCGTTCCTCGTTGATCTTGCCCGGCGCGCCCTCGAGCCCGCAGTCGACCCGCCCGCGGGTCTGCTCGACGCTCATGACGAGGAGATTGCCGACGACCGAGACATCGCCCTGACCGCCGGGGCACACGACGCTGCTCTTGAGGGTGGGTACGCCGTCTGCGCCCAGCTGGTAGATGTTGAACCCGTGGTAGGAGCCCGCCACCATCACATCGCCGAAGAAGGCCATGTCGGTGTTGGCGAAATCGAGCAGCGGGGTGCGCTCGGCAAATTCGGTGAGGTCTTCCTCCTCCTCGCGCGCCGGGGGTGTGCCCGTGGCGGCAGCGGCAGCGGCGGGCGCGGGCTCGGCGGGCGCAGGTTGGGTTGAGGGGGCCGCTTCCTCCTTCTTCTCCTCACCCTTCTTGGGCGGCACGGGCGGGCGCAGGTCTGCGGGGTTTTCCGGGTTGAAGAAGCCCGCGGGCTTGGCCAGCGTCGCGATCTTGGTCAGCCCCAGTACCGCCTCGCCCGCATTGTCGGAGCCCGCCGCAAGCCCGGTGCGCGGATCGCCCGAAAGCCCGGCGAGCACCTTGTCCATCTTGCCGATTTCGGCCTTCTGCTCGCTCTCGACATCGCCGACGAACTGGAACAGCACCGGATCGGCGGCGGTGCCATCCTCCTTCAGCAGCTCTTCCACCATGGTCAGCGCGCCGTCGTGATGCGCGATCATCAGGGTGAGGAAGCGCTTGTCGAAATCGGTGCCCTTCGCCTGGCCAAGCGCCTTGAGGTCTTCAGGGGACGCCATGCCCTTCATCATGTGGTGCATGTGTTCGCCGTGACCCTTCATCTTCGGGTCTTCCACCGGCTCGCCGCGCTCCTTGAGCCAGGTGCGCATGAAGGCGATTTCGTCGGCCTGGCTCGCTTCGATCCGGCCCGCGATGGTGCGCAGTTCTTCGGTGTTGGTGCGATCCGCGACCAGCTTCGCCATGTCGACGGCCTGCTGGTGGTGAACGATCATGTGCTGCATGAACGCCACGTCCTCGGCGGTGTAGCTTGCTTGCGCCAGCTTGGTCGCCTCGGCTGCCGACAGCGTCTTCGATGCCTGCCCCGGCGCGCCCGGCTTCACGATCGGCACGGTCTGCGCCATCGCAAGGCCCGAGGTCGAAAGCAGCAGCGCGGCAAGGCCGGCGCGCAGCGCGCAGGCAGCGGAAGTATCGGTCATCGAGATTAGTCCCCTTGGATCTGATTGACCGCCAGACTGCCGTGCTCGCCGCTGCAGTCAAGTGCGCCAAATGCCCCGCAAGACCCCAATCGACGAACACGCCACGCGCGCCTGCCAGCAGCTTGAACTCCCGACGGAAAGGTCACCGGCTTCCATCGCTTCACGCGCACCATTCGCCGCACGCGCCGAAGCGAGGGCTTGCCGCGCCGAATCGGGCAAGGCTAAGCTTATCGTTAAGCTCGCCGAAACCCTGTCGGAGTAGTCTCAGCTTCATGGCACGCCCCCGCTTTTTCGCCGCCCTGACCGGTCTTGTGGCCTCCTTCGCGGCGCTGGCCAGCCCGGCAGCGGCCAACCCTGACGATCTGGCGGCAACCTTTGACAGCACCTTCGGCACCCAGGCGCGCGATCCGCAGAGCTTCGATGCTGTCTACGCCTCGACCTTCGAACGCCGCATCGCCGATCTTGCCAACCCGGCGCTCGGCCGCATCGGGGTCGCCGCGGTCGATCTGGCCACTGGCGAAGAGGTGATGGTGCTGGGCGACCAGCTGTTCCCGATGGCCTCCACCAGCAAGATCGCGATCGCTGCGACCTACATGGAGATGGTAGAGCAGGGGCGCTACACGCTCACCTCCGAATTTCCGCTGATGCTGCCAGTAGCCTCGGCCAAGTTCTCGACGGCCAAGGCGCCGGTGAGGGCGGGGCAATACATGCCCGCGATCGATCTGATCGAGATCATGATCACCCGCTCGTCCAACCCGGCGACCGACGCGCTGCTTGCCGCGGTCGGCGGGCCGCAGGCGGTCAACGCCTTCATGCAGCGCAAGGGCATCGCGCCCTTCTCGATCAACCGCGACATTGCCACGCTGGTGCGCGACGATGGCGAGTTCAATCCGGCGAATTACATCGACACCCGCGACGCGGCGACCCCGCGGGCGATGGTGCGCCTGCTCGCCGGGCTCTATCGCGGCGAATATCTTTCGGACCAGAGCCGCCAGGTGATCCTCAGCGCGATGAGCCGCACCGTCACCGGCAAGCGCCGCATCCCGGCGGCCATGCCGCTCGAGGCGCGGGTGAGCCACAAGACCGGTTCGCTCAACAACACCTCGAGCGATATCGGCATCATCGAATGCCCAGATGGGCGCGTGATCGCAGTGGCGATCTATGTCACCGGGCAGGGCGGCAAACTCGCCCGCGAGGAACGGATCGCCTCGATCGCCCGCGCGCTCTACGATGGCTTTGCCGCTCGCGCGCAGGCGAACCCCACTCGCAACTGGGCAAGCGCGCCTTACTCCACCGGCGGCTGAGGCCGCTGAACCCGGACAGCAAAAAGGGCGGCGCCTTTCGGCAGCCGCCCTTTCTGTTTCAGCCCCGTGGGGGCGGCGTGCTTACTCGCCCGCTTCGGCTTCGGCTTCGGCCGCGATCTTGGCGGCTTCGTCACCCACTTCGTCGGTGGTCTTCACGGCTGCGTCGGCAGCTTCGTTCGCAGCTTCCTTGACCTCTGCGGTGGTTTCGGTGGCGGCACCTTCGATCGCGGCGCCGGCTTCATCAGCGTTGGCTTCGGCGTCGGCGGCCATCGAATCGACCGTGTCTTCAGCCTTTTCTTCGGTGTTGTTGCTGCACGCCGACAGGCCGAGCGCGGCGGTGGCGACGGCGGCGAGGATGATCTTGCGCATCAGGTAGGCTCCTTTGTCCTTGCGATTGCCACGCGCCCCCTTCGGGGACGCGCCGACCGGTGTTCTGACGATCCGGTTCGCAGGGGAAACTAGGGGCCGAGCGGCGAGCGCACAAGTCTTTTTGCCGCAATCTCGCCACATTCCTTGCGCGCCGCACGGATGGGCCGGTGCCGTGCCAAACCCCTACCCGCGCAGGGCTGCGCCTGCTAGCACGCGCACATGGCCGAAAAGCAGCATCTCTACCTCGTCGACGGATCGTCCTACATCTTCCGGGCCTATCACCGCCTGCCCCCGCTGACGAACCCGGAAGGGACGCCGGTGGGCGCGGTCTATGGCTACACCACGATGCTGTGGAAGCTCGCCGCCGACCTCGACGCCGCCGACGGGCCGACGCATCTTGCGGTGATCCTCGATGCGAGTTCGATCAGCTTCCGCAACGAAATTTACGAGCACTACAAGGCCAACCGCCCCGAACCGCCCGAGGATCTAAAACCGCAGTTCCCGCTGATCCGTGACGCGACCCGCGCCTTCAGCCTGCCGTGCATCGAGGTCGAAGGGCTTGAAGCCGACGATCTCATCGCCTCCTACGCCCGCC
>ERZ1066118.1980-NODE-1980-length-10977-cov-18.486083_pt1 | contig 10977 bp, 7 predicted proteins | sample MGYA00382765_ERZ1066118 | MGnify/ENA primary metagenome ERZ1066118 (study PRJEB33369, sample SAMEA5778348) | biofilm metagenome | biome: Industrial cooling water; feature: Water cooling tower basin; material: Biofilm | place: United Arab Emirates | collected...
GCCTAACGCACCGCCCGGCGCGCCGGCGCCCCGCGCCCCGACGCCGGCCCGGCGCCGCGCGCGGCGGCGGCTGGCGGTGCTGCTGCACCTGTGGGTGGGGCTCACGGCCGGGCTGGTGGTGAGCGTCGTGGGGCTGACCGGGTCGGTGTACACGTTCGCGCCCGAGCTCTCGGCGGCCCTCGCGCCCCGGCTCCTCCGCGCCCCGGACGCCGCGCGCGGGCGGGCGCCGCTCGCCGCGCCGGAGGTGGTGCGCCGCGTCGAGGCGGCCGCCGGCGCGCGCGTGGAGAGCGTGCAGTGGCCGCTCCGCGGCCGCGAGACGTACTGGCTCAAGCTCGCCGGGCGCGACGCGTGGGTGTACGCCGACCCGCGCACCGGCGCGGTGCTCGGCACCGACCGCGACGCCCGGGTCGTGCGCTTCTTCGCCTGGGTGCTCGACGTGCACACGAGCCTCACGTTGGGCGACGTGGGGTACGTGGTGACCGGCACGGCCTCGCTCGCGCTGGCGCTCGTGCTCGTGTCGACGGGGCTCTTCCTCTGGTGGCCGCGGGGCGGCCGCCCGCTCGGCGCGCGGCTCCGCCAGGGCTTCGCCGTGCGCTGGCGCGGCGCGTCGGCGCGGCGGCGCACCTTCGACCTGCACGGGGCGGCCGGCGCGTGGGCGGGCATCCCGCTCGTCGTGCTGGCCGTGACGGGTAGCTACTGGAGCTTTCCGGACGTCGGGCAGCGGCTGGTGGACGGCGTCACGGGGTCGGCGCCGTCGGCGGCCTTCCCCGCCGGGGCGGAGGCCGAGCCGCGCTCCGTACCGCGCGCGGGGCCCGACGGCCGGCCGCTGCGCGCGCGCACCGTGGCCGAGGTGCTCGCCGCCACGGACACGCTCTTCCCGGGGTACGCGCGGCGGAACCTGTGGATGCCGGCGGACCGCGCCGGCGTCGTGTACCTGTCGTGGATCCGCGGGACGGCGGTCGCCGCCGGCGGCGAGTACCGGCCGATGGCGTGGCTCGACCAGTACGACGCGCGCCCGCTCCGCGTCTACGACCCCGAGCGGGCGCCGCTCGGCACACGGCTGACCAACGTGTGGCTCCCGCCGGTGCACTTCGGCGAGGTGGGCGGGACGGCCACGCGCGTCCTGGTGTGTGCGGCGGGCCTCGTGCCGGCAGCCCTGTACGTCACGGGCGTGCTGCTCTGGTGGCGGCGGCGGGGGCCGCGGCGGGCGACGTAGCGCGCGGGCGGGCGAGCCCGCGTGGAGGACGTTGAGCCGTCGGTGCACGGTCGGCGCCTGTCCACAATGGTACGCCATCCCGCGATATGGCGTACCATGTGGCGCACCCGCCGGCCGCCGTCTACTGTGCGGCCATGCGCCCCGAGGCCCGGCCTGACCCACACCCGCCCATTCCGGCGCCGCCGGCCGCCGTCACCCCGGCGCCCGCCGTTCTGGCCGCGGCCCCCGACGCCGGCGCCGTCCTCGAACGCCTGCTCGCCGACCTGGCCCCGCGCACGCGGAAGACCTACACCGAGCACCTTACCCTCGCCGCCCGCTGGTACGGCGTCCCGCTCGCCCTCCTCCCCGCCGCGCTCGTCGCCCGCGGGCGCGGCGGCGCCCGGCTCGCCGTCGAGGCCTACCGCGACGCGCTGCGGGACCGGACGTGCATGGGCGCGAGCGGCCGCCCCGTGAGCAACGGCTACGTCAACGTGGCCGTGAGCGCGCTGCAGGCCGTCGTCCGCAAGGCCTACCAGCTCGACCTCATCGACTGGACCGTCCAGGTCAAACGCCTCAAGCCCGCCAAGCCCGACATGCGCGGCCCCGGCGTCCCCGCCGTCCGCCGGCTCCTCGCCGCCGCCGCGGCCGACCCCAACCCCGTGCGCGCCGCCCGCGACGCGGCGCTCCTCCGCCTCCTCTACGACCGCGCCGTGCGCCTCGCCGAGGCGCTCACGCTCGACGCCGCGCACCTGGAGTTCGGGCCCGCCGCATCCGGGCTCGGCGGCGTCCCCGTGGCGGCGCGCGTGGCGGGCAAGGGGGGCGACGGCGCCCGCGAGCGCCTCACCCTCGCCCCGCAAACCAGCGTGGCGCTGGCCCACTGGCTCGCCCAACGCAACGCGCGCCTGGGCGCCGACCCGTTAGGCACCCCGGCGCCCGGCCCGCTCTTCCTCTCGCTCGACCGCCGGCTCCGCGGCGCCCCCGCCCGCCTCACCGGCCGCGCCGTCGAGAAGCGGCTCGGCGAGTTGGCGGCGCGCGCCGGGGTCGCCCAGGCGTGCCGCCCGCACGGGCTCCGCCACACCGCCGCCACCCGCGCGCTGGAGGACGGCGTGCCCGTGCAGGAAGTCGCGCTCTACACCCGCCACGCGCGCGTGCAGACGCTGCTCGACCACTACTTCGACGTCGTGGTGGACGTGGGCGGGAAGGTCGCCGCCCGCGTGGCCGCGCACGTCTGACCCGCCGGGGCCCAGCGCCCCGCGCGCCCTCAGCCGGCCGCCCTCAGCCGGCCACCCCGCGCCGCGCGTCCAGCCGCACCACCACGTCGGCGCGCGCGGGCAGCTCGGCCAGCATGTGCCGCGTCACCCGCTCGAAGTGCTGGACGAAGCGGGCGACGCCGGCCGCGTCCATCACCCCCGCCCCGCCGCCCCCGCGGCGCGCCACCGCGGCGGCGAGCGCGGCCTCCTGCTCCAGCCGCCAGCCCGGCACCACCGCCCACCCCGGCGCGGCCAGGAAGGCCAGCACGTCGACGCGCGCCCAGAGCGCCTGGTACGGTCCGGCGAGCGCGTCGTTCACGGCGCGGCGCCAGCGGCCGTCGGGGTCCTCCTCGGCCTCCAGCGCGTTGACCGGGCGGGCGAGGGCGGCGTCGGGCTCGGGGCGCGCGCCCACGCACCACCCCTCGAACAGCACCACGTCGGCGGGCGCGGGCGCCGCAGGCCACGCGGCCGCCGGCCGCGGCTCGTCGGCCGCCTTATCGAAGCGCGGGAGCCGCACCGCGCGGCCGGCGGCGAGGGCGCCGAGCACGTCGAGGCCTAACGCCACGTCGTGCGTGCCCGGCGGGCCCCGGGTGGCGAACAGCGGGTGCGCGCGGGCCGCCAGCGCGCGGCGGGCGGCGCGGCCCAGGTAGAGGTCGTCGAGCGAGAGGGCGGCGACGCGGCGCCCGCGCGCCGCGAGCGCCCCCGCCACGGCGGCGGCCGCGGTGCTCTTGCCCGCGCCCTGCGCCCCCGCCAGGCCGACCACAAGCGGCGGGGGACTCGCCGCGCCGGGCCGCGTCGCGAGGTGCGGGGCGAGCGCGGCGAGCAGCGCACCGGCGGCGTCCGTGGGCAGGGTTACCCCCGCGCGCCCGGCGGCACGAGCGTGTACGCCCCGATCGCCCGCGGCGCGGTCTCGTCCGGGTCGCGGCCGGGCTCCGGCTCGGCCAGCCCCACCGACCAGCGGCTCATCGTCACCCCCCACCCCGCGCCCTCGAGCCGCTCCAGGAAGCCATAGCTGGCCCGGCGGAACGGGTCGGTGAGGAGCACGCGCCCGCCCGGCGCGACCACGCGCGCCAGCACCGCGCCCAGCGCGTCGTGCAACCCCTCGGCGTAACACACGTCGGCGCCGAGGACGACGTCGAAGCCGGCGTCGAAGCCCGCGTCGACGCCGGCGTTGAGGCGGGGGTCGCTCGGCCAGTCCGCCCAGTCGGCCCGTTGGTAGGCGATGGCGCCGTCGGCGTCGCCCGCGGGCACGCCGTTGCGGCGGCCGTTGCGGGCGCAGAGGTCCAGGGCGAGCGGGTGCTTGTCGGTCTGGAGCACGCGCGCGCCGAGTGACGCGGCGACGATGCCGGGGAGCCCCGTGCCGGCGCCGAGTTCGAGGACGCGGCGGCCGGCCCACGCGCCGGGGTCGGCCGCGACCTCGTGGGCCAGCGCGATGCCCGCCGGCCAGAGCGCGGCGCCGTAGGGCAGGCGCGCGCGGTCCTCGCTCAGGTAGTGCTGCTCGTCCACCCAGCTCAGCACGGCGCCGGTGTGCAGCACGCCCCACGTGCGGCCGGCCAGCCGCAGGCGGTACTCCTGGAGGGGAACGGGGCCGGCGGGGGTGTCGAGCGTGTCGGACAGCGGGGGCGCGGGCGGCGGGCGCGGCGGCGCCTCGGGGACAAGGGGTGCGGACCAGAAGCGGGAAAGTTAGGCGGTCTCGGGGGCCGCCCGGTGCGCCCGGCCCGGCCCCATCTTACCGCCGAGCGCGTGCGATCCTCCGCGGGGGCGGCAGGAGGCGCGCCCGCGCCGGGCCACCCGCGCGTCCTCGTCTGCCGATGCCTGAGCCATCCAAGCTGACCGACCCGCCCGCCGCCCCGCCCGACGCGCGCGGGGCCGACCTCCCCGAGCCGCTGGAGGTGGTGCGCGAGCGCGCCGCGCGACTCGCCGCGAGCTTCGACCTCGCGCCGGTGGGGATGGCGCACGTGGCGCCCACGGGCGAGTGGCTCCGGGTCAACCCGCGGCTCGCGACGCTGCTCGGCTACACGCCCGAGGAGCTGGTGGGCGGGCGCTGGCAGGAGCTCACGCACCCCGACGACGTCGCGGCCGACGAGGCCCTGGTGGCGAGCGTGCTGCGGGGCGAGCGCGACCGCTACGCGCTCCGCAAGCGCTACGCAAGCGCTACGTGCGCAAGGACGGCACCGTGCTGTGGGCCGAGCTGCGCGTCTCGCTCGTGCGCACGCCCGAAGGCGGCGACCCGTTCTACTTCGTCTCCGTCGTGGAGGAGGCGGCGGCCGCGCCGCTCGCGGGCGCGGCGGGCGACCTCGGCGCGGCGGCGCTGTTCGCGGGCCCGGGCGAGATGCGCGCGCGCTGCCGCGCCCTCGACTGGGCCGCCACGCCGCTCGGGCCCGCCGCGGGGTGGAGCCACAGCCTGCGCACCATCGCCGCCGTGGTGCTCGGCTCCCGCCAGCCCATGTTCCTCTTCTGGGGGCCCGAGCTCGTCCAGCTCTACAACGACGCCTACCGCCCGTCGCTCGGCGCGACCAGCGCCGACGGCATGGCCGGCCACGACCGCCACCCGCGCGCGTTAGGCGCCCGGGGCCGGGAGTTCTGGACCGAGATCTGGGACGTCATCGGCCCGCAGATCGCGCAGGTGATGGGCGGCGGCGAGGCGACGTGGCCCGAGGACCAGCTCGTCCCGATCTGACGCAACGGGCGGCTGGAGGACGTGTGGTGGACGTACTCGTACAGCCCCGTGCCCGACGACGACGGCCGCGTGGGCGGCGTGCTCGTCACCTGCCAGGAGACCACCGCGCACGTGCGCGCCGCGGCGGCGCTGCGGGCGAGCGAGGCGCGGGTCCGCGACCAGCTCACCGAGCTGGCCGCGGTCTACCACGCCGCGCCCGTCGGCATGGCGGTGTTCGACCGCGACCTGCGCTGGGTGCGCATCAACGAGCGCCTGGCGGAGATCAACGGCTTCCCCGCCGACACGCACATCGGCCGGGCGGTGCGCGACCTGCTCCCCGACGTCGCCGACACGGCCGAGGCCACGCTGCGCCACATCCTCGAGACCGGCGAGCCGCTGCGCGACGTCGAGTTCCGCGGCACCACGCCGGCGCAGCCCGGGGTCGAGCGCGTGTGGGTCGAGCAGTGGCTGCCGCTGCGGGACGCGTCGGGGGCCGTCGCCGGCGTGCACGTGGTGGCCGAGGAGGTCACCGAGCGCCGGCGGATGGAGGCGGAGCGGGAGCGGCTGCTGGCGGCCGAGCGCGAGGCGCGCGCGCGGGCGGAGACCGAGGCGCGCCGGTCGGCCACGCTCCAGGCGCTGGCCGTCGAGCTGGCCGCGGCCGACACGCCCGAGGCGGTCGCGCGGCGCGCGCTCGCGGCGGGGCGCGAGGTCCCGGGCATCACGCGCGGCTCGCTGTTCCTCGTGGCCGACGGCGACGCGCCCCGCGACACCCTCGCCCTCGTCGGGGCGGCGGGCTACGACCCGGCGCTGCTCGCCGGGTGGCGCCGGGTGCCCAACACGCCGGACACGCCGGGGGGCGACGTGGTCGCGCGCGGCGAGCCCGTGATCCTCGGGCGGCGCGACGAACTCGCGCGCCGCTACCCGGCGATGCGCGGGCTGCTCGACGCGGGCGCCTACGCGGGCGGCGCGGTCTACCCGCTCCTGACCCACGGCGCCGCCGACGACGCCCCCGAGGGTCACGACGCCGACGCCGGCGCCCCGCGCGGGCCGGCCCGCGTCGCCGGCATCCTCGGCTTCGATTTCGACGCGGAACGCGACCTCGACGACGCCGACGCGCGCTTCCTCGCCGCGCTCGCCGACCTGGCCGGGCAGGCGCTCGACCGGGTCCGGCTCTTCGAGGCGGAGCGCGCCGCGCGCGCGGCGGCCGAGGGGGAGCGGCGCCGGCTGGCGGCCGTGCTGGAGCACCTGCCGGTGGGCGTCACCTTCGCCGAGGCGCCCGACGGCCGGCACTCGCTGAGTAACCCGGCGGCGGTCGAGATCTGGGGCGTCGTGCCCGCCTCGCCCAACGTCGAGACGTACAGCCGCGAGTTCATCGGCTTCTGGGTGGGCGACGGGCCCGAGGCCGCGCGCCGCGTCGCCAGCGACGCGTGGCCGCTCGCCCGCGCGCTGCAGCGCGGCGAGGTCGTCCGCGACGCGGTGGTCGAGATCGAGCGGCCGGACGGCACGCGGCGCGTGGTGAGTTTGTCGGCGGCGCCGGTGCACGACGCCGCCGGCGCCATCACCGGGGCGCTCGTCACCTCGACCGACGTGACCGAGCGCGAGGCGCTGCTCGGCCGCGTGCGCGAGCAGGAGGGGCAGCTCGCCGCCGTGTTCGCGCAGCTCCCCGCGGCCGTCTGGCTCACCGACGCCCAGGGCCGGGTGCTGCGCACGAGCGCCGCGGCCGCGGCGATCTTCGGCGGGGCGCCGCACGTGACCTCGCCCGAGGAGTACGGCGTGTACGAGGCGTACTGGCCCGCCGGCCACCCGCGCGCGGGCGCGCGCCTCGCGGGCGACGAGTGGACGCTCGCGCGCACGCTGCGCACGGGCGCGCCGGTGACGGGCGAGCGGCTCGAGATCGTGCGCTTCGACACCGGCGAGCGGCGGCAGGTGCTCAACAGCACCGCGCCGCTGCGCGACGCGACCGGCCACCTGGTGGGCGGGCTGGCGGTGATGATCGACGTGACCGAGCGCGAGGCGCTGCTCCGGGCGCTCGATGCGGAGCGCGACCGCGCGACCGCGGCCCGGCGGGCGGCGGAGGAGGCGAACCGGGCCAAGAGCGAGTTCCTGGCGAGCATGAGCCACGAGCTGCGCACGCCGCTCAACGCCATCGGCGGGCACGTGCAGCTCGTGGAGCTGGGGCTGCACGGCCCGGTGACGCCGGCGCAGGCCGACGCGCTGGGCCGGATCCAGCGCGCGCAGCGCCACCTGCTCGGCCTCATCAACGACGTCCTCAACTACGCCAAGCTGGAGGCGGGGCGCGTGGAGTACGACCTGCGCGCGGTGGACGCGGCGGACGTCGTGGCCGACGTCCTCGCGATGGTCGAGCCGCAGGCGGCGGCCAAGGGGCTCACCCTCGCGGGGCTCAGCCTCGCGGAGGACGCCGGGCCGGCGGGAGACGCCGCGCCCCCCGGGCGCCTCGCGGTGTGGGCCGACCGCGAGAAGCTCGCGCAGGTGCTGCTCAACCTGCTGGCCAACGCCGTCAAGTTCACGCCGGCCGGGGGCCGCGTCGCGGTGACGCTGGAGTCGCCGCCCGCGGCGGACGGCGGGGCGCCGGACGGCGGGTCGGACCGCGTCGCGCTCCGCGTCGCGCTCCGCGTGCGCGACACGGGCGTGGGCATCCCGGCCGACCGGCTGGCGGACATCTTCGAGCCGTTCGTGCAGGTGCGCCCGCGCGGCGCGGCCGGCCACGCCGGCCGGCAGGACGGCACGGGGCTGGGGCTGGCGATCAGCCGCGACCTGGCGCGCGGCATGGGCGCGGACCTCGGCGTGGAGAGCGCCGAGGGCGCGGGGAGCACGTTCACGGTGTGGCTGCGCCGGGCGGCGGGCCCACCGCCCAACCAACGCCCGACGACCGCCTAACGACCGCCTAACGACCGCCTAACGACCGCCTAACGCCCCGCCGGGCACGCTACCGCGCGAGCGGCTGCAGCCCGCGCAGCAGGTTGCCGTCGGCGTCCACCAGCGCGAACTCGCGGAAGCCCCACGGCTGGTCCTGCGGGGGCGTCAGGCGCGGGATGGCGCGCGGGTCCACCGGGAGGCCGGCCGCGCCGAAGGCGTCGTGCAGCGCCGCGGCGTCGGCGACGCGCAGGCAGCAGCCGCCGTCGTTGGTCCACGGGTCGAGCCCGGGGTGCGGGAAGAACTCGAGCTGGAGCGGGCCGCGCGCGACGATGAGCCAGCCGGCGTCCCGGAACACCTCGCGGAAGCCGAGCCGGGCGTAGAAGGCGGCCGTCGCCGCGAGGTCGCGGCTCGGCAGGGTGGGGGTGACGCGGTCGGCGGCGGCGGGCGCCGCGCCCGCCGCGACGATCCGGGCCACCTGGGCGCGGTGCGCGAGGTCGTGCCCGGCCACGATCCGGGCGAGGTCGCGCAGGGTCTCGGGCCCGCGGTCGCCGTGCACGCCCACGCGGGTCCAGTCGGCCGCGCCGAGCCCGCGCCAGAGGCGCAGGTGGCGCGCGCGGAGCAGGGCCAGCGTGGCCAGCGCCTCCTCGGGGTCGCCGGCGGCGTAGTCCCCACGCGCCGCCCAGGCGTCTTGGTCGAACGGCTCCAGCGGCGGGGCGTCGCGGGTGAGCATCTGGCGCAGCCGGAACCCGAAGACGAGTTCGGCGTCGGCGAGGTGCTCCAGGACGGCCGCCACAGACCAGCGGCCCGGCGCCTCGGGGCGGCGCAGGTCGGCCGGCGCCACCCCGGCGAGGGCCGCGCGGAGCGCCGGGACGAGTTCGGCCTGCACGTCCAGCGGGTCGCGATCGCTGACGCGGGCGGCGACGGACGCGGTGAAGGCGCGCCAGCCGGCCGCGTCGCCCGGGGCGGGGGTGTTGGGGGTCATGGCCGTCGGACGGGGGGGGGACCGGCGCGCGGGCTGCCGCGCGCGCCGGGGCACGATACGCCGGACCGGCGTGCGCGCCAGGTGCCGGGCGGGGCGCGCCTGGCGCCGCCCCGCCCCGGCCGTCACCCTTCCCCCGTGCTGCCGCGCCCCGCCCGCCCCGTGACGGTGGTCCCCTACGACCCCGCCTGGCCCGACCGCTTCGCCGCCCTGGCCGCGCGGGTCGCGGCGGCGTGCGCGCGGCCGCCCGCGGTCGCGGTGCGCGTGGAGCACGTGGGGAGCACCGCCGTGCCCGGGCTGGCGGCCAAGCCCGTCATCGACCTCGACGTGGTGGGCGCGCCGGGGGACCTCGCGCGGGCCACGGCGCGCCTCGCCGCCCTCGGTTACGCCCCCAAGGGCGACCAGGGGATCCCGGGGCGCGCGGCCTTCCGCCCGCCCGCGGGCGAGCCCCCGCACCACCTCTACCTCTGCACCCCCGACACGCCCGCCTACCGCGACCACGTGCGCTTCCGCGACCACCTGCGCGCGCACCCGCGGGTGGCGGCCGAGTACGGGGCGCTCAAGCAGGCGCTCGCCGCGCGGCACGCCGGGGACCGCGACGCCTACCAGGCGGCCAAGGGGGCGTTCGTCGCGGCGGTGACGGCGGCCGCGGCGGAGATGGCCGCGGGCGGGTCGCCCAGGCCGGGCTGACGCGCGGAGCGGCCCGCGCCCGGGCCCCCCGCCTGGCTCCCCCGCCCGGCTCAGGGCACCAGCGGCCGAAACGGGGTAGGGCGCTCGGCGAGCGGCAGCAACTCGGTCAGCATGGTCTGCAGGAAGCGCCCGGGCTCCTCCCACATCACCATGTGCGCGCTCCGCTCGAAGGTGACGAACCGCTTGCGCGGCGCGCGGATGGCCGCGAAGTAGGCCCGCGCGCCGTCGTAGGTGGTGTGCAGGTCGTAGCGGCCGTGGAAGAAGAACACCGGCACCCGGAAGTCGCGCGGGAGGGCGCGGGCGGAGTCGGCGGGGCGGTCGGCGAGCAGGTGGGTGACCATCCACCCGTTCGACGCGCCCCAACTGGCGACGTCGTCGGCCGTGTACTCGGGCGCCCACTCGTTGAGGGCGTTGAACAGGTCGAACGTCGGCTTGCCGTACCACCCGCCGTCGTAGCGCCGCGCCCAGGCGCGCGCTTCCAGGAGGGCCCGCACCGGCGTCGGCCCCGCGGGCGCGGGGTACGGCGCCAGCGCCGCGAGGGCGGCCAACGCCTGCGAGTCCCGGGCCGCCCGCGCGCGGCGGAGCAGCGCCGCGTAGAGGCGCCGCTCGTTGTCGGGCCCGCCCGCGGGGCCGCTCACCTGCCCCACCCCCACGTAGGCGTGTAGCAGCTCCGGGTGGCGCGCCGCGAGGTGCGCGCCGATGTCGGTGCCGTAGCTGTAGCCCATCACGAACACCTTGCGCTTGCCGAGCCGCCGTTGGACGTGGCGCACGACCGCCGCGGCGTCCTCGACGAGCAGGTCGGGCGACAGCGTGCGGCCGAGGCGCGCCGAGTCGGCGGCGCGGAAGCTCTTGCCCACGCCGCGCTGGTCATAGTTCACGACCGTGAAGAAGTCCTCCCACGGCTTCTGGTACGACCACGTCATCCCGAGCATCGCGGTGCCCGGGCCGCCGTGGAGGAACACCAGCACCGGGTTGCTCCGGTTGAGGCCGCGGATGGAGACCCACTGCGTGCTGCCGTTGACGGCGAGCGACTCCAGCGCCTCGATCCCCTCGGGCGTGTGGATGCGCCGCAGCTCGGCGACGCGGGCGCGCACGGAGTCGCGGGGCCACGCGTCCGGCACGGGGCGCTGGGCCGCGGCCGGGGCCGCCGCGGCGAGGGCGGCCGCGAGGGCCGCGAGGACGAGCCGACGCACGGAGAGGCCGGGTGCGGGGGACGGGGACCGCGGGAACCTGCGGCCCGTCGCGCGCGCGGGCAACGGGGCGCGCGGGCAACGGGGCGCGCGGGTCCTCGGGTGCGGCGGACCTACCGCGCCGCGCCGCGTCCGGG
>ERZ1066118.1982-NODE-1982-length-10976-cov-6.476696_pt1 | contig 10976 bp, 15 predicted proteins | sample MGYA00382765_ERZ1066118 | MGnify/ENA primary metagenome ERZ1066118 (study PRJEB33369, sample SAMEA5778348) | biofilm metagenome | biome: Industrial cooling water; feature: Water cooling tower basin; material: Biofilm | place: United Arab Emirates | collected...
CCGCAGAAGGTCGCGGAGTACCACTCCGTCTCCGAGCAGAAGCTGAACGCCCTGCCGGCTGAGAAATTCCTGGAGCTCCGGCAGAACGGCGCGCTGGCGGCCATCTACGCTCAGCTGCTGTCCACCCTGAGCTGGGAGAAGCTCTACGCCCGCGCCCTGCAGCGGCGGGCGGAGGAGGCGGCGGCGCCCCAGGCGGCCAACCTGAACTGAGCGGAACGGCCAGGCTGGGTCGCCCGTTCGACGGCCGAAGGCGCGGCTCAGAGGTCCGCGCCCGAGGAGATCGCGATGAACGAGCAACGCGTGCAGGGCGCCGGTCAGCATCTCGGCGGCAAGCTTGAGGAGGGTCTCGGCCGGGTCACCGGCGACGAGAAGCTGAAGCGCGAGGGCCAGGCGGACCAGCTGAAAGGCAAGGTCACCAACGCCATCGGCGGGGCGAAGGACGCCCTGAAGGACGCGGTGGACGGGAACCCGCGCACCTGAAGGCGGGGCTTCAGGCCTCGTCCACGGGTTCGGTGAGGAAGTGCCGGCCCTCGCGGTCGTCGATCTCCACCACCCACAGGTCGGGGTCGAAGCGGCGGGCGCGCTCAACGTAGGCGTCGAGTTCGGCCTCCTCGGCGGCCTTGATCGGGCGCATCCAGACCCGCTCGCCGTCGCCCCGGACCGCCTCGGCGAAGAGGCGGGCCTCGCCACGGCGGCGGTCCACCACCTTGACCAGCACGGCGCCGGCGCGAGGGTCGCCCTTGCGCAGCACGGCGGCGAAGGCGCCGCCGAGCTCGGCCCGGCGGATCAGGGCGCCGACCCAGACGTCGGTGGACAGGAGCATGGGCCTTCAAGCCCCGGCGTTGACGCTCGCGCAAGCCCGGCCGTGCCATAGCGTCCGGCATGACGCGCATGGCCGCCATCCTCGCCGGGCTGACGGCGTTCGCCTGGGCGGCCCCGGCCGGGGCCGCTGGACCGGGCGCCCTGTTCTACGAGCGCACGCTGATGAGCGCGGCGGACGCGCGCTGCGGGCTGTTCGCCCCCCCTGTCCGGGCGGCGCTGGCGGCCGGGGCGGCGCAGGCGCGAGGCGCGGCCATTCGGGCAGGTGCCGCACCTTCCGCCCTTGGCGAGACGGAGCGGCGGGCGCGGGCCAAGGCGGCCGCGACGGCCTGCGGTTCGGCGGACCTGAGACTGGCGGCCGACCGGGTGAGGGCAGGCTTCGAAGGCTACAGCCGATTGCCTCGGCTGCAGCTGGCGGGCTGGTCGGCGGACCGCTCCACCCGTGAGGGCTGGAGGCTCAGGCAGACGCAATCGGCCGGCGGCGTGCTGGCGTCGCTGGGGCTCGACACCGGCGGGCGGCCGGCGGTGGTGGCGGCCTTCGCGGGCGCTCAGCCGGCGGCCGTGAGGCTGAGGGTCCGGGACGCGGCGCGCGCGGCCCATCCGGAGCTGAGAGGCCCGGGCCTGCGGGACCGGGCGCCCCAGGCGGCGGATGCGCGGGTGTTTTTGGCCCAGAGCCACGCGCCGGCGGCTACGGGCCTCGCGCCCGGCGGGGCGCCCGGGGCCCGGCTCTGGCGCCTGCCGCCCGAGGCAGTCGCGGCGTTGACCACCCTCGACCCTCGCGAAGCGGTTGCGGTAGAGTTCGTCTTCCCCAGCCGCTCGGGCGAGACGGTCAGGCCGGTGTGGTTCGAGGTGGGGGACTTCGCCGCCGGCGTGGCCTTCCTGCGGGCGGGCGTCTGAGGCGACGGCCGTGGCGCGCCCGGCGGGGCTCGCCTATACAGCCGGGACGATGCTGACTGGACTGTCCACCCTCTCCCAAGACGCGCGCGCCTGGCCCTTCGAGCAGGCGCGCGCCCTGCTCGCCCGCGTGCTGCAGGTGCGGTCGGTGGACCAGACCGAGCGGGATGCGGCGGCGGCGCTGATCGCGCAAGGACGGACGGCGGAGGCCCTGCGCGACCACGCGGCGCTGCAGGCTCCCGTGATCCTGGAGACCGGCTACGGCGCCTCGGGCCTGCCGCACATCGGCACCTTCCAGGAGGTTGCGCGGACCACCATGGTGCGCAACGCCTTCCGGGCGCTGACGGAGGACGCCTGGCCCACGCGCCTGATCGTCTTCAGCGACGACATGGACGGCCTGCGCAAGGTCCCCGACAACGTGCCCAACAAGGCGCTGCTGGCCCAGGACCTCGGCAAGCCGCTGACCTCCGTGCGGGATCCGTTCGGCGAGGAGCCGAGCTTCGGCGCCTACAACAACCGGCGCATGCGCGCCTTCCTGGACCGGTTCGGGTTCGACCATGACTTCCGGTCCTCCACCGAGACCTACCAGTCCGGCGCCTTCGACGCCGTGTTGCTGACTCTGCTGCGCCGGTTCGACGAGGTGCAGGCGATCATGCTGCCGACGCTGGGGCCGGAGCGCCGGGCGACCTACTCCCCCTTCCTGCCCGTCAGCCCGACGTCGGGCCGGGTGCTGCAGGTGCCGACCCTGGAGCGCTTTCCCGACCGGGGCGCCATCGTCTTCGAGGACGAGGACGGCAGCCGCGTGGAGACGCCGGTCACCGGCGGACGGGTCAAGATCCAGTGGAAGCCGGATTGGGCGGTCCGCTGGGCCGCGCTCGGCGTCGACTACGAGATGAGCGGCAAGGACCTGATCGACAGCGTCAAGGTCTCCAGCCGCATCTGCCGGGTGCTCGGGGGGACGCCGCCCCAGGACTTCACCTACGAGCTGTTCCTGGACGGCGAGGGGCAGAAAATCAGCAAGAGCAAGGGCAACGGCCTGACCCTGGAGGACTGGCTTCGCTACGGCGCGCCCGAAAGCCTGAGCTACTACATCTTCGGCTCGCCCAAGTCGGCCAAGAAGCTGCACTTCGACGTCATCCCGCGGGCGACGGACGACTACCTGCAGCAGGTGGACGCCTTTCCCGGACAGGAGCCGGCGAAGCGGCTGGACAACCCCGTGTGGCACGTCCACGCCGGCTCGCCGCCCGAGCAGGGGTCGCCGGTGTCCTTCGCGCTGCTCATGAACCTGTCGGGCGTGGCGAACGCGACCGATAAAGCCATGCTGTGGGCCTTCATCGCCCGCTACCTGCCCGGGGCCACGCCCGAGAGCGAACCGCTGCTGGACCGTCTGGCCGGCTACGCCCTGCAGTACTACCGCGACTTCGTCCTGCCCACGAAGGTCTATCGCGCGCCCACCGCCCAGGAGCGCGCGGCCATGAACGACCTCGTTGCGCGACTGCGGGCGCTGCCGCCCGACACGCGCGACGGCGAGACGATCCAGAACGAGGTGTACGCGGCGGGCAAGGCGGCTGGCTTCGAGCCGCTGCGGCTCTGGTTCCAGGCGCTCTACGAGGTGCTGCTGGGGTCAAGCCAGGGGCCGCGCTTCGGCTCCTTCGCCGCTATCTACGGCCTCGCCGAGACCGTAGCCCTGATGGAACGGGCCCTGGCGGGCGAGCTTCTGGCCGCGTGAGCGCCAGCACTTCCTCGCGCCTGCGGATCGGGGTGGACGTGCCGTGGGTCACGAGCTGGAGCGACGAGCCCGTCGCGGGCCTGACTCGCTGCTCCCATGCGCGCGGCGCCTGGGCGCTCCGCCAGATGGAGCGTCCCGGCTCGGGCCGGCCGCAGTACGCCAGCAACCACTTCGGCCGGCAGCGCGCGAGCGTGGCGCGCATGCTCTGCCCCATGTGCGGACGGCCGACCCGAGCGGGTGATCGGTGGCTGCTGACGGGACGGGTCGAGACCGCCGGTGAGCTGCGCGCCCGCGGCCTGGGCGACGGTCTGCCGCCGCAGGTGGCTGACGGGCGACGCGTCGTGAACGCCGGCACGGTCGCCCCCGGCCATCGCGCCTGTCTGACCGAGGCTGCCCGGCGCTGCCCTCACCTGCAGGCCCGGCCGGAGACGGCGCTGGTGGCCTTCCCGGACCGCTGGCTGGTGTGGCCGCTCTGGGTGGAGGCCCAGGATTGGACGCCCGCGGACAGCGGCCGGCGCCCGCCCCCGGCCGTCGCCTTCCTGCAGCTCTGCGGTCTGGCGGGATGAACCGAAAACAACGACGCGTTCCCGGGAGCATTCAGGGCCCCCAAGGCATTCTCCCCGCCATCGAGGTGATCCTCCTCGGAAAGGAGACTGTCATGCGCACTTCCCTCAAGACCCTCGTCGCCGGTCAGGCCGCCGTGGCCGTCGCCCTGTCGGCGCTGGGCGCCGCGGCCGTCCCGACCGCCGCCTCCGCCCAGGTGGGCCGCAACGTCGTGAACTGCGACGCGCCCGGCGGTCGTCAGCAGGCGGGCGCGGTGATCGGCGCCATCGTCGGCGGCGTGGTCGGCAACCAGGTGGCCAAGAACGAGCGGACGCTCGGCACGGTGGCGGGCGCGGGCCTGGGCGCCGCGGCCGGCTCCTACATCGGCTGCAAGCAGCAGCGCGACCGGGCGGTGGCCTATCAGCAGGCCTACGGCCAGGGCTACGCGGCGGCCAACACCTATGTGGCCCGGACCAACCTCCGCGTGCGCGCCGCGCCCTCGACCCGGGCCGCCCAGGTGGGCAGCCTCGGCGCCGGGCAGCCGTTCCAGGTGGCGGGCGCGCAGAACGGCTGGGTCCGCCTGGCCAACGGCGGCTGGGTCAGCGGCGCCTACGTGCAGCCCGCGTCCTACTGAGGCGGACAAGCGTTGAAGCGTGAGAGGCCGGCCGGACATGGCCGGCCTCTTTCGCGTGCAAGCAGGGGCGCTCGAGCTCGAGTCAGCCTGGCCTAGCCGCCTCGTCTGGCCGGCTCCGGTCCGGACCAGCCTGAGAGACGACCGGCGAAGGCGTCCCGGAGAAACGCGCCGCCGAGTTCCAGGCCCGGTTCGGCTATGGAATGGCCGAGGCCGGGCGTGATCTGAAATCGGGCAGGCACGCCCGCCGCGCCCAGGGCCCCAAAGGCGGCATGGAGCGCCTCCACCGGCACCATGTCGTCGGCGTCGCCGTGGGCGAGGAGGACCGGCGGGCGGGTTCGGACTTCCGCGGCCAGACGCTCCGGGGCGGTCAGCGCGCCTGAGTACCCGAGGATCGCGGCCAGCGGTTCGGGCCGGCGCAGGCCCACGTGCAGAGCCATCATCGTCCCCTGGCTGAAGCCGACCAGGGCGCAGGCGGCGGAAGGCAGGCCGTGGCGGGCGAGCTCATCGTCGATGAAGCGGTCGAGGGTGGCCGATGCGGCCCGCACGCCGCCGGCGAGCTGCTCGGGGTCGAGTCGGGTGATGGGAAACCACTGACGCCCGCCCGGGAAGCCGGGCACGGGCTCCGGCGCATGGGGCGCCACGAAGGTGGCGCCAGGGAGACGGGGCGCCCAGTAGGGCGCCAGCCCGATCAGATCGTCACCGTTGGAGCCGTAGCCGTGCGCCAGGATGACCAGGCTTTCAGGCCGACGGCCGTGGGCGGGCTGGAGACGAGGACCGTCGAGACGCACCATGCCTCCGGTCTAGCCCGCGCTCGGCGTCCGGCTCAACGCTCGGACGCCGACACGCACGAGGAGCCGCGACTCAAGCCCAGACGGGCAGGCCGACGGTCGCCGTCGCCACGCCGAGAAGCAGGGCCTGCGACAGCAGGAAGACCGCGCCCACGCGGTCGAGGGTGTGTTCGAAGCTGAAGAGCTTGTTCATTGGCTGTCTCCCATCCTGATCGGCGACGCCGGACACCTTGTCCGGAAAACCTGCTCAGATCTGTACGACGTTCAGATAGGGCGGCATCTAAACGCCGTCAAGTTAAAAACTTGACATCGTTCGGATCAGTTTTCAGGATGTACCCATGAGCCAGACTGCAAGCGTGACGGTCGAGCCCGAGGCCCGCCCGTACCACCACGGCGACCTCCGTCGCGCTCTGGTGAACGCGGCTCTGACCATCGTTGAACGGGACGGCCTGGGCGCCCTTTCGCTCCGGGCGGTGGCGCGGGAAGCGGGCGTCAGCCCCGCCGCGCCGTACCACCATTTCAAGGACAAGCAGGAGCTGCTGCTGGCCGTCGGCTCGGAGGGGTTCGACCGCCTGACCGACGACATGCTGGAGGCCAAGGGCAAGGCCGCCGATCCCAAGGCGGCCCTGACGGCGCTCGGCGTGGCCTATGTCTGCTTCGCGCAGAAGCACCCTGCGCTCTACCAGCTCATGTGGGACTGCTCACGCGGGGGCTCCGGTACGCCCGAGCCGGACGAGGAGAAGCGCGCCTACAACGTGTTGGAGCAGACCATCATCGAGGCGGGGCTCGCCCCCGCCGACGATCCGGTGAAGCTGAAGCTCGCCGCCGTGTCCGCCTGGACCGGCGCCCATGGACTGGCCGAGATGGCGGCCTTCGAGCAGTTCGCCCACATCAAGGAGGCGCTCGGGGGCGAGGAGGCCTTCTACGCGGCCGTGATCAGCTTTCACCGGCCGCCGGAGTGCTGAGCCGGCCTTGAGCGGGTTCGCTGCAGCCTACGTCACCCGTTTCGCCCCCTCCCCCACCGGCCATCTGCATCGGGGGCACGCGTTCTCCGCCCTGACCGCTTGGACGGCGGCGCGGGACGCCGGGGGCCGGTTCCTCCTCCGGATCGAGGACACGGATTTCACCCGCTGCCGGCCGGAGTACGAGGCGGCCATCTACGAGGACCTCGCCTGGCTGGGGCTGGATTGGGAAACGCCGGTCCGGCGCCAGTCGGAGCATCGGGCCGACTACGAGGCGGCGCTCGATCGGCTGATCGGGCACGGGGTGGTCTATCGCTGCTTCCGGACCCGGCGTGAGGTGCTCGCCGCCTCGGCGGGCGCGCCGCAGGCCGGAGATCCCGCGGACCCGGAGGCGTTCGGCGGCGGCCCTCACCATCCGGACGACGAGGCCCGAAGGCTGGCGGCGGGCGAGCCCTTCGCCTGGCGGCTGTCCCTGTCGGCGGCCCGACGGCGGCTCGGCCCGTTCGATCGGCTCACCTGGCGGGAACGGGGCATCGATCCGGGCCAGAGACGCGCTGAGCCGGAGCCGCTGGGCGACATGGTGGTCGCGCGCAAGGACGTCGGCGTGGGCTATCTGCTCGCGGCCGTGGTGGACGACGCCCTGCAGGGCGTGTCCGAGGTGATCCGTGGGATGGACCTGCAACCGGTCACCTCGGTCCAGCGCGTGCTGCAGGCGCTGCTGGACCTGCCCGCCCCCGCCTACCGGCACCACCGGCTGCTGGCCGGGCCCGACGGGCGCCGATACGCCAAGCGCGACCGCTCGGAGACGCTGCGCGGCCTCCGGGAAGCGGGCGTCAATCCCGCCGACCTCCGCGCCGAGCTGGGCTTCCCCGGGCCGCTTGGAGGAGCGGGACGAGGGGCCTAGGACGACAGCGCTCATGCCGCCTGCTTCTCAGACCCGCGCGCTCGGGGTGCTCGTGTTCGGCGCCTGCGCCATCGGATTCGGCCCGATCCTGGTGCGGCTGACCGAGGCCGGCCCGGCGGCGGCGGCGTTCTGGCGGTTCCTGCTGGCCGTGCCGCTCATCACCCTGCTGCTCGCGGTGTCGGGCCGCGGGCGGGCGGGCGCGGACCGGCGTGGGCCTGACCGGCTGCTGCTGCTGGCCGGCGGGTTCATCGCCACCGATCTCGCCTTCTGGCACTACGGGCTGAAGCTGACCTCGGTGGCCAACGCCACCGTGCTGAGCAACCTCACGCCCATACTGGTCACCGCCTTCGCCTGGTTCGCCTTCCGGGAGAAGCCGCGGGCGGTGTTCCTGGCCGGCATGCTGCTGGCCATCGGCGGCGCGGCGCTGATGGCGGTGGCGGGCGACCCGAGCCGGCTGCGCCCCGGCTCCGACCCGCTGCGGGGCGACCTGTTCTCGGCCGTGGCGGCGTTCTGGTACGCGGCGTACTTCATAGCCGTGGCCCGGGCGCGACGGACGCGGACGGCGTTGAACGTCATGCTGTGGTCCACGCTGGCCGCCCTCCCCTTCCTCCTGGCGTTCGCCCTGGGGCTGGGCGAGGATCTCACCCCCGCCAGCCTGGCGGGCTGGGGCGCGTGCGCGGGGCTGGCGCTGATGCACGTGGCCGGCCAGGGCTCCATCGCCTGGGCGCTCGGCCGGCTGCCCACGGCCGTCACCGCCGTGGTGGTGTTGATACAGCCCGTGGTGGCCGCGGCCCTGGGCTGGCTCATGTTTGGCGAGACGCTGACGCCCCTGCAGGCGCTGGGCGGCGCCGGCGCGCTCGCGGGCGTCGCGCTTGCGCAGCTCTCCTCGACGACACGGACGCCCGCCAAGGTCGTTGCGGCCCCGCAACGTTGAGGTACAGTCTCGCCCCACGCGATGGGGAGGCCGCGATGGACTGGTAGAGACTCTTTCTCTCGCCGCAGGGGCGGATCGGCCTGAAAGACTTCTGGATCGCCTGGCTGATCCTGTTTGTGGCGGGGATCGTGCTCGGGATGGTGCCCGTGCTGGGGGCGGTGATCGGCCTGCTGCTGATCTACCCGCAGGTCTGCGTGTACGTGAAGCGGCTGCACGACATGGGCAAGACGGGGTGGCTGGTGCTGCTGCCTCTGGCGCTCACTTTCGGGTTGCTCATAGCGGCGTTCGTTGTCGGCGGCGCCTCGGTGTTCGCGATGGCCGGGGCCACCGGCAGCCCCGACGCGGGCATGCTGGCGGCGCTGGGTTCGGTGGCGGTCTTCCTCCTGCTGATCCTCGTGGTGAACCTCGGCTTCCTCCTCTGGGTGGGGCTCAGCAAGGGCGACCCGGACACGAACCAGTACGGCCCGCCCCCGCAGACGGCCGTCGCCGGCGCGTTCTGAGGCTTCAGCGGCAGGCCCGGAACGGGCCCTGGTCCAGGTGGAGGTGGTCGGCGTGGGCGGCGTTGTAGTCGGGGCTGAGCACCACCCGCCAGACCTCGCAGGCTGACCGCCGCACCTCGCGCCAGAACAGGCCGGCGGCGCCGTCGTCGGCGAAGTCGGCGACGACGCTGACCCGGCGTCCGTCGGCGAGCACCACCCCGGCCACGTCCAGGGCGTTGGCCGTCGCATGCTCGCTGACCCGCCCCTCGGCCGCGCCGTACTGACGGCGGCAGGCGTAGGTCCCGAAGTGCCGCACCTCGGCCGGGGCCGACCCGAGCCGCTGTCGCGCCGCGGGCTGCAGCGCCTGGCGGTCCCAGACGGCGTAGGCCAGGGCGACCCGGCAGGTCATGACCGGCGCGGCGGGCGCCAGGGGCGTGACCCCGCCCTGCAGCCTCACGGCGTCGCTGACGGCGCAGAACACGCCCTCCCGGCGCTCGGGGACGTCGGTGAGGCGCACGCCGCCTTCCCGCAGGATCCGCCGGCAGAGGACCGGGTCGGCCCCCGCCCGCTGCACCTTGAGCGCCGTGGCGGCCCCGATCGGGTGATCCAGGCTGAGCGGCTTCCAGGGCAGATGCTGTGGCGGGGCGTAGCGATCGACGACCAGGGCCGACAGGAGGAGCACCACGCCCAGGTCCAGGAGCAGCACCCAGAGGCTCGCCCAGCCTGACCCTGGTCCGTGCTCGGTCACCCGCCGCTCCGCCGCAGGCCTGTGCAACGCCGCGGGCCGAGGTGCGTTCGTCCGGGGTCAAGGGGAGGACAGGCCATGGTTCAGCGCACGCTCGGCATAGCGGCCGCCCTGCTGATCACCGGCGGCGCCGCGCTCACCGCCTGCAACAACCCCGAATCCCGCAAGGCGGCCAACAGCCCCGCCCAGGCCGCCGCCGCGGCCGAAGGCACGACCGAGGCGCCCACGACCTCCGCTTCGGCCACCGCAGGGGCCAAGACCGCGGCCGAATGATCAGGCCGGCTCGGCCGCGAGCCGGTCCAGCAGGGCGATCACCTCCGGCGCGTCCCACTCGGCGGGCTTGGCCAGCCGGGCGCGCTCCCGCCCCTGCCGGTCGTAGATGATGGTGGTCGGGAATCCCTTCGCCTCCAGCGCCCAGGCCAGGGCGGCCTCGGCGCTGTGGTGGAACTGCAAGGGCGCGTTCTCGCCGATGAAGGCCTTGGCGCGGTCGAGCTGGTTGGGGCCGTCCACCGACACCGGGATGACCCTGACGCCTGCGGGCGCGGCCTGCTGGAGGCGCGCCAGGCTGGGCATCTCGGTGAGGCAGGGCGCGCACCAGGTGGCCCAGAGGTTCACCACCAGCACCTCGCCCTCGTAGGCGGCGAGGCGCAGCGTCCCGCCGTCCGGGCCGGTGATCGGCGTTTCGGGCGCCGGTCGAGGACCCGTCGGCGCCTCCAGGCCGGCCAGCTGGCCCTTGGCGAGGGCCTGCAGCTCGCGCGCGCTCGCCGGCTTGGGAGAGCCGTCGTCGGGTTTGATGGACGCGGCTCCGATCACGTATAGGAGCCCAGCCACCCCCACCAGCAGAGCGGCCAGCAGCCCGCGGCCCAGCCACCGATCCACGCCGCCCGAGGTCGCCTCCGTCTTCATGTCCGCCGACACCGCCTCCAAGTCGCCCGAACCCGAGCCGCCCCGCGGTCAGGCCATGTGGGGCGGCCGCTTCGCCGCCCGGCCCGCAGCGCTGATGCAGGCGATCAACGTCTCCATCGACGTGGACCGCCGGCTGGCCGCCGAGGACGTGCGGGGCTCCCGCGCCCATGCGGCCATGCTGGCCGCCCAGGGCATAATATCTAGCGAGGACGGCGCCGCTATCCAGGGCGGTCTCGACCGGATCGAACAGGAGCTGGCGGAGGGCGTCTTCCCGTTCCGCGCCGAGTTCGAGGACATCCACATGAATGTGGAGGCGCGACTGGCCGAGCTGATCGGCGAGCCGTCCGGGCGGCTGCACACCGCCCGCTCGCGCAACGACCAGGTGGCGACCGATTTCCGCCTCTGGGTGCGCGACGCCTGCGACCGCACGATCGCCCAGTTGAAGACGCTTCAATCCGCTCTGCTGGACCGCGCCGAGGATTACGCCGACGCCCTCATGCCGGGTTTCACCCACCTGCAGCCGGCTCAGCCCGTCACCTTCGGCCACCATCTCATGGCCTATGTGGAGATGTTCGGCCGTGACGCTGGGCGCTTCGCCGACGCCCGCGCCCGCATGAACGAGAACCCGCTCGGCGCCGC
>ERZ1066118.1983-NODE-1983-length-10975-cov-20.526648_pt1 | contig 10975 bp, 9 predicted proteins | sample MGYA00382765_ERZ1066118 | MGnify/ENA primary metagenome ERZ1066118 (study PRJEB33369, sample SAMEA5778348) | biofilm metagenome | biome: Industrial cooling water; feature: Water cooling tower basin; material: Biofilm | place: United Arab Emirates | collected...
CCTCGGCCCTGATCGGCACCGCGGCCACGGCCACGCGCGAGGGCGCCGCGGGCGCCGCGCGGGTGGCCGCCGAGCTGGCCACGGTGGACGACCGCGTGCGCGCCGCCTCCGACGCCGCGACCGAGATCGCCAGCGGCAGCGTGCAGCAGCGCGACGGGGTCGCGCACCTCAGCCAGGCGCTGGAGCAGCTCGGCGCGCTCACGCAGGAGACGGCCGCCCAGGCCCACGCCGGCGCCGACGCGGCGGCCGCGCTGGAGCAGGAGGCGGCGGCGCTGCGGGCGGCCGTGGGGCAGTTCCGCGGCGTGGACGGAGGCCCGGACAACGGCGCCGGCGACGCGCCCGCCGGCCTGCTCCCCGCCCACATGCCGGCGACCGTGCCGCCCGCGGCCCCGGTCTTCCGGGCCGAGCGGCGGCGCTCGGTGCTGCTGCCGAACTAGCCCGCCGTCCGGTCTCGCCGGGCGCCGTTAGGCAGCCCCGGCGCTCACACCGTGGCCGCCATGCTGTCGAGCACCCGACCCGCGCGCGCGGCGGCCTCGCGCAGCCGCTCGGGGCCGGTGATGAGCGAGACGCGGAAGAACCCCTCGCCCCCCGCCCCGAAGCTCGAGCCGGCGATGGTGATCACGGCCTCCTCGTCCATCAGCCGGTCGGTGAACGGCCGGCTCGGCAGCCCCTCGGGGAGCTGCAGCCAGAGGTACATGCCGGCCCGCGGCGTCTCGCAGGTGAACCCCGCGGCGCGGAACGCCTGGAGCGCCGCGTCGCGCCGCTCGCGGAAGATGGCCACGTTGCCCGGCACGAAGTCGGCCCAGCTCTCGAGCGCCGCCACGCCCGCGGCCTGGATGGCCATGAACGTGCCGGTGTCGATGAAGCTCTTGACCTTGGCGAGCGCGCCGATCACGCCCGCGTTCCCGACGGCCCACCCCTGCCGCCAGCCGGTCATGTTGTACGTCTTGCTCAGCGAGTGGAACTCGACCGCCACGTCGCGCGCCCCCTCGACCTCGAAGATGCTCGGCGGCACGTAGCCGTCGAAGCCGAACTCCGAGTAGGCGTTGTCGTAGACGAGCAGGATGTCGCGCTCGCGGCACGTGCGGACCACGCGCGACAAATAGTCGCGCGGCGCGACCGCGGCGGTCGGGTTGTTGGGGTAGTTGAGGAAGACGAGCTTGGTCCGGCGCAGCACGTCCTCGGGCAGCTCGTCCAGCTCCAGCAGGAAGTGCGTGCGCGGCCGGAGCGCGTAGGGCACGACCTCGCCCTCGCTCAGCAGCGCCCCGCCGAGGTAGGCGAGGTAGCCGGGCTCGGGGACCACCACGGCCTCGCCGCGCTGCACGAAGGCGTGGCAGAGGTGCACGAGCCCCTCCTTGCTGCCGATGAGCGGGCACACCTCGGTCATCGGGTCGAAGGCGAGCCCGAAGCGGCGCTGCATCCACGCCGACACGGCCTCGCGGAACGGCACGTGGCCGAGCCCGAAGCCGTAGCGGTGCATCGCCGGCTCGTCGAGGGCGCGGCGGAGGGTGTCGACGACGGCCGGCGGCGGGAGCAGGTCGGCGTCGCCGGGGCCCAGGTCGATCACGTCGCGGCCAGCCGCGAGCAGCTCGCGCTTGCGCACGGGCACGTGCGCCAGCGGGTAGGTGGGGAGCGTGCGGAAGCGGTCGGACGGGCGGGGCATGGCGGGGAGGTTAAGGCGGGGGGGCGCGGGCGTGGGCCGCACTAGCGTGGCAGCGTGCGGCCCTGGAGCGCCCCGCCCGGCGGCGGCGGCAGCCGCAGCCCCGCGGCGTGCGACTCCGCCAGGCGCAGCGCCAGATCCGCGCCCAGCGCCGCCGCGGCGCCGCGGCGGTCGCGCGGGACCTCCAGCGCCAGCACGACCTCGGCGCCGGGGACGCCGTCGAACGCGGTCAGGTCGAGCGCCTCGAGGATCAGCCGGGGCGCGCGCGGCCACCGCCCCGCGACCCGCACGTCCCGGAGCCCGGCGAACGGCACCACCACGTCGTGCACGGCGGAGTGCTGCACGCGCGCCTCGAGCACGGTATCCCCGATGTCGATGCCGCTCGAGCGGTTGTGCTCAATGCGCGTCACCTCGGCGACGACGCGGAACTGGAGCCGCACGCCGTCCGGCGCCGCGCTGGCCACGCCCACCAGGCGGCGCTCCGTCACCACCTCGACGCGCCGGGTGGGCGTGGGCTCCCCCTCGGCGGCGGTCTCGTCGGCGAGCGCGACCGTGAACGGGAGCGCGGCGTCGTCCACGGGCGCGGGCTAGTGCGCGGTGGTGCGCTGGGCGTGCGGCGGCGCGCCGTTCGGCGCCCCGTTAGGCGACCCGTTAGGAGTCCCCTGGGTCGCGCCGTCGGGCGCCGCCACCCGCGCGTGCTGGGCCTCGATCCAGCTCCGGTGGTACGCGGGGTCCTCCGCCGGCGCGAACGCCTTGGCCACCTTGAGCGGGCGGAACGAGTCCATCATCACGGCCAGCTCGTTGGTCCACGTCTGTCCGATGCTCGCCTCGGCGCGCCCCGGGTGCGGCCCGTGCGGGATCCCGTCGGGGTGGTGCGTGACCGAGCCGAACTCGATGCCCTTGCGGCTCATGAACTCCTCCGAGGCGTAGAACAGCACCTCGTCCGAGTCCACGTTGCTGTGGTTGTAGGGCGCCGGGATCGCCCCCTCGCCGAAGTCGTACGGGCGCGGGCAGAACGAGCAGATCACGAAGCCGTCGCCCTGGAAGGTCTGGTGCACCGGCGGCGGCTGGTGCACCCGCCCCACGATGGGCTCGAAGTCGTGGATGTTGAAGATCCACGGGTAGAAGTGCCCGTCCCACCCCACCACGTCGAGCGGGTGGTGGTCCAGGATGTACTCGCTGATCGCGTCGTACTGCTTGATGAGCACCGGAAAGTCGCCCAGCTCGTCGTGCGTCACCAGCTCCGTCGGCCGGCGGATGTCGCGTTCCGAGTAGGGCGCGCCCTCGACGAGCTGGCCGAAGTCGTTGCGGTAGCGCTTGGGCCACCGCACGTGCCCGCGGCTCTCCATCACGAGGAACTTCTGCGGAATCCCCGCGTCGAGCCGCCAGCGGTGCAGGATGCCGCGGTGGATCACGACGTAGTCGCCCTCGCGGTACGGCAGCTCGCCGAACTGGCTCTCCAGCACCCCCGCGCCCTTGGCCACGTACACCACCTCGTCCGCCTGCGCGTTGCGGTAGAAGTGCGCGTCCTGCGCGTCCGGCGCCACGTACGACATGGCGATGTCGGCGTTGAACAGCATCGGCACCCGGTCCATCGTCGGGCTGCCCCCGGCCGCGAGCTGCGCCGTGCGCCAGTGCCGGTGCTTGAGCGTGTCGTCCTCCTGCGCCTCCCACCGCGCGTTGCGCAGCTTGCGCACGCTCTTGACGGTGGTGGGTGGGTGGACGTGGTACAATAGTGCCGAGGTGCCAGTAAAGCCCTCGTGCCCGACGAGCTGCTCGGAGTAGATCCCGCCGTCGGGCTTGCGCATGGCCGTGTGCCGCTTGCGCGGGACCTGGCCGAGGGTGTGGTAGATGGGCATGGGCGCCGTCGCGGACTGGGGTGGACGGCGCAATCTAGGCCGCCGCCCGCCCCCGAACGCCCGCCGGCGCTAGGCCCGGGGGCGCCGCCGCGCCGCCGCCGCGAGACCGGCGAGTCCGGCGCCCATGAGCGCGTAGGTGGACGGCTCCGGCACGACGCTGTTGGCCACGCCCACCTCGAACCGGTTCCCCTCGGCGCTGGTCCCGCTGACCGTGAGGCTGAGCGTGCCGGCCGCGGTGAAGTCGGCCGCCGAGCTGACCCGGAAGAAGTGGGTCTGGCCCGCAGCGAGGGCGCCGGGGCTGCCCGTGAAGTCGACGCCGTTGTACGTCATCGCGGCGAGCGTCCCGGCCTGCTGGGTGTACAGGCGGAGCGCGTTGAAGCGGCCGACGTTGCCCACCACGAACTCCCCCGCCGCGAAGCCGCTCGCGACCGACGTCGCGTTGTTACTGCCCGCCGTGACGGTGCTGAACGGGCCCACGGTGTAGGTGAGCGTCCCGGCCGCGGCGTTCCACGCCATCGTGAAGCTGTAGGTGCGCGTCGTGCCGGTCCCGCCCCACGTCCCCTCGTAGCTGTCGCGCGTGGCGCCCCCGCTCAGCGCCGAGGCCGTGTTGGCGATGAACACCTCGGCGTTGGCGTTCGGGTTGGCGTTGGCCAGGTTGCGGGCGCGCAGGGTGGCGCCGGTGGTGAACTGCGACGACGTGGTGCCGAGGTAGCTCTGGGCCGACGCCGTGCCGGCGAGCAGGGCGAGGGCGGGGGCGACGAGCAGCGGGCGGAGCGCGCGCATGGACGGAGCAGGGCGAATGGCGCCGGAGAGACGACGCGGCGGTCGGCCGACCGCCCGGCGGCGGTTCGGCACCCCGCCCCATGGCAAGCGAAGCGCCGAGCCCCCACCCCGGTGGGCTCGGCGCAACTCCTTGCAGGACAACGTCTTAGGGAAGACTACCGGGCGACCCGCCCCCAGGACCGTGGCGCGGCCGCTACATCCGTGTCGCGGCGGCGCCTCGGACCGGGCGAGGCGGGTCAGAGGTTGCCGCGCAGCGCCTGCTCCCGCTCGATCGCCTCGAACAGGGCGCGGAAGTTCCCCTTGCCGAACCCCTTGGCGCCCTTCCGCTGGATGACCTCGTAGAACACCGTCGGCCGGTCTTCGACGGGCTTGGTGAAGATCTGGAGGAGGTAGCCGTCCGGGTCGCGGTCGACGAGGATGCCGTGCGCGGCCAGCACGTCGAGCGGTTCGTCGATCCGGCCGACGCGCGCCTCGAGCTGGTCGTAGTAGGTGGTCGGCGTGCTCAGGAACTCCACGCCCCGCGCCTTGAGCGCCGTGACCGTCGCCACGATGTCGTCGGTGGCCAGCGCCATGTGCTGCACGCCGGGCCCGCCGTAGAAGTCCAGGTACTCGTCGATCTGACTCTTCTTCTTGCCGCCGGCCGGCTCGTTGATCGGGAACTTGATGCGGTCGTTGCCGTTCGCCATCACCTTGGACATGAGCGACGAGTACTCGGTCGAGATGTCCTCGTCGTCGAACGTCAGCAGGTTGCGGAAGCCCATGACGTGGGCGTAGAAGTCGACCCACACGTTCATCTTGCCGAGCTCGACGTTGCCCACGCAGTGGTCGACGTACTTGAGCCCCACCGGCTCCCCCTGGAACGCCGGCTCGACGGCGCGGAAGCCGGGGAGGAACGGGCCCGAGTAGTTGCTCCGCTCGACCAGCGTGTGGATGGTGTCGCCGTAGGTCTTGAAGGCCGCGAGCACCACCTCGCCGTGCCCGTCCCGTTCGACCCGCGGCGCGTGCACCGGCTCCGCGCCACGCTCCACGGCCTTGGTGAAGGCGTCGCGGGCGTCGTCGACCCAGAGCGCGAGGTCGCGCACGCCGTCGCCGTGGCGGTGCACGTGGTCGGCGATGGCCGCGGCCGCCTCGCTCGCGTCGGGGCGGAGGGCGGTGGTGAGGACGAAGCGGATCTTGTCCTGCTGCAGCACGTAGCTGGCGCGGTCGCGGCACCCGGTCTCGGGGCCGCGGTAGGCGACCAGCCGGAAGCCGAAAGCGGCGCGGTAGTAGTGCGACGCCTGCTTGGCGTTGCCGACGTAGAACTCGATGTAGTCGGTCCCGTTGATCGGGAACGTGTCGTGCGCCGTCTCGGCGACGGGCTGGGTCATCGTGGCCATGGGCGGCTCCTGAGCCGAAAGGGGGTTCTCCAATATGTCGTCCCGAGCGCAGCGAGGGACCTACTCGCCGTGGTGACGGGACTCGCGTCGCGCACCGCCTCCTTCGCCGTGCGAGCAGGTCCCTCGCTGCGCTCGGGACGACAGGCTCACGTCATGCGCGCCGGCCCCGTCCCCGGCTGCTCGGTGACGAGCACCTCGGGCACCGCACCGTCCGTCGCCGCGCCGTTCCGCCCCCACCCCACCGGGTGCAGCCGCTTCACGAGCGTGAGCACCGTGTACACCGCCACCGCCTCCCCGTCCTGGTTCGTCACCTCGACGTCCCAGCTCACCACGCCCTGCGGGATCTGGTCCTCGCGGTCGTCCTTGGCCGCCTTGCTCTTGCAGGCGAGGCGCACCTGGATGGTGTCGCCGACGTAGACGGGCTTCACGAACCGCAGCCCCTCCAGCCCGTAGTTGGCGAGCACCGGCCCCGGCGCCGGGTCCACGAAGAGCCCGGCCGCCGCCGAGATGACGAAGTAGCCATGTGCGACGCGCCGCTCGAACAGCGAGTCGCGCGCCGCGACCTCGTCCACGTGCGCGTAGAAGAAGTCGCCCGAGATGCCGGCGAAGTTCACGACGTCGGCCTCCGTCACGGTGCGGCGGTGCGTGACCCACGTCTCGCCCACCTCCAGCTCCTCGAAGTGCTTGCGGAACGGGTGCACGCGGTCGCGCCGCTCGGCCGCGCCCTTGCTCCACTCGTTGGTCACCGCCGCCACCGTCGCCGGCGAGCCCTGCACCGCGGTGCGCTGCATGTAGTGGAGCACGCCGCGGACGCCGCCCATCTCCTCCCCGCCGCCCGCGCGCCCGGGGCCGCCGTGGACGAGGTGCGGGAGCGGCGAGCCGTGGCCGGTGCTCTCCTTGGCCGAGTGGCGGTTGGCGAGGAGGAGACGCCCGTGGTAGGCGGCCGTGCCTAACGCCACGTCGCGGGCCACGCGGTCGTCGGCCGTGAACAGCGACCCGACGAGCGAGCCGCGGCCGAGCTTCGTCAGCTCGATCGCCTCGTCCACCGAGCCGTAGGGCATGACCGTGTTGACGGGCCCGAACGCCTCGACGTCGTGCGCCGTCAGGCGGTCGAACGGCCGGTCGTTGTACAGCAGCGTGATTGGGAAGAAGGCGCCGGCGTCGCGGCTCGCGCCCACCACCTCGAAGTCGTCGCCGCCGTACACCCGCTCGGCGCCCGCCCGCAGCGCGTCGAGCGCCTTCCCGACCTCGCGCACCTGCGACCGGCCGGCGAGCGGCCCCATGCGCACGCCCTCCACCCCTGGGTCCCCGACGCGCGTGCCGGCGAGCCGCGTGGACAGCGCCTTCACCACGTCGTCCACCAGTCCGTTCGGCACGAACGTCCGGCGGATGGCGGTGCACTTCTGCCCCGCCTTCACCGTCATCTCGCGCGCGACCTCCTTGACGAACAGGTCGAACTCCTCGGTACCCGGCCCCGCGTCGGGGCCTAACATCGAGAAGTTGAGCGAGTCCGCCTCCTGGTTGAAGCGGACGTTGTGCTCCATCATCGCCGGCGTCTTCTTGAGGAGCTGGCCGGTGTAGGCGGAGCCCGTGAACGCCACCGAGTCCTGCGCCGTGAGGTGGTCGAGCAGGTCGCCCGCGGAGCCGCAGACGAGCTGCACCGCGCCCGCCGGCAGCACGCCCGTCTCGACCATCGCGCGGAACACGACCTCGGTGAGGTAGCTCGTCACCGTGGCCGGCTTGACGATGCACGGCACGCCCGCGAGCAGCGCGCACGACAGCTTCTCCAGCATCCCCCACACCGGGAAGTTGAAGGCGTTGATGTGCACCGCCACGCCCTCCATCGGCACGCACACGTGCCGCCCGACGAAGCTCCCGCCCTTGCCCAACACTTCCACCGGGCCGTCGACGTAGAACGTCTCGTCCGGGAAGTCGCGGCGGCCTCGGCTGGCGTACGCAAACAGCGTCCCGATTCCGCCGTCGATGTCGATCCAGTGGTCGGTCCTCGTGGCCCCCGTCCACGACGAGACGCGGTAGAACTCCTCCTTGCGCGCCGTGAGCGCGAGGGCGAGCGCCTTGAGCATGCGCGCGCGCTCGTGGAACGTCATCCGCCGCAGCGCCGGCCCCCCGACGGCCCGGGCGTACTCGGCCATCCCCTTGAAGTCGAGCCCCTGGCTCGACGCCTCGGCCACCGGCTCGCCGGTGACGGCGTTGAGCAGCGTCGTGAAGTTGCCCGTGCCCTCGGCCCACTGGCCCTGGGCGTAGTTCTGGAGTCGCGTGGTCATAGGGATGTCTTCATCGAGAAAGCCATGTCATCCTGAGCGCAGCGAAGGATCTTCCGGCCATGGTGGGGAGACCGATCCGGCGGCCACCTCGCCGGCGTTCACGACTCCTCGCTGGCGCTCGCAAGATCCTTCGCTGCGCTCAGGATGACACGAGGTTGCGCGCGAACCCACCCTGGTCACCCGCCCCGCGCCTCGCGCCACGTCCGGTACTCGGCCGTCATCCGCTCGCGCGCCGCCCGCTGCGCGTCCGTCAACTCGCGCAGCGGCTCGGCCGCCCGCAGCCCCGCGCGGAGCCGCGCCGGCAACGTCCGATAGAGCGCCGTCCCCTCGGTCTTCCACGCCAGCATCGCGTCGCTCACCGGCTTCACCACGCGCGCCGGGTTGCCCACGACGAGCGACCGCTCGGGGATCTGCATGGCCGCCGGCACGAACGCCAACGCCCCAACGATGCTGCCGGCGCCCACCGTCGCGCGGTCCATCACCACCGCGTTCATCCCGACCAGGCAGTTGCGGCCGAGGCGCGCGCCGTGGATCACCGCGCCGTGCCCGACGTGCGCGCCCTCCTCCAGCACCACCGTGACGCCCGGGAACATGTGCACAGAGCACTGCTCCTGCACGTTGCATCCGTCGGCGATCTCGATGCCGCCCCAGTCGCCGCGCACCGCCGCGCCCGGGCCGATGTAGACGTCGCGGCCGATGGTGACGTTGCCGGTCACGACGGCCTGCGGGTGCACGTACGCCGTCTCGTGCACCACGGGCACGAACTCCTCGAAGGCGTAGATCACGGCCGCGGCGTCACGCCCGCTCGATCACGGCGGCCATCCCCTGCCCCACGCCCACGCACATCGTCACCAGCGCGCGCCGCCCGCCGGTCGCGGCCAGCTCGCGGGCCGCCGTCAGCAGGAGCCGCGCCCCGCTCATGCCTAACGGGTGGCCGAGGGCGATGGCGCCGCCGTTGGGGTTCACGCGGGGGTCGTCGTCCTCGACGCCGAGCGCGCGGAGCGACGCCACCACCTGCGCGGCGAACGCCTCGTTGAGCTCGATCACGTCGACGTCGTCGAGCGTGAGGCCGGCCTGCTGCAGGACGCGGCGCGTGGCCGGCACGGGGCCGAGCCCCATCACCCGCGGCTCCACGCCGGCCGCCGCGACCGCCACCACCCGCGCCAGCGGGGTGAGCGCGTGTTCCGCGACCGCCGCCTCCGACGCGACGAGCAGCGCGCACGCCCCGTCGTTGAGCCCCGAGGCGTTGCCGGCCGTCACCGAGCCGCCCGCCCGGAACGCCGGCTTGAGGCGCGCCAGCGTCTCCATCGACGTGTCGGGGCGCAGGAACTCGTCCTCCGCCACCACCGCGCTCCCCTTGCGCCCGGCGGGCACCTCCACCGGCGCGATCTCCTCCGCGAAGCGCCCGCGCGCCCGCGCCGCCGCCGCCTTCTGCTGCGACCGCACGGCGAACGCGTCCTGCGCCTCGCGCGTCACCCCGCACTGCTCGGCGACGTTCTCCGCCGTCTCCCCCATGGCGTCGGTGCCGTACGCGTCGCGCAGGCGCGGGTTGACGAAGCGCCAGCCTAACGCCGTGTCCCAGAGCTGCACGTCGCGGCCGTACGGCGTACCGCTCTTGCTCATCACGTAGGGCGCGCGCGTCATGCTCTCCACGCCGCCGGCGACGTACAGGTCGCCCGCGCCGCTCCCGACGGCCCGCGCCGCGTGCGCCGCCGCGCTCAGCCCCGACGCGCACAGCCGGTTGACCGTCTCGCCCGGCACCGTCACGGGGAGCCCGGCCAGCAGGAGCGCCATGCGGGCGACGTTGCGGTTGTCCTCGCCCGCCTGGTTGGCGCAGCCGAGGATCACGTCGTCCACGCGCGCCGGGTCGAGGGTGGGGTGGCGGGCGAGGAGGGCGCGGATCGTGTGCGCCGCGAGGTCGTCGGGGCGCGCGCCGGCGAGCGCGCCGCCGATGCTACCGATCGGCGTGCGGACGCCGTCGACGAGGTATGCAGAAGTCACGGACTGGGGCGACGGGTGAGCGCGACGGGGGCGCCGTGGTAAGCCATCTCGTTGGTCGGGCGGAAGCCGAGCCGGGCGTAGAGCGCGCGGCCGGCGTCGGAGGCGTGCAGGACCACGCCGGACAGGCCGCGGTCGTCCGCCCACGCGAGCGCGGCGCGCACGAGCCGTTCGGCGATGCCGCGGCGCCGCCACGCCGGCTCGGTGTAGACGTTGACGAGCAGCGCTTGCGGCGCCGTCAGCACCACGCCGCCGAGGCCCGGCCGCGGGATGATGGGCCGCACGTGCGCCCCCGCCCCTGCGACCACGGCGCCGTCGGCCGCGAGCGCCAGCCAGCCGGCGTAGCCGCCGTCCGGGATGGCCTGCGCAAGATAGCCCGCGGTCGCGTCGGCCAGCGCCGCGAACGCCGCGTCGTCCGGCACCATCCCCATGTCGCGGAACATGGCCGCGCGGTGCCGGCCGATCACGCCCGCGTCCGCCGCGGTGGCCGCGCGGATGGCGACCTCGGCCGAAGCGCTCACGCTGGGGTCACGGCGCCAGGCGGCCGCCGTCGCGGGCCGCGCGGCGGAGGAGCGGCGAGACGCGGTACCGGTCCTCCTGGTACTCCACCCGTAACCGCTCCAACTCCTCGACCACCGCGGCGGGGCCTAACAGGTCGCCCCACGCGAGCAGGCCGCGCGGGTAGTTCACGCCCTTCGTCATGGCGAGTTCGACGTCGGCGGCCGAGCACACGCCCCAGTGGACCGCGTCGCACGCCTCGTTGACCAGCATGGCGAGGACGCGGCGGACGACCGACGCGCCTAACGCCTCGTTCCGCCGGGGCTCGGGGCGCGCGGCGCCCTCGGCGTGGTCGTAGAAGCCCCGCCCCGTCTTCCGACCCAGGCGCCCGGCCTCCACCAGCCGCTGCTGCGTGAGCGACGGCTTGTAGCGGGCGTCGTGGAAGGTCTGCTCGTAGACGGAGCGCGTGACCGCGAAGTTCACGTCGAGCCCGATGAAGTCCATCAGCTCGAACGG
>ERZ1066118.1984-NODE-1984-length-10971-cov-4.264108_pt1 | contig 10971 bp, 7 predicted proteins | sample MGYA00382765_ERZ1066118 | MGnify/ENA primary metagenome ERZ1066118 (study PRJEB33369, sample SAMEA5778348) | biofilm metagenome | biome: Industrial cooling water; feature: Water cooling tower basin; material: Biofilm | place: United Arab Emirates | collected...
GTGCACCAGTATCGCCGGCATTACTCGAACTGGCGGCGCTCGCCCTCGTCCTGGCGACGGTTGGGGTCGTGCTGCTCGATCGGCGAACTGAACTCATGGTGGGTGGGGAGATCGTGTGGCAGTTGCTATTGGTCGGGTTCGTCGTGTTCGCTTTCCTGCTCGGGCTGGGACGGGGATACACGCTGCAGACGCTGCACGACTTCGTCAAGTTTCTGCTGGCGTTTCTCTCCTTCTGGATCGTGTTGCAGCTGATTCGATCGGTCGATGATATCCGTGTGCTGCTGCTGATACTGGTCGGTTTGACAGCAACTACCGCCGCGATTGGTCTCGCACTCTACGCCGCAGGACCCGGCGTCACTGAACGCGTCCTCATTCGACTGGCCCCCTATGGCTATCCTTCCTCCCGGATCGTCCGGTATATCGAAGATGACCCGGCGCGTGCCATGCGTGCGGTCGGTACGAATGTTGATCCCAACTCCTTTGGTGGCCTGCTGGTGATCGGGTTTGTGCTGGCGGTGAGTCAGGTGCTCGTCCGCCACCGTCTGGTTCCACTTCCAATCGCCGTCGGTGCCGCGAGCATCACCGGAATGGCGACGCTCCTGACGTACTCACGCGGTGCGTGGGTCGGAGCAATCGTTGGCACCATGGTGGTCGTGTTGTTCCGCCGACGCTGGCTGATCATGCCGGGGATACTTGGTGGGGTGGCGATCGTCGCGCTTGGGATCGGAGCGGGATTCGTCGAGCGATTGTGGCTGGGATTCACCTTGCAGGACCCCGCGACGAAGTTGCGGCTGGCGGAGTACCGCAATGCCTGGGAGATCATCCAGCTACACCCGTGGTTCGGAGTTGGATTCGGCGATGCGCCATCGATTCAGCTGCAGACTGGTGTTTCGAGCGTCTACCTGACGATCGCCCAACGTGCCGGGCTCGTCGGCCTCGCGGTCTTCCTAATCGTCGTCGGTGTCATCACGGTGCGTGCAATTCGGTCATGTGTCGCAACTCCGCCCGGCCCGACGAGCGATGCGGCCGTGTCGGTCCTGGGCGTGTTCGTGGCGTTGCTCACGGTCGGCATCGTCGATCACTACTTCTTCAATCCACAGTTCCCTCACATGGCAACCCTGTTCTGGACGATCGCCGGGCTCCTTGTCGTGTTGTACCGCCTGGAGCAAGCAGTCGACGGCGATACCGAACGGAAGCGAGGTAACGCTGTATCATCACGGAAACGAGCCGACGGTACGGGCCGCGACGCACTCGTGTCGCGGTGAACCAATGATGTCCAGGAGGGCGTTCTCGATGCACGATCGACAGCTTCGTGGGATTCTCGCTCCCATCGCCACCTTGTTTGACGATCAGGGCGAACTCGACCTCGCGCGATACGCGGAGAATGTGGAGTGGTATTGCGAAAGCCCGCTCGACGGGATCGTCATCATGGGGTCGAATGGCGAATCGGCACTGATCGACCTCGACGAGAAGGTGCGGCTGATTGAGGCGGGTGCAAAGGCCGCGGCTGGCAGGAAGCTGATTCTGGCCGGCACGGGGGTCGAGTCGACGCGTTCGACGATTCGTCTCACGAAGGCTGCTGCTGACGCGGGCGTCGACTTCGCGCTGGTCGTCACCCCACATTACTACAAGCCACGCTATGACAGCGAGGCAGTCAAGCGGCACTACTTCAGTGTCGCCGATGCGTCGCCGATTCCCGTCGTCGTCTACATCATGACGGCCTACACCGGGGTCGATCTTCCATCGGCCCTCGTCGCGGAACTCTCACAGCACCCGAACATCGTTGGTGTGAAGGACAGCGCAGGCAACGCGGTGAAATTCGCCGAGATGGTCGCCGGGACGGACGACTCGTTCGCGGTCCTCGCTGGTTCCGCCAACTTCCTGTATCCAGCACTATGCCTCGGCGCGCAGGGCGGGATTCTGGCACTGGCTGACATCGCACCACGAGAGTGTGTTGCGGTGCGAGAGATGTTCGAGCGCGGGGATCATGAGGCGGCACGGCAGGCGCAGTTCAACCTGCTGGCGCCGAATGCTGCCGTCACGACGCAGTTCGGCATCGCTGGCCTGAAGGCGGCGATGGAGATGGTCGGGTTGCAGACGAGCAATCCACGCCCTCCTCTGCTCCCGGCCACTGAAGATGAGCGGTCGCGTATCCGGGCGATTCTCGAGCAGGCCGGAATACTTGCCCGCGTTTGAAGTACTTCCGTTTCCCGCGCGAATTGGTCTCGTCGCCGACACGCACCTTTCACGGCTGCGACCATTGCCCACCTCGCTCGTTGAAGGGTTGGAAGGGTGCGATGTGATCTTCCATGCGGGAGACATCGTTCGGCCCTGGGTACTCGAGATGCTTGGTCAGATTGCCCCGGTTCGCGCGGTGTACGGCAACAACGACGAGCGTGTTCCTGAGCTGGTACGAGAGCTACCGTTCGAGCGGTATTTTCAGAGTGGCGAGCACCGCATCGGCCTGATGCATGGCCACCATCATGCAATCGGACATCGGTCAACGGCCCGTCAGTACACGCTCGATCGTATGCGGGGGCTGGTTGACTGGGCAGTCTATGGACATAGCCACAAGCCGATGATCGAGGAGCGCGACGGACTCTGGATGATCAATCCGGGGTCACCGACGCAGCCACGCTGGGCGCCGAAACCAACTTTCGGAATCCTGGAGGTCAGAGACACCATCGACGGGCGAATACTCATCGTGTAGCCGACGACGGGCGACAAGCGGTCGGGGGAATAGAACCTGGAAGCGCGCGTTGCAACTATCGTGCACTTCCGAACGATCGCGTGTGTGTTGCGCCACGGAGGCACAACACATTATAATGAAGTGCGTTTCGCCGGAAGGCCGCGGCCAGTTCGTGGTGCCCCACACCGGTAAATCTGACGCGCAAGGATGGTATATGGACCGTAGTGATGTTGGTGGTGCTGTCACCGAGCTGCAGGGCGGTGTCGGCTTCCCGGGGACGGACGGCGAGGATGACGCTGGCCGGGCACTCATGGAGCAGCTTCTCGCTGATCCGACCCACGATTACCACACCCTGAAGTATGGTGACGTGCTCGAAGGCACCGTCATGCATGCCGACCGGGATGAGATTCTGGTCGACATTGGCTCGAAGTCGGAAGGGATCATCCCGTCCAGGGAGTTCTCGACGCTCTCCGACGATGAGCGCCGCGCTCTTGGCGTTGGCGATCCGTTGCTGGTCTTCGTCGTCCAGCCGGAAAACCAGGACGGCCACGCCGTCGTATCGATCGATCGCGCGCGTCAGGAAAAGAGCTGGCGAATCCTGCAGGAGCAGTTCGAGGCCGGAGAGGTTATCAGTGCCGAGGTTGTGAACTACAACAAGGGCGGTCTGCTGGTGAACCTGGACGGTGTTCGTGGCTTCGTCCCAGCGTCTCAGGTGACTGAGATTCGTGGCGGCGACGACGCCCAGAAGCAGGCTGATATGGCCCGCCTCATTGGCTCGCACCTCCAGCTCAAGATCATTGAAATCAACCGACACCGCAACAGGCTCATTCTCTCCGAGCGCCAGGCGATCCAGGAACGACGCGACGTGATGAAGGAGCGCCTGATCCAGGATCTTCGCGAGGGCGAGGTCCGGCAAGGGAAGGTATCGAGCATCTGCGACTTCGGCGCGTTCGTTGACGTCGGTGGGGCTGACGGGCTCGTTCACCTATCCGAGCTCTCCTGGAGCCGCGTACGCCATCCAAGTGAGATTCTGACGATCGGTCAGGATGTCGATGTCTTCGTTCTCGGTATCAACGCCGACGAAAAGAAGATCGCACTATCGATCAAACGGACCCAGGCAGAGCCCTGGAGCCGTGTCGCAGCCAAGTACGATGTTAACCAGCTCGTCGTCGGTACGGTGACGCAGTTGGCAAACTTCGGTGCGTTCGCTCGTATCGAAGACGGCATCGAAGGTCTCGTCCACGTGTCCGAGCTATCCGACGCTCGTATCTCCCATCCTCGTCAGCTTGTCAGCGAGGGGCAGGAGTTGTTGTTGAGGATCATCCGCATCGATCCACAGCGCCGCAGGATGGGGCTGAGCCTCAGGCGCGCGCTGGAGGCAACTGATGAGGAAGTCGAAGAGGCAGTGGGGGTTGAGGCTGTGCAGCTCAAGCACGCGCTGCTGTCTCTTGAAGTCGAGCCGGACCCGGATGCTGAGCCTGAGGATGAGGCACCAGCCCAGGTCGCGTCGACACCATCCGCGGAAGACACACAGACCGAGTCGGTTACGGCAGCGGTTGAGACAGTGACCTCTCAGACTACCGAGCCAGAAGAGGAGCAGACCGCGGCTGGTTTGGCCATGTCGCAAGCGATGGCCGAGGCCGACGCGGCGCACGCTGCGGAAGATGCTGCTCAGGAGAGTCAGTCGTCCGCTGAAGCGGAGACGGTAGAGACCGACGTTGAGCCTGACATCGCGAGCGTTGCCGTTGAGCCGACGGTGCTCGATGCAGTGGATCGTGTGCTGGAGTCGGAGACGATCACAGGTACGACTGAAGACGTTGGTGCCGGCGCTGTGACCGGAGCGGGTACCGATACTGATGGTGAGTCCGGGGAACGTCCTGCCGAGTAATCCGCCCCCTGTGCTACCAGCCCCCGCACCTTGAGGTGTTGAAATGTGACCGGCCGCCCGGCCGGTCACATCCATCCGGATACCCTGCCTCGGCGAATGTTGGCCGGGGACTTGCGCTCTCCCGATACCAGCAGTACGCTCAATGGCAGGCGGCTACCCTAACACGGTCGCGGTCGAGGTGTAGCAGCGTACGAACGCTGCTTTCATCCTCCACCGGATCGTCGGAGATGACCACATGGCAGACAAGTTTGAGAAGTTCACAGAACGCGCCCGCAAAGTTCTGACGTTAGCTCAGGAAGAGGCCCAACGGTTCAACCATAATTACATCGGTACGGAGCACCTGCTCCTCGGCCTCGTTCGCGAGGGTGACGGTGTCGCGGCACGAGTGCTCTCCAACATGGGGGTGCAACTGCCGAAGGTGCGCTCGGCAGTTGAGTTCATCATCGGCCGCGGCGAGTCGGTCATCATGGGTGAGATCGGGCTGACACCGCGCGCCAAGAAGGTGATCGAGCTGGCGGTCGATGAGGCCCGGCGGCTGAACCACCACTACATTGGCACCGAACACCTCCTGCTTGGCCTCGTGCGCGAGGGCGAGGGTATCGCGGCGGGTGTGCTTGAGAGTCTGGGTGTGAATCTGGAGAAAGTTCGCGCTCAGGTGATGCAGGTTGTCAGTCAGAACGCTGGCTACCAGCAGACGAAGCAGGCGACCAAGACCCCGTACCTCGATGCCCTTGGATTTGACCTGACCGAGGCCGCCCGCCAGAACAAGCTCGACCCGATCGTCGGACGGCAGAACGAGATCGAGCGGGTCATGCAGATCCTCTCGCGTCGGACGAAGAACAATCCCGCACTCATCGGCGAGCCTGGTGTTGGCAAGACGGCGATCGTCGAGGGGCTGGCCCAGCGCATCATCTCAGGCGATGTTCCGGAGCCACTTCAGAACAAGCGCCTCGTAGCTCTCGACATCGGTGCTCTTGTCGCTGGGACGAAGTATCGTGGCGAGTTCGAGGAACGGCTGAAGAAGATCGTCGGTGAGGTCAAGGAGACCGGGGCGATCCTGTTCATCGACGAGCTCCACACGCTCGTTGGTGCGGGTGCCGCCGAGGGCGCGGTCGATGCGGCCAATATCCTCAAGCCAGCGCTTTCCCGCGGCGAGGTGCAGACGATCGGCGCGACGACTCTCGATGAGTACCGCAAGTACATCGAGCGCGATGCTGCCCTTGAACGTCGTTTCCAGCCGATTCAGGTGCCTGAGCCAACCGCCGAGGAGACGGTGCTGATCCTGCGCGGTATCCGCGAGCGGTACGAGGAGCACCACAAGCTCAAGATCACTGACGCAGCCCTTGAGGCAGCGTCGCAGCTTGCGGCGCGTTATGTGACCGACCGCTTCATGCCGGACAAGGCGATCGACCTCATCGATGAGGCATCGTCCCGCGTGCGGATGTACCGTTCCGCCTCACCGCCAAGCCTGAAGGAGGCGATGCGCGGCATGGAGAGCCTGCAGCGTGAGCTCGACGCGGCGGTTGCCGGGCAGGAGTTCGAGCTGGCGGCTGAGCTGCGCGACCGTGAGCGCAAGCTGCGGATGCGCATCAACGACCTTGAGAAGGACTGGAAGGAAGAGCAGGGTAGCGACGTTCCCGAAGTGACTGAGGAGGACATCGCCCAGGTCGTTTCAATGTGGACTGGCATTCCGCTCACCCGCCTTGCTGCCGAGGAGACCGAGCGTCTGCTGCACATGGAGTCGGCACTGCACGAGCGCATCATCGGTCAGGAAGAGGCCATCTCGACGATGGCGAAGGCGGTCCGCCGTGCCCGCGCTGGTCTCAAGGACCCGCGCCGGCCGATCGGTTCGTTCATCTTCCTCGGCCCGACAGGTGTCGGCAAGACGCTGCTGGCCCGTGCACTCGCGGAATTCATGTTCGGCTCCGACGATGCGCTCATCAAGATCGACATGAGCGAGTTCATGGAGCGGCACACCGTCTCTCGGCTCGTTGGAGCGCCTCCGGGCTACGTTGGCTACGAAGAGGGCGGTCAGCTCACCGAGGCTGTTCGCCGCAAGAGCTACTCGGTGATCCTGCTCGATGAGATCGAGAAGGCCCACCCCGAGTCGTTCAACATGCTCCTCCAGATTCTGGAGGACGGTAACCTGGCGGATGCCAAGGGACGCCGCGTTGACTTCCGCAACACGATTATCGTGATGACTTCGAACATTGGTGCCGAGCAGATCACAAGTGACAAGCAGTTCGGCTTCGCGAACGTGATCGAGGCCGAGAAGAAGGCACAGCGCGACTACGACGCGATGAAGGACCGGGTCACGGAGCAGCTCAAGCGCACGTTCCGTCCAGAGTTCCTGAATCGTATCGACGGCATCATCGTCTTCCACGCCCTGACGACGGAGCAGATCCGTGAGATCGTGGAGTTCGAGCTCAAGCGTATCCGGACGCAGCTCTCCGAGCAGGAGATTACCCTCGAGATCACGACCGAGGCGAAGGACCTGCTTGGCGAGCGTGGCTACGATCGGCAGTATGGAGCGCGGCCGCTGCGCCGTATCATCCAGAACCTGATTGAGGATCCGCTTGCTGAGGGCCTCCTGGAGGGCCGCTACAAGGCGGGCATGACGATCAACGTGATGGTGCAGGACGATCTGCTGAAGATCGAGACCACGCCGGAGCTTGCCGCCGTCTAGCCGTCAGGCTGTCATACGACCTGTCCGAGACACGGGGGCGTTTTCGCCCCCGTGTCTCGTTACGTCTCGCTCCTCTCGTCCACAGAAAGGTGCTCCATGGCCAGGACACGCACGAAGTATGTCTGTCAGCAGTGCGGACTTGAGAGTCCGGCGTACTACGGGCGATGTCCGGACTGCGGCACATGGGGTTCACTCGTCGAAACGCTGGAGCCCCGGGCGACCGCCACCGCGGGACGACGGGCGACGGCGACACCGGTCGGACTCGCCGCAGCCCCGCAGCGGCTGTCACAGGTGCCGAGTGCCGATGTCTCCCGCCGTCCGCTTCCACTTCTGGAGTTCTCGCGGGTACTGGGCGGTGGAGTCGTTCCAGGCTCCCTCGTGCTGATCGGCGGCGACCCTGGCATCGGGAAGTCTACGTTGCTGCTGCAGGCGGCCGCTGGCCTTTCCGGCGCTGATTCGCCAGTGCTGTATGTCACGGCAGAGGAGTCCGCGCAGCAGGTGAAGCTGCGGGCCGACCGCCTGGGCGTCGGGCAGGACGACCTCTTCATCCTGTCGGAAACGAGTATCGACACCATCATCGGCACGGCTGAACAGATGTCGCCCGCAGTCATGATCGTTGATTCGATTCAGACGGTGTTCACCGACGAGATAACGTCGGCCGCCGGGAGCGTCAGTCAGGTGCGAGAATGCACGTCACGGTTGATGGGCTTCGCCAGGCCTCGGGATGTCGCGATCTTCATCGTTGGGCATGTGACGAAAGAGGGAGCGATTGCAGGTCCCCGCGTGCTGGAGCACATGGTCGATGCCGTCCTCTATCTCGAAGGAGAGCGCTTCCACCAGTACCGCATTCTGCGGGCGGTGAAGAATCGCTTCGGGTCGACCGACGAAGTGGGTGTCTTCGAGATGGTCGGCAGCGGGATGCGAGAGGTTCGTAACCCAAGTGAGGCATTCCTGCAGGAGCGTGCTGGAAACGCCGCTGGCTCCGCTGTTGTCGTCACGATGGAAGGCACCCGTCCGATCCTCGTGGAAGTTCAGGGGCTGACGACGACATCGGCCTACGGCAACGCCCGACGTACCGCGAACGGTCTCGACCTGAACCGGCTGCAAATGCTCGTCGCCGTGTTGACCAAGCGGGTCGGGATATCCCTGTTCGACCAGGATGTGTTCGTGAATGTTGTTGGTGGTCTTCGACTGGGGGAGCCAGCGGCGGACCTTGGGGTGGCGCTGGCCATCGAGTCGTCGTTTCGTGAGGCACGGGTCGATCCGCATCTCGCCGTTGTCGGTGAAGTCGGCCTGTCGGGCGAACTGCGGTCGGTGAATCAGCTCGAGCGGCGGTTGCAGGAAGCGGCGAGCCTGGGCTTCACGCGGGCGCTGATTCCGGCTACCCTGGGCCGAGGAATGGTCCGACCACCAGAAGGTCTCGACGTCGTGCGGGCCTCATCCCTCAACGACGCGATTGATACGGCACTCCAGCAATGAATCTCGATGTCGCCCGACGAGCACCAGCAGTTCGTCAGCCAGCTTCGCGGCTGCCCGGATGGGTCGAGCGTCGTGACAAGTTGAACTCATACGCTCCAGCGCTGAAGGGTTCCGGATTACCTCCAGCACTGCCGCCGTCAGCGTCTCGGGCGTCAGATCACTCTGCGGGATGAGAGTCGCGGTTCCCCGCTCGACGAGATAGAGCGCGTTCTGCCGCTGTTCCTCAGCACCGGGCAGGGGAATCAGGATGGACGGAATACTGAGAGCGGCCAGCTCGTTCACCGTTCCCGCCCCCGATCTCCCTACAACGAGCGACGTAGCAGCGTACAAGTGGCCGATCTCAGCGGTTGTGCGCTCTACCGGAACGTACCTGGGCTGCACCTCCGGTGGCAACGCTTCTCGGCGACGGCGGCCTTCGTCGATGTCTGGATGAGCTTCGCGGGGGCCGATTTGATGTATCACAGCGACGTCTCCTGACAATCCAGACAACGAATCGAACACGACCCGGTTGAGAAACCGCGATCCCTGAGCGCCACCCGTAACATAGACAACAGGCAAGTCGTCGGGAAGGCCGAAGTGCCGTCGGGCGGCGGTAGCGTCACCGTGTAGCACCACACGGCGGACTGGATTGCCCGTAACAACAACGTTCGCTTTGTGGCGCGGCAGAAACGACGCCGAACGGTCGAATGAGAGCGCGATCGTCTGGCAGAAACGCGCGTTGATCCGTGTAGCGAGGCCGATATAGGCGGTCTGTTCGTGCGTCAACGACGGGAATCCAAGCGAACGAGCCGCGATGACCGAGGGGACGCTGACGAACCCCCCTGAGGAGAACACCACATCCGGTTGCCAGTGTTTGAGGATGGATCGAGCCTGTGCCATGCCCCAGGGAACGCGCACGCTGTCGGTCACGGTTTGCGGGGAGACGTAGCGACGAAGCTTGCCGGTGCGTACAGCGTGAAAAGGGATACCGAGCCCCTCGGCGGCCTGGCGCTCGTACCCGTCACGCGAGCCAACCCAGATCGCTTCAACGGGAAGCCGTGAGCGAAGCTCCTCGATCACAGCGACGGCTGGCGAGATGTGGCCGCCCGTGCCGCCACCGGCGATGGCGATACGTATGCCAGTTCGTTCGAGCACGGTGGTAGACTCGGGATCCACGGCGACGCTGCCTCCGTCGTCTTGTCAATGCGCGAAACCGCGCTCGGTCTGTCCAGCCTAGGAGTGTCACATAATCTCCTCCATGACTCAACGTCAGGTGTGGCGTCGCTCGCTCTTCACGGCCATCGCTGCATGCCTCGTCATCCTCTCACTCGATCAGTTCACCAAGTGGGTGGTCCTACGTGAACTGGGACCAGGCGGAACTCGCGACGAGATCGACGTCATTCCGGGTCTGCTCCAGTTCATCTTTGTCCGCAACACGGGGTCGGCGTTCGGATTGTTCCAGGGCAGCTCCGACGTGCTCAAGGTAGTCTCGCTTGTCGTGATCGTCGCACTCGCCGCGTACTACGCGCGTGCGGCGATGCGCGACTGGGTGCTGGCACTCGCAATGGGTCTTCAGCTTGGCGGTGCTCTCGGCAACGTCATCGATCGGTTCCGGCACGGATACGTCGTCGACTTCATTGATGTCCCGCGTTGGCCAACATTCAACGTCGCCGACTCCGGGATCACTGTCGGGGTTGTCCTGCTGATGTATGCGCTTCTGTTCCGTGAACCCCGGATCGAACGCGAACTGGCCGACGACCCGAACCAACGCAGGATTGCGACACAAACTCCGCGGGAGGACGTGTGAGCGGGCAGGGGCGCGGCGTCAACTTGTCCGATGTCTTTGTCATGCGCCTTACGGTTCCACCGGAGGCGGACGCCGAGCGACTCGATCGGTTTGTCACCGACCGCCTCGCCGACACGAGCCGGTCGTACATTCAGCGACTGATCGAGGCCGGCGGGGTATTGGTCAACGGCGACATTCCGCGAGTGAGCCACAAGCTGAGCGTCGGCGATGCCGTTGAGGTGCGTATTCCCCGTCCGGATGAACCCTCGGAGATCACTCCTGCCGCTATCCCGATCCCCATCGTGTATGAGGATGACGACGTGATGATCTTTGACAAGCCGGCCGGCCTTGTCGTCCACCCAGCCCCAGGCCATGAGCATGGGACGCTGGTAAACGTCCTGCGATGGCTTCGTCCAGAAGCAATTACACCGGGTGCCGAACGGCCAGGAATCGTCCACCGGCTC
>ERZ1066118.1985-NODE-1985-length-10959-cov-14.478723_pt1 | contig 10959 bp, 10 predicted proteins | sample MGYA00382765_ERZ1066118 | MGnify/ENA primary metagenome ERZ1066118 (study PRJEB33369, sample SAMEA5778348) | biofilm metagenome | biome: Industrial cooling water; feature: Water cooling tower basin; material: Biofilm | place: United Arab Emirates | collected...
GCCGGGGTGCGCGGCCGGGCCCGCGCCGAGCGCGATCTGGATTTCGAGCTCCGCGGTGGCGGCGCGGGCCAGGTCGCGTAGCTCCGCCACGGCATCGGGGTCCCACGGGCGCGGCGCCGTGTCGATGGCGCAGAGCGCGCCCAGGGTGACGCCGGCGGCGGTGGTGAGCGGCACGCCGAGGTAGGCGCGCACACCGAGGTCCGCGACCGCGCCGTTGTCGCGCACGAGCGGGTGCGCGGCGGCGTCCTCCACCAGCAGCACGTCGGCGGTGCCCACCACGTGCTGGCAGAACGAGTGCGTGAGCGGCGTCCCGCGCGCCGCGCCGGCCCACCCGCCGAGCCCGGCCAGCCCCGGGAAGTGCTGCCCGCGGTCGTCCACGAGCGACACCAGCGCCACGGGGGCGCCGAGCACGCGGGTCACCCGCCGCGCCAGCCGGTCGAGCGCCGGGCTCGCCGCGCCGTCGAGGAGCCCGCTCGCGCGGAGGGCGGCGAGCCGGCCGGGGGCGGCGAGCAGGTCGCCGATGGGCGGACGCGGGGCGCCGGCGGTCCGGAAGCCCTCGGCCCCCAACGCAGTCACGCGGCGGAACATCAGATCGGTCGTGAGTGTGGGCACGGCCGGCCGGGGCGCGCGCGGCAACGCGCGGCCCCGGAGCCGGGCGCGCCGCGGGCCGGGCGGCCGCGCGAAGAAGCGGACGCGGCCGGCAGTATTCGGGGACGCGCGGCGGGGGCCCGCGTCACACCCCGCAGCCCACCGCGGTCCGCCGCGGTCCAAAGCGGCCCACCGCGCCGCGTCGGTGCCGCGCGCTACCGCAGGCCGGCCGCCAGGCAGTCGGCCAACCCGCGCGCGGTGCCGCCGCCGGGGTCGAGCGCGGGGTTGTAGATGGTCACCTCCAGCCCCACGGCCCGGCCCGTCGCGCGCGCCGCCCGGAGCACATGGGCGACCTCGTCGGAGGTGAGGCCGCCGGGGAGGCGGTAGTCCACGGCCGGCATCACGGCGTCGTCGAGGACGTCGGCGTCGAGGTGGATCCAGAAGCCGTCGAGCTCGGCGCGCGCCACCCGCGCCAGCGCGGCGTCCGCCGCCGCCGCGAGCCCCTCGGCGCGGATGGCCGCGAGCGGGCGCGACAGGATCGACGCGGGCAGCGGGTCGGCGCCGTTGGCCCGCGCCTCGTCGGCGTCGCGGGGGCCGAGCACCGCCACGTCCGCGTCGCGGACCAGCGGCCCGCGCCCCTCCAGGTCGCTGAGCGACGACGGGCCGCGCCCCGTCGCCAGCGCCAGGTCCATGTCGGCCGCCTCGCCCGTCGCACTCGTCTCGGGGAGGTAGAAGTCGTCGTGGCCGTCGAGGAACAGCAGCCCGTAGCGCCCGCGGCGGCGCAGCGCCAGCAGGTCGCCCAGCAGCACCGAGCAGTCCCCGCCGAGCACGACGGGGAACTCCCCGGCGTCCAACACGCGGCCCACCGCGTCGGCGAGGCGCGGCGCGTGGGCGGCGATGCCGCGGGCGTTGCGCACGGCGTCGCGGCTGCGGGGCGCCGGGTCGTATGCGTCCGCGGGCGCGACGCGGCCGGCGTGACGGGCGTGGAGCGCCTCCCCCAGCCCGGCGTCGAGTAGCGCCCCGCCCAGACGCTCGACCCCCGTCGGCCGGAGCCCGAGGTGGGTAGGGGCTTCGAGGATCGCGTAGCGGGTCATGCCGGGGCGTGGTCTGGGTGGAGGAGGTGGGTGCAGGCGGTGGCGCCCACCGACCGCCCATAGCCGCGGGCCCCGGCCGCGGTTCCGCCGCCCGCGCGGCGCGCCGTTCACCGACGCCGACAGCCGCTGGCCGATGCGTGCTGGCCGGTCCGTCCCCGCCGCGCGACGGTGCCCACGTCGCCGGCGGCACCACGGCCGCCGGCGTGTTGCCGGATACCGTTTGCCGGATACCGTCCCGACCGCGAGGATCCCCCCATGCCGTCCCGTTTCGCCCCCACCCTCCGCCCCGTCCCGCCCGCGCCCGGCGCGCGGCCGCTCCCCCGCGCGCGGCTCGCCGCCCGGGTCCGCGTCGCCCTGGCCGCGGCGCTCACGCTTGCCGGGGCCGCCGCCGGCGCGGGGCGCGCCGCCGGCGCCGGCGTGGCCGGCGGCGCCCCGTCGGTGCGCGGCGACTCGCTCCGCGGCGTGGTCTACCGCGTGCGGGACGCGCGGGGGCACACCCTGCATCTGATCGGGTCGGTGCACCTGCTCGACTCGGCGTCGGTCCGCCTCCCTGTGGCCCTCGACGCCGCGGTGGCCGCCGCGCGCGTCGTCGCCTTCGAGCTGCACCTCGACAGCGCCGCCGCCCAGACCCCCGCCCTGCTCGGCCGCGGGCTGCTGCCCGCGGACCGCCCGCTCGCCCGCGTCGTCGCCCCGGCCACCGACTCCCTCCTGCGGGCCGTGCTGCCCGGCCTCGGCGTGGCGACGGCGCAGGTGCAGCGGCTCAAGCCGTGGCTCCTGAGCCTGCAACTCGCGGGCGTGGCCATGCAGCGCGCCGGGTTCCGCCCGGAGTACGGGCTCGACCGGCAGCCCTGGGCCCGCGCCCGGGCGGCGGGCGTACGCGTGGTGGCGCTCGAGACCGCCGCCGAACAGATCGCGGTGCTGGACGGGCTGCCGGCCGACGACCAGGAGGCGATGCTCCGCAACGCCCTGGGCGACGTCGGCCGCGCGGAGGTGGTCGCGGGCGCGCTCCGCCGCGCCTGGCGCGCGGGCGACGTGCGGGCGCTCGACTCGCTGGCGTTCTCGCGCATGGCCGCCTACCCGCGCACGCGCGCCGCGCTGTTCGACGACCGGAACGCGCGGTGGGTGCCGCAGGTCGAGCGGCTGCTGGCCGACGGCGCGCCCGCGGCGGTCGTGGTCGGGGCCGGGCACCTGGTGGGCCCGCGCAGCGTGGTCGCCCTGCTCCGGGACCGGGGGTACGATGTCGAGCAGCAGTAGCGCCCTCCCGGGGAGCGCCCGCTCCCATGGCGAGCTGCCCAGCAGCGCCCCCCCCGCCGCCGGGCGCGTGGTGCGCCTGCTCGGCCTGCCCGTGCGCGTCGGCCCCGACGCGCCGGGGCGGCTGTTCTGGCTCACGCAACTGTTCGTCTGGCTGTGGTACGCCAACGTCGTGATCGTGCTGCTGCTCGCGACCGCGCGCGTGCGGCCGGCCGGCGCGGCGTTCGCGTGGGGGCTCACCGAGGCCGGGTACGGGATGCTCACGACGTGGCACCTCCGGCTCCTGTACCGCCGGTGGTTCGCGGCCCCGCCGCCGCGCGACCGCGTCGCGGCCCTCGCCCGCCGGGCGCCGGCGCCGTGGATCGGGCTCGCGTGCCTGGCGGGGGCGCTCTACTGGGCGTTCGTCGCGTGGGGCACCAACGCGTTCTTCGCCGGCACGCCGGCCGTGGCGCTCCCCCTCCCGCTCGCCTCGGTGCGCGGCCTCCCGGCGGCCGCGTGGGTGGCGCGCGTGACCCTGGACGCCGTGGTGCTCGCCCTCTGGAGCGTCGGCTACTTCGCGGCCGAGTCGCGCGCCGAGGCCCGCGCCGCCCGCGCGCGGGCGCTGGAGGCCACGGCGCAGCTCGAGGGCGCGCGCTTCGAGGCGCTCCGCTACCAGGTCAACCCGCACTTCCTCTTCAACGCGCTCAACGCCCTGCAGGCGCTCATCCCCGAGGACGCCGAGCGCGCCGGGCGCGTGGTCGGGCAGCTCGCGGCCTACCTGCGCTACACGCTGCTCCCCGCGGGCGCGCCCGGTGGCAGCGCGCTCGGCGGGGCGCCCGCCGGGTCATTCGTACCACTCGGCGACGAACTCGCGGCCCTCGGCGCCTACCTGGCCGTCGAGCAGGTGCGGTTCGAGGCGCGGCTCGACGCGCGCTTCGAGGTGGACCCCGCGGCGGAGGCCGCGCTCGTGCCGCCGCTCCTCCTGCAGCCGCTGGTGGAGAACGCCGTCCGCCACGGCCCGCGCCCGGGCGCGCCGCTCGCGCTGCGCGTGCGGGCCGCGCTGGACGGCGGCACGCTCACGCTGGCGGTGGCCAACACCGGCACGCTCCGGGGGCCCGACCGCCCGGGCTCGCCCCCGCCCGCGGCACCCGGGGCCGGCGCGGGCATCGGCCTCCGGAACGTCCGGGCCCGCCTCGCGCTCGCGTACCCGGGCCGGCACGCCTTCACCCTCGCGCAGGAGGGCGAGTGGGTGGTGGCGCGGGTGACCGTGCGCCCGGCCGGGGGGGCGGGGGCCGGGTGAGCGCGCCGCTGCGGGTCGCGCTCGTGGACGACGAGCGGCTGGCGCGGGCCCAGCTCCGCCGGCTGCTCGCCGTGCACCCGGGCGTCGAGGTGGTGGGCGAGGCCGACGCCGTGGCGCCGGCCGCGCGCCTCGTCCGCGACGTCCGCCCCGACGCGCTCTTCCTCGACATCCAGCTCGGCGGCGAGACCGGCTTCGACCTGCTCGACGCGCTCGACGCGCCCGTGGCCGTGGTGTTCGTCACCGCCTACGACCACCACGCCGTGCGCGCCTTCGAGGTCAACGCGCTCGACTACCTGCTCAAGCCGGCGGACCCCGGCCGCCTGGCCCGCAGCGTGGCGCGCCTGCGCGCCGGCGCCGCCCCGGGCGACCCCGCGGCGGGGCGCCCGCTGGACATCGGCGACCGGCTGTTCGTCGAGGTCCAGGGGCGGCCGCAGTTCGTCGCGGTGCGCGACATTCTGGCCGTGCGCGCGGCCGACGACTACACCACGCTCGTGGTGCGCGACGGCCGGCGGCCGCTGGTGCTGGCCCCGCTGGCGACGTGGGAGGCCCGGCTGCCGGGGCGCGAGTTCGCGCGCGTGCACCGCTCGGCGCTCGTCCAGCTCGCGGCCGTGGCGCGCGTGGAGCCGTGGTCGCACGGCACCTTCCAGCTCCACCTGCACGGCGTGGCCGAGCCGGTGCCGATGAGCCGGCGCGCCGCGGCGGCGCTGCGCGTGCGGCTGCGCTGACGGCGCGCCCCGGGCTACCGCGCCGGGTCGGCCGTGAGGCGGGCCACGCCGGCGCGGCACCCCTCGGCGAAGCGCGCGAGCCCGCGCGTGGTCGCCGCGACCTCCTCCGCGGCCAGGCCGTCGAAGGCGGCGCTGATCGCCTGCGCGATGGTCCCGTACAGCCGCCCGACGCGCGCGTACGCCGCGGGCGGCAGCTCGACCCGCACCGAGCGGCGGTCGGTGGCCGCGCGCACGCGCCGCGCGAAGCCCGCGCGCTCCAGCCGGTCGAGGAGCGCGGTGACGGCGCCGCTCGTCAGGCCGAGTGCGGCGCCGATCTCGGACGGGGTGCGGGGGCCGTGCTCCAACAGGTTGAGGCAGCGCAGGTCGCTGCGATGGACCCCGAGCTGGCCCGCGACGGTCGCGTCCACCAGGTCGATCGCGGCGTACACGGCGCGGCTGGCCGCCACCACGGCCGGCAGGGTGCCGGGCGGGGCGCCGCCGGGCGGCGTCGGCGGGGGCGGGGGGTGGGCGGCCGGGGCGCGCGGGGAGCGAGACATGGCGTCGGGAACCTCTTGATCGTCGAGATGCTTTACGGCCGAGTCGTATGGTCGCCTCCGGGACCGCGCCCGGCAAGCGCCACGCGGCGAGTCACGTCCAGCCCCTCCCCCGTTTAACCCCCGCCACCGATGACCACCAGCGCCACCAACCCGACCACCGCCGCCGCCCCCACCGACGCCCCGGCCGGCATGCCCGACCCGGCGCAGCTCCGCGCCCTGCACCCGGCGTCGGCGGTCGCCTACCCGTTCGCCGCGCTCTGCCGCGAGGGCCGGCTCGCCGAGGCCTCCGAGACTTACTGGGCCGACGACGTCGTGAGCATCGAGCCGTTCCCCGGCCCCTACGCCGTGCTTCGGGGGCGCGAGGCGGTGCGCGGCAAGCAGGCGTACTGGACGCAGGACACCACGATCCACGCGGTCACCGTGGAGGGGCCGTTCGTCAACGGCGACCAGTTCGCACTCCGCTTCTCGCTCGACTGCACGACCCACAGCACCGGGCAGCGCGCCGTGCAGCACGAGACGGCGCTCTACACCGTGCGCGACGGCAAGGTCGTGGAGGAGCGCTTCTTCGGCATGTTCTGAGCGCCGGCCCCAGGGCGGGGCCGGCGTGGCGAGTCCCACCTGAGAACACGCTATCATCTTCCGCGCGGGGGATGTATGCTACGGGTCGCCATGCCTGCCATGCCCCCGCCCGCCCCCGACCCCGACCCCGCGCCCGCCCCCGCCCCCGCCCCCGACCCCGACCCCGCGCCCGCCGCCCTCGACGTGCTCGGCACGGCCGTGTCGTGCGCGTGCGCCGCGCACTGCCTCGCCCTCCCGGCCGTCGTGACGCTCCTCCCCTCGCTCGGACTCGGCCGGCTCCTGTCCCCCGCGGTCGAGTGGGCCTTCCTCGCCGCGACGCTCGCGCTCGGCGTGGGGAGCCTGGGGCCAGCGCTCTGGCGCGCGCGGGCGGCGGGGCCGGCCGGCAGGGCGGGCGGCCGCGGCCAGGAGGCGGCGCGCGCGGCGCTGCTGTTCCTGGCCGGCTTCGCACTGCTCGCCGCCACGCGCGCCGGCCTGCTCGGCGACGAGGGCACGGCGCGGGAGCGCTGGCTCGTGCTGGGCGGCGCGGCCCTCGTGGTCGGGGCCCACCTGGTCAGTTGGCGGCGGGCACGCCGCCCCGGCCGACGGGCGGCGGCGTGACGACGCGCGTTCTTCGCCGGGGCGTTCGGTGCCCCCGCCGACGTCGCCCAACTCGCCTCGGCCATCACCATCACACACCGACTGTCCGGCTGACGGTTCGGTCCGGCTGACGCGGCGCCCTTGTGCGGAGGCTCACTCACCCGCACACTTCATCAACTCATGAAACGAGCAACTGACGCACTCGCCCGGGCCGAATGCCGATCGGCCGACCACCCGGACGCGTCGGCACCCGGGCTGGCCCCCGTGCTCGTCAGTGCCCCGGTGCGCGAGCGCGCCGCCGGCATGCTCAGCGCCGCCGGCGACCCGGCCCGCCTCGGCCTCCTCGAGCGGCTGGCCGGCGGCGAGCTCTGCGTGACCGAGATCGCCGAGCGCACCGGCGACGCCATGCCCACCGTGTCGCAGCGGCTGCGGCTGCTCCGGCGCGAGGGGCTCGTGGCCGCCCGGCGCGACGGCAAGCACGTGTTCTACTCGCTGGCCGACGGGCACGTGCGCGACCTGCTGGCCAACGTGCTCCGCCACGCGGCGGAGCACGCCTGACGTCCCCCCGCACCTTCGTTGGTCCACCCCCACCCCCACCCCACCCCTCCGATGACCGGCACCGCCACCCACCCCGACCACGCCCACACCCACGGGCTCGGCTGCGGCCACACGGCCGTCCACCACGACGGCCACGTCGACTACCTCCACAACGGCCACCTGCACCACCAGAACGGCGCCGGCGTCGAGGAGCACGCGCTGGCCGTGGACGCCAGCAACCCGGCCGACTGCACCCCCGACCACCGCTGCGGCGGCCACGCCGACGGCCACGTCCACGGCGACGGGTGCGGCCACGCCGCCGTCCCCCACGGCGACCACGTGGACTACCTCGTCGACGGCCACCTGCACCACCCGCACGACGGGCACTGCGACTTCCACGGCGCGGTGGCCACCGCCGTGTGAGGCCGGCGCGGGGGGGGGCCGCGTTGCGGGCCGGGGCTGGCGGTTGAGAGTAGTTTATCACCTGCCCCCGCCCTGCCCCGCGCCCCCGGCCCATGCCCACCGCGACCGTCTGGCGCGACACCTTCCTCGCCGTCCTGTTCGTGAGCGCCATCCCGCTGGCCGGGATGGCGCTCCTCGCGTGGAACGCCCGGGCGGTGCGGCGCGCGGTGCCGCTCCTGGTGTGCTTCGCGGTCGGCGCGCTGCTCGGCGCCGCGTTCTTCCAGCTCATCCCCGAGGCGTACGAAACCGCCCGCGCCCCGCGCGCCGTGCCCGCCACCGTGCTCGTGGGCTACGCGACGTTCTTCGGCCTCGAGTGGCTGCTGCACGGCACCCACGGCCACCACGACCCGGCCCGCGCGCCGCACGCCCACGCGGCCCATGCCGTCCACGCGCCCCACGCGCCCCACGCGCCCGGCGTCCACGCGCCGGCGCGCCGCCGCGCGCTCGTCACGCTCACGCTCGCCGGCGACGCGCTGCACAACCTGCTCGACGGCATGCTCATCGCCGCGACCTTCCTCACCGACCCCGCGGTGGGGGTGCTCACCACGGCGGCCGTGTCGCTGCACGAGGTGCCGCGCGAGCTCGGCACCTTCGGCGTGTTCGTGCACGGCGGCGTGTCGGCGCGCCGGGCGCTCGCCTACAACGTGGGGACCGCGCTCGTGGCGGGCCTCGGCGCGGCGGCCACGCTGGCCGTGGGCGCGCGGGCGGCGGGGCTGGCGCACGCGCTGCTGCCGTTCGCGGCCGGCAACTTCCTCTACATCGCGGCGTCGCTGCTGGTGCCGCTGCTGCGGCGGCCGGGCACGCGCCGGGCGCTGGCGGTGCGGGCCGGCCTGGTCGCGCTGGGACTCGCGGCCACGGGGGCGCCGGCGCTCTGGCGGTGAGCGGGGTGCCGCGCGACGCCTCACTCCACCACGAACACCACCGCCGTCCGCCCCGGCACCGCCAGGCGCCCGGTGGCGCGGTCGAGCCGCGCGGCGCCCGCCGCCGGGTCCCCCGCCGTGGCCGCCCGGTGCACCGGGTGCAGCACGTACGCCTTGCCGGCCTCCTCCGGGAGCACAACCGCGCGCGGGGCGGCCGCCAGGTTGAGCACGTACAGTACCTCGCGGAAGCGCGCGCCCGGGTAGCCGCGCCCGTCCAGGTGCCCCACCAGCACCGCCGGGTCCTGCCCCGGCCCGGTGTTGCGGAAGTGCAGCCGCGCGCGCACGTCGGCCGCCGTGCGCAGGCGGAAGAGGGTGGAGCTGGCGCGCACGCGCAGCAGGTCGAGCGCGGCCCGGCGCGCCCACCGGACGTCGTCAGGCGCGGGGGCCAGGCGCGCGTCGCCTAACGCGGGGCGCATGAACGGCCAGTCGGCCGCGTTGCGGTGCGCCGGCGGCAGCCCCGACCCGAACCCGTTCCCGCGCAGCGACCAGTCGACGCGGTTGAACCAGTCGCCCGAGTCGTAGCTGTCGCGGTCGAGCGACTTGCTGCGCAGGATCTCGCCGCCCGCGTGCAGGTAGGCCACCCCCTGCGCCAGCGCCACGTACGCGAGCCCCAGCACCTGCGCCCGCGCGCGCTGGTCGCGCGGCGTGTCGCGCGGCAGCCGCAGGGCCAACAGGTCGAACAGCGTCAGGTTGTCGTGGTTCTCGACGTAGTTCACCACCTCGCCCGGCTCGGCCGCGTAGCCGGCCGGCTGCCCCGCGTAGTCGAACTCGGCCAGCGGGCGCGCGCGGCCGTCGGCGCCCGCGAGCACGTAGCCGGCGAGCGTGCCCGCGAGCCCGGCGCGCGCGAGGTCGGTGGCGCGGCGCAGGGCGGCCGAGTCGGCGGCGGTGGCGCCGGGCGCGGCGGCGGCCTCCACCTGCCCGCTCAGCAGGCCGCGGTTGGCCACGAGCGCGGCCCCGCCGTCGCAGCACCCGCCGCCGCGGAGCGCGTCGCGCGCGCGGTCGCTGAAAGTGGCGATCCCGCTCCCGCCTAACGACCGCTGCGACGCCTGCACGAAGCGCGCGCCGTCGGCCACCTCGCCGAAGTTCCACCCCTCGCCTAACAACGGCACGCGGCGCCCCGCGGCCCGGTCCACGGCGCGCTGCAGGCGCTCCATCGCCGAGCGCGGCTGGTGCCCCATGAGGTCGAAGCGGAACGAGTCGACGCGGTAGTACCGCGCCCACGCCGCCGCCGACTCGACCATCAGCTTCTCCATCATCCGGTGCTCGGTGGCCGTGTTCTCGCAGCACGTCGAGCGCGCGACCGCGCCGTCCGCCCCAAGCCGGTGGTAGTAGCCGGGCACCACGCGGTCGAGCACCGACCGCGCGTCCTGCCCCGAGGCGAAGGTGTGGTTGTAGACCACGTCCATCCCCACGCGCAGTCCCATCCGGTGCAGCGCCAGCACCGCCGCGCGCAGCTCGCGCGTGCGGGCCGCGGCGTCGTCCGGGTCGAGGGCGTAGCTCCCCTCGGGCGCGGTGTAGTGGAACGGGTCGTAGCCCCAGTTAAAGCAGTCGCGCGCGCGCGCGGCGCTCACCGCGGCCTGCTGGGCCGTGTCGTTGGGCGCGGCGTCGGCAGGGACGCGAGGCACCACGCAGCCGCGCTCCGGCACGCTCGCGAAGTCGAACACCGGCAGCAGGTGCACGTCGGTGACGCCGGCGGCCCGCAGGGCGCGCAGGTGGCGCACACCGTCGCTCGCCGGCTCGGTGAAGGCGAGGTACTTGCCGCGCCACGCCGCGCGCACGGTGGTGTCCGATGCCGAGAAGTCGCGCGCGTGCAGCTCGTAGACGACGAGGTCCGTGGGCGCGGCCAGCGCGCGCGGGCGCGGGGCGGCGTCCCAGCCGGCGGGCTTCGTGGACGGGTGTGCGGGGTCGAGCACCACGCTCCGCCGCGAGTCGGCCGTGAGGCCTAACGCGTACGGGTCGGTCACGCGGTTGCGCACGACGCCGGCGCCCGGGACGAACACGTCGACGACGAAGCGATACGGCGCCCCGTGGCCGACGCCCGCCACCAGCGCGCGCCACACGCCGGTCGCGGGGTCCAGCCGCAGCGGCACGACGCGCGCGGCGGGACCCACCGCCCCGTCGTACACGCACGCGGCCACGCGCCGCGCCGTGGGGGCCCACACGGCGAACGTAGTGCCGCCCGCGCGCGCCCCGCGCGGGTGCGGCGTCGCCCCTAGGTCGGGCACGGCGGCCGCGGCGGCGTAGCGGGCGTCGAGCGCGCCGGGGAGCTGCAGCGCCGTGGCGTCGAGCACCCGGCCGCCCGCGTCCTCGCGCACGAGCAGCACCTGCCCGCGGACCAGCGTGTCGACGCCCGCGCGCGCGGCGGCCGGGAGCACCAGCCGCGCCCCCGCGCCCACGAAGCGGAAGCGGGCC
>ERZ1066118.1988-NODE-1988-length-10952-cov-9.192897_pt1 | contig 10952 bp, 8 predicted proteins | sample MGYA00382765_ERZ1066118 | MGnify/ENA primary metagenome ERZ1066118 (study PRJEB33369, sample SAMEA5778348) | biofilm metagenome | biome: Industrial cooling water; feature: Water cooling tower basin; material: Biofilm | place: United Arab Emirates | collected...
CGCGATCCCGTGGACAGAGAGACGAGGTGGGTTGCCACGTATGGATAGGGCCGATTTTGGGTTTTCCGTGAAACGCCGCCGCCACGCGCTGGCGGCCTGCATGGCCGTCGCGCTCGGCTTGCGGGTCGGGCTGGGGACGGCCGCCTTCGCCGACCCGGCGCTGCCCGGCTCCTTGCAAGAAGCGGTGCAGACCACGCCCCAGGGGGACGGCCTGCTCATCGTGGGCAGCCGCCTGCTGGACCCGTCCAGCAAGCGGGACTACACCGTCCAGCGGCTCCCCGGCCCCAACCGCTTGGTGGTGGAGTTTCCCGACGCCAAGCTCTCGCCCATGCTGAAGGACCGCGCCTACAAGGTGGACGGCCGGGGCATCCGCAAGATCGAGCTGGTGGAGACCCGCAGCGGCCTGTTGAACGCCGTGCGGGTGGTCGTCACCGTGGATTCCGCCGAGGTGCTGGCCGCCCTGCAGGTGGTGCCCAGCGGCGAGGTCCTCACCATCCGCCCCGGCGGCGGCCCGATCGCTTCCGGCGCTTCCAATGAAAGGGCCCGATCCCCGCAGCCCCCCAGGGAGACCGCGAAGCTTCCCGTCCAGGCGCCCGAGCCCGGCGCCAAGCCGGGCGGCATCCCCGTGCCCGACGGCGCCGGGGTGGTGCGCACCATGGCCTTCCACAAGGGGGTCCTCACCCTGGAGGGCTCTCCCGGTACCGGCCTGCGCATCAAGAACCGCTTCAACCTGGAGGCGCCCAAGCGCCTGGTGCTGGACGTGGACAACGCCGTGCTGGCCTCCCGCGACCTGGTGCGGCCCCTGCTCATCGACGACGGGCCCGTGGGGCAGGTACGCCTGGGGCAGTTCGACGAGCGCACGGTGCGCATCGTGGTGGAGACCCCGGAGCCGGAGGCCTTCCATGTGCTGTTCCCCTCTGGCGCTTCCGGGGGGGGCGATCGCCTGCTGGCCCTGCAGCACGGCGCTAGCCTGAAGGCCGCCGTCGCGGGCGACATCCCCGCCGACCTGCCCAGCGGCACGCTGAAGAGCCTGAAGGCGACAGCCGACGAGGAGGAGGGCCAAGCCAAGCTGCGCCTGGAGTCCTCCGTGCCGATGGAGTTCCGCGTCCACCAGATCGAGAACCGCGTCTACATCGACCTCTTCAACGTGGAAGGCCCGGACAAGCCCCTGGCCTTCGACGTGGACGGCGCCCCCTTCCTCAAGTCCGTGACGCAGCGGGCCGGGACCCCCAACGGGGCCAAGGGCAGCAGCATCGTCATCGTGACCAAGGGACCGGTCCAGGGCGTGGCCACCCAGCCCAACCTCAGCCGCACGACCCTGGAGTTGTCCTTCCTGATGGCGCCCGCCGGGGGGCGCGCCGCCCCGGTGGCCGCCGTCCCCGGCCCGTCCCCCGTCGCCACGGCGGGGAGCTCGTCGCCGCGCTCCGTCGCCGGCGCCGTGCCGACCGCCGCGGCCCGCTGCCGCGCCCGGTGCGCGACCGACGCATCCCCGTCGAGCGGCTCGACCGCGAGCACCTCCTCGTACTGCCGCACCGCCACCCCGCAGTGCGCCGTCACCATCCGGTAGTAGGCGAGCGCGTCGCGCCGCGTCGGCTTCTCGGTGGCGACGACGAACGGCACGCCGCCGATGGCGATCCGCTCCGCCGTCGAGAAGAACGTCATGTAGGGCGGGTACGAGGCGATCCCGCTCACCAGCGGCCCCCGGTCGAGCACCACCGCCCGCAGCCCGGCGCGCCCGCAGGCGATCGCCGCCGCCAGCCCGCACGGCCCGGCGCCGACGATCAGCACGTCCACCCGCTCCACCCCGTCGCTCCGCTCCATCCGCTCGCTCCGCTCCGGCGTCCGCACTCCCTCCCGCACCCGGACGCGTTAGGCGCCCGCGCTCCCCGCCCCCGCCGGCGCGTCGACCCCGATGATCTGGTCGCGCCGCGTCCCGACGCTCACGTACGCGATCGGCGCCTCGACCAGCTCCTGGATCCGGTCCAGGTAGCGCCGCGCCGCCGGCGGCAGCTCCTCCAGCCGTCGTGCCTCGCCGGTCGACTGGCGCCACCCCTCGAACCACTCGTAGCGCGGCACGGCGCGCTCGAGCGCCGCGAGGTCGCCGGGGAACTCGGTGTACACCTCGCCGTCCACCTCGTAGCCGGTGCACAGCGCCACGCGCTCCAGCGTGTCGAGCACGTCCAGCTTGGTCATCGCCAGCCCGGTCAGCCCGTTGACCCGCGTCGCGTAGCGCACCACCACCGCGTCGAACCAGCCGCAGCGCCGCGCCCGGCCCGTCGTCGCCCCGAACTCGTTGCCGAGCCGCCGCACCTCCTCGCCGAGGGCGCCGCTGATCTCGGTGGGGAGCGGGCCGTTGCCCACGCGCGTCGTGTACGCCTTCACGACGCCGAGCACCGCGTCGATCGCCGTCGGCGCGATCCCCACCCCGATCGCCGCCCCGCCGGACGTCGTGCTGCTCGACGTCACGAACGGATAGGTGCCGTGGTCGACGTCCAGGAGCGAGCCCTGCGCCCCCTCGAGCAGCACCGCCGCGCCGCGCCGGACCGCCCGGTGCACCGCGAGCCCCACGTCCTCGGCGAGCGGCAGCAGCCGGGGCGCCAGCCGCTCGAGCAGCGCGAGCGTCCCCTCGACGTCCGCCCGGCGCGCCGAGCCGAAGTGCGCCAGCTGCGCGTCGGCGTGCGCCGCCCCGCGCTCCACCAGCTCGCGCAGCCGCGCCGGGTGCCGCAGGTCGAGCACCCGCACGCCGCGGCGCGCCACCTTGTCCTCGTACGCCGGCCCGATCCCCCGCCCGGTCGTGCCGATCGCCTTGCTCGCCGCGCTCTCCGCGTCCACCAGCTTGTGATGGGGGAGCACCAGGTGCGCGCGGTCGCTCACGTACAGCCGCCCCTCGACGTCGATCCCGTCGCCCACCAGCTCGTCGATCTCGTGGAAGAGCGTGTCGGGGTCGAGCACGACGCCGTTGCCGATCGCGCACCGCACCCCGGGGTGCAGGATCCCGCTCGGGATCTGGTGCAGGACGAACGACACCTCGCCGATGTGCACCGTGTGCCCGGCGTTCGCGCCCCCCTGGTAGCGGACCACCCAGTCGGCCTGCTCGGCCAGCACGTCCACCAGCTTCCCCTTCCCCTCGTCGCCCCACTGGGCGCCGACCACCACGAGCGTGCGCGTCGTCGTACTGAACATGGAGCGGTGCGAGCTGGGCCGGCGCGTCGCGGGCGTCCGCGCCGCCGGCGGCATGGGGCGTCGGTGATCGAGCCGAGCGGGGCGCCGGCGGCCACCCGCGCCACCGCCGCCGCCCGCCGTCACGCGCCGAAACGAAAAGCGCCCCGCCGGGCGCGGAGCGATGGTCGAATCTAGCCCGCCCCGGGGGCGGAGGGTAGCACGAGCGGCGCCCGCCGCCCCGTGCTCAGCGCTCGCGCACCCCGTCGGCGCCTGCCCCCCCGCCGTCGGGCGGGGACGGTGCCGCGCCCGGTGGGGTCGCCGCCCGCAGCGGCACCCACACGCTCACCGTGGTCCCAGCCCCCGGCGCGCTCACAGTGCGGATCTCCGTGCCGAGCGTCGCCGCGAGCCGCCGTACGATGCCGAGGCCGAGCCCGGTGCCCCCGTGCTCGCGCGTCCTCGACTGGTCGACCTGATGGAAGTCCTCCCAGATCGCGTCGAGCTGCGACGCCGGGATCCCGATCCCGGTGTCCACCACGTCGACGCGCACGCGCTCTCCGTCGGGCACGGCGCGCAGCGTCACCTCCCCGGTGGCGGTGAACTTCACGGCGTTCGCCAGCAGGTGCCCCAGCAGCTGCTGCAGCCGCGACGGGTCGGTGCACACCTCCGCCACACCCGGCGCCACGTCCAGGGTGAACGTGAGCCCCTTCGCCCGCGCCGCGAGCCCCGCCTCGGTCGCCACCGCGCGCAGCACCTCGACGAGCGGGGTGCGCTCCAGCCGCACCGGCAGCCGCCCCGCCTCGATCCGCGCCACGTCGAGCATGTCCGAGACGATCGCCAGCAGCTGCTCCGCCGCCCCGTGGATCCGCTCCACCTTCTCGCGCTGGCGCGGCGGCATCGCGCCGTAGACCTCGTCCAGCAGGAGCGAGGCGTAGCCGAGGATCGCGTGGATCGGGGTGCGCAGCTCGTGCGAGACGCTGGCGAGGAACTCGTTCTTCGCCCGCTCCACGCGCGTGTCCGCCGCCCGCCGCGCCAGCGTGCCCCCGCGCCGCACGTGGCGCGCGTGGCGGGCGAGGATCGGGCCGGCGAGCACTGCCGCTCGCGTCAGGGCGGCGATACGGTCCGGCGCCGCCGCCGCGTCCACTCCCCCGTCCATCGTGCCACCGACGAGCGCCACCCCGAAGGGGGCCAGCGCGAGGCGCCGATCGGGTGCGGTCTCGTCGTCGACCACCCGGGCGGCCGCGTCCAGCCGCGCCTGGACCACCGCCGGGGCGAGCGCCGACGCCGGACCGTCGACGACGAGAGGCTGCGGCAGCGGCAGCGCGAGCGCGGTGCCCCCACCGTCGGGCACCGCCACGGCGACCAGCCCCAGCCCGGCGAGCGCCACGGGGTGCGTCGTCCCGGCGACCGGGAGCCGCCGCCCGGCCGCCTCGGCGCTCGTCGCGCCGATCGGCACGAACGCCGCCCCGTCCTCGTCGAGCGCCAAGACCCGCGCCTCCACCCCCCGTCCACCGGCGAGCGCCGCGAGGCCCACGGCCAGCCGACGCCCCGCCTCCTCGAGATCCGCCGCGCCGGCCACGTCGGCCAGGAGCGCCGCCAGCGCCTCCTCGTCCTCCCCCCCACCCTCCCTCGCGGCGTCCGGGTGCGGCTCGAGCATGCGGGGCGACCCTCCGGCGGTTCGCGGTCTCGACTCGTGCGCGGCCTGGGCGTCCCCGCGCCGCGCGCTCCCCTGCACGTGCTTCGCCCCGGTCGGAGCAAGGCGCCGGCCAGGTCGGTACTCCGACGGACTCCCCGGCGGCGACGGGCTCCTCCGTCACTCCGGTCGCGCCAGCCGGACCGCCGCGCGGGAGAGCACCGCCGCCGCCGCGACGACCCCCCGGCCGTCGAGCCGGTCGACGGTGTCGTCCGGCAGGTGAATGCGCGCCAGCGTCCGCCAGCTCCCCCGGCTGACCGTGAGCGTCGCCCACCCGGCGGCAGCCAGCGCCACCGCGTCCACGAGGATCCCTGGGACGAGCCGCCGCACGCGGACCTGGGTTCCGCACTCGGCGGCCGCCCCCCGCACCGCCCGCACCAGCCGCGCATCGGCGCGCGCCCCCAGCATCACCGTCGTGCGCCCGCCGTCGTCCACCCCGTCGCAGTTGAGCGCGATCCCCGGCGACGCCCCGCGCCGCTGCCGGGCGCGTGCCCACGCCCGCGCCCCCGCCAGCCCGAGCTCCTCGGCGCTCGTCAGGAGCACGCCCACCGCGATCGGCTCGGCCGTTGCCGCCAGCTGCTCGGCGGCCAGCAGCACGGCCGCGCTCCCCGAGGCGTTGTCGAGCGCCCCGGGCGAACGCGCCGTCACCACGCTCGCGGCCACCGGCACCCCGGCCGCGACGCCGAGGGCGCCGAGGACCCGCCACCACGCGGCGGGCGGCGGATCGCGGGGCGCTCCCGCGCGCCTCCGCTGCACGGCGGCGAGCGCGAGCGCGGCCGCCCACACGCCCACCGTGCCCGCGACGCCCGCGGCGCGCACCCCGATCGGCACCGGCTGCGACTTCGAGTCCAGGTGCGCGACCAGCCAGACCGCCGGCTCGCCGCTCCCCCGGACCGCCACCAGATTCACGCTGCGGCGGCGAAGTGCCGGGAAGTCGAGCACCCCGCGCCGCGCCGCCCACGCCGCCGCCGGCGCCCCGACCAGGAGCGTCGCGCCGAGTCGGGTCAGCGCTGCCCCGGGGCGCCCCCGCGCGCCGGCCATCGCGGCCGCCGCCAGCGCGGCCATCGAAACGACCCCCGCCACCGGCGTTCCCCACTCCCCGACGGCGGCGGAGTAGGCGAACGGCTCCTCGTGGACCGCGTACCCGGCCGCGACCAGCGCCCGCGCCGCGTGGGCGCGCGCCACCCCCTCCGCCTCGCTCCCGGCCGGCCGAGGACACCGGGCGAGCGCCAGCAGGTGCGCCAGCGCCCGCGCCGGCCCGTCCGTCGCAGCTCCCATCCCACGTCCCATCGCGCCCTCTGTCGCCCGCCGCGCCGAAGCGGCCGGGCGGGGGGCACGCCGCGGCCGGGGCGCGGGCGACTGCGCCGCAGGGCCGTAGTCGCTCATCGCGTCGCGAGCGCCCCCTGGACCGCCACCCCGGCCGCGACGAGCGCGTCGTGCACCTGCGTCCGCTCGCGCTCGTCCGGCGCGAGCAGCGGCGGGCGGGGCGCGCCGCCCTCGAGCCCCACCAGATCCATCGCCTGCTTGATCCCCGCCGGCCCGAGCGCCGCCGCAACGTCGCGCGCGAGCGGCACCAGCCGCGCCTGGACCGCCTCGGCGCGCGCCCCATCGCCGGCGGCGACCGCGTCGGCGACGGCCAGGGCGAGCGCCGGGGCGAACAGCGCCACCGCCAGGATCCCCCCCGCCGCCCCGCGCCCGAGCGCCGCGGCCAGCGTCCCGCCGCTGCCGGTGAGCACGCGGAAGGTGGGCGACTGCGCCCGCAGGTACAGGTCGAGCACCGGCAGGTCGCCGGCGCTGTCCTTCATCCCGACCACGTTCGCATGCTCGGCGAGCTCGGCCACCAGCGTCGGGGGGAGCACGAGATGCGCGTAGACCGGGATGTTGTAGAGCAGCACCGGCACCGGACTCGCATCCGCCACGGCGGTGAAGTGCGCCCGCAGCGCTCTCTCGTCCATCCGCCGCCCGTAGTAGTGCGGCGACACGACGAGCACGGCGTCCGCCCCCGCCCGCGCCGCCTCGCGCGCCCGGCGCACCGTGACGCGGGTGCTCTCCCCGCCGATCCCGGCGATCAGCCAGCGATCGGCCGGCACCACCTCGCGCGCGAGGGCGACGAGCGTCGCGCGCTCCTCCTCGTCGAGCAGCGCCGCCTCCCCGCTCGAGCCGGCGACGACCACCCCGGCCAACCCGGCGTCGAGGTGCGCCCGGAGGTTGCGCGCGAACGGCCCGGGCGCGAGCTCGCCGGTCGCGGCGTCGAAGGTCGAGACCACCGGCGCCATGACGCCGGACAGGAGGGGAGGAGTCATCGGCGGGGCGCGGCGGGGGCGGGGGGCGGCGCCGGGTGCGCCGCTCGCTAGGGCAGGTGACGCAGCAGACTCAGACGCCGTTGAGGAAATCGAATGCGCCGTCGCTCGGCAAGCCGTGGGCGCCCCCCGCTCCGCCGGCGACGAGCCCCGCCCCGGCGGCCGACGTCCCTGCCGCCGTCGCCCCTGCCGTCCCCACCCCCGGCGCTCCCGCTCCCGGCGTGCCGCCGGGCGCGCCGAGCGCGGGCGTGCCCGAGGCGTGCAGCATCCGGAACTGCAGCGCGAAGTCCGCCGGTCGCGTCGCCGCCGCCAGCGCCACCTCGTACGACACCTCGCCGCCGCGCACCAGGTCGGTCAGGTGCTGGTCGAACGTCTGCATCCCGTACTGCGTCCGCCCCTCGGCGACGAAGTCGCGGATCTCGCCGACGCGCCCCTCGGCGATCAGGTCGCGGATCGCCGGCGTCACGAGCATCACCTCCGCGGCGACCACCCGCCCGCTCCCGCTGGCCCGCGGCAGGAGCCGCTGCGACACCACGGCGTGCAGCGACTCGGCCAGCCGCAGCCGCACGACCTCCTGCTCCTCGGGCGGGAACATCGCCATCGTCCGCAGGATCGTGCTCTGCGCGTCCGGCGTGTGCAGCGTCGAGATCAGCAGGTGCCCCGTCTCCGCCGCCTTCATCGCCGTGTCCACCGTCTCGGCGTCGCGCATCTCGCCGATGAGGATCACGTCCGGATCCTGCCGCAGCGCCGCCCGCAGCCCCGTGCGGAAGCTGTCGGTGTCGGCGCCGATCTCGCGCTGCGTGACGCTCGCCCGGACGTCGGCGTGCAGGAACTCGATCGGGTTCTCCAGCGTCACCACGTGCTTCTCGGTGCGCTCGTTGATGTGGCGCACCATCGCCGCCATCGTGCTCGACTTCCCCGAGCCGGTGACCCCGGTGACGAGCACCATTCCCCGCTCCGCCCCGGCGATCTGCGCCACCACCGCCGGCAGCCGCAGCCGTTCGAGCGTCGGCACGTCGTACGGGATCATCCGCATGACGATCGCGAACGAGCCGCGCTGCCGCATGACGTTCACGCGGAAGCGGCCGACCCCGGGCAGGGCGTACGAGCAGTCGTAGTCGGTCAGCGCGTCCAGCCGCTGCCGGTCCGCCTCCACCGGGATCAGCGAGTGCGCGATCGCCCGCGTCTGCTCGGCCGTGAGCGCCTGACGCGTCAGCGGCACCAGCCGCCCGTCGATGCGCGCCCGGAAGACGTCGTCGGCCTTGATGTGCAGGTCGGAGGCGCCCCGCTCGACGGCGGCGCGGAGGATCTTTTCCATGGCGGCGAAGGAGGACGGAGCGGCGCTCGCCCAGCGTGCGCGCGGGGCGTCACACGGGCGTCACGCGGCAATCCCGTGCGGCCACGGCACCCGGTGCGCGACCGCCTCGACCGCCCTCCCGGCCGGCGCGGCTAGTAGCCCGCGTCCACGTCCACCACGTTGCGCAGCGGCGCCCCGCGCACCCACCGCTCCCAGTTGTCGACGAACAGGGCGAGCATCCGATCCCAGAACCGGCCGGGCGAGGTGGCCGACACGTGCGGCGTCAGCAGCACCGTCGGCATTCCCCAGAGCGGGCTCGCGACGTCGAGCGGCTCCTCGGCCGTGACGTCGAGCACCGCCCCCCGCAGCCGCCCGGCCTCGAGCGCCCCCGCGAGCGCGAGCTCGTCGAGCAGCGTCCCCCGCCCCACGTTCACGACGATCGCCCCCGCCGGAAGCAACCGCAGCCGCCGCGCGTCGAGCAGCCGGTCGGTCGCCGCCGTGCTCGGGGCCGCGAGCACCAGCACGTCGGCCCCGCCCAGCGTCTCGTCCAGCCGCTCCGCGCCGACCACCTCGGCGAAGCCGGGCGGCACCGCTCCCGTCGCCTGGCGCCGCACCCCGATGCACCGCGCCCCGAGCGCCGTCAGCCGCTCGGCGACCGCCCCGCCGACCCCGCGCACGCCGACGATCACCACCCGGCACTCGGCGAGCTCGCGCGGCGCGGCATCGGCGCCCCCCGGCTCCGGCGCCACCCACGGGTTGCGATCCCAGACGCGCTCGCGCTGCAGCCGCGCCGCGACGTCGAAGCCGCGCAGGAAGTGGAGCACCCCGCCGACCACGTGCTCCGCCATCGGCGCCGCCATCACCCCGGCGGCGTTCGTCAGCACCAGCTCGCCCCGCGCCACGCGCGCCCGGAGCGTCGGCGACAGCACGCTCCGCACCCCGGCCGCGGCGCTCTGCACCCAGCGCAGCCGCGGCGCCGCCTCGAGCAGCGCCGGCGGGGCGCCGAAGCCGAAGTACACCTCGGCCGTCGCCACCGCCTCGAGCACCGCCGCGGGGGGGACCGCCCCGCCGTCGCCGTCCGAGCGGGTCGGGGTCTGCATCACCTCCACCGTCCACCCCGCGGGCGCGCCCTCGCGCAGCCGGCGCTCCGCGTCGGCGGGGAGGGCCCACCGCCGCGCGGTCGCGTTCAGGTCGACGACGAGCCGCCGCGCGGCGGCAGGAGCGCCCGCGGCGGCGTGGCTCACTTCATGTCGAGGTCGCGCACTTCCTCGGGCGCGGTCTGCGGCGAGGCGTCTCCGTACTGGATGCTCCGCGCCTCCTCCTCGAGGTGGGCGATCGACGCCTCGTCGCGCCGCGTCGGCGTGTCGAAGGTGCGGAAGACGCTGCTGCCGCACCGCTGACACTTGAGCGCCGACGGCGGGGTCGTGTCGAAGAACTGCTCGGCGCCGCACATCAGGCAGACCATCGTCGTCACCGACTCGATCGTCGGGCTCGCCATCTGCCGCCGGAGCGCCTCCCCCGAGGCCTCTCGCCGGGGATCCCGCCGCAGCTCGCGGTCGCCGCGCCCGCCGACGTCGTCGCCGAAGTGCGCCGTGCCCCCCGCGCCGCCCGTGGACTCCTGCTCGCTGTGCTCGTCGTGCTCGCGCTTGTCGGCCATACGTCGGGGCTCCGAGGTGAGAGGTTCGCCCCTGCCCAGGGGTGCAAGAGGCGTGCGTACTCCGGGGGAGGCCGGGCGCGCCGTCAGCCGATCCCCATCGCCGCCTTCACCTCGCGCATCGTCTCCCCGGCGATCGTGCGACACCGCGCCGCGCCGTCGGCGAGCGCGTCGCGCACCCGGTCCGGCTCCTCGCGCAGCGCCTCCGCCCGGCGGCGGATCGGGGTGAGCTCCCCCTCCATCTGCTCGTGAAGCACCTTCTTGCACTCGATGCACCCCCAGGCCGCGGTGCTGCACCGCACCGCGACCTCCTCGACCACCGGCGGCGGGCTGAACGCCTTGTGCAGGTGGTAGACGTTGCACACCTCGGGCGTGCCCGGGTCCGTCTTGCGCACGCGCGCCGGGTCGGTGACCGCCGGGCGCAGCTTCGCCCAGATCGCCTCGCTCGACTCGAGCAGCCCGATCGTGTTCCCCATCGACTTCGACATCTTCGCCTGGCCGTCGAGCCCCATGATCCGCCGCGTCGGCGTCAGGAGCGCCTGCGGCTCGGGGAAGTACGGCCGTCCCTCGGGGGCGAAGCGCGCGTTCCACTTGCGGGCGATCTCGCGCGTGAGCTCCAGGTGCTGCACCTGGTCCTCGCCCACCGGCACCGCGTCGGCGTGGTAGAGCAGGATGTCGGCGGCCTGCAGCACCGGATAGGTGAGGATCCCCACCACCACGCTCTCCTGCCGCGACGCCTTGTCCTTGAACTGCGTCTGGCGCTCCAGCTCCCCGAGCGGCGTGAGCGTGTTGAAGATCCACGCCAGCTCGGTATGTTCCGGCACGTCGCTCTGGTAGTAGAGCGTCGCC
>ERZ1066118.1989-NODE-1989-length-10948-cov-7.923070_pt1 | contig 10948 bp, 11 predicted proteins | sample MGYA00382765_ERZ1066118 | MGnify/ENA primary metagenome ERZ1066118 (study PRJEB33369, sample SAMEA5778348) | biofilm metagenome | biome: Industrial cooling water; feature: Water cooling tower basin; material: Biofilm | place: United Arab Emirates | collected...
GAGATCGCGCACTTGCCGCCGTGGGTGATCTGCTGCGGATTGGCGTCCGCGACACCGACGTAGTCGGTCGCTATGGTGGGGATGAGTTCATGGTGATTCTCCCGGAGACCCCTGCTGCGGGGGCGATGGTCGTCGCCAACCGGCTTCTGCAACGCGCGGCTAACCTGAACATCGAGGTACGCGGAGAGTCCGTGCCGATCCGCCTCAGCGTCGGTATCGGCACCCTCGCCCCGGACGAAGTCAGCGGAGAGATCCGCATTGACAGGGCTCACCTCGCGCTTGCGGCGGAAAGCCTCATCGGCAGGGCCGACAAGGCTCTGTACAGCGCGAAGGGGAGCGGCACAGCGGGAGAGCAGCCGGAAGTGCAATGGCTCGAAGCGCTCGCCGCAGCAACGGCATAACGCGTATCCAGGTTAGAAATCAGGAAGGGGCGACCATTCACGGTCTGCCCCTTCTCTATCTTTCCTCCATCCTTCGCTTCAACTCCTGAAGCTTCTCGTCCAGCTCTGCAGCAGAAGGTCGCCGGGAAGCGGGGGGACCGGGATCATCGAGCTCGTCAAGCGCGTCCGCGTACTGGGAGTTGCCGTTCATCCGCTCCTCTATCCGGGCGAGATCGTCATCGAGGGTGCTCCCGGGCTCGGCGAATCCGGAGCTCGCCCGCGCCCGGGTATCGGCGACCTTCAGCTGCGATAGCAACAAGAAGCGATTCGCGTCTGCCTCTTTGTAGCGCATCATCATGTCATCAGCTTCGCGGCGTCTGAGCTCCAGCTCCGCGCTGCAGGCGGCTACCTTCTGCTCAAGGATGCGCACCTTCTCCTGGTGGCGCTCAGCAAACTCCTCCGCGATACGCGCGGTTTCGAGGTCGCCGATGTTCTGCGCCATCGTCCCTCTCCGCTGACACTGCTCCAGCGCCTCCTGCTCCCGCCGAAGGAGGAGCGAAGCCCTCGAGACGTCCCCCTCGTACTCCGGAATAGCGGCGCGCGCGGCGACGAGCTCCTGTCGCATCGCCGAAAGCAGCTCGGCGACGCGGTCCTCGGGCTCGTGCGGCCCGCGCCCTTCCTTGAACGCATCCAGGCTCTTCCGGAACAGCTTACCGAGGTTCCCTAGCATCCCTGAAGATACGAGGTGAGCGGTCGGAGGTCCATTTTAGATCATTGCGGGGGCGTAGATCAGACGCAAAAACCTGCGCCGAAGCGGGCCCAAACCTTGCTCCCCCCGGCTCTTCCGCGAAGTGCTCAAGCGTCCATCAAACCAGTCTTTATGCCGAGTCGATCGCCGCAGTCCGCCAACCTCACCAGGGAAGAGCAAAAGTCCGTTACCCACGGCGATTTCTGGATACCCGAAGAAGAGCGAGAGAAGTACAAAAGGGCGATCGGAGCTCTCAACCGGGGCGGGATACCCTTCGTCGTTACCGGAGCATACGCGATTTACGAGTACACGGGGATCTACCGGGAGACGAAGGACCTCGATGTCTTCGTCGAGCCGCAGAACGTCATACCCGCGATGCGCTGCCTGCGGGACGAGGGCTTTCGCACCCGGCTCGAGCAGCCGCACTGGTTAGCCAAAGCAACGCTTGGTGAGCACTTCGTCGACATCATCTATGGGATGGGCAATGGGCTCGCGCTCGTGGATGAGGAGTGGTATCGCTACAGCAAGCCGGCGATCCTGGCGGCGCATCCAGTACGTGTCGCTCCAGTCGAGGAGCTGATCTGGCACCGGCTTTTCATCAACGAAAGACATCGGCAGGATATGGCCGATATCGCCCACCTCATCCTGATTTGCGGTGACAAGATCGACTGGGAGAGGCTGGTCACCAAGACGGCTGAACACTGGCCCCTTCTGCTCGCCCAGCTCCAGATCTTCTCCTATGTTTATCCGGAGGCGAAAGAGAAGGTGCCCGCTGCCGTGATGATGGAGCTACTGGACCGCGCCGCGGGAGAGCTGAAGAGACAGCGCACGAGCGAGTCGATCACCAGGGGCACCCTCGTCTCGCGTTTCAGCTTTGCGATCGACGTGAACGAGTGGGGTCTGCGGGACCTGCGCGAGGAGCAGATCGCGAGCACCGAGCAGCTGCCGATCATTCGGGAGATTGCCAGAAGCACTGCCTTCGATGAGAAATCCGAGATGGTCGCAGAGTACCTGAGTCGCTACCGCCCCTGACTCAGGCCCCGCTCGACCGCCGGCGGCCGGGGCGGTCCAGCTTCTCGAGGAGCCGCATCAGAGCGGCCTCCTCGGGATAGTACGCTACAGCCTCTCTCGACTCCACGTCCCGCTCCTCCTTCCGCATCACCACATCAATGGTTTTTCCGGAGAGGTATCCCTCGAGTACGGCCGGGTGGATGTAGGCGCCCCGGCAGATCGGCGGCGTATTTCCAAGCTCCGATGAGACAAGCTTGCAGGTGAGGACGATGTTCTTCTCAGCTTCGCGAGGTGAGGCGGCAGGGCCTACATCGGCGAGGATCGTCGCTGCCCGCACTGTTCCGCCCCACGTACGAATGTCCTTCGAGGTGTACTTTGCGCCTGTGATCTCCCTGAGGTAGCCGTTTACATCCGGCGCGGTTACATCCCGCACCTCTCCCTGCGGCGTGAGGTAGCGAAAGAGGCGACTTCCCGGCAGCTCGACAATCCTGCTGACGATCTTTACGAGAGGTGTATCGGCGACAACTCGACGCTGATCGATCCTACTCTTCCCGACATACCGGAAGATCAGGTCGCTGCCGTCGATGGTGAGGTGCTTCTTGTGGAGCGTCGCTATCCCGAAGGTCTGGTTGTTGACTGCGTAGCGCTCGCTACCCACCCGAAAGAAGGCGCGGCACATCAAGCGGACCACCGTCGCCAGCACCTGCTCCCGGCTTAGATCGTCGAGCTTAAGATGCTCGTTGGTGATCGCCCGCAACTCCGGGAGCGTCTGGGCGAATGGAACCATCTTCCTGAACTTCCGCCGAGCCATTCGGGAAGCGAACTCGGGGTTGTAGCGGTACTGCTTCCGGCCCGCCGTATCGAAGCCCAGAGCCTGGACTTTCGCGGCGGGATCAGGATCGATCTCGACATCTACCCAGGCGGGCGGAATCGCGAGCGAGTTGATCCTGCGAATTGCAGCTGGATTGCTGAGCGGTCGCCCATTCAACCCGATGTATGTGAACCCCACCCTGGGGTCTCCAACCCTCCGCCACTTCCTCTCTATTTTCGGCATGGCAGTGATTACAGCCCCTCTCCCAAGTCGTTCGGATCACTGATTGGAGAAGGCAGCGGCCGGAACCCCGTTGCGACTCGCGATCTCCGCCGGGCTCAAAATCGGGTAGTACGGCTCTCCCATATCCGCGGCCAGATCCCGGATGCTGTCGACGAGCGCGTTGTATCTTTCCACGTGCACATGGTTTACGTCGACGACGCCGGCCCACGATCTGAAGAGGTCGTTGCGGCGGCCGATGTTGGCGTTGTGAGCGGCAAGCTCACGTCGATACGCCCGCTCCACGGATGTTGATATCGCACGCGCCGACGCCTGACGCTCATACCGGTCGAGCCGATCGCGGCTGACCGTTAGCTCCTCTTCGATGGAGGCAATAACCGCCTTGATCGAGTCTGAGCGGACTTGAGTCGCGATGACGCCGAGGCCCGCCTCCTCCAGCGACCTGTCGAGAGCGGAGATCCGCTCCCTCTCCTCGCCGAAGGCGGCCCAGCGATAGATTTGCTGCCCGAGCTTTGTTGCCGCGATGAATGTGAGAAGAGCAACCAGCGCGAGTACCCGCTGGTTCCGCCTCATAAATGCAGAGCGGGGCATAGCAAGCTCATGATCTTCGGCCATGCGCCCCAACTCCGCCAATCTCGCGCCGTTGCAGCCTCCAGGGGCCTCTGGTCTGCCTCTTGCGCCCTCGCTGCGGACAAAAATCCAAGGAGATAGCGATGCTGGATGGAATGAGGAACCTTCGGGAGCGACTGTCGGAGATAGAATGGAGCACGGAGGAGACAGACTCGACCCTTCCCTATCTGCGAGCTGCCACCGCTCAGCTGCTTGTTGCGACGGGCGCCGGCGCCTCGCTCGAGCATGCCGCTGCACGCCCCGCCGCTCCTGACACCATTCATTCCAAATCGCGGAAGCTACCAGCGGCTCTCGTCTGGGCCCCTGCTCTGGTCGGTTCTCTCGCGGCGGCAGCCCATCTGGAGCACGCGCGAGAGCCCACCGAAGAGTCCGCCCGAGCCGTTCTTCTCATGAATGTCGCCAGCCTGGCCACAGGCGGGGCGCTTTTCGCCCTGGACGTGATTGCCGGGCAGAACCGGGGCCTTCGACTCGGTCCGCTGGCGTTCGCGTCCGCCGCTGTCCTCGGCATCACGCTCGACCGCCAGGAGCGGGCGACCCGGGAGGCCGAAGAAGCGCTCCGGCGCAGGGCGGCAATCGTGGAGCGGCTGGTTCCCAAACGCAAGCCGAAGCTGGACCGCCTCGTAGTTCACGTATAGGGGTTACGTGGCACCACAAATGCGGTTAAGTTACATCGCTACAACGGCTTAAGCGCTTTCAACGAAGTTGGGCGCCGGGACCTCAGCAGGAGCAATGAGCAATGCCTCCACGTAGACGCCAACAGTCGCCGCCGCCATGGGAGCGGGCTGGGTACAACTCCCGGAATTCGGGTGGGGCAAGGCGCCGCCGCTATCCGCGTGCATACGATGGTGGGTTGCTCGACGACGAAGCCGTTCAACGTCGCTACCGTCGTGCGTACGACGGTGAGCCCCTTGTCGAGCGTCGGAAGTCGCCGCGAAGCACGATGGACTCGCTGCGTCAGTCTCCGATCAAGAACGGATTGATCGGGCTTGCGGTGGCAGGTACCGCCGCGCCCATCGCAATCAACCGCCATCAGCAGGCGCTCCGCACCGACCCATCCCATGAGACCATTGTGGCGGGGATCGTTTCCGGCAGTGACGCGTCGAGCGACTCGTCCCTGTCCAAGGTCTGGCAGCAGATGGAGTCGGAGGCGAGTACCGCGCAGAGCTCTCGAGAGGCCGCAATTACGGCGAGCGTCGAGAAGTACTCGGAGTTCGGCCTGAGCCGGGAGCTGGCGGCGGAGATCTACGACGTGGCGGTCGATAGCGAGATCGACCCCGAGGTAGCCTTTGGCCTTGTCCGTGCCGAGAGCTCTTTCAAGAACAGCTCGACCAGCCCTGTGGGTGCTGTCGGCCTGACTCAGCTGATGCCTAAGACAGCCGATTGGCTGGAGCCGGGCACTACGCGCAGTGACCTCCGGGATTCCGAGACAAACCTGCGCATCGGTTTCAAGTATCTTCGTCAGCTCATCGACAAGTACGAGGGCAACGAGAACCTGGCGCTGGTTGCGTACAATCGCGGCCCGGGCACGGTAGATCGCGAGCTGAAGAAGGGTGGCAACCCCGACAACGGCTATGCGGACTTCGTCCGCGGCAAGGCCGATCACGGGCACAGCCTGTACAGCCGCTAAGTTGCGGACCCGGAAGTAGGCGGCCGGAGAGATTATCTCCGGCCGCTTTCGCTTTCCTGTACGTCAACCTGCTAGACCTCGCACCAGGAAGAGCCACTCCCATCTGCCATCAGGTCGTTTCCAGAAGCCCAACCGCAGGCCTCGGTAGCTAAAGGATTCGACGTAATCGAGTGGAGCAGCCCAGATCTTTCCGTCGGCAGTGTCGAGCCCTTCTGCAAGTAGAGCCGGGACCTGGTCGAGGGTCGTGAAGTCCTCCGAGCGCCACACCTCGAACGCAGCATCAGGGTTCTGCGTGCCTATGAAGGAGAAGAAGAAATCCGGCGCCATCACCCACCTGAGCGCATCGAGGTCGCGCTCCTCTGCGGCTGCGCTGACAGCCAAAGCGAACTCACCGAGGCTGCCCAGCGCCGCAACTTCAGGCGGTATCGCGGTATGAACAATGGCAGTCTCGGCGATTCTTCCGGCTACGGGAGGGGTGCAACTCTGGCAGCGTACCAGCAAGCCGAGAGTGTCGCCACTGAGCACATCCAGAGGCACGAACGCGCGTTCGATGATCACCGAATCCGCCACTGCATGCCGAATCGCAGCACCTGCCGCTGAGGTGTAGACACGCGCGAACGGGTACGGGGGCGGCGCGGGGGCCAGCGGAAGTGGAGGAGGCGGTGGCGGCGGAGGGGGTGGACCCGCGCACGCGGTGAGGGCGACCAACGCTGCCAGGCAAAGCCGCAGCAGCAGATCTTCGGCTGTGCCCCGTCGTGAACCGCGACAGCATAGCGACCCGGTTGGCATGCCCCCGCCGGTCCGCGCCATTGCCGCGCACGCAAGGCTGGCGTTGCTGGGGTCCTCACCGCACCTAAATTCCTGGTAGCTACTCAAACCCGGACTCAATTGGATCGTCTGGTTCTCATCTGCTCAGTTGCTCTGGAAGCGGCACCCCTGCTCAGTGCCGCGGACAACGTCGAGCCCCTCGCCATCCCGCGCCTCGACGCGTGGAGCGCAGGCATTGCGGGTTCGGATATCTATGTCGTCACAGGGGGCATGGGAAAGACCAACGCCGCACGAGCTCTGACCGCTCTTGTGGAGGGCCGGGGCGCCAGGGGCGTAATCGGTTTCGGTGTCGGCGGAGCGTACCGCGGGAGCGGCCTCGAGGTCGGTGCTTTGGCCATGGCCACAAGCGAGCACTACGGCGACGAGGGGGTGGAGACAGCTGAGGGGTGGATGTCGTGCGAAGGTATTGGTATCCCCCTTCTGGCTCGGGCTGACACGCGCTACTTCAACGACTTTCCTCTCGATCACGCCCGCGTCACGCGCGCTCGCCGCCTTCTGGAGGAGGCAGGTCTCCACCCGCAGGCGGGACCGTTCGTAACCGTTTCAGCCTGCTCCGGGACCGCTCCCCGCGGCCGGGCACTGGCAGAACGATTCGGGGCGATCTGTGAAACGATGGAAGGAGCTGCCTACGCTCACGTTGCAGCGTTGTACGACCTGCCGTTCATCGAAGTGCGCGGGATCAGCAACATGGTCGAGGACCGCAACTTAGCCGCGTGGGACCTGAAGAGGGCGGCCGCCGCTGCCGTTGCTGCGCTCCCGCTCCTGATCAGCCGGTGGGACGATCTCGCATGACGCATCTGAGCCTCGGATTTTCCCCCTGCCCAAACGATACCTTCATCTTCCACGGCCTCGTCCACGGAGCGGTCGAAGCTGAGGGGCTGAAGTTCGAGCCGCAGCTGCACGATGTCGAGACGCTGAATCAGCTGGCGCTTCGAGGCGAGCTCGACGTCACCAAAGTTTCATACGGAGCTCTGCCCTACCTCCTCGAGGATTATGTACTTCTGCGCTCGGGAGGGGCGTTGGGACGCGGGTGCGGACCCTTGGTCGTGACGAGGCCGGAGCTGGCCGGCACCGCTGTGAGGGGGCTCAGAATCGCTATACCAGGACGCTTCACCACGGCACATCTCCTTCTGCGATTGTACGCAGCCGCTACAACCCGCGTAGTCGACATGACCTACGACCGCATCATGCCCGCAGTAGCGAGCGGTGAAGTGGATGCGGGTTTGATCATCCACGAGTCCCGCTTTACCTATCCGCAGCACGGGCTCGAGAAGGTGGTAGATCTTGGGGAATGGTGGGAGGAAGCGACTGGCTCGGCGATCCCGTTAGGTGGCATCGTCGCCCGTCGGGAGCTGGGCGAGGATATCCCCGGAATCGAGGCGGCTATCCGACGTTCGGTGGAGCTGGCTTTCTCGAACCCTTCAGCCACGGCTGAGTACGTGAGGGCTCATGCGCAGGAGATGTCGGAGGAGGTAACTCGCAGCCACATCGACCTCTACGTCAACGACTTCTCCGTTGATCTGGGGCCGGAGGGGGAGCATGCCGTCCGGGAGCTGGCAAGGCGCGCCGCTGAGGCCGGGCTCGTGCCTTCGGCGATGGATCCGCTGCAGCGCTGACTTTCCCGCGTCAGTAGCCGTAATGACCAACGTCGGGCTCATTTGCAAAGCCCAGAAGTGCGTTCTGAACGTCCTCCTCCGCCTCCAGAAACCCGCGCAAGCGCCGGAAGGATACGCGTAACATGCGCTCCCTGAGCATCTGATCGGGCGGAGTGGCCGGGAAGATCCAGTTCGGCAGATACTTGTCGATCACCGGCTCTTCCGAAGCCGACGAGAGGCCTTCTGCCGGCGGGGCGACCCCGAGGCCCGTGCGGACCAGCTCGTACCCGATTGCGGGATCGAGCCCCTCCTCCAGAGCGATGTCGTAGAGAAGCTCGGCGAGATCGTGTGGAACGCCATCCAGCTTGGCTTCTTCCATTATCGAGCTGCGACGGCTATCCAGCTCGTCTACCGATATCCCCTCTTCAACAGCCACCCGCAGTATCTCCGAGCTGCCAAAGTACGTGTCCTCGCCACGCCGCTTTCGGCGACGTTCGCGATAGCCCTCGAGGGCGCGATGAGCGCTCATTTCCTTGCTCGCCACTGAGTCGTCAGATCCTTGGGAACCTTGCACAACCCCACCCACGCAATCTGGGAATCGCCAAAGCCATTCAACTGTCCGCATGGCTCGATTTCAGGCGTTCTGGGAAGAGCAAGCGACGGACCATCATACGGCCATAAGTGAGGGCGGTGATACAGGGCGCGATCTTTGCTCGATAGCCTCCTCCGCCGACGAAGTCTGGTCGGTTGAACATAGTTGATAACTCGCGGTCGACTCCCCGGGACTCTCCCCGGCTCCCTCGGCTTCGAAAGCAGCCTTTCGCCCGACCTTCCGGGGTCGCTCCGCCGACAACGACGGAGAATTCTTCTCGTTTTCGAGCTGGCTCGAGGGACTTCGCATGAAACTACCTTTAGGGCGGTCCAACGTCGTCAGAACGCTGACCATGCTGGCGGTGGCCGCATTGGTCGTTCCGACGGCGCTTTCGGCTCAGTACTTCGGCCGGAATCAGGTTCAGTATCGAACCTTCGATTTCCAGGTCCTACAGACGGAAAACTTCGACATCTACTTCTACCCGGAAGAGGCAGAAGCCGCTGTCGATATCGGGCGCTTGTCCGAGAGATGGTACGCTCGCCTCTCGCGAGTGCTCGACCATCGTTTCGAGGAGCGACAGCCGGTCATCATGTATGCGACCCACCCTCACTTCCAGCAGACGAACATCATCGGTGGGGGGATCAGCGAGGGAACGGGCGGAGTGACCGAAGCGCTGAAGCAGCGCGTAGTGATGCCGTTCGCGTACAGCTATGAGGAAACGGACAGAATTCTCGGCCACGAGCTCGTCCACGCGTTCCAGTACGACATATCGGGTCTAGGCCGGGCGGGCGGTGGAATCGAAGCAGCAGCACGGCGCTTCCAGGTTCCGCTCTGGTTCATCGAGGGTATGGCGGAGTACCTCGCCGTCGGACCAGTCGACCCGCACACGGCGATGTGGTTGCGTGACGGCGCGCTGCGTGGAGAGATCCCGACCATCGAGGAGATGACTTACGATCCGCGCGTCTTCCCCTATCGCTGGGGACAGGCCCTCTGGGCGTACGTCGGCGGCCGGTGGGGTGACCTGGCGGTCGGGCAGATCCTGAAGATGACAGGTGAGGGCGTTCCCTACCCCGACGCTTTCGAGCGCATCCTAAACATTACGCTGGAGGAGCTGGAGGGTGACTGGCACGCTGCGATTCGGCGCGCTTATCTCCCGCTTCTCGCGGAGCGCGGTGAAGCACGCGAAGTAGCCGCGCCCCTCATCACACTGGATCGAGACGGCGGCACGCTCAATGTCGCACCGGTGCTTTCGCCGGACGGGCAGTGGGTCGTTTTCCTCTCCGAGCTCGAGTCACTCGACGTGGAGCTGCACCTCGCCAATGCGGAGACTGGCGACGTGGTCAGGACGCTTCAGGCAGGCACCGCCTTCGATCCTCACTTTGGCAGCCTTCGCTACATCAGCTCGGCGGGCACCTGGTCGCCTGATTCGAGGCAGTTCGCTTTCTCGGCTCTTCGTCAGGGTCATGACGTGATCGTGATCCTCGACGTCGAGCGTGCACGTCGTCTCCGCGAGATCCGGATCGACGGGGTAGACGAGATCACCAATCCTACTTGGTCCCCGGACGGGCGAACGATTGCCTTCACTGGCCTGGTTGGGGGCATGTCCGACCTTTTCACAGTCGACATCGAGAGCGAGCAGGCGACACGTCTGACCAACGATCGGTACGCTAACCTGCACCCGTCTTATTCACCTGACGGAAGTCGCATTGCCTTCTCGACCGACATGGGGCCAGGGACGGACTTCAACACCCTGACCTTCGGCAGCTACCGACTCGCGACGATTGACGTCAACACCAGACAGATAACGCCGCTTCCATCGCAGGTAGGTCCGAAGAACATCAACCCGCAGTGGTCGGGTGACGGAAGCGAGATCTTCTTCATCTCCGACCGCACCGGTATCTCGAACATTTACAGGGTGAACGTCACGACTGGAGCGGTGGCGCAGATCACAGATCTGTTCATCGGGGTCAGCGGCATCACAGACATCAGCCCGGCGCTTACAGTTGCTCGGAACGGTAACCGGCTCCTTTTCACGGAGTTCTTCGAGACCGGCTACAACATCTACTCATTGACCGAGGCCGAGGACTTGGCAGGGACGATCATCCCGGAGCCCAGCGCAGCCGCCGTCGATTCGATGGTGCTGACCGCTGGACTTCTTCCGCCTGTGCCGAGGCCGACGGAGACTGCCTTCAACCGTGTCTCTGCGATGCTGGCGGACGCTGTAACTGGTCTTCCGAGTCAGGAAGCGGCGCGCGCCTTCGCTGTTATCCCGTACCGCCCGCGGCTGCAGCTCGACTATCTCGGGCAGCCCCAGGTCGGCGTAAGCGTAGGGGGCGGAGGCTTCAATTCAGGCGGCCTGTATGGCGGCATCTACGGCATCTTCAGCGACCTGCTCGCCCGGCATCAGGTAGCTGCAGCGGTCCAGGCGCAGAGGCAGCTGGATGAGATCGGCTTCTCCCTTCAGTACCTGAACCAGCGTGAGCGCT
>ERZ1066118.1991-NODE-1991-length-10944-cov-18.908807_pt1 | contig 10944 bp, 12 predicted proteins | sample MGYA00382765_ERZ1066118 | MGnify/ENA primary metagenome ERZ1066118 (study PRJEB33369, sample SAMEA5778348) | biofilm metagenome | biome: Industrial cooling water; feature: Water cooling tower basin; material: Biofilm | place: United Arab Emirates | collected...
GAGCGCGGCGGCCCGGTCGGCGGTGAGCGCGTCGGCCGGCCCGGCGTCGTCCTCCGCGGGGGCCGCGGGCTCGGCCGTGCCGTCCTGGGCGGCCTCGGCGCGGCGGATGGCGGCCAGGAGCCGGGCCGCCGAGTCGGCGCGGAGGAGCGCCGCGTCGAACGCGGACCAGTCGGGCACGCGGCGAGTGTACGGCGCCACGCCCCCAACGCAAGCAGGCGGCGCCCCGGGGTCGGGGCGCCGCCTGCGAGTGCGCCGCCTGCCGGCGCGACGGGGCGGGCGACTCAGCTCGGGATCGTGAGTTGCTGGCCGACCTGGATCTTGTCGGGGTCGCTGATCGTGTCGCGGTTGGCCTCGAAGATCTTCCGCCACTCGCCGGCGTCGCCGTAGTGCGCCTTGGCGATCTTGCTCAGCGTGTCGCCGCCCTGCACGGTGTAGCTGCGCGAGCCGGTGGCCGCCGAGCTGGCCTCCTGCGCGGCGAAGCCGGTGTTGACGGTGAGGTTGAGGTTGGCCGAGTTGTCGACGCCGGCGATAGCGCTGTAGGCCTGGCTGCGCGCCTCCTCGCTCGCGACCTGGCCGCTGACCTGGTTGCCGGTGACCTGCAGGCCGTAGACGGTGACGCCGGCGCGCTGCAGCGCCGCCGCGATGTCGCTCTGACTTGCCATCGTGTGTGCTCCGGGGGGGGGGGGGGGGGCCCGCGGCCGCGAGGGCCGGCCGCGGGGCGCGCCCCGGGGTGCAAGCCGCGTGCGCGCGGCGGGCCCGGCCGAACCGCCCGCCGCCCCCAGGCCGGGAACCCGGGGCGGCGGGCGGTGTGGCCGGCCGCCGTCAGCGCCCGGTCACGTCGTCCGTCGCCGGGCGGCCAGCGCGCCCGTCAGCACCACGCCCGCCGCGAGCAGCGTGACCGTGGCCGGCTCGGGCACCACCGACGCCGCGATCTCCACCCGCCCGGTCCAGCCGGCCACGCTCTGGTCGCCGGTGAGCTGGAAGGCGAGCTGCCCCGTCAGGTCCGCCGGCGTCAGCGGCCCGAAGGTGGCCGCCCCGGCGGGCTGCGTGCAGGTGGTGCTCCCGACGGTGGTGCACTGGGCCGTCCCGATGTCGACCCCGAGGTTGGTCGAGAGCCCGTTGACGAAGCCGCGGATGTAGTTGCTGAACGCGGGGTGCAGCGACGCCTGGGACGAGCTGCCCCCGCCCAGCGTGACCGTCACCCCGCCCGAGCTGGTGGCCAGGTTGTACGGGCCGCCGATGACCGGCGTGGTGAAGGAGAACGCGTACGACTGCGTGACGCCGCTCCCGTTCACCACCCCGACCACGAAGTTCACGAACGGGTCGGCGTCGAACACCGCCTGGACCGAGATCTGCGACCCGTCGATGACCTCGGAGAAGGTGAGCGTGCGGACCTTCCCGGTGCCCGTGATGCCGCCGCTCATACTGCGGCAGGTGCCGCCGACCTGCACGTAGGCCTGGTACGGCGTCGGGAGCGCGATGGCGTCGGGCGCGGCGGCGTCAGGGCGCGGGCTGACGACGCAGGGGGACGGCGACTGCGCGCGCGCGGCGGCGGGCGCGCCGGCGAGCAGGAGTGCCCCGGCGGCTGGCAGGAGGGGGAGCCAGCGGAGGCGGGGGCGCGCCGACGGGGGCATGCGGGGTGGCATGCGGGGACCTCGCGGAGAGGAGTCGAGCGGGGCGCCAGCGCGGCGAGTCCGCGCCGGCGGCCGACGGGTGGGGACCGCGGCGCCCGACCTTTGGGCGGGCGGGCGGGTCGCGCAATGCAATGCGGCAGACATTCTGTAGCAGTGCGCTGGCAACGTCTGGCCGCGGGCGGTGTGCGGGCCCGTTGGTACGCGCCGCCCGCCGCAGCAGGCCCCGGCGGCCGGGTTACCATTCGCCATGGCGTACGGCACCCCCGAAATCCCCGTCGTCGGCGGCGGGCTGGCGGGCAGCGAGGCGGCCTGGCAGCTCGCCGAGCGCGGCTACCGCGTGGCGCTCCACGAAATGCGCCCGCTCCGCCCGACCCCCGCCCACCGGACCGACCGGCTGGCCGAGCTCGTGTGCTCCAACACGTTCAAGAGCACCGAGTCGCACAACGCGCACGGGCTGCTCAAGGCCGAAATGCGGCTGCTGGGCTCGCTCGTGCTCTGGGCGGCCGACCAGGCGCGCGTGCCGGGCGGGACGGCGCTCACGGTGGACCGGGCGGCGTTCGCGGAGGCCGTCACCGGCCGCCTGCACGCGCACCCCCACGTGCGCGTGGTGCGCGGCGAGGTGGACGCGATCCCCGAGCCCGGCATCGTCGCCACGGGCCCGCTCACGGCCGACGCGCTGGCGGCGCGGCTCGCCGAACGGCTGGGCACCGCGTCGCTCGCGTTCTACGACGCCATCGCGCCGGTGCTGGACGTGGAGAGCGTGGACCCGGCGGTCGCCTTCCGCGCCGCCCGCTGGGGGCGCGAGACGATGGAGGGCGGCGACGCCGACGGCGGCGCCTACCTCAACTGCCCCATGTCGCGCGACGAGTACGAGGCGTTCCTCGACGCGCTCGTCTCGGCCGACCAGGCCACCGCGCACGACTTCGACCAGGTGCCCTACTTCGAGGGGTGCATGCCGGTGGAGGAGATGGCCCGGCGCGGGCGCGACACGCTGCGCTTCGGGCCGCTCAAGCCGGTGGGGCTCACCGACCCGCGCACCGGGCGGCGGCCGTGGGCGGTGGTGCAACTCCGGCGCGAGGACCGGGCGGGGCGCATGTGGAACATGGTCGGCTTCCAGACGCGGCTCCGCTACCCGGAGCAGCAGCGCGTCTTCCGGCTGATCCCGGGCCTCGCGCAGGCCGAGTTCCTGCGCTTCGGCAGCATCCACCGCAACTCGTACGTGAACGCGCCGGCCGCGCTGCTGCCGCACCTCGCGCTCAAGGACGCGCCCACGACGCTCGTCGCCGGGCAGCTCACGGGGGTGGAGGGGTACACGGAGAGCACGGCCACCGGGATCCTCGCCGCGGCCAACCTCGCGCGGCTGCTGGACGGGCGCGACGCGGTCGTGCCGCCGCCCACCACCATGCTCGGCGCGCTCTACCGCCACCTGCGCGAGGCGGACCCGCGGCACTTCCAGCCGATGAACGCCAACTTCGGCCTGCTCGACGCGCTGGACGCGCCGGCGCGCGACAAGGTGGCGAAGCGGCACCAATTCGCCGAGCGGGCGCTTCGCGACTTCGTCGCCTGGCGCGACGACGTGCTCGGCGAGCCCGCGCGCCTGGTGGCGGAGGCCGCGGCGGCGGCGTGAACGACCCGCTGGTCGCGGAGTTTCTGGAGCACCTGGAGAAGGAGCGCGGGCTCTCGCCCAACACGCTGGTGGCCTACCGGCGGGACCTCGCGGGGCTCGCCGCCTTCCTCGCCCGCTCCGGCGACGCGGGCGTGGCGGACGACGCGAGCGCGGCCGGCGGCGCCGGCGCGGTGGACTGGGCGCGCGTCGACCGGCTGGCGCTCCGCGGCTACCTCGGCCACCTCACGCGCCGCGGGCTGGCCAAGCGCTCGGCCGCCCGCGCGCTCTCGGCGGCGCGCAGCTTCTTCCGCTGGCTGCACCGCGAGGAGCTGGTCGACGCCAACCCGGCGCGCACGGTGGCCAGCCCCAAGGCCGAGCGCCGCCTCCCCGGCTACCTCGACCGGGCGCAGGCGGCGGCGCTGTTCGCGCTCGCCGAGGCGCGGGCCGACGCGGGGCGGGACGCCGACGTGCGCACGCTGGCCGTGGTGGAGCTGCTCTACACGGCCGGCCTGCGCGTGGGCGAGCTGGCCGGCGTCAACCGCGCCGACCTCGACCTGCTCACCAACCAGGTGAAGGTGCGCGGCAAGGGGCGCAAGGAGCGCATCGTGCCGTTAGGCGAGCACGCCGTGCGCGCCCTCCGCCGGTACGAGGCCCGGCGCGACGCGCTGGCCGCGCGGCTCGGGCGCGGGGCGGTGGACCGCGGCGCCTTCTTCCTGAGCGACACCGGCCGGCGGCTGCCGGTGCGCAGCGTGCAGCGCGCGGTCACCGCGCTGCTGCGCGCGGTGGACGGCGAGCAGGGGCTCAGCACGCACAGCCTGCGGCACACCTTCGCCACCCACCTGGTGGACGCCGGCGCCGACCTGCGCGCCGTGCAGGAGCTGCTCGGCCACGCCAGCGTGGCCACCACGCAGATCTACACACACACCAGCGTGGAGCGGCTCAAGCAGGCGTACCGCCGGGCGCACCCGCGGGCCTGACGCCGTCAGAAGTCCAGGTCCTCGAACGAGGCGAAGGACGCGGGCGGCACGGCGTTGAGGTCGCGGATGACCTTGCACTTCACCGCGTCGGCGAAGTCGATCATCACGATGTTGGGCATGAACCGCTTGCGCGTGGGGCCGAGGGCGGCCGAATCCTTGGGGATGGGCGTGGGGAGGCTGAGCTTGATGTACTCGCCCACCCCGCCGCTCCAGAGCTGCTTGAACTTCGCGACGCCGGCGTCCTTCCACATCTTCTCGTTGCGGCTCTTGATGCTCGCCACCGAGCCGGTCGTGGTCCAGTAGATCATGCCCACGACCTGGGGGTTCTTCATGGCCAGCGCGCCCGACATGATCTTGTGCTGCTTCTTGATGTTCTGCTTGGTCTTGTCGCCCTCCTTCCACCACTGCGTGCCGCCCTTCCCGTAGTACTGGAGGCCGTCGAACTTGGGGTCGTAGCTCGCCCCCTTCTCGCTCAGGTTCTTGAACGCGAGCATCCCCGCGTCCGGGCCGCCGCCGAGGTTCGGGAGTTCGGCCGTGGGGAAGAGCGTGATCACGCGGCCGGCCAGCTCGCGCAGGGTCCGCGTGTTGAGGTTGCCGCCGCCCGTGTAGATGCGGTCGCCGAGCAGCTCGCGGCAGGCCTGGGCGATGAGGCCGTAGTTCTGGCACTTGTCGAACTTGAGGATCAGGAACTCGGTCTTGCCGGTGTCGCTCGTGACGAAGGCGCGGGCCTGGGTCAGGATGTCGGCCAGCCCCTCGCCGAACGCGGTCCCGGGCTTGGCCTTGGCGCTCGTGAGCGTGGCCTTCGTCCCCGGGTGGAACTTCGTGAGCGTGACGGTCGAGTCCTTGGTCTTGGAGAGCCCGCCGTGGTAGGCCTTCAGCTCCACCTCCTGGGCCTTGCCGCGCCAGTTGGACTTGGTCACGGCGGCCGCGATGCGCAGGTCGAACACCCGGACCCCCACGCCGGCCTGGCCCCCGATGTCCATGGCCTGGGTCTTGGCGGCCGAACCGCCCGACGTGATCCCGGCGTCGTGGCTGCCGGCGACGACGATCTCGTTGAGCTGCTTGTCGGGGCCGAGGCCGTAGTAGGTGATGGACACGGGATGGACGCCGGGCGAAGGGGGAACTGAGGCCAAGAGGGCGGTCCACAGTAGGGCTCGGTCGACGATCGGGCAACGCTGGCGGCCCCGGCCTTGCACCCCGCGCGGGCCTCCCCCTCCCGGCCCGCGATGTCCCTCGAACTGATCCCCGTCGTGCTCGGCGCCCTCCTGGCGCTGGCCGGGCTGGCCGTCGTGGCCGACGGCTGGCTGGCCGACCCCGACCGCGCGGGCGCCGAGCGGCGTCGGCAGGCGCGGGCCGGCCGGCACCGCGGGGGCGAGGTGGCCGTGGGGCTCGGGTTGGTGGCGGCGGGCGCCGCGCTCGTCGGGGCGGAGCGGTGGCGTTATGGGACGGTGGCCGTGGTGGCCGCCGCGGCGCTCGTGGTGGCGGGCGCCGCGCTCAACGGGCGCTTCCTGGCCGAGCGGCTGCGGCACCGCGGGGCGATCCGCCGCGGGCGGTTCGGCGAACGCCGCCGGACCGGGACGACGCCGGCGGACCCCGCCGCCGCCGACCTCGCGCGCCGCCCGCACGACCGGCGGCACACGGAGCGCCGCGGGGAGGAGACCGCGTAGACTGCCGCGGATGACCGACGCCCGCTCCCCGATCACCGCCGCCGGCCGCTTCCGCGCCACCACCATCCTCGCCGTCCGCCGCCCCGACGGCCGCGTCGCCCTCGGCGGCGACGGGCAGGTCACGGTGGGCGACACCGTGATGAAAAGCCACGCGCAGAAGGTGCGCGTGCTCAAGGGCGGCCGCGTCCTGGCGGGGTTCGCCGGCGCGGCGGCCGACGCGCTGACGCTGTTCGAGAAGTTCGAGGAGAAGCTGGAGCGCTACCCGGCCAACCTGCCGCGCGCGGCGGTGGCGCTGGCCAAGGACTGGCGGAGCGACCGCGTGCTCCGCCGGCTGGACGCGCTGCTGGCGGTGGCCGACCGGGAGCACGGCTTCATGATCTCGGGCGACGGCGAGCTGATCGAGCCGGACGACGGCGTGATCGCCATCGGGAGTGGCGGGGCGTACGCGCTGGCGGCGGCGCGGGCGCTGCTCGCGCACACGGAGCTGCCGCCGTCGGAGGTGGTGCGGCGGGGGCTGGAGATCGCGGGGCAGATCTGCATCTACAGCAACACGAACATCACGGTGCTGGAGCCGGCGGAGGGGTAGGGCGCGCGTCAGGTTGGGAGACGACGGACGGAAAGGGAGTGTCTCCGGCCCCCTCCAGCACATGCGCTTCGTCCCGCCTCGGATCGGTGACCCGGTCCACCTCTCTGGCCGCGAACTCGGCGAATCCGCCGACGTTGACGCGCTCCGCACCGCGGCGCTGGCCTACGCCCGCGCCAACCTGCAAGGCCGCGTGGCGTGGAACGCGCACACCGGCTGGGCGATCGCGGTCGGCCGCCGCGGCATCAACAAGACGCTGAACCACGGCGCACGGCGCGAGCACCTCCAGTCCGTCCCGGCGCTCCTCGCCCTGATCGAGCGCGGCACCCTGGTGTTCAGCGAGGCCAACCGCGACGCGGAGGAGTCGCGCAACGTGCCCCGGGTTCACACCCTCATCGCCGATCTGGTGCTCGGGACGGGCGGGGCCGCGGTGACGTATCGCGTCCGCCTCATCGTGCGCGAAACGAACGAGGGCTACCGCTTCTACGACCACGATCTGAGCGTGCCGCCGCTCCCCAACTGACCGACGCGGGGTCGCCAACGGCGGAACCCGCCGCCCGGGCCCGGGCGGCACACCTTCCCGAAGAAGGGGCGACCCGAGCCCAGACCGCGGGCTCCGCGGTGAAAACTAGCCGTACACGTGGGCCACGCCAGCGCCCGCACGGAGGGCCGCAGCCCGACCGCGCTACCTTCCCCGGATGCTGTCCAAGAGAACGGAACAGGCCATCGCCAAGCTGGCCGACCTCACCCCGCGCCAGATCGTCGCGGAGCTCGATCGGTACATCGTGGGCCAGGCCGACGCGAAGAAGGCCGTGGCCATCGCGCTCCGCAACCGGTGGCGCCGCCAGCGCGCGCCCGAGGCGCTGCGCGCGGAGATCGCGAGCAACAACCTCATCCTCATCGGCCCCACGGGGAGCGGCAAGACCGAGATCGCGCGCCGGCTGGCCCGGCTCGCCGGCGCGCCGTTCGTGAAGGTCGAGGCCAGCAAGTTCACCGAGGTCGGCTACGTCGGGCGCGACGTGGAGAGCATGGTGCGCGACCTCGCCGAGCGCGCCGTCGACATGGTGCGCACCGAGCGCGAGGGCGAGGTCGAGGACCTGGCCAACGAGCGCGTCGACGAGCGGCTGCTCGACCTGCTCGTGCCCCCGGCGCCTAACGCGAACGGCACCGGCACCGGCGCCGGCAGCGCCGCCGCCCCCGAGCCCGACCCGCTCCTGGGCGACCTGGTGGCCGAGGCCCCCGCCCCGGACGCCCGCGCGCGCACGCGCGAGCAGCTCCGCGGCCTGCTGCTCGACGGGCAGTTGGAGCAGCGCGAGGTGGACGTCGAGGTCGAGGACCGCGGGCCGCGGCTGGACCAGTCGGCGAGCGCCGGGGCGCCGGACGCGGGGAGCCCGGAGCACTTCGCCGAGTTCCTGCGCGGCGTGCTGCCGAAGCGCATGAAGACCCGGCGCGTCAAGGTCAGCGAGGCCCGGCGCATCCTCCAGCACGAGGAGTACGACCGCCTCATCGACGAGGAGGACGTGATCGCCGAGGCGATGGAGCGCGTCGAGGCGTTAGGCATCATCTTCCTCGACGAGATCGACAAGATCACCGGCGCGGGGAGCGAGGCGCGCGGCCCCGACGTCTCGCGCGAGGGGGTGCAGCGCGACCTCCTGCCCATCGTCGAGGGGTCGAGCGTGCCGACGCGCTACGGGCCGGTGAAGACGGACCACGTGCTGTTCGTCGCCGCCGGCGCGTTCCACACGAGCAAGCCGTCGGACCTCATCCCCGAGCTGCAGGGGCGCTTCCCGATCCGCGTCGAGCTGCAGCCGCTCACCGAGGACGACTTCGTGCGCGTGATGACCGAGCCCGAGAACGCGCTCACCAAGCAGTACCAGGCGCTCGTCGCGGCCGAGGGCGCCGCACTCGCCTTCACCGAGGACGGCGTGCGCGAGGTGGCCCGCTCGGCGGCGCTCGTCAACGAGCGGATGGAGAATATCGGCGCGCGGCGGCTGCACACGGTGATGACCACGCTGCTGGAGGACGTGCTGTTCGAGCTGCCCGACCGCGGCCGGGACCCGGTGACGGTGGACGCCGCGATGGTGCGCGACCGGCTCCGCGCGGTGGTCGAGGACGAGGACCTGCGCAAGTACATCCTGTAAGCCCGCAAGGACCGACACGTGACGAACGCGGCGCCCCGCCACTTCCTCGCCATCCCCGACCTCAGCCGCGCCGAGCTGGACGGCGTACTGGCGCTCGCCGAGCGGATGCGGCGCGGCACCTACGCCGCCCGCCCGCTCGCCGGCCGGACGCTGGCGATGCTCTTCATGAAGAGCAGCACGCGCACCCGCGTGAGTTTCGAAGCGGGTTGCTTCCAACTCGGCGGCCACGCGCTCTTCCTGACGCCGCGCGACGTGCAGCTCGGCCGCGGCGAGCCGGTGGCCGACACGGCGCGCGTGCTCTCGCGCTACGTCGACGGGATCATGATCCGCACCTTCTCGCACGCCGAGGTGGAGGAGCTGGCCCGGCACAGCGGCGTGCCCGTCATCAACGGCCTCACCGACCTGCTGCACCCCTGCCAGGTGATGGCCGACGTGCTCACCATCTGCCAGCACCTGGGTGCCTATGAGGGGAAGCGGGTGGCGTGGGTCGGCGACGGGAACAACATGGCCAACTCGTGGCTGAACGCGGCCTACCGCTTCGGCTTCGACCTCGCGCTCGCGTGTCCCGAGGGGTACGACCCCGACCCCGCGATCCTGGCGCGCGCCAGCCGCCACGCGCGCGTCCTGCTCACGCGCGACCCTGCCGAGGCGACCGAGGGCGCCGACGTGGTGACCACCGACGTGTGGGCGTCGATGGGGCAGGAGGACGAGCAGGCGGAGCGGGCGGAGGCGTTCGCGGGGTTCCGGGTGGATGCGGCGCTGATGGGGCGTGCGCAGCCGGGCGCGATCTTCCTGCACTGCCTCCCCGCGCACCGCGGCGAGGAGGTTACCGCCGAGGTGCTGGACGGCCCGCAGAGCCGGGTGTGGGACGAGGCGGAGAACCGGCTGCACGTGCAGAAGGCGCTCTTGGCGTCGCTGCTGGGCGGCGAGCCGCTGGCGGCCTAACGGCGGCCGGGCAGGGAAGCATTCCCGTGGGGCGGTACCGTCTCCTCATGCTCCTCGGCTGGGCCGCGCTCCTCGGCGGGCCGCTCGCCGGGTGGGCCGCCGCCCGGCCGGCCGACGCCGCGGTCGCCTACGGCGGTGCCGCCGCCGGCTGGCCCGTCGTCCTCGGCGCCGCGGTGCCGAGCGCGTTCGCGGCCGCGCTCCTCCTGCTCAACGGCGCCCTCCGCGCCCACGCCCGCCACCGCCGCGGCGAGCTGGCGTTAGGCGCCGCCGACCGCGCGCTCGTCGCCGCGAGTCGCGCGGCCGGCTGGGCGTGTGCGGCCGCCTCGGGCCTGGCCCTCGCCGGCGCGATGATCTTCGGCGGCCCGCTCGGCATCATCGGCGGGTTCGGGCTGCTGATCGTGCTGTTCTCGCTGGTCGGCCGCGGCCGCACGGCGGACCCGAGCTACCGGCCCAACGCGGGCCGCCCGGCGGGCCTGCGGGACCCGCGGCGGGACTGACGTGGGCAAGCGCCTCTCGTCCCCGGGACTGTCATCCTGAGCGCAGCGAAGGATCGCCGGCCCTACGAGCCTGTCGTCCCGAGGAGCGCAGCGACGAGGGACCTACTCGCCCCGGTGACGGGGCCGGCCGCACCGCGCCGCCCCGTTCGCTCGGCCAGTAGGTCCCTCCCCTTCGCTGCGCTCAGGGTCGGGACGACAGACGGGTCGTTCCGTCTCCCGAAGCGAACGGTCGTCGGGTGAGCGATCCTTCGCTGCGCTCAGGCTGACAGCCGTCTCGACGACATGCACTCGCCCACCATGCCCCCGATGCCAGCCCCCGGCGACCTCGCCCCCGACTTCACCGTCCCCACCGACGCCGGCGAGCCACTCACGCTGTCGTCGCTCCGCGGGCGCGTGGTCGTACTCTTCTTCTACCCCAAGGATGACACCAAGGGCTGCACCGCGGAGGCCTGCGAGTTCCGCGACGCCTTCCCCCGTTTCGGCGCCCTCGACGCCGCGGTGCTCGGCGTGAGCCCGGACCCCGTGAAGTCCCACGCGAAGTTCCGCGCCAAGTACGCGCTCCCGTTCCCGCTGCTGGCCGACACGGAGCACGCGGTGGCCGAGGCGTACGGGCTGTGGGTGGAGAAGCAGCTCTACGGCCGGCGGTACATGGGCGTGGCGCGCACCACCTTCGTCATCGACCAGACAGGGCGGGTGGCGCGGGTCTTCGCGAACGTCCGGCCCGAGGGGCACGCCGAGGCCGTCGCGGCGGCGGTGGGGGAGCTCGCGACGGACGGCGGCTGACCGCGGCCGGGCCCGGCCGGCGGGGTGCGGGGGCCGGGCCCGGCACGCGTCCTGCCACCGCGGCGGGCTTCTCAACCGCAACCGAGGACGCCCGTGGACAAGACCCAGGAC
>ERZ1066118.1993-NODE-1993-length-10926-cov-5.571245_pt1 | contig 10926 bp, 20 predicted proteins | sample MGYA00382765_ERZ1066118 | MGnify/ENA primary metagenome ERZ1066118 (study PRJEB33369, sample SAMEA5778348) | biofilm metagenome | biome: Industrial cooling water; feature: Water cooling tower basin; material: Biofilm | place: United Arab Emirates | collected...
TTCGTTGATAGGCTAGTGATTCGATTCGCGCAAGCATTTTTTCCATTTATTTTTCCAGATGGTTACCCGGCGTTAAGGTTAACGGATGGTAACCGGGCAAAAAGAGAGGGGCCGAAGCCCCTCCCGGTTACGCCTTGGGCAGGTCCACGCCACGGAAGCGCGGATTGCTCCGGATGAACGCGAGGAAGTCCGCGTCGCTGAGTGCGAGCAGTCGATCCCGTTCGGCGATCTGGCTGGGGTAGGGGCCGAAACCACCTGCCGAGCCTTCGCTGTGTCGATCCATGACCACCATGCGGTTGGTGTCATCGAGAATGAAGATGCCGTTGTGTTCGGTCCCGATCAGGCCGAAGGCGTTGTAGGCGGTCGCGATGCCGACAAGGAACGTCACCTTGCCGATCTTGCGCTCCACCGGCTTGCACGCCGGGTTGAACATGAAGGGGCCGATCTGCCCGCCGATATTGCACATGATCTTGTCTCCTTCCGCTTGATTGCGGTGATTCGTTGATAGGCTAGTGATTCGATTCGCGCAAGCACTTTTTCCACTTTGATGGTTAACAGATACTCCGGCCGCGTTAACCTTAACGGCTGGTTACCGGGCAAAAAGAGAGGGGCCTAAGCCCCTCCCGTTAGCGTGCCTTCCAGTTCCCGCCGACCTTGGGGAGATTGACGCCTCCCCATTCCAGCGCCTTGGGTCCTTCGTGGTATCCGACCGGCGAAGCGGCGGCCACGTGAAAGATGAAAGCCGGTTCGTCCTTGCGGTCGTAGTAGTCTCGCCAGACAGTCAGGGCCTCGTCCGGTGTGTTGGCGATCACCAGCAGATCGTAGTTCTCCCCGCTATCGTGTGCGATCAGGTAGAGTTTCACAGCAGGTCCTCCCACAGCTTGCGATCCTCAGCGTCCTTAGCCTCGGCAGCAGCGTTGAGAGCCGCCTTATGATCGTCTGAGAAGCGATCCCAGAAGTCTGCGACCGTATCCATGCCGTGACAGGGCTCTTCCGAGACTTCCGGCGACGGGGCCTTGTAGGAACCGACGCAATCCCAGAGGGCTCCGTAAAGGCCGGGAACCGCGAGAATACCGTCCCAACACTCGGCGACTTCATCCGGGCGGATGGTGCTGAAGTAAGAATGAGGCTTCATGGTCTGTCTCCGTTTGACTGATTCGTTTCTAGATTAGCCAACCGATTCGGTCAAGCACTTTTTCCACCTGTTTTCACCAGTTGTTAAGGTTAACGGTTGGTTATGATAGTGAGAAGGGCGGGATTTCTCCCACCCTCCCTTACAGCCATTCGTGTTTGAGGGCATATCCGCCGTCGGTTTCCGGCGATCCGCTGTAGCCTTTTTTGACGCCCTTGGGATAGAGGACGCGCCCGAGGTCGTAGACCAGCGCGAATCCCATATCCATTCCACAGCCGCCGATCCGGATGCCGCCAAGGTCGTTATCCCAGCGCTGGCCGACACCGGCCCGAGCGGCGAGTCGTCCGATGCTGCGAATCTCGTATCCGCGAAGCGTCCGCTTGGGCTTGGCGATGTAATCGCGCTCGTTCGGATATTTGGCTTCCCCTTCGGGCTTGAAGGGATACACCTTGTCATAGGCGGGCTGAGCGATCAGCAGGTCGATGACGCGCGACATGCCCGAGGACGAAGCCCGCTTCATGACACAGTAGACGCGGCTTCCCGGCTTCACCATGGCCTTGAGCAGCTTGATGGCTTCGGCCTTGCGCGCTTCCTCTTCGATTTTGATGGTCATTATCTGTCTCCGTCCGCTTCATTGCGGTGATTCGTAACTAGATTAGACAAGCGATTCGGTCAAGTAGTTTATCCATTTAATCCTCCACCCCACCCCAATTTGTTAACCTTAACGAATGGTAACGCACAAAAATAGGGGCTGGCAAGCTACCAGCCCCGATGCGACTATGAGGAGTAGAACCCCAACGATAAAGCGACTCAGCGCGTCGATCAGTCCGATGCGTCGTCCTCCTCGTCCGGAACGTCCCACGTCAGCAGGAACCACGCTTGGCAGTAGTCGTCCAGTTCCTCGTCTTCGTTGGCGAGGTCGAGCGACGAGTCGAACGGTCGTTCGAGTCGATCCGCATTCTCAGCGCGGAGACGGTCAAGCGCCGCTTGGGCTGCCTCGTGATCATATCCGCGTCGTTCATTGGCGAGGTCCCAGCCAACGGCATTGAACTCGCTTTGCAATTCGTCCAGAACGTCACCGATGGTGGTGTCGCCGAAGACGATCGCGCCCAGCAGCAGTTCGCCGTCGCGATGGTGATGATCATGCAGGTAACACGACAAGCAAGTGTCGATGTGTGCCCACATGAAGGTTTCCCCAGACGCGTCGCGTGCTGCCCGGAGTTGTTCGTCGAGAGATGGAAGTAGAGGCATTGGCCTGTCTCCTAGCGCGGAATTGCGCTGTCATTCTTCTAGGCGAGTCGTGGGTGATTCGCAAGCGGTTTTTCCAGTAGTTCTTCCACTGTGTGTTACCTTGTCGTTAAGGTTAACGGCCGGTTACCGGGCAAAAAGAGAGGGGCCGAAGCCCCTTCTCTCAGTCTTCGAAGTAGAGGTCCAGCAAGGCTTGTGCGGCCTCTTCCGTGGTGTCGAAGGGTCCGCTCCAATCGGTGCAATCCAGATACCCCGGAGCCGAAAGACGGGCATAAACCTTGTCGTCTTCCAGATCGAGTCCGGCTTCCATAATCGCTTCCTGAATGTCCGCACCCATATAGGATTGCGGTTTCATGAATGAGTCCTTGGCGGCTTCCTTGAGGCGTTCGATAGCTGTTTGCATGGTCTGTCTCCGTTGTGGTGATTCGTTCCTAGGTGAGACAAGCGATTCGGTCAAGCACTTTTTCCACTTTGATGGTTAACAAGACCGGCCGGCACGTTAACCTTAACGATCTGTTACCGGGTAAAAGAGAGGGACCGAAGCCCCTCCCCTCTCAGACGTGGACGTAACCGTAACCGGTCGGACTTTCAGGGTCTGCGACGAAATCGACACAGACTTGCCCGTAGGATTCGGCGATGGTTGTGAGGGCATCTCCCAGACCGCCCGCTTCCAGTTCCTTGCGGTCCCAGAATCCGACGCCATGACCGTTGCGGGTGAACCAGAAATCCCGGCCCGCTTGTGCCGCGTCATAGTCGCGTTCATAGGCTTGCGCCAGTAGATCGCGGGCTTGCACTTCGAAGTTAAAGCAATCGAGTTGCATCCGCTCGGCTGATTCGGGGTGAATATCGCCCCAGCCCGCATCTTCCGGAATGCGGCCGTCAAGCGTGCCTTCCGTCAAGCCTTGCTGCACTTCATCGTCCCGCCAATCCACCATGGAAGTCCCCGGCGAATTTTCAGTGAAAAGCATTGCTTCCACGTAACCTTGAAAGATCAGGGAGAGATCGGCAAAAACCATGCCGTTTACGGTCCCCTCTTTATCCATTTGAAATTCAGGCATTGGTCTATCTCCGTTGTGGTGATTCGGGTCTAGATCAGACAAGCGATTCGGTCAAGCACTTTTTCCACCTAGTGGTAACCGGTTGTTAAGGTTAACGGGTAGTTACCGGGATCGCCCCGGCTATTCGCCGGGGTTCTCCTCGTTTGCGTCGTGGAACGTCACGCCTCGCAGGCTGCCATAGGCGGCCTTGACGCGGGCCTTGTAGCGGGCGAGTGTTTCGCCGGGTTTCGAGGGGCCATAGGCGGCCCCTCCGGAGCGGTGATAGTAGTGCCCTTGCGGGCTCCAATGGGCGGGAAACAGGGCGGCGGTCATCGCAGCCAATTCCTTTCAATCCACTTGCGTAGATCAGTCCCGGCGCGGAGAATCACATCAGGTTCGGGGTTCCATCCGCCGGAGCGGCGCATGGACTCGGATTCGTCCGGTCCGATGCGAATGACGCGCTCGCCGCCGTAAGCGTCCCGGTCCAGTCCTGAATAGGCTTGGAAGGCATAGATCACATCTTCCCGGCTTGCCGTTTTCGGCGTGAGGCCGATGACATCCAGAGCCGATTCGAGCCGTTCGGGATTCATGTAGATCGTTCCCCATTCGACGTGGAACAGATTGTCAGGGCCACCGGCATCATCGCAAGGGGTGACCTTGAGGGCTTCCACCGACTCGGGATCACCCTCGTCTTTCCAGTAGAAGCCGCCATATTCAAGCGATATATCGCCGCTGTATTGCCACTTAGGCATGGTCAAGTCTCCAACCGCTTGATTGCGGTGATTCGGGTCTAGATCAGCCGAGCGATTCGGTCAAGCAATTTTTCCACTTTGATGGTTAACAGATAGTCCAGCGGCGTTAAGGTTAACGGGACGCTACCGGGTAAAAGAGGCGGGCCGGAGCCCGCCTAGTTTATGCGCCGTAGTCGTAAGCTGACTCGGCAATGTCCTTTGCCAGCGCTTCCATTTCCGCCTCGTCAAGGGCAAGGAACGCTTCGGCGTCCATTTCGCCGCGCCCGCCATCGGAGAGCGGGGCGTTGATTTCGTCGGTAAAGCGCGCCCACCACTTCACGGTGGTGTCATCGAAAGTGACTTCGATTTGCAGATAGGCAGCTTCCCCTCGCCCATCCGGGCCGGACAGAACGGCGTCAAGCCATTTTTCCGCTTCGGAGGACAAGGCCGGGTTGTCGCTGTCATAGCAAGTGTGAAGATCAGGACGGCCCGGATATTGCCGCTGCCATTCGGCGTTTTGTGCGGCATAGTGCGAGTCGATCAGCTTTTGCAGGCACGGCGGGGCGTCACCCCGCGAGTCATAGCCGCTAAGCCATGCAACGCCGGTGACTTCGGAGCCGCGCTGATATGACAGCTTTTCCGGGTCACGCTTGTCGATGGATTCGTCGTCATCCGCCGCCGCTTCGATTGCGAGCGCGCAAAGATCGAAAGCCTTTTGGTCGAGTGCATCAAACATGGTCTGTCTCCTGTTAGGTGATTCGGGTCTAGGTGATGCGAGCGATTCGGTCAAGCACTTTTTCCACAGCATTGGTTAACAAGACTGGGTAGTTTGTTAAGGTTAACGGATGGTTACCAGACAAAAAGAGAGGGGCCGAAGCCCCTCCCCTCAGTAGTCCGTGACGCAGACGTGCCAGCCCTCCGGCCTGACGGTTCCCTGCGCTATCTCCAGCGCCTTTTCCCGTGTGGGCCAAAGGACGGCCCGTCCCTCGTCCGTCGTGAAGCCGCCGCCGATTGCGTGATAGTGACGCTCCGGCGAACCCGCCTGATAGCGGGCAACGCTCCAGCCTTCCCGCTTCTGGTCCGAGTCGGGCACTTCTTCGATTCGCCACGTCCAGCCCTTGTGTTCGCGCCGGGTATTCTCGGCGTGCTGACGCTCGCTGTTCCAGAACGCGTCCGGATTGCCCCAGACGATCGCACTGGCGGCCTTGTTGGCGACGTGGGCGGTCGCAAATCGCGTCGCCTTGTCCCGCAGCTTGGTTTTCGGCCCGTAGGCGAGAAACCATTCCTCGCCCTTGGGATCGATCAGGATCGCGAGGAAGCGGCTCATGCGGCTTTCCGGCGAGCCTTACCGGCTTGCTTGTTCTTCGCGCGGCGCTTCGCCCGCTCCGCCTGCGAGATTTCCACCAGCGGCTTTGTCGGGCGCATCCGGATGGTGCAGTGCAACATGCTCATGCTTTTACGTCGTGACATTGGTCTATCTCCATCCGCTTGATTGCGGTGATTCGGGTCTAGATTAGCCAAGCGATTCGGTCAAGCACTTTTTCCACTAGATTGGTTAACGGGAGAGACAGACTCGTTAACCTTAACGGCTGGTTACCGGGCAAAAAGAGAGGGGCCTAAGCCCCTCCCCTCAATAGTCGTCCGGGTCCTCGTCGTCGTCAGGGTCTTCCCGGCCTTCCGGCCAAGCGAGGCGCGGCCAGTAGATGACGATTCCCCGGCCAAGCGAATCGGTGTCCGGTTCGGGGATGTCGTGGATTTCCACCCCGTAGTTGGCGGCGCGTTCGGTGAGGCGGACGGCGAGCCCCCATTCGCTGATGGAGTCGCCGCGCACGCTGATGCACTGCTTACCGAACATGGCCCGGCCCGAGTAGGGTGCAGGGGCACCGATGTGCCCCTGCATTGCCAGATCGTCGAGCATTTCGAGGAAGGTGTCGCGGTCGATCATGCGGCCACCTTGACGCCGTAGTGTTCGAGCGCGGCGGTCTTGATGGTGTCGAGCTTGGCGAGCGCGTCGTCGTGCATGGTGCGAATCGCCTTTTCGGTGCAGCGCGCGTCGCTGGCGGCGAACCGGGCGTTGAAGTCCTCGTAAAGGCGATGCGTCATGAACATGCCGTCCCGGAAGGCGACGCTGCAACCGGTTTCGAGGCCGCGCGAGGTCTTGCGGGTGCTGATGGTAAGGATCGCGGGCTTCACCTTGTCGCCCTCGGTGAGGGTGACGCCTTCGAGGTCGATTTCCGTCTTGGCCTGCCAACCATCGCGGCCCTTGTAGATTCGGGTGTTGGTCATTGTCTGTCTCCATCCGCTTGATTGCGGTGATTCGTGACTAGGCTGATTCGCTGATTCGGTCAAGCACTTTTTCCAGAAACATTTCCACTTTTATGGTTAACGGATTGGGCCGCCCCGTTAACCTTAACGTCTGGTTACCGGACAAAAAGAGAGGGGCGCAAGGCCCCTCCCTCAGTAGCCCGGATGGCCGCAAAGCCGGAGCGCGGCGGCGGCGTCCGGATCGCCGCGCATTCCCCATTCGAGCAGCAGTTGCGCCGCTTCGATGGCGAAGTCTTCGAAGCATTCTGCTTCGCTGTAGGCCAGCACGAAAGCCGCCAGATCGGGGCTCTTGCGGGCTTCCGCCCACCCGTGCGGGCCGTATGCCTTGCCCACCATGTGGCAAGCGGCGTCTCGCAGGTGCGCCGGGTTAAGGTGGTCGTCCAGATAGCCGAGGGCGAACCCGTAACCGGCGGGGTAGTTCTTGCCCGGACGGGCGAGGCAGCGGTCGAGAAGGTCGCTCATGCCGACGGCTCCACACCGGTCACGTAGTGGTCGCGGGACGCGTTGTCGGTTTCGTCCTGCATCCATTCGATGTGACGATTGTCCTTCGAATAGATGACAGCCTTTTCGGCGGCTTCGTCCGCGTTTGCGGCTTCCATTTCAACGATCGCCGACTCGGTGGTGTCGCGGGTCACGATCACGGTAAAACGAGGCATTGGTCTATCTCCTAGCGGCTCCATGCCGCGAATCATGCGGTGCCAGAGCCAACCGATTCGGTCAAGCACTTTTTCCACTTTGATAGTTAACAGATAGGTCTGCGGCGTTAACCTTAACGGCGGGTTACCACGAAAAAGAGGGGCGCTAGGCCCCTCCCGCTTAGGCTGGCACCCGCAAGCGCGGGCGCTCTTCGGCGTAGGTCTTGCGAGCCTCGCAAATCGCTTCGCGGATCATGTCGGTGAAGTAGCTGCCATAGTTGCGGCCATCTTCGCGGCTCTTGATTGCGAGCCCCACATGGTCCCGGAAGTCTGCCGGGTCGGCATAGATCGAGCCGCCGAGGTAGTCTTCCCCGATGGTGTTCCCGGTCGCGCGTTCGATCACTTCGGCGTGGAAGACGTAAACGGCCCATTCACCGCTTGCGACCTTTTCCTGCGTCTCGCCGGTTTCATCCCACGAAAGGTCCGTGCCGTCCTGATCGTAGTCGTAGGACATTCGAACGGTGAAGTTCTTGGTGTTGAATTGCCAGATGGTTTGCATGGTCTGTCTCCGGTTGAAAGTGTTTGGCGGGCTATCGCCGGTTGCAGTCTTGCGAGTGCTTCCGGCTCTTCCTCCCATCCGCCCCGTCATCGAGCGGCCCGCCGGTGGGTCATTCCGATAGTTGGTCTAGGATGATTCGCTGATTTGGTCAAGCATTATTTCCAGAAGTTTTTCTACTTTGATGGTTAACGATTTCGCCTGACTTGTTAACCTTAACGATTGGTTACCGGCAAAAGAAAGGCGGGCCGAAGCCCGCCGATCAATAGCTGCCGCACCACACGTTTCACACTGGAGTCGAACCAGCGCCTAGGACCAACCCGTCAGCCACCCGTCGGGAATTGAACCCGCTTAACCTCTTTTTCCTCTTCGATGATCTCTTCGAGGACTTCATCGACAAGGCGCATTTGTTCCATGAATCGCAGCTTGGCCTCTGCTTCGATACCAGTGATTCGGGTCATGGCGCTCCGAGCGATGACGCCGCACATATGGGCGCTGGGCTTGTCATCGTCCGGTGCATCACCGATCGCCAGAAGCGAAAGCTTCGCGTTGTATAGCGCACGCCTTAGCTCCGAGACCTCCATATGATCCGGGATTTCTAGGCGAGGATGCGGCTTGCCAGTGTGTTGCATGGTCTGTTTCCCTAGATGTTAATGCTATCGCTGAATTGCATGTAGGTGTCGCCTTGCGGGAACACACCGAGGATCAGATCACCGTTCGGCAAGCGGAACCAGCGCCAATCGCTGCGGCCGTCGTAGCCTTCCGTGGTCGCACTGATAACGCATTCAACATCAGCGTCAGCCGCCGGGATGTGGAGGGCGAGGAAGGGAACCTTTCCGTTTTCGTCGAGGGACACATCGTCCACTTCGATAGTGCTGATTTCAGGGGTCTTCATGGTCTGTCTCCGTTGTTGGTGATTCGGGTCTAGGTGTCTCAAGTGATTCGGTCAAGCACTTTTTCCACTTTGATGGTTAACGGTTTCCCCTGACTCGTTAACCTTAACGAATTACCCCGATCCGTTAACCTTAACGAATGATTACCGGAAGAAAAAGGGCTGGCACGCGACCAGCCCAGTTGCAAGGATGAGCAGAAAGACGCCCAGAAAGAACCGGGCGACAGCATCGAGGAATCCCATCAGGGGGTGATGAACCCACACGCCACCATGAAGCGCCGGCGGTCGAATTTCGGATTGGTCTTGCTGAGTTCGTCGGCGAAGTCTTCGGCGATGTTCTGGTGCTGGTCCTGCGTCAGGCCGAGGGCTTCCCGGTCGAGATTGGCGAGGATACCAGCCACAACGGCGAAGTGACGGTGCTGGAGGGTTGCCGGGTGGTTAGCGCCGAGCGTATCCTTACGGGCGGCGGCTTCGGGTTTCAAAGGCATTAGGTCGTCTCCTGTCAGCGGTGATTCGCTGTGCATCCTGAGTCGCAGAAGCAACCGATTCGGTCAAGCACTTTTTCCACTTTGATGGTTAACGATTTCCCCTGACTCGTTAACCTTAACGAATTGCCTCCGCATATTAACCTTAACGCGCCGTTAACGTTAACAAACATGGTTAATGGCCGATTCACCATATCCGTTAACCTTAACAAACGGTAAATTAGGGGTTCGTTAACCTTAACACGCTGTTAACCTTAACAAATCGCCCGATTTTGTTAACCTTACCGGTGGAGAAAGGTTACCGATCGGTTAACCTTACCGGGACCGGCGCGCAGGTGGGCTTCGGGAGGGGTCGCGCGCCGCGCCGGCAAAATGGCTTTGATCCATAGCAAAATGGCCTCGATCCATAGAAAAGCAAAATGGCCTCGATCCATAGCAAGCAAATGACCTCGATCCATAAAACGGGCGCGATCCAAAATGGCCTCGATCCATAGCAAGGCAAAATGGCTTCGATCCATGAGGTCGGGTCGCTGGTCGATCGAGAGGCCGGCTGCCGGCGCTCTGGAGCCCGCTGGAGAGCCGTCAGGCACCGACAGCGCCACTGACACTGGCCGAGCGCCCAGAAGGGCTCAGATCGGCCGAAAAACGGCCCAGAATCACCGACATTTTGGCTGAATCGGCCATTTTTCGCGAAAAATCAGCCAAAAACAGGCATTTAGAGGCCAAATTCAGCGAAAATGACGGTCCTTTTTACCCATTTTGGGCCATTTCTAGCACCGACAGCCTCACGTGACAGTGATCGATCTGGACGGGTCGGCCGGCGGGGTTTCGAGGGCGAAAAACCGGTTTCGCATTTAGTGACATGACCACTTCCCGGAACGGGCCATTTGTCGCCTAAGTGCTTGTCTTATCTGGTGGAGAAAAGTCATGGCACAGACGCCCCAATAAGTGCCATTACTCCTCGTTGGAGCGCCGGCGACAGGGCCTCGATCGAGCCGGTCGGAAGCGGTTGTGAAGACGCTCCAGAACCGGGGTTAGCCGGCGCTGGAGCGTCTGTAGAGCCGGCCTTAGCCGGTTTGTTGGGTGGTTGGTTGCCGAGATGGGCGTGCTGGGCTCCAGAACCGGCTCAGCAGCCTCGTTCAAGGTCCAAATCCAGACCCCGGCCCATGTTCTCAGGCTAGGGGTCCCTGCCCCCTGTTCTGCGATCAGGGACCCGGCCGGTTTCGTCAGGCTTGGGGTCCCGTCGGGATGATCTCGAATGGGTCCACGATCCTTCCGAGACTAGGGTCCCGCTTGATCACTTCCCGGACAGCCTGCCAGCTTCCGAAGCGGCGATGAAGCGCCGAGGCGCGAGCCCGCAGGGCGGGTGAGTAGTGGAAAGTGATGGTGCCCATTAAGGTTAACGCCGTGCTGGAATTTGTTAAGGTTAACGAGATGGAGGTCGTCGTTAACCTTAACGGATATCGTTAATGGGCCTACCTCGGCCCGTTAACCTTAACGAAAATGGTTAACGGGCCTGATTCGGCCTTTGTTAAGGTTAACGCCGGTGGCCCGCGCCCGCCAGCTTCTTCGTGCCGCGCCGGCCCTTGGCCCGCGCCCACTTGAGATACTGCGAGGTGCTGTCCACTTGGTCGTCGTTCTTGCCGTTGGGGAAGGCGATGATTTCCTTCTCGTAGTCGGCGAGCCACGACGCCCGGTTCGGCAGGTAGACCATGCCGGCCTCGATCATCGGGGTCACTTCGTCGAAACGGAACTCCTTGGTCGAGGTGCCGACTTCGATCGGGATCAGCGGAGCCGGAGCCCCGCCTTCCTTCTTCAACTGGCAGTAGGCCAGACCGTTGCCCTTGCCTTCGACCAGCAGCGCATCGGCCGAGTAGCGCTTACA
>ERZ1066118.1995-NODE-1995-length-10923-cov-6.228561_pt1 | contig 10923 bp, 8 predicted proteins | sample MGYA00382765_ERZ1066118 | MGnify/ENA primary metagenome ERZ1066118 (study PRJEB33369, sample SAMEA5778348) | biofilm metagenome | biome: Industrial cooling water; feature: Water cooling tower basin; material: Biofilm | place: United Arab Emirates | collected...
CCACAACCGTCACGCCTGCGCCCGGCGCGTGGGCTACGATGTTGCGAAAGCCCGCCCAGCTGCCGGTGTGATAAACCTCCTCGTCGGCGAACCCGGGCTCGACCAGCAGCCCCGCCGGTCCCCGGATCAGACCGTAGCCGTAGAGCAGGCCGGCTCCGCGTCGCTGGCGCACGCTGAAGGGGCCCGCGGCCGTGTCGCGGCCGAGCATCTGCGCCAGGGCGGCGGGCGAGACCACCTTCCCGGCGTGCAGGGCGTGGGTCCAGGTCAGCAGGTCGTCGGCGGTGGAGATCAGCCCGCCGGCGGCGAAGATCACCGAGTGGTCGCGCCAGCGCGGCAGGGCTGCCGCCCCGTCGTAGCCCTGCGCCAGCCCCGGAACGACCGAGCGGCCCGTGTCCAAGGTGGTGTTCCCCATGCCGAGCGGTTTGAAGAACACGCGCTCGAGGTGGGCGCCGTAGCTCTCGCCCGTGGCGCGCTCGATCACGTCGCCCAGCAGATTGTAGCCGGCGTTGTTGTAGCGGAACCGGCTGCCGGGCTCGAAGTCCAGCGGCAGGGCGGCAGTGGCGGCCGTCAGCTGGCGCGGGGTCGCCGGCTCCTGGCTGCGAAGCGCGTAATCGGGCTGGCGCAGGAGCTCCCGCACCCCGGAGGTGTGGGTCAGCAGGTGATGCAGGGTGACGGGGGCCCAGGCGTCCGGGCAGGGCCGGATCCAGCGGCAGACGGGGTCGCTGACCTTCAGCACGCCCTCGTCCTGCAGCTTGAGTATGGCGGCGGCGGTGAACTGCTTGGTCACCGAGGCGATGCGGACCCGGGTGTCGGGTGCGAAGGCCGCGCCGAGCGAGCGATCGGCGAGCCCGTGGGCCTGGCGGAGCAGCACCTGATCGCCTCGGGCGACCAGCACCACGCCGCTGAAGCGGTCGGCCTCGGCCTCCGCCGCCAGCCAGCGGCCCACGGCTTCGAACTCGGCGGGGCCCGCCACCTCCGCCGTCGCAATCGCCGAGGCGGGCGCGGCCGGCGCGGAGGCGCTCTCCGGCTCTGCCCCCGCTCGCAGGGCGCCGTAGGCCAGCACGGCGCCAGCCCCGATCAGCAGGCCGGCCAGCGCGCCGGCCAAGCCGGCCCTCGTCGCGGTCAGCCGCAAGCGCGGGCTCAGGCCCGCAGCCGGGCGCCGAGCTTGGCCGCCGCCGCCTTGATCCTGTCGGAGACGGCCTCGATCTCAGGCTCGGCCAGGGTCTTCTCGCGCGGCTGGATGACAACCTCCACGGCCACCGAGCGCTCCCCTTCGGGCACGCCGGGGCCTTCGTACACGTCGAAGACGCGCACCTCGGCGATGAGTTGCCGGTCAGCCGATGAGATGGCGCGCACCAGCTCGCCCGCGGGTCGCACGCGAGGGAGCAGGAACGCGAAGTCGCGGCTGAGCGGCTGGAAGGCCGAGAGGGCCAGCGCGCCGCGCGCCTTGCCCGCCCGCCGCTTGGGTTCGGGCAAGGCGTCCAGCGTCAGCTCGAAGGCGAGCAGGCCCTCGGGCGCATCCATCGACTTCAGCACGCGCGGGTGCAGCTCGCCGAAGCGGGCCACCGTCACCTTCGGCCCGAGCTGGACCGCCGCCGAGCGGCCGGGGTGGAACGCGCCCCCGGCCTGGCCCTGAGCGGTCTGCAAGGAGCCGACCGGCCCGCCGAGCGTCTCCAGCAGGTCGAGGAGGTCGCCTTTCAGCCGAAACAGGGGGTCCTCTCCGGGACCCGACCAATGGCGGGCCGCCTGAGGGCTGAGCAGGGCGGCGATCGCGGTGCGCTGGTCGTCCGGCTCGGCGCCCGCGAACACCGGGCCGATCTCGAACAGGGCCACGTCGGGGAAGCCGCGGGCGGCGTTCCGACGGGCGGCGTCGACCAGGTTGGGCAGGATCGAGGGCCGCATGCTGGCCAGGTCCGCGGCGATGGGGTTGGCCAGCTGCAGGTCCGGGCCGCCGCCTCCGAACAAGGCCGCCCAGTCGGTGCGCATGAACGACCAGGTGACCGCCTCTGCGTAGCCCGCCGCCGCAAGCGCCCGGCGGGCGGTGCGGATGCGGGCCTGGCGGGGGCTCAGCACGCCCTCAGGCCGGTGCGGGAGGGCCGGCAGGGGCTCGGCGGGCAGGGCGCCGTAGCCGGCGATGCGCGCGACCTCCTCCACCAGGTCCGCAGGCCCCTCCACGTCGCGTCGCCAGGACGGGGGCTGCACGCGCCAGGGACCGGCGCCGGCGTCCACGACAAAGCCGAGCGCCTCCAGCACGGCGGCGATCCGCTCGGGCGGCAGCGCCAGCCCGGCCAGGCGGCGGACCGCGGCGGGATCGAAGGGGATGGCCGGCGGGGGCGCCGGGGGCGACCCGGCCACCGTCACCTCGGACGGCTCCCCGCCGCAGAGCTCCAGGATCAGGCGGGTGGCCAGCTCCAGCCCGGGCAGCACCGACTCCGGATCCACGCCGCGGGCGAAGCGGTACTGGGCGTCGGAGGCGATCCCCAGGGTCCGGCCGGTCTGGGCGGTGGCGATGGGGTCGAACCAGGCGCTCTCCACGAACACGTCCGTGGTGGTCTCGTCGCAGCCGGTGGAGGCCCCGCCCATGACGCCGCCAAGCCCGATAGGTCGGGCGCCGTCGGGCTCGCCCCCGTCCTCTCCGTCGGCGATGACGCACATGTCGGGGGACAGGGCGTAGGTCTTGCCGTCCAGGGCGATCAGGTGCTCGTGGGCGTGGCCCGCGCGCGCCACCACCGTGCGCCCGGCCAGCTTGGCCAGGTCATAGACGTGCAACGGCCTCGCCCGGTCGAGTGAGATCAGGTTGGTGACGTCCACCAGGGCGTTGATGGGGCGCAGGCCCACGGCTGTCAGCCGCTGCTGCAGCCAGTCGGGGGAGGGCCCGTTGCGCACGCCCCGGATCACCCGGCCGGCGAACACGGGACAAAGCTCCGGAGCGGCCAGCCTGATCGTGACCGGGTTCGGAAAGCGCCCAGGAACCGGCTCCACCGGCTCCGGCCTGAAGCGGCCCAGGCCCGCGGCGGCCAGGTCCCGCGCCACGCCCATGACGCCCAGCCAGTCGGGGCGGTTGGGCGTCACCTCGAAGTCGATCACCGGCTCCAGCCCGAGGACGGCGGCGACGGGCGCGCCGACCGCCGCATCGTCCGGCAACTCCAGGACGCCGTCGCTCTCGCCCGACAGCTTCAGCTCCGCGGCCGAGCAGAGCATGCCGTGGGAGACCACCCCGCGCACCGCCCGGGGCTCCAGCGTGATCCCGCTGCCCGGGATGAGGGTCCCGAGGGGGGCGAAGGCTGTGAGGAGGCCCGCGCGGGCGTTGGGGGCTCCGCAGACGATCTCCCGGCGCCCCTCGCCCGTGTCCACCTGGCAGACGCGCAGCCGGTCGGCATTGGGGTGGGGTGCGGCCTCCACGATCCGCGCGACGGTGAAGGCGGCGAGCGCCCCGGCCGGGTCGTCGACGTGCTCCACCTCCAGCCCCGCCATGGTCATGGCGTCCACCACGGCGGCCGTGGAGGCGGAGGTGTCGAGGTGCTCGCGCAGCCAGGAAAGGGTGAACTTCATGCAGCGAAACTGGCCTTAGTTCATGTCGAGCACGGCGACGCCGAGGGCGGCGGCGGCTTCGCCCTGAGTCCTGTCGCGGGTGGCGAGCAGGGCGCCGGCTTCGCGAGCGAGCATGACGTACATCGCGTCGTAGAAGCCCATGTTGCGCGCCTGCGCCACTGCAAGAGCGTCATCGATCTCGTCGCGGTTCAAAGGTTCAGCGACGACTCGATGGCGTCTCGTTCAGCACGAAGATCGAACGGCTCCAGGAGCTGCGGATGACGCTTGGCCCACTCGTCCTGCGCCCGGCGGTGCTCGGCGACGATCCGGGTCCACTCCTCCTCCGACCACCGCCTCCTCGCGGGCGTGGGCAGACCGGGCGTCAAGGTGGCGACAGGCCGCCCATGACGCGTGATGACCACGGATTCGCCCTTGCTCTCGACCTCGCTGAGAAGGGCGGAGAAGTTGGCTTTCGCTTCGACGATGCCGACCTGTCGCACGCGGACCGTCCTTATGGCCATCTGGTGGCCAGAATAGTTGTCGGTGTTCCGACGCGCAACGAACGACGATCTCAGCTGAGCCCCGTCGCGGCGCTCGGCGTCTGCCAGGGGGAGAAGCCGTAATGGCGGAGCCAGCGGACGTCGCTGGCGAACATGTCGCGAAGGTCCGGCACGCCGTACTTCAGCATGGCCAGCCGGTCCACGCCGAAGCCGAAGGCGAACCCCTGCCACTGCTCCGGATCCAGCCCGCAGTTCCGCAGCACGTTGGGATGCACCATGCCGCCCCCCAGCACCTCCAGCCAGTCGGAGCCCTGGCCGATGCGCACTTCCCCGCCCGAGCGGTCGCACTGCACGTCCATCTCCGCCGAAGGCTCGGTGAAGGGGAAGTGGTGGGGGCGGAAGCGGGTGACCACGTTCGGCAGCTCGAAGAAGCGCGCCGCGAAGGTGTCCAGCGTCCACTTCAGGTGGCCCATGTGGATGTCGCGGTCGATCACCAGCCCTTCCATCTGATGGAACATGGGCGTGTGGGTGGCGTCGGAGTCGGAGCGGTAGACGCGGCCGGGCGCCACGATCCGGATGGGCGGCTCCAGCCCGCTCACGATCCAGGGCGCGGCCGGCGGCTGGTTGGTCCGGCGCATGGCCCGCACCTGCACGGGGCTGGTGTGGGTGCGCAGCAGCTTCCGTTCCCCGTCGGGGCCGGGCTGCAGGAAGAAGGTGTCGTGCATCTCCCGCGCGGGGTGCTTGGGCGGGAAGTTCAGGGCGGTGAAGTTGTGGAAGTCGTCCTCGATGTCGGGCCCTTCGGCCACCTGGAAGCCGAGCTCGGCGAAGATGGCGATCATCTCGTCCATCACCTGCAGGGTCGGGTGGACCGAGCCGCGGCGGCGCGGCGGCGGCGGCAGGCTGAGGTCCACCTGCTCGGCGGCGAGCCGGGCGTCCAGCGCCTCCGCCTCCAGGGCCTCCCGACGCGCGGCGACGGCCGCCTGCAGCCGGTCGCGCAGGCCGTTGATCTCCGGCCCGCGCACCCGCCGCTCCTCCGGTGACAGGGAGCCCAGCGTCTTCAGCAGGGCCGAGACCGAGCCCGCCTTGCCGAGCGCGGCCACGCGCACCGCCTCCAGCGCCGGGAGGTCGGCGGCGGTCGCCACCGCCTGGGTCAGCTCGGCTTCCAGACCAGCGAGATGGCTCATGTGGAAAGTCTCTACCCACATTGGACCGCGGGCTTCCAGCCCGCATGCGCGCAGAATGCGCGCGGTCCACTTCGCCACATCATTCCGTCATCCTCGGGCGGCGCAGCCGACCCGAGGACCCAGCCGGGACCGCTCGCCGCTGTTCGGCAGGGACCCCGGCGGGGATCTCTCGCGTCTGGGTCCTCGGGTCGACGCTGCGCGCCGCCCGAGGATGACGGACGAAGGGTCCGATCAGCCGCCGCCCAACCCCTTCAGCCGGTACAGCGCCTCCAGCGCCTCCCGGGGCGTGAGGGCGTCGGGGTCGAGTTCGGCCAGGGCGCGCTCCAGGGCCGAGCGCTCGGCGAGCGCCGGCGTCGGGGCTGCGGCGGCGAACAGGGGCAGGTCGTCCAGGCGCACGGGCGCGCGCTCGGCGCCCTCCAGCCGCTCCAGCACCTCGCGGGCGCGGGCCACCACCGCGGGCGGCACGCCGGCCAGCCGGGCCACCTGCACGCCGTAGGAGCGGTCCGCGGCGCCCGGCGCGGCCTCGTGCAGGAAGACGAGCTCCCCATTCCACTCCTTCGCCCGCATGGACAGGTTGCAGACGTGGGCCAGCCGGCCCTCAAGCCTTGCGAGCTCGTGGTAGTGGGTGGCGAACAGCGCCCGGCACCGGTTGCTGTCGTGCAGCCCCTCCGCGCACGCCCACGCGATGGCCAGGCCGTCGTAGGTGGCCGTGCCGCGCCCGATCTCGTCCAGGATCACGAAGGACCGGGGCGTCGCCTGGGTCAGGATGGCGGCGGTTTCCACCATCTCGGCCATGAAGGTGGAGCGGCCCCGGCTCAGGTCGTCGGCGGCGCCCACTCGGCTGAACAGCCGGTCCACCACGCCCAGACGCAGCCGGCGCGCCGGGACGAAGCTCCCCGCCTGCGCCAGCACGGTCAGCAGCGCGTTCTGGCGAAGGAAGGTCGATTTCCCCGCCATGTTGGGGCCCGTAACCACCGCCAGCCGGGCGCAGGCCGCGCCCGAGCCGTCCAGCCGGCAGTCGTTGGGCGTATAGGGCTGGCCCTCCCGCCGGACCGCCGCCTCCACCACCGGGTGGCGCGCCGCCTCGGCGTGGAACACCAGGCTGTCGTCCACCTCCGGGCGGACCGCGCCCACGTCTTCCGCCCAGTCGGCGAGGCCCGCCGCCACATCCACCGTGGCAAGCGCGTCCGCCGCGGCCTGGATGTCAGGCGCGAGGGCGGCCGTCCGTTCGCGCAGCCGCTCGAAGGTCTCCAGCTCCACGGCCAGCGCCCGCGCCCCCGCCTGCGCGATGCGGGCGTCCAGGTCGGCGAGTTCGGCGGTGGTGAAGCGGACTTGGTTGGCCAGTGTCTGGCGGTGGATGAAGACGGCGTTCAGAGGCGGGCGGAGCAGGGGTTCCGCCTGTCTGGCGCTGGTCTCCAGGAAATAGCCGAGCACGGCGTTGTGGCGGATGCGGAGCGGGGCGCCGCTCTCCGCCTGCAGGCGCGCCTCCAAGGCCGCCACCACACGGCGGCTGTCGTCGCGGAGCGCGCGGGCCTCGTCCAGCTCGGGCCGGAAGCCAGGGGCCACGAAGCCGCCCTCGCGCGCGCTCACGGGCAGGTCGGCGCCGAGACCCGCCCGAAGATCGCCGAGGAGGTCGGCCAGGGCCGGGCGCGCGCTCAGCGTCAGCGCGTCCACCGCACCGCCCAGCTCCGCCGGGGGCGGGTTGAGCGGGTCGGGGGAGGCGGCGAAGCAGGCGGCCAGGGCCTCTCCGGCCGTGAGCCCGTCCCGGAGCGCGCCCAGGTCGCGGGGCCCGCCCCGCCCCAGCGCCAGCCGCGACAGGGCGCGCGAAAGGTCGCCCGAGCGCCTGAGCGTCGTGCGCACCTCCTCCCGAAGGGTGCGCCGCTCCAGCAGGTGCTGCACCGCGTCCAGCCGGACGCCGATGGCCGCCGGGTCCAGCAGCGGCCGGTTCAGCCGCGCGGCGAGCAGGCGGGCGCCGCCGCTCGTCACCGTCCGGTCCACCGCGGCCAGAAGGGAGCCCTCCCGGGCGCCGCCCGTCGTGCGGTCAAGTTCGAGGCTGGCGCGGGTGGCCGGGTCGATGGCCATGACCTCCGCCCCGCCGGACCGGCGCGGCGGGCGCAGGGCGGGCGCCCGGCCGGCCTGGGTGGTCTCAAGGTGCGCGGCCAAGAGGCCGAGCGCGGCGATCTCAGCCGGCTCGAAAACGCCGAAGCCGTCCAGGGTGGCCACCCCGTACAGGCGCTTCAGCCGGGCCTCCGCGGCGGCCGGCTCGGCCAGGGCGGCGGGCATGGGCTGCACCAGGCCGCCGCTGGCCTTCAGGGCGGCGGTCAGCGCGGCGTCGGCCAGCAGGCGGTCGGGGACCAGCGTCTCGGCGGGCTGCAGCGCCGCCAACGCGCCCGCCACGGCGTCGCGCTCCAACAGCCAGCTCTCCACCTCGCCGGCCGACAGCTCCACGCTCGCCACCGCCGCCCGCCCGGCGCGCAGCGCGACCGCGGCCAGCCGGTTGGCCCCGCGGGCGTCCAGCAGGCCCTCTTCCGTCAGGGTGCCCGGCGTGACGATGCGGACCACGTCGCGGCGCACCACGGCCTTGGAGCCGCGCTTGCGCGCCTCGGCCGGATCCTCCAGCTGCTCGCACACCGCGACCCGGTGGCCCGCGCGGATCAGCTTGGCGAGGTAGGCCTCCGCCGCGTGCACGGGCACGCCGGCCATAGGGATGGGCTCCCCGCCGTGCGCGCCGCGCCGGGTCAGGGTGATGCCCAGCGTCTCGGCCGCTGCCGCCGCGTCCTCAAAAAACAGCTCGTAGAAGTCTCCCATGCGGAAGAACACCAGCGCGCCCGGCGCCTGCGCCTTCGCCGCGAAGAACTGCGCCATGACCGGCGAGGCTTGGGCGCCCGGGGCCGCGGGATCGTCCGAAACGGTCATGCCGGACCAGCTGCTTCGGGCCGACCGTTGGGCGGCGAAGCGCAGCGGAGCCGACCCCCCGCGCAGGCGGGGGGCTCCCTTGACGCGTCCGAGCACGGCGCCACCCCTGGGCGGCAGGGGCCTTCACGACGAAGTCTCACGCGATGATGTCGGGCGTCAGCTGGTCCTCCAGCAGGGCGATCTGGTCGCGGAGCTGGAGCTTGCGCTTCTTCAGCCGGGCCATGCGCAGCATGTCGGGGGCGAGGTCGCCGGAGAGGGAGCCCACGGCCGCGTCCAGGTCGGCGTGCTCCTGGCGAAGCAGCGCCAGCCGGGCGCGCAGCACCGCCTGATCCACCACCGCCGCGGCGCCTGCCTGTTCGTCCTCGAGGATGGTCAACGCGCCCGCCGCCTCCGCCTTCGCGCCGCACGTCTAGACACGGCGGGTCGGGGAGGAAACCCGGCCCCGCGCCGCAGGTCAGCGGCGAGGATCCACCACCACCTTGCAGCGGCTTTCGGGTTCGGCCAGCGCCTGGAAGGCCGCAGCCACGCCGTCCAGCCCCACCGTCTCGCTCAGCACCGGGCGCACGTCGATCTCGCCCTCGGCGATGGCCCGCAGCGTGCCGGCGAACTCGTCGGGCGTGTAGCCGAGCACGAAGCGGAACTCGAGCTGCTTGTTGATGCAGAGCGAGGGCTCGATCCGGTCGGGCGCCATGCAGACGCCGGCCACCACCACCTGGGCGCCGACCGGCGCGCCGTCGATGATTTGCTGCAGCACGCCCGGCACGCCCACGCACTCGAAGATCACCGCGCGCTTGCCCGGCTGGCCCGACATCTGGGCCATGAACCGCTCGGACGCGGTGGCGGGCACGCCCAGCGCCGACCATCCCGCGTAGGGGGAGTCCGCCGCCGGGTCGATCACCCGGTCGGCCCCCAGCGCCTCGGCCACGCGGCGACGGGCGGGGGAGAAGTCGGCCGCCACCACCGGCCCGAGACCCCGCCGCTTCAGGGCGGCGATGACCGCCAGGCCCACCGGTCCGCAGCCGATCACCAGGTGGGCGGCGTCGGGGCCGGCGGCCGACTGCGCCACCGCGTGCTCGCCCACCGCGAAGGGCTCGGTCATGGCCGCCTGCTCGTCGGGCAGGCCGTTGGGCACGGGCAGCAGCATGGCCTCCGTCAGCACCATCCGCTCGGCGAAGCCGCCGGGGAAGCGGTTGGAGTAGCCCACCGTCTCCATGCCCAAGGGGCCCATGTTCATGGGGATGGTCACCACGCGAGTCCCGGGCTTCAGCCGGCGCTCGGTGGACGGGCCGTGATCGAGGATCTCCGCGCAGAACTCATGGCCGAAGACGATGTCCTTCTCCGGGTCCACCGAAACGGCCGCGCCCGTGCGGCGGCCCAGCTCCAGCATGTGCTCGAACGAGTGCAGGGCGTGGAGGTCGGAGCCGCAGACCCCGCAGGCCAGGGTGCGGGCGAGCACCTGGCCGGGTCCGGGCTCCGGGTCCGCGATCTCCGTGCAGACCAGCCGCTTCTCCCGCCGAACCACCGCCCGCATGACGCCGCCTCCCATCGCGCCGCAGCTTCGCCGGGGCGGCCCCCGCTGGCAACGGTCGGCGGCGTTCCGCGGCTCAGCGACCGTTCTTGAGCAGGTCCCGGATCTCGGTCAGCAGGGCTTCGCTGGTGGTGGGGGCCGCGGGCTCCACAGGCGCCGCCGCCTCATGCCGGCGCAGGCGGTTCACCGCCTTGACCAGCAGAAACACCACGAAGGCGACGATCAGGAACTGCACCACCGTGTTGATGAAGGCTCCGTAGCCGATCGCAACCTTCTCCACCGCCGCGGTGGCCGCGTCCTCGGGGACCAGCACCCACTCCAGCCGGGAGAAATCCACCCGCCCGGTGAGGAGCCCGATGGGCGGCATGACGACCTGCTCCACCAGGCTGGTGACGATCTTGCCGAAGGCGGCGCCGATGATCACGCCGACCGCGAGGTCGACCACGTTGCCTCGCGCGATGAACTCCCGGAACTCCGACGCCACGCCCATGTCAGCCTCCGCTCTGCTTCAGTCCCCACGCGGGTTGCGGCCATGTCGGCCGAAGTCGCCGCGATTTCGTCAAAGAAAGTTGTCCTCGCTCCGGATCGTCGTGCTACGGTGCGTCCGGGATTTTCGCAGCACCGGCCGCGCGCTCGAGCGGCCAGCGACACCCGGGCGGTGATGGCCGACATGGCCGGCATGGCCGCTGAATCGCGGCCTTGGTGAGCGGCCATCGACCCGCTCCCGCTTCAGCGCCTACTCGGCGGCGTCGCCGCTCAGGTTCAGGCGCTGGCGCATCTCCTTGCCGCTCTTGAAGAAGGGGGCCGCCTTGGCCGGCACCAGCACCGCCCGTGCGGGGGTTGCGGCCGACCCGCGCCGGCCGGTAGCGGACGGAAAAGGCGCCGAAGCCGCGAAGCTCCACCCGGCCGCCGCGCTCCAGCGCGGTGGTCATCCGCTCCAGGATCACGTCCACCACCCGGTCCACGTCGCGGACGGAGAGGTGCGGGTTCTCCTTGGCGAGTTTCTCGATCAGTTCGGACTTGATCATTCCGTCCCTCTGCCGCGCGCGCCCCCGCGCCGTGCCGTCGCACAAACGCCGGGGCGGAGAGCGGCGCAAGCCGAACCGTCGCGAAACGGTCAAGCTTGCGTCGTTAAGTCCCAAGACAAAGGCTCAACGACATTGGTCAAACGACAAAAGGCCCCGGGCGATCGCTCGCCCAGGGCCTCCAGTCGTACCGGCTTGAGGCTGAGGACCTACTCGCCGCCGCCCTGCTTGGCGCGGAG
>ERZ1066118.1996-NODE-1996-length-10921-cov-5.167679_pt1 | contig 10921 bp, 9 predicted proteins | sample MGYA00382765_ERZ1066118 | MGnify/ENA primary metagenome ERZ1066118 (study PRJEB33369, sample SAMEA5778348) | biofilm metagenome | biome: Industrial cooling water; feature: Water cooling tower basin; material: Biofilm | place: United Arab Emirates | collected...
GTATCCGCCCGCAAGCGCGCCGTGCGCCCCTCGCTGCAGGCCGCGCGCGAGCTGCTCGGGGTGGAGGCCGGCGCCCCGCCCGAGGCGATCCGCGCCGCCCACCGGCGGCTGATGCAGGCGGCGCACCCCGACCGGGGCGGCGACCCGGTCCGCGCCGCGGCCCTGAACGCCGCGCGCGACCGGCTGCTGAGAGCGGCGCAGGCGGGAGGGGGCTAGGCCAAGGCGCTGCGCGGCGTCTATCAACCCGCCATGAGCGCCCGCCTGCGTCCCACGCCCTTCGAGCTCGGGCCGGTCCACTTCGTCGGCATCGGCGGCATCGGCATGAGCGGCATCGCCGAGATCATGCTGCGCATCGGCTACACGGTGCAGGGTTCCGACGCCAAGGCGTCCGCCAACACCCGCCGGCTGGCCGAGCTGGGCGCCCGCATCCACATCGGCCACGCCGCCGAGCACGTGGAGGGCGCCTCGGCCGTGGTCTACTCCACCGCCGTCCAGCCCTCGAACCCTGAGCTCCAGGCCGCCCGCGCCCAGCGCATACCGCTGGTGCGGCGCGCCGAGATGCTGGCGGAGCTCATGCGGCTGCAGTTCTCGGTGGCGGTGGGGGGGACCCACGGCAAGACCACCACCACGTCGCTGGTGGCCGCCCTGCTGGACGCCGGCGGGCTGGACCCGACGGTGGTGAACGGCGGGGTGATCAACGCCTACGCCGCCAACGCCAAGGTCGGGCAGGGCGACTGGATCGTGGTGGAGGCCGACGAGAGCGACGGCACCTTCACGCGCCTGCGCTCCACGGTGGCGGTGGTCACCAACATCGACCCGGAGCACCTGGACCACTACGGCGAGTTCGACGCCGTGCGCGCCGCTTTCCGGCGCTTCGTGGAGAACATCCCCTTCTACGGCTTCGCGGCCGTCTGCCTGGACCATCCCGAGGTGCAGGCCCTGGTCTCCCAGGTGGAGAACCGGCGACTGGTCACCTACGGCACCAACCCGCAGGCGGAGGTTCGGGCCGTGAACGTGGACATGGGCCCCACCGGCGCCCGCTTCGACGTGCGCTTCGCCGGGCGGGACGGGGCGGAGGACCGCCTGCTGGAGGGGGTCGAGCTGCCCATGGCGGGCGGCCACAACGTGCTGAACGCGCTGGCGGCCATCGCGGTCGCCCGCGAGCTCGGCGTGGCGGACGCGGCGATCCGGTCGGGGCTGGCGGGCTTCGACGGGGTGAAGCGCCGCTTCACCACCACCGGCGTGGTGGACGGGGTGCGCATCGTCGACGACTACGGCCACCACCCGGTGGAGATCGCCGCCGTGCTCAAGGCCGCCCGCCAGGTCGCCGCGGGCAAGGTCATCGCCGTGGTCCAGCCTCACCGCTACACCCGGCTGCAGAGCCTGTTCGGCGAGTTCTGCGCCTGTTTCAACGACGCCGACACCGTGCTGGTCGCCGACGTCTACCCGGCCGGCGAGACGCCCATCGAAGGCGTGGACCGCGACGCCCTGGTCGGCGGCCTGCAGCGGTTCGGGCATCGCCGCGCCCTGCCGCTGCCGTCGGTGGAGGCGCTGCCGGCGCTGGTCCGGCGGGAGTCGGCGGAGGGGGATGTGGTCGTGCTGCTCGGGGCCGGGGACATCACCAACTGGGCGGCGAACCTGCCCGGTCAGCTGGAGGCGCTGGCATGAGCGAGGTCTGGACCGGAGGCTGCCAGTGCGGGGCCGTGCGCTACGCCCTCTCCGAACGGCCCAAGTCCGAGTTCTGCCATTGCAGCATGTGCCGCCGCGCCACCGGCGGCGTCTTCGCCGCGCTCGGCACGGTGCCGAAGAGCGCGGTGCGCTGGACCCGGGGCGAGCCCGCCTACTTCGCGAGCTCCACCGCGGTGGAGCGCGGCTTCTGCGCCCGCTGCGGCACGCCGCTCACCTTCGCCTACCATGACAGCGGCGGCATGGACGTCACCCTGGGCAGCCTGGACGATCCGGAGGCCGTGGGCCCGCTCCAGCTCGAGTTCGCCGTGGAGTCGCGCCTGTCGTGGATGCCGGTGGTGGGCGGAACGCAGCAACGGCTGGACGAGGATGCGGCCTCGCCCGCCCACCGCCCCGACTTCCGCTCCCTCCAGGCGCCGAGGGACGGGGGCGCATGAGCTGGCGCGATCGCCTGCCGGCCGTGCGGGGCCGGCTGCTGCCCGACGCGCCGCTCGCGCCCTACACCTGGTTCCGGGTGGGCGGGCCCGCCGACGTGCTGTTCCTGCCGGCGGATGAAGCCGATCTCGCGGCCTTTCTCTCAGCCCTCGATCCGGGCGTTCCGGTGACACCGCTCGGGGTAGGCTCCAACCTGCTAGTGCGGGACGGCGGGCTGGAGGGCGTGGCCGTCCGCCTCGGGCGAGGCTTCAACGGCGTGGAGGTCCAGGGCGACGCCCGTCTCCGGGCCGGGGCCGCCGTGCCGGATGCGCAGCTGGCCAAGGCCGCCGCGGACGCCGGCGTCGCGGGCCTGGAGTTCTACCGCGGCGTGCCGGGAACCGTCGGCGGCGCCTGCGTCATGAACGCCGGCTGCTACGGCGCCGAGACCAAGGACGTGCTGGTCGAGGCTTACGCGCTCGACCGGGCGGGGCGGCGGCTCAGCTTCAGCAACGCCGAGATGGGCTTCAGCTACCGCCACTCGGCGCCGGAGGACGTGATCTACGTGGGCGCGCTCTTCCAGGGCCGGACCGACGCGCCCGAGGCCGTGCACGCCCGCATGGACGCGATCACCGCCCGGCGCGAGAAAACCCAGCCCATCCGCGAACGGACGGGGGGCTCCACCTTCAAGAATCCGCCGGGAAACAGCGCCTGGCGCCTGGTGGACGCGGCCGGCTGGCGCGGCCGCCCCTTCGGCGGCGCCCAGTTCAGCCCGCTGCACGCCAACTTCCTCATCAACACGGGGGAGGCGACCGCCGCCGATCTCGAGGGCCTCGGCGAGACCGTGCGCGCCGACATCCGCGCCAAGTTCGGCGTCACGCTCGAATGGGAGATCAAGCGCATCGGCCGCCCCGCCTGACCGCCGGAGGGTCCCCTGGACCGCGCGCATCCTGCGCGCAACAGCTTAGGGCTGCGAGCTCTCGCCAGGTGAGATGCGCGCAGGATGCGCGCGGTCCAGTTGGGTCCAGAGGCGCTCGGCCATGGCGTCGAAAGCGGCCAGGGCCGGGCCGGGTCCGACCGGATCCCCCGTGTCGCCTGCTTCCCGCAGCGCCGGGTCAAGCGGTACGTCGCCCAGGAAGGGCAGGCCGGCGTCCTGCGCGAACCGCCGCGCGCCGCCTTCGCCGAAGAGGTGGTGACGCACCCCGCTCCCGTCCTCAAACCAGGCCATGTTCTCCACCACGCCGAGCACCGGCACGCCGGTCCGGGCGAACATGGCCGCGCCGCGCTGGGCGTCGTCCAGGGCCAGCGCCTGGGGCGTGGAGACGATCACCGCCCCGGCCAGCGCGATCTTCTGCACGAGCGTCAGCTGGATGTCGCCGGTGCCGGGCGGCAGGTCCACCACAAGCACGTCCAGCGGCGCCGCCCCTTCCTCCACCCATGCCGCCCCCGCCATCTGCATCAGGGCCGAGGTGGCCATGGGGCCGCGCCAGATCAGGGCGGACTCGGGCTCCAGCAGGAAGCCGATGGACATGACCTTCAGGCCGTGCGCCTCAAGCGGGATCATGCGCTTGCTCTCGGCGAGCGCGGGCCTGCCCGTCACGCCCAGCATCCGGGGCGCCGAGGGTCCGTAGACGTCGGCGTCCAGCAGGCCGACCTGCAAACCCCGGCGGGCGAAGGCGAGGGCCAGGTTCACGGCCACCGTGGACTTGCCGACCCCGCCCTTGCCGCTGGCCACCGCCAGCACATGGCGCACGCCGGCGGGCCGAACGGCCGTACCCGCGCTTGGGCGTCCCTGACGCTCCATCTCCGGCGACAGCCGGGCCGTGCGGACCGGGGCCGGACGATCGGCCGTGAGCACCACCTGTGCGACCTGGATTCCGGGCAGGGCGCCCAGCGCCGCCTCGGCGGCGTCGCGCACCGCCATGTAGGCCTCACCCTGGCCGGGCGGGGCCTCCAGCACGGCGGACGCCCGACCCTCGGCCAGCGTCAGGCCCTGTATCCGGCCCGCCTGAACAAGGCCCTGGCCGGTGGCCGGGTCCATGACGCCGTCCAAGGCCGCGCTCAGCGCCTCCGGCCCTGCGGCGTTCTCCCGCTCCGGGGGCAAGCTTCGCTTGAACAGCTTCATGCGCCGCCTCATATCCGCAGCCGAGCGACGGTGTGCAAGGCGTCCGGCGACGGGTCCGCCCCCATCGAGCCGACATCCGGCCGACCCAGCCAGCGTATTTGGACGAACGCCACCTTCATGCCCTGGAACGACAACTCCAATCCCGGCTCCGGCGGCGGCGGCCCCTGGGGATCGCCACCCCCTTCCGGCCAGCCCACGCCCCCGACCGGCGGCGGTTCCGAGGGCAAGCCGCCGCCCAAGAGCCCCTGGGGCGGGGGAGGTGGAGGGCCCAACCCGCCCCGAAAACCTCAGCGTCCCCTGCGGCGACCCAGCCTGCCGGGCGGCGGGCCCGATCTCGACGGCCTGACCCGGCGCGCCGGCGAGCGCGTGCGCCAGTTCTTCACCGGCCCCGGCGGGCGGGGCGTCAACAAGCGGAGCGTCGGCCTGGTGGCCGCCGGCGTGGGCGGCCTCTGGCTCATGTCGGGCGTCTACGTGGTGCAGACCAACGAGGAGGCGGTGGTCACCCAGTTCGGCGCCTACTCCCGCACGACGGGTCCCGGTCTCGGCTACCGCATCCCCTGGCCGTTTGAACGGGTGCAGAAGCTGCCCGTCACCACCCTGCAGCCCACCAACGTCGGGGGCGGGGAGGGCGCCGACAGGGTCGAAGAGAGCATGATGATCACGGCCGACGAGAACATCGTCGACCTGGACTTCACCGTGCAGTGGCGGATCAACGACGCCGCCAAATACCTCTTCAACATCGCCGACCAGGAAGCCACGGTGAAGATGGTCGCCGAGAGCGCCATGCGCGAGGTGGTCGGCCGCACCGCGCCCGATCCCATCATCTCCACCGGCCGGGGCCAGGTGCAGCAGCAGACGCTCGTGCTGATGCAGCAGATCCTGGACCAGTACGACGCCGGCGTGCAGGTGGTGGAGGTCCAGATTCGCAACGCCAACCCGCCCCGCGACGTCATCGCCGCCTTCCGCGAGGTGGCCAGCGCCAGCCAGGACGCCGAGTCGGCGATCAACGAAGCCAACGCTTACCGCAACCGGGTCGTGAACGAGGCCAAGGGCGACGCGGCGCGCATCCGGCAGGCGTCCGAAGGCTACCGCGAACGCGTGACGCGGGAAGCGGAGGGTCAGGCCGCTCGCTTCAACCAGGTCTACGCCGAGTACCGGCAAGCCCCCGGCGTGACCCGCGACCGCCTCTACCTCGAGACCATGGAGCGGGTGCTGCGGTCGTCCAACAAGCTCATCGTGGACGGGAACGGCGCCACCGCGCCGGTGATCCTGCCCCCCGACCTGTTCCGCCGTGGCCAGGCGGAGACGCCGCCCGTCGCCGCCGGCCAGACCGCGCCCGCCACCGCCACGCCGCAGACGGCGGGAGCCGCCCGATGACCCTCGACCGTCGCCGCCTCATCGCGCTCGGGATCGCCGCCCTCGTCGGGCTGATCGTCCTCGCTAACACGCTCTACGTCGTCCGCCAGACCGAGCAGGCGCTGGTCACCCGCTTCGGCGAGCCGGTGCGCGTCGTGAACGCCGGTCCCGAGGGCCGGCCGGGCCTGAAGGTGAAGGCGCCGTTTGTCGAGCAGGTGGTCCGGTTCGACAAGCGGAACCTGGCGCTGGAGGCCCAGCAGGAGGAGATCATCGCCGCCGACCAGGAGCGCCTGGTGGTGGACGCCTTCGTCCGCTACCGCATCATCGACCCGGTGCAGTTCTACCGCGCCTTCCGCACGCAGGATCGAGTGCAGGCGCCGCTCGACCGGCTGGTGAACTCGGCGCTGCGTCAGGTGCTGGGCTCCGCGCCCTCCAACGACATCATCTATCGCCGCCGGGGGGAACTGATGCAGCTGACCGAGCGGGACGTGAACGCCCGGACCCGCGCGGCCCGCTTCGGCGTCCAGGTGATCGACGTGCGGATCAAGCGCGCCGACCTGCCGGCCGCCAACCAGGAGGCGGTGTATCGGCGCATGCAGACCAGCCGCCAGCAGCAGGCCGCGCAGATCCGCGCCGTTGGCGAGCAGCAGAAGCGGGAGATCATGGCCTCCGCCGACAAGGAGGTGGCCATCACCCTCGCCACCGCCCAGCAGTACGCCGGCCAGGTGCAGGGCGAGGGCGACGCCCGCGCCGCCGCCATCTTCGCCTCGGCGTACGGCAAGGACGCGGGGTTCGCGTCGTTCTACCGCTCCATGCTGGCCTACGAGCGGGCGCTGGCGAACGGCGACACCACCATGCTGCTCTCGCCCGACGGCGCCTTCTTCCGCTACTTCGAGCGCGGCGGCGGCGCCGGCTGAGACGCGGGCCTCAGTCGGTCACGAACTCCGTGCTGCGGTAGCCCTGGAAGTAGAGCAGGGCGGTGAGGTCGGCGTGGTCCACGCGGGCGTCCGCCCGGGCGGCCACCACCGGCTTGGCCCGGTAGGCCACGCCCAGGCCGGCCGCTTCGATCATCGCCAGGTCATTGGCCCCGTCGCCCACGGCCAGGCAGTCGGTCAGCGGCAGGCCAAGCGCCGCCGCCTCCGCCTGGAGGGTCTGCAGCTTCGCCTCGCGGCCGAGGATCGGCTCGGCCACTTCGCCCGTGAGCCGCTCGCCGTCGTCGACCAGCCGGTTGGCGCGGTCGGCGTGGAAGCCCGCCGCCGCCGCCACGCGTCGGGTGAACACGTCAAACCCGCCCGACACCAAGAGGCAGCGCGCTCCGCCCGCCGCCATGGTGCGCACCAGCGTCCGCGCGCCGGGGTTCAAGCGGACCCGCTCGGCGTAGCACCGCTCCAGGGCGTCGAGGGGGAGACCCCGGAGCCGGCTCACCCGCTCCCGGAGCGCCGGTTCAAAGGTCAGTTCGCCGCGCATGGCGCGCTCGGTGATCTCCGCGATCTCGGCCTTCACGCCGGCGTAGTCGGCCAGCTCGTCCAGGCACTCGCAGCCGATGATGGTGGAGTCCATGTCGGCGATCAGCAGCCGCTTGCGCCGTCCCGCCCACGGCTGCACGCAGACATCCACCGGCCGGCCGGCGAGGGCGGCCTCGGCGGCCGCGCGCACGGGCGCGACAGCCTCCGCCTCCACCAGCAGGTCCAGCGCGCCGGGCCCGAGCGGCCGCGGCTCCTTCACTCGACCGACTGCAAGCAGCGCCTGGGCGATCTCCGCCGGCGACGGCGGCGGCCCGGCGTCGTGGGCCACCAGCGTGAGGGCGAGCTGCATCACTCGCCGCCTCGGAGCAGGCGTTCGATGGGCCGCCCGCCCCAGGCGAGCCGACCAATCGTCACGCGGTCCTCGACGACCGTGAAAGCGATGGTGACCCGCCCTTCGAAGTTCGTGACGCCAAGCCCGGTCCCAGCTCGGGCCGAGTTCTTCCGCGATGCGGCATGTGTTCGAAGCTCTCCAAGTAGGTGAGTATGCGATCGCCGTAGTCCACCGCCGTGGCGGGGCTGCCCTGCCGCGCGATGTAGGTGTCGATGGCGACGAGGTCGTCGACAGCTTCCGGCGTCAGAACGACCGTGTACCGTCTCAAAGATCGGCCGCGCGCATCGCGCGACGGTGCTCCAGTTCCGATCGGGCCTGATCGATGGAGTAGCCCCTGGCCGGATCGGACCCAAGTCGTTCCAGGGCGGGCAGCACCTCCCGCACGACCCAGTCCGCCTCATGCGTCCCGGAGGTCTCGCGCACCCACTTCAGACCCGTCTCAAGCGCCTGGACGAGCAGCGTCGGCTGGTCCGGGTACTCGCCCGCTTCGACCTGCTCGTCGATCCAGCGGGCTTGTTCCTCGGAGAGCTCGACGGTGACGGTGCGGCCGGGCATGGACGACTCCTCCGCGCCCGCTATAGCCGCCCGCGTGATCGAGGGCGATACGGCGGCGGTCTGGCTGGTGGCCGGTCCCACGGCGAGCGGCAAGTCCGCCCTCGCCCTGCGCCTGGCCGAGCGGCTGGGGGCCACGGTCGTCAACGCCGACTCCATGCAGGTCTACAGCGACCTGCGCGTGCTCACCGCCCGGCCTTCGCACGACGACGAGGCGCGGGCGCCCCACCGTCTCTACGGCCACGTGGACGGGTCGACTGCCTACTCGGTAGGGCGCTGGCTCGAGGACGTGCGGTCGCTGCTCGCCGAGCCGGGGCCGAAGGTGATCGTCGGCGGGACCGGACTGTACTTCCGCGCTCTGACCGTCGGGCTGGCGGCCGTCCCGGCTGTGCCGGAAGCGGTGCGCACCGAAGCTGGCGAGCGGCTTTCTCGAGACGGGGAGCAGGCCTTCCGGTCGGTCCTGGCCGCCTTCGATCCTGAGGCTGCGGGCCGCATCGCGCCCGGCGACCGGCAGCGCCTGACCCGCGCCTGGGCCGTTCACCGGGCCACCGGTCGAAGCCTGAGCGACTGGCGGCGGGAGACCGCGCCCGCTCTGCGATCGTACCGAGCCGTGGTGCTGGAGCCCCCGCGCGAGGCGCTTTACGCCCGCTGCGACGCCCGCCTCGACGCCATGGTGACCGCCGGCGCCTTGGAGGAGGCGAGGGCGCTCGGCGATCGCCGCCTGCCGGCCGACCGGCCTGTCCTGAAGGCGGTGGGGGTCCGCGAACTGACCGCCCACCTCGCCGGTCGGCTCACCCTGGCGGTGGCGGTGGACCGCGCGAAGGACGAGACCCGCCGCTACGCTAAGCGCCAGCTGACCTGGTTCCGCAATCAGACGCCCCTTTGGCCCCGGCTCGACGCAGTGGACGCCGACGCGCAGTGGAGGCAGTTCCTTGCGCTTCCAGCAGCCTTGACGCGCTTGGGCGAACGTGAGACGGCTCCCGCAGACGCTCTGGAGCAATGATCGTGTTGACGATGCGTATCGTACTTGGAGCCGCGACCGTCGCCGGGTGATCGTCCGATCGCCCCGCATGGTCGCGCGCCGCAGCCCCCTCGAGGGGCTTTTTTCTTGCCCGCTTCTCACCGCAACGCCGCCGAGACCGCCATGACCGCCCACCAGCCGATCCAAGCCGACGCCGAGCTGATGACCGGGGCCGAGATCGTGGTCCGGGCCCTCGTCGATCAGGGCGTGGAGGTGCTCTTCGGCTACCCCGGCGGAGCCGTGCTGCCCATCTACGACGCCTTGTTCCACGAGCCGCGGCTGAAGCACGTGCTGGTCCGCCACGAGCAGGGCGCCGCGCACGCCGCGGAAGGCTACGCCCGGTCCACGGGCAAGCCCGGCGTGGTGCTGGTCACCTCCGGTCCAGGCGCGACCAACGCGGTCACGGGCATCGTGGACGCGCTCATGGACTCGATCCCGCTGGTGGTCATCACCGGCCAGGTGCCCACCCACCTGATCGGCTCCGACGCCTTCCAGGAGTGCGACACAGTCGGGATCACCCGCAGCTGCACCAAGCACAACGTCCTGGTGAAGGACGCGGCCGACCTGGCCCGCGCCCTGCACGAAGCCTTCCACATCGCCACCACCGGCCGGCCGGGTCCCGTGGTGGTGGACATTCCCAAGGACGTCCAGTTCGCCACGGCCCCTTACCGAGGCCCGGAGATCGGCGACGCGCGGCGCCGGTACGCGCCCCGCACCAGCGGCGACCCGGCCCGGATCGCGGCGGCGGTGGACCTGCTGGCCTCGGCGCGCCGGCCGTTGCTCTACACCGGCGGCGGGGTGATCAACTCCGGCCCCCGCGCGAGCGCCTTGCTGCGCGAGCTGGCCCGGGTCACGGGCGCGCCGGTCACCTCCACGCTGATGGGACTCGGCGCCTTCCCCGCCGACGACCCGCAGTGGCTGGGCATGCTCGGCATGCACGGCACGTACGAGGCCAACATGGCCATGCACGACTGCGACTTGATGGTGGCCGTGGGCGCGCGCTTCGACGACCGGGTGACGGGGCGGCTAGACGCCTTCTCGCCGGGATCCAAGAAGATCCACATCGACATCGACCCGTCCTCCATCGGCAAGAACGTGCCGACCGACATCGGCATCGTCGGCGACTGCGCGGTCGTGCTGGAGGCCATGCTCCAGCGCTGGAGCGCCCTCGGCCGCCGCCCCGACGCCGCCGCCGCCGAGGCCTGGCGGGCTCAGATCGACGGCTGGCGAGCCCGCCGCTGCCTCGCCTACCGGCCCAGCGATGAGGTCATCAAGCCGCAGCTCGCCGTGGAGCGCCTCTACGCCCTGACCCGCGGCCGCGACGTCTACGTCACCACCGAGGTCGGCCAGCACCAGATGTGGGCGGCCCAGTACTACCGGTTCCAGGAGCCCAACCGCTGGATGACCTCCGGCGGGCTCGGCACCATGGGCTATGGCCTGCCCGCCGCGGTGGGCGTGCAGATGGCCCATCCGGACGCGCTTGTCATCGACATCGCCGGCGAGGCGAGCGTGCAGATGACCATGCAGGAGATGAGCACGGCCGTTCAGTACGACCTGCCGATCAAGATCTTCATCCTGAACAACGAGTGGATGGGCATGGTCCGCCAGTGGCAGCAGCTGCTCCACGGCGAGCGCTACAGCCACAGCTACTCCGCGAGCCTGCCCGACTTCGTGAAGCTGGCGGAGGCCTACGGCTGCGTCGGCCTGCGCGCCGAGCGCCCGGACGAGCTCGACGCCAGGATTCAGGAGATGATCGACATGCCCCGGCCCGTGATCTTCGACTGCCGGGTCGCCAAGGAGGAGAACTGCCTGCCCATGATCCCCTCGGGCAAGGCGCACAACGAGATGCTGCTGCCCGAACCCGACGACGACTGGAACCGCGACTGGGGGGCCGTCATCGACGACGCGGGCCG
>ERZ1066118.1997-NODE-1997-length-10910-cov-7.188761_pt1 | contig 10910 bp, 12 predicted proteins | sample MGYA00382765_ERZ1066118 | MGnify/ENA primary metagenome ERZ1066118 (study PRJEB33369, sample SAMEA5778348) | biofilm metagenome | biome: Industrial cooling water; feature: Water cooling tower basin; material: Biofilm | place: United Arab Emirates | collected...
TCGATCTCCAACACCGACCGCTTCTTAGCCGCGGGCGGAGCGGAGAGCGCCTTCTTCGCCCCACCGACAACGACCACTGGCCCCACCTGCACCTCCATGCGGCATGCGTCAGCACCTGCATGCATACAAGCGCTTTCGGTGATGGTGATCTCCTCCTCGAAGTGCGCTGCAAGACCCTTGATGATCCCTTTGGCGACCGGACACAGCCGGCGATCGGAGCGATACGTCAGGTCCGCCGTCGTGGGGCTGGTGCGCACGACCTGGAGCTGAGCGGGCTTGGCTCCACGGTTCCGGGCACGAACCACAGTGTGGATCGTTTGCTCGGTGTTCTCCAGAAGATCCAGCGTCTTCCAGTCAGGCTTCACCAGGGTCCGGTAGAGGCCAAGAAGCGACGGCGCTATGAACTCGCCGAAGGCTTCCAGAATAGCCGCGGGCGGCAGGTTCAAAATCTTGGATGCGGAGGTGACGAGTGCGATCATGTCGCCGTCGGGATACTCCTGGATCGGCAGGTACATCTTCCGACCGATTCCAGAGCCCACCATCACGCTCTCCCAGCCGGTACTTCCCATTTTGCTGTCGACGAATTTTCTCAGCTCGGAGAAGATGATGCCGTGCATTTATGTAGCTCCTTCGGAGGTTTGCCATCAGGGTCGCTCGTACTCCCCGCACGGGAGGTCGAGATGAGGCGTAAGACGCGGGTCGGGCGCTGAGACTATCCTGCTCGTGGCGAGCCGCGGACCCGCAGTTGCCGCGCTATGTGCTGGTTCATCATCTCAACCCCTCCGCTGCCGGCGGTGCCGTTTCCGCGAGGAGCCGGTCGACAGTCTGTGCAGAAGCTCTTCTGGCGAATTCAGCCATGAAGGCGTCTGCGGTTGGGAGCTTGTATCCGGCGTCCGGCCATTTCTCCCCGATTTCCGGCGGCTCCTCGAACGTCGCCACTTTCTCGAGGTAGGCAGTGTACGCGTCTCTGAAACTCTGCCTGACTGCTCCAACCAGCTCCAGGTATTCTCCCCGGCTCATCGCCGCCTTGTCATACGACCAGGTCGTGGCGCCCATCACATCGTTGAGCGCCCAGTCACTTTTCGGCGAATCCTTGTGCTCATTGTGGCAGGTGACGCATCCCTGCACGCCCGCCACGTCCGGGAACATCGCCGTGTACTGCCCAGTGTCTTCGGCGTAGAAGAAGGCGGGTTTCCTGGTTTCCTTGAGCGCCGCAAACACCTGCGCCTGCTTCCCCTCGAATTTGTTCGCTATGGCGATCGGAAAGTCGGATCCGAGGTATAGCCCCAGCGGGATCGACTGTCTCTGGAGGCTCTGGGCAGCTTCCCGGAGAAAGAGCGCCGGCAGCGGGCCCGCCTGAATCCCGTCCTCCCGCCAGTCATCCTGGAATGCGAGCCCGACCAGCTTCCCTTTGCCGACGATCTCCTGTGTGTACAGTGCCCTGACGATGTCATTCTCCGCCGCCACCGTAGAGAGCACTTCTTCGACCGGCACGCTTTCCCCTTCCGCCACAGTGCTCTCCGGAAGCGCCGGCGGAGCGTTCACGAAGAGGTAGATCGCCAGATTGATCAGGACGAGCGACGTCAGCACCGCGGCTGAACGCTTCATCGGTCCCCCCGATCGGTTTTCGCCCGGAAACGCACCGAATCGCCGTAGATCGCCGGTCCACCTGCCAGGTAGCGAAGAACTGCTTCTCGCGACGCCCCGTCCTCGAGTCGCACCGGTGTCGTCTGCACATGGTTGCCGTGGAAGTCATGGCAGCTGAGACAGGTGCTCCACGCCTCCCTGGCCTCCAGGACAGCGTGCGAGGGGGCGATGGGATCCTCCTTGATCTCCAGGCCCGCGTGGCAGCTGGCGCAGACGGTTGGCTCTAGGGTCACGCGCTTTCCGGTGTGCTCGGTGTGGCAGCTCACGCAATTCTGCGGGGCGAATTCAGCCCGCGCCTTGGCGAAGCGCGGCTCGTTGAAGCGGTAGACCGGGTGCCTGTCGTCCGGGTTCTGGTGACAGGCCAGGCAATCGACGTTGGTGACTGGCTTGTGAATGAAGTCGGCTCCCTGCGTCCGCATCCCAAGCAGAAAGCGCACATTTGCCTGGATCTGCTGGCGAGGGGTGCCTTCCGCGGTCGTGTGACACTGAGCACAGTCGAGTACCTCATGCCCCGTGTTCGCCGGCCCTGCTGCCCGCAGGTTCTCGGCATCTGGCCTCAGGAGGAAAGCCAGCGCGAAAACGGGTGCGACGACGGCGATGGAGTAGATCCGGCCTCGCGGAATCGGTCGTCGGGATTGGCGACGGTCGCTCATTGCTTCATCATTGGTACGCGAACACGACAAATAGGTGGAACAGCGTCAGCGCTACGGTCAGACATGCCAACGCGACGTGCGGGTAGAGCCAGATCCTGACGTAGCGCTCACGTCGGCCGACGTCCTGGATGATCGTCTTGTCTCCCAGGCCGATGCCCAGGTTCGACAGGTAGACGACCGAGAGGGCGAGCAGATATCCGTAGCCGAGCCATGTCGCGTGGGCGTAGAAGAGGATTGGTGAGATCGCTCCACCCCAGCGGTGCCAGCGGTACGCGAACTTGACCGCCCTGAAGTCGACGCCGACTCGCGCCCGCAGCACCGGAAGAGTCCACTGCAACACGATGTAGGTGAGAAGCAGCGCACCCGACCACCGGCGATAGCCCTCCTCCGCCTGCAGCCCCTCGAGCCAGGGCCAGCTCCAGCCGAGAACGCCCTGCGCTACGTAAAGAAGCAGCAGCGACAGGCCGAGCGCCTGACTTCCCTTGTTGGGGAACTGCTTCGGAGCGGCCATCGTCGCGCCGGCGCCCGCATCTCCGCTCGAGGAGGGGGACGGGCCGCGCGAGGGGGTGAAGATCTCGACGTGGATTCTGTCCTCCTCGACGCCAGCTCTGCGCAGATGCCTCTTTACGGCTTCCAGGTACGCAAGCGGACCACAGATGTAGAAGCGTCCGCGCGGGAATCTCCAGAAGAGCTCGGCGACAGCAGAGGAGTCGAGACGCTCGCCCCGGCCGGAGACTCGGAAGCTCGTCGTGATTTGCGCGCACCAGGTGGAGAGCTCTCGAAGCTCCTCGCTGAACGCGAACGATTCTGCTTGTCGCGCGCTGTAGTCGATGTGAACGAGGTGGCCGCCCTTGGCAGCGAACGTTCGCGCCAGCGACACGGCCGGGGTTATCCCGATTCCACCCGCGAAGAAGACGATTGGCTCGCGTTCGGTGAGGTCGATTCTGAAATTTCCCTGCGGGGGCGAGATGCGGATCTCGGCGTCGTCGAAGTCGTCGCGCTCAAAGAACCACCTGGAGAGCGTGCCGCCTTCCTCCAGCTTTACAGTAATCTCCTGGATGCGGTGCCCCGGAGGCGACGTCAGCGTATACGGTCGCGAAACCCATTCGCCGTCGATCATCACCGATAGGATGATGTGCTGTCCCGGGAAGAGATCTCCTCCGAATCGGGCTGGGTCGGCTTGCAGGCGGAAGGAGCGCACCGTCGGCAACAGCTCGATCACCTCGATGATCCTCGTTGCGTATCCTCCCGGTCCGCCTACCATCTGTGAGACGCGTTGTGTGCACCCTCCGCAGACCGTGGTCACGCCGGTTTCCCGGGCAAGATCTTCCTGAGTCCTGCAGCCGCGATCGACACACGCCTGTATCGTGTGGAGGCGCACGAGCAGGCACTCGCAGACGATCTCGTCACCCGGGTCGCTCGATTCCCATGGTCGCGGTTCCCGAACGGCGGACGAACCCGCCCGCTCCGTCAGCAGACCGGCAAGGCCGGTCGCCTGGAGTGCCGGTGACTTCGATACCGGATCTGGGGTAATCTCGAACATGGGCTCGAAGCGGAGGAGTCGGGCGGAGACTACTTTGTTATCCCAATACAATTTCGGGCTGAACCCTCCCGGACTTGAGTGTCGATCAGAGCTTCACCGGAGTCTGCCTTGATTAACGTCCGTTTAGGTGGCCCTCACTTTCGTGACTGATTGCGTGCTGGATCGAGAGTTGGCCTCTCGGCGCAAGAGGGCACGGGAGGAGCGACCGCAGCGCACCGCCGGCCACACAACGACAAGGCGAGCATGGAAGAGCGGTATGAGTTCGAGGGCGGGGATGTGCTCCGGCTGCTGAAAGAGTCGCTGGACGCTCCTGTGCGGCTGATGACGGAGGCGCAGCGTTATGTTGCGGCAGGAGTGAACCTGCTCGGGGACGACCCGCAGGCGCTGGAAGATGTTGAGCACCCCGGCACGGGGGCGCCTCCGGGGCTTTGGCTGATGAACGACCGGGGGGTCTATCTGCGCAGCAACGCTCGAAAGAGGAAGGAAGAGAGCGTGGCGTACGCCCGCGGCTATCGCGCCGAGGTACAGACGGGGGAAGAGGCGGTCTGTGAGTTCATCGACGGAGCCTCGCTGGTCCTTCCGTCGGACATCCTCGTGATCACTATTTCGGGTAAGCGAATGAAGCTCTCGCTGATGCGGCAGTAACTTCAAAGTTTCAGCGGAGCGTGTCGCAGGAGCCCGCGCGCACCGCCTCGCGGCTGCGGCTCACTCGTGCCCCGTTCAGGCGTACGCCGCGGCGGTCGTGATCGCCCACGAGGCGGGTGGATGAGAGGACGCACAGTTGCTCTCCAACTGTCCGCGTACATCGACGTAAAAGCGCGCAGCCTCTTCCTCCGCATCGATCATCTGGACGCCTTTGCGCAAAGGTGCTCCGATGCTGGCCTGCAGATAGAGTGGGACACCCGCTACCCCGGCGTTCGCCGCTTCTATGTCGATGATCCGTTCGGCAACCGCCTGGAGCTTCTTCAACCCGGCTAGCCACGACCCGCACAGCTCGCTCAACTTTACCTTGCGTTCGCACCAGCTGGCGGTGATCCTCGGCTCGCGCAGCCGGGTGGAGAGCTTCCCGGGCGACGCCACCACAGCCAGCTTCATCGATCGCGATCGTTTCGGACCCCCGCAACCGCAGAAATGATCACCTACGAGGTTACAGCCACCGTCGATCCGGTGATCGTTCCCGCCTACGAGGAGTACATGCGGATGCGCCATATCCCCGATCTACTTGCGACGGGATCCTTTGTCGGCGCCAGCTTCTCCAAAGGGAAGGATCATCGGTATCGGATGAGGTACGAAGCCCCCGATGAGGCTGCGCTCCAGCGTTACTTCACCGATCACGCGGCGGAGATGAGAGAGCACGTCCATGAGCGCTTTCCAATGGGCATCACGCTCACACGAGAGGAGTGGACGGTGATTCAGAATGGGCGAATCGAGAAGTAGATCCTCCGGGAGGAACTCGATCGAGGCCTCACGGCTTCGCGGGCTGGACTCACGCGCCCCCGCATAAGTTGACGTTGCTCGGCCCTGTATCATAATCTTCTCAGACAGCTTTCCACTCAGCTGACCGAAGCCGGAATGCCTCTCCGGCTCCACCACTGGCTCCCCCCTATGCCTCCGGTCTTCACCTACTTCAACCACGGAACCGCCTTCCACCGGGACAAGGAAGGCGAGATCGTCGCGGAGTTCGGCCGCCTCGCCGCCGGGCGTGAGTACGAGGACTTCCTCATCCTGGACGGACCTGGCAGCAAACCCAACGCGGCCCCCATCCCCGGCCAGTTCAATCCGTTCACCCGGAGGAAGGAGGTGAAGAGCACCTTCGGCAACTCCGAGATGGGCCATACGCACATCAACTGGCAGGCGACGGGCCTGATCTCGGGTAGCGGCTGGGACGACAACGTGATGCACGCGATCGCCGCTTTCGCCGAGGTGAGCCCGGAGCCGCCGACCATCAACATGATCGGCTGGAGCCGCGGTGCGGTGACGTGCACCAAGCTCGCCTTCAAGCTCAGCGAGATTTACCCCCAGATCGCCGTCAACATCTTCGCGGTAGATCCCGTCGCCGGAATCGGCAACAAGAGCGATGAGGATTGCAGCGTTGTTCGGGAGAATGTGAAGAACTACCTCGCGGTTCTCTCGATGCACGAGACGCGCGGGTTCTTCAAGCCGCAGGATCTGAAGCGCGTGACGTTCACATCTGCGCATACCAACGCGATGTTCCTCCCTTTTCCGGGGAACCACAGCGGCCAGGTCAATCTCGACAAGTGCTGCGAGAAGGGAATTGGGGAGGCTGCGCAGGTGGTGTGGTATCTCGGGATGAAGTTCCTGCAGAAGTTCGGCACGACCTTCATCAAGGATCCTTCACCGAGCTATTCGCTACAGGAGATGTGCAACCTGTACGCAAAGATGCAGATGAAGATGCCTGAGTACCAGCGGTCCGCCCCAGGCGTGGGCGGGGGAGCGATGGGGGGTCGGAAGACGCGGGACTTCCTCGCTCGGCATCAGAAGGAGTACGTGAAGCACTCCGACTTCTTCATCAACGAGCATCATCGCCGCGTCTTCAAGCGGGCGTATCGTGCGATCTACGACTGGGTCTTCGAGGATCGAGGCACGAACCCCACGGCCGTGCTCCAGGAGTACAAGTCGACGCAGAACCTGACGGCGCTCAACAAGACGCTCGAGGTGCTCGGCTTCCAGACCAAACCCGGGATGGGCGCGCTAGTGCCGATTCGTGGCAAGGGGAAGCAGCAGGTTCAGATCCGGGACGCACAGCTTGTGTCCAGTCTCACGATGATGGGTGCTTATTAGCTTCGATGCTCGCAGCTTCTATCCCGGGCAGCGGATGTTCATCTCCTCTCGCCATTTTGGCCTGAACCTCACCTGACGTGCGGCCGTAAAAGGAAAGTCGTACCTGGGCCGAATCGGAAGGTCGGGTGTAGTGACGTGGACGGGATGTTGCGCGAAATGGGGCATGAAGTCGAGTGCCGGGAGGATGTTCGTAGGAGAGGGAAACCTGGAAGGATCAAGGAATGAGCGGTCTTGGGATACAGATCGTACGCTGGGTGCTGACGCCTCTGGCGGCGATCGACGGACTGGTCGTCGGCAACATTCTTGGGGCTGGATCGGGTGCGTTGATCCGAGCGCTTGCCTCGGATCCCGCAGTCGACGCCTTCCTCCCGCTGGACGCCCGTACCGCCTGCATCGCCGCCGCAGCCGCATTCACATCCGTCATCTTCGGCAGCCTGATGGCCCCGTCGGCCCGACCAGCTACAGCGGCAGGCATCTTCGTGGTGGGCTCGCTCGCTGCCTGGTACCTCCTCGGCGCCTGGCGATTCCCGGAAAGCCACTCACGCAGCTTGGAGCCGAGCCTGCTGCCCTTTACCGGAATTGTGCTGGGGGCGCTTCTCGGCGTCGGCTTCGTCTTCTGGCGCTCCCAACGACTGCAGCTGCTCGAGCTTGAGCCGGAGCCGGAGCCGGCTTAGCGGTCTTCCTGGGTCTTCCTCGCAGTCGTCATAATTCCCGCGTCATTTCTTCAGCCTCTCCACACGAACGGCTCCCCCTTTGATCGTTCATCTCCTCGACGGTACTTACGAGCTCTTCCGCCATTTCTACGGCATCAAGAGTTTTCGCAAGGATGGTGGGCCACCCCTCGGAGCTGCTCGCGGCGTCCTCCGCACCGTCCTGCAGATGATGGAGACCGGCGCAACCCATATCGGGGTGGCGACAGATCATGTCATCGAGTCGTTCCGCAACGATATTTGGCCGGGTTACAAAACGGGGGAGGGGATCGACCCCGCTCTGCACTCGCAGTTTCATCCGCTGGAGGAAGCGATTGCTGCGATGGGAGTCGCCGTCTGGCCGATGGTCGACCTCGAGGCGGACGACGGCCTCGCCTCGGCTGCACACCTCGCTGCTGCCGACCCACGGGTGCAGAAGGTCTGCATCTGGACCCCCGACAAGGACCTCGCTCAATGCGTCCGCACGGACCGTGTCGTACAGGTGGACCGCAAAGCGAACAAGGTTCGAGATGCAGCTGGAGTGAAGGCGAAGTTCGGCGTCACTCCCGAGCGGATCCCCGACTACCTGGCGCTCGTGGGTGATGCCGCCGACGGCTATCCGGGGATACCTGGAATCGGCCCTGTCAGCGCCGTCCGGATGCTTACCCGCCACGGCCCCATCGAAGACTTCCCCGACGATCTGCTCAAGGCGAAGCGCGAGCTCGCGCTTCTGTTCAAGGATCTCGCGACCCTCCGTACCGACGCGCCGCTCTTCGCCGATATCGAGGCGCTTCGCTGGACGGGCCCCACCAGCGGCTTCGCGCCATGGGCAGACCGCATGGCCGATGACAAGCTTCTGGCCGATTGCGACAGAATCGCGGCGGCATCCATATAGCGACGCTGTCCCCTTTCAAGATCTGTCGAAACCAGCTCCCCCAAAGATCATGCACTTCTTCTGTAAGCTCGTCGCACCGCGCCCGACGTTTGGCCTGGACATGACGGAGGACGAGAGTCGGTTGATGCAGGAGCACGCCGTCTACTGGCGGGAGTGGCTCGCGAAAGGGAACGTCATCGCGTTCGGCGTAGTGGCCGATCCCGATGGTGTGTTCGGCGCCGGAATGGTCCAGTTCGACACGATCGAAGCCGTCCAGAGCTTTACCGCCGGCGACCCCACGATCAAAGCGGAGCGGGGCTTCTCCTTCGAGATCCACCACATGCCCTTCGGCGTAGTCACCGCATAGGTGTGATACCCAGGAGGCGCAGCGGACAGAGAGGACCGACGGAGTTTTTCTTCTTCCAGTACCTCGTCTTCCCTCCGCGTCCGCCGCGCCTCCGCGGTGAACAGCTGAGCGCAGCTTCCGCCTGGAGTCTCGGGACCTCAAAGGAGTGAACATGCCAGATACACAGCCGGTTAGGCGCTTCCTGATCACGGGCGGCAGTCAGGGAATTGGCGCTGCTCTGGTGGAGCAGGCCACGCAGGCCGGCCACCAGGTGGTGTTCACCGGACGCGACGAGCAGCGAATCCGAAGCGTCGCAGAAAGGACGGGAGCCAACGGCATCGCGGCCGACGTGGCGAGCAGCGAAGACAACGCCCGCACCGTCGACATTTGTCTCGACCGCATGAGCGGCATCGACGTTCTCGTCAACAACGCAGGCTACGCCTATCGGGCGGAGATCGGCTCAGTCGATTTGACCGCGATGCGTCAGATGTTCGACGTGAACGTCTTCGGACTCGTGGACCTCACAAATCGGATCGTGCCGGCAATGAAGGAGCGGCGGGAGGGGGATATCATCAACATCGCCTCAACCTCGGGCATGAAGGGCGGCGTCGGAGGTACTTCGTACGGCGCCAGCAAGTGGGCGGTGCGTGGAATCAGCCAATCCTGGCAGGCTGAGCTGCGCCCGCACGGCGTTCGGGTGGTCTGTGTCTGCCCCTCCGAGGTGCAGACTGATTTCGGTGGCAGAACCGGTCGTAACAACCCGAACAAGCTTTACGGTGAGGACATCGCGCGGACGATCATGGACGCTCTCGAGATGCCGCGTCGAGTCCTTTGGCCGGAGCTTGCGGTATTTGCCAACAATCCGTGGAAAGAGGATTGAGAATGCCCCACGCGAGGGGTATCCGGGAGGCGGCAAGCACACCACGGCAGCTAGCTTCAGCGCGCCTGGCGAGTACCTGCTCCGCCTCCCGGTGGACAACCACACCGGCACGAACGACAGCGGCCATGGTCACAACTGCTGCTGGCCGAACGGCTATGTGAGGGTGAACGTTCAGTCATAACGGCTTCACCGCAGAGGCAGAGAGGGTCACTGAGGAAGAGACTGAGGAGGAGACCTATTTCCTCGCTTCCTTTGTTTTCCGCCGTGACCCTCTGTCCTCCTCTATGATAACGCTGTTCCTCAGTCGAGAACGACGGAGATGGCGCTCCAGAGCTGGCTGATGCCAAGAACTATGAAGATGAGGGCGCAGATGGCGAGGGCGGCGTTGGTGTGCAGCCGGTTCGCCCACTCCCTGGGGATGCGTCTGCCATTCAGCAGGCCGAGCAGCGTCACGGCGAGGAAGGGCATGAAGAGGGAGCCGAGCACTCCGTAGGCGAGGATCAAACCGATTGGCCGGTCCAGCGCGAACAGGATCATGGGGGGGAAGGTGAGCCATAACACGTAGAACTTGAAGTACTTCCCGCCCTCCAGAGTGTCAGGATGACCTGACTCGAGGCCGCGGATGTTGCCCCAGAAGTCAGCGAACATCAGCGAGACTCCGTTCCAGACGCCGATCAGCGAGGAGTATGCGGCCGCCCAGAAGCCGATCAGGAAGCCCGTCCCCACGACGTTCCCGTACTCCGCCCTCAGCACCCCGTAGAGGTCGAGCAGGCCCGCATCCCCCCCGCTGACCGAGACACCCGCCGCCCGCACCACCTCGGCACCGACAATCAACATCGAGATCACGAACACGCCCGTGAGCACGTATGCGTAGGTGTTGTCGATCCGCATCACGCGCATCCACTTCGGCGTGTACCAGCCCTTCTCGCGCAGCCAGTAGCCATACGCCGCCAGCGTGATCGTCCCACCCACGCCACCCGCGAGGGCGAGGGTGTACATCAGTCCGCCCGGCGTCGAGGGGATCATCGGGACCAGCCCGCGGATCATCGCGGGAATGTTGGGGACCGCAATGAAGGCGAGCATCACGACCGTGACGAACATCATCGCCACGAGGATCGCGCTGATCTTCTCGAACAGCGCGTAGCGCCCCCACCACACCATCGCGAAGCCCGTCAGCCCCATGAAGACCGCCCATGCCGTCAGCGGGATCTGCGGGAACATCGCCGCCAGGGGCATCGCCGACGAAGACATGGCGCTCGCTCCGTAGACGAATCCCCAGATGAGGATGTAGGGACCGAAGTACCAGGTCGTCCATCTGCCCAGGCTCTTCCAACCCTCGAAGATCGTATAGCCGGTGGCGAGGGTGAAGCGGCCGGCGCCTTCCACCAGCACGATCTTGAGGATCACACCGGCGACCACCGCCCAGAGGAGGCCGTAGCCGTACTGCGTGCCTGCGACGAGGGTGGCAACCATGTC
>ERZ1066118.1998-NODE-1998-length-10906-cov-5.057967_pt1 | contig 10906 bp, 7 predicted proteins | sample MGYA00382765_ERZ1066118 | MGnify/ENA primary metagenome ERZ1066118 (study PRJEB33369, sample SAMEA5778348) | biofilm metagenome | biome: Industrial cooling water; feature: Water cooling tower basin; material: Biofilm | place: United Arab Emirates | collected...
TGATTTCCAAAGACCCAGAAAACGGCGACCTCAACATCGGCATGTACAGGATGCAGGTCTTTGACAAGAACACCACAGGAATGCACTGGCAGCGTCACAAGACAGGTGCAAAACATTTGGAAAAGGCGAAGAAACTTGGTAAGCGGTTAGAGGTTGCGGTGGCACTCGGTGGTGACCCTGCCTTAACTTACGCAGCGACGGCACCTATTCCGCCCATTCCAGGCATCAACGAATTTTCCCTCACTGGATTTTTGCGTGGGAAATCCATCGAGCTTTGTAAAGGAATTACTGTTGACCTCGAGGTTCCCGCCAATGCAGAGTTTATTTTAGAAGGCTATGTTGACCCTAATGAAGATTGGCGTGTTGAAGGCCCGTTCGGAGACCACACAGGTTTTTACACCTTGCAAGATGTGTACCCAGCTTTTCACGTGACGGCAATAACGATGCGGCGTAACGCCATTTATCCTGCGACGATTGTGGGTCGTCCACCGATGGAAGATGCTTACCTCATCGAAGCGAGCGAGAGAATTTTCTTAGTTCCCGCGCAGCTCATCCTGCCTGAAATTAAGGACTACCACATGCCACCTGCGGGAATCGCGCACAACTTAGTTAACATCGTGATCGAAAAATCTTATCCAGGTCAAGCCTATAAAGTTGCCAACGGACTTTTAGGTTTGGGGCAGATGATGTTTGCAAAAGTTTTACTCGTGACGGACGAAAACGTGAAACCACAACAGCATCTCGAGTTCTGGCGCACGGTTCTAAAAAACGCTGTACCTGGACGTGATTCACAATTTGCCAAAGGTCCGACGGACGTGCTGGATCACTCGAGTCGCTCGTGGAGTTACGGCAGCAAACTCATCCTCGACGGAACCGTAAAACATAAAGAAGAAGGCGAAGCAAACACGTGGCAGCCCAATCCAGAACGCTCTGCAAAAGAGTTACCGAGACACGCCGAGATCTTAGACCAACACCAACTGGCAGGTGGCTTTTGGTTTATTACCACGAAGAAGACCAGGGCAGACCAAGGCAGACATTTGGGTGAATGGGCAGCCCGTCAACCGCAGGCAAAAGGTGTTAGATTTATTGCGGTACTCGACCACGAAACAAACCCCAGAGATTTTGAAGACTGCATCTGGACACTGCTCAACAACATAGACCCCGAGCGCGACGTGCAGATTATTCAAGATTCGCTGACCCCTGATGCTGTATTTGTCATGGACGGAACTCCTAAACTTCCCGAAGAAGGGTTTAGTCGTGACTGGCCTGATAAAATTACAATGAGTGAAGAGGTCAAGCGCAAAGTTGACGCGCTCATGCCTAAGATTGGTCTAGCTGCATTTAATCGTAGTCTCGAGGCGGAAAAAATTGCTCGAGGTGAAGAGGTTGTTACACGCTAGTGTGGTGAGCGAGGTGTGTAGGAGACCCCCCGTGCTTTGCTAGCAGTAGACGAAAACTAAATCAATAGTTCGCGCACCATTCCCCCTACGCCGTAGGGGGAATGTGTTGCAAACGCTGATTCGGTCTTCGTGTTCTGCGAATTAGGTACGGGGGTCCTACCACAAATTGAGCACACGGCAAGTTTACCGTTTTATACCCTCTTCTGCTTGCTCAGTGAAGAGTGCGTAAGCAAGCTGATGCGTGTTGTAACTCGACTCTGCTAAGTAAAGAAGCTCGAGACCCGCATTTTCATCCTCCTGACGCTGCGCGTAAAAGTTTCGCAGTGCCCCAATCCCGACATACAGTGAGCGCGTCGAGGTGATGAGGTATACCAAATCTCTTGGCACTGCACGGCCCACTTCGGTGTATTGCTGCTGACGCAGGTCGAGGGCGTTGAGCAAAATCACGACATCCCCTGAACGCGTGTCTAGCTCGGCGATATTTGCAGCGTAATCAATTTCAGGGGCATTCGCTCTGAGTTGACCTTCGGCGATTTCAAAGGCTCCAAAATAAAGAAGCGTACTCGTTTCAAAAAACCAGGTCCAGTTGACCTCGAGCGGCGTTTCTTGACCTCTCGCTAGGCAAAGAGCGAACAGTAAAATAACGACATGGCAAAAACGCTGCATGGAAGTTCCCTTTCTCGAGCGTACAAAAACTCTACGCTTCACCGCCTGCTATCGTACACTAGAGCGTTATGCTGTTAGCTGCTTTACAACAAGTCGAAAAGTTTTACGCTGACCAAACGGTGCTGGACAAAGCCACGTTGGAACTGAGGGCGACTTCACGCATCGCTTTAATCGGGCGCAACGGGGCAGGGAAGAGCACCATCCTCAATTTACTAGCAGGTCGGATTGAACCAGACGCGGGTGAAGTCTTTCGCCGTGAAGACGTGACGGTGGCAAAACTCGAGCAAGACCCCGCGTTTGAAGGGGAACTAACTATTTTAGAAATTTCTGAACGAGCCTTTGCAGAGTTGGACGTAATTGAAAAACGCTTGCAAGAACTCGAGCCAAACCTTGCCGCCCACGATGTCTATGAACAATGGGAACACTGGCACGAAGTGTTTGAACGGCGTGGTGGCTACGAAAGACGTGCTCGCCGAGATGCGGTTCTCTATGCCCTCGGGTTTCGTGGGCGCGAAACGCAGAGGGCCTCGCGCCTCTCTGGTGGAGAAAAAACCCGTTTAGGTTTGGCGCAACTTCTCATGGCGCAACCAGACGTGCTACTTTTAGACGAACCGACAAACCACTTGGACATGGAAATGCGCGGTTGGTTAGAAGGCTACCTCACGCGCTATCCAGGTGCGGTTTTACTCGTTTCGCACGACAGAGAGTTTTTAGATAAGGCTTGCGATGCCACAGCAGAAATTTCTTTTGGCAAACTTAGAACTTATCCAGGCAACCCAACGGCGTATCGTAATTATAGAGCGGAACAACTCGAGATTGAAGATGCCACCCGTAAAAACGAAGCGCGTGAATACGAACGACTTCAAGCGATGACGAAGCAGATGAAAATTTGGGGCGGACGCAACGAAAAACTTGCCAAGCGTGCGAGGTCAATGGAAAAACGTACTGACCGTTACGCTGACACGATGATGGAAGATGCCGACCCCGAACAAGGCACGACACGCTTTAAGTTTAATTGCGAACCTTCAGGCGATATTGTTTTGCAAGCGCAAAATTTAGAAAAATCTTATGGTGGCAAGAGATTATTCAAGGATGTCGAATTTACGATTCGTCAGGGTGAACGTATCGCCCTTGTTGGCCCAAATGGTGCGGGCAAATCAACCTTTATAAAAGTGTTGCTCGGTGATAACTCGAGCGACAATCATGGGGCAGTGTTACGTTTTGGCTCGAGAGTCCGTGTTGGCTACTACGATCAAGAGTTGCGCGGTGTAAGTCCAGAAAACACCTTGATTGCTGAAATGATTCGTTTAGTCGGTGACAAAGAGGCACACAATTTGCTCGGCAGATTTTTATTTCCCTACGACGCGCAGTACAAAACGATTAAAGATTTATCAGGTGGTGAACGCGCACGGTTAGCGTTGCTCAAACTGACGCTTGGTGAATACAACTTTTTGGTTTTAGACGAGCCGACGAATCACTTGGATGTAGAGATGATTGAAGCCCTCGAGAACGCCCTAGTCTTATACGAAGGTACACTTCTCGTCATCTCACACGACAGACGCTTTATCGAAGCGACAACAAACCTCGTGTGGGAACTCCGTGACAGCAAACTCACGCTGTATCCTGGGGACTGGCAGTATTATGTAAGTAAAAGAAGCCGTCAGCAGGTGGAGGATAAAGAACGTAGTACCGAGTACCGAGTAGCGAGTAGCGAGTTAAAAGAGCCTGACTCTCGGTACTCGCTACTCGGTACTCCTGACTCGAAGGTTCCTTCCAAATGGCAACTCGAGAAAGACGTTATTAGGCTCGAAGAAGAAGTTCACGCGCTCGAGGCCGAGCTGGCAAGTGTTACAGCGAAACTTGCCGACGTGGGCAGTCTGAAACCTGACGAAATCGCAGAACTTGGCAAACGCCATCACGAACTCGAGGCAGCCTTGCTAGAAAAAATGACCGCTTGGGAAGGGGTCTCGAGCCTGCTCAACTTGAAAGCCTAGAACTGTAGTTGTATCGTCAAGTGTTCTTGAATAACGGGTAGGTTTTGGGTTGCAAAGTCAGATTGACACGACGTTTCACACAAATCACCCAACAGGGAAGCAAGTATTAGTCGTGCGTCTCGAGTCTCGCCATCGCACTTTCAAAAGTTTCACGCGGCGCACTCGTCGCTGAACAATACGCACCTGGCGAGTGCCAAACGTGGGCGACTTTAAGTTCTTCCGCATCGTCACCAACAGGCACGGGGCGAAGGTTGTTTGAGACCTGCCAGGAGAACTGCTCGTGACCTGGATACGAAGCTGCAAATTTTCTTAAAGCCACAGGAATAAGACGTATCTTGCGGTCAATCCAGTCACGGTCCCAAGGACCCTCTTCTAAAATCATGTCAGCAGAACGGAACTCGTAGTAAATCGTGCGGCGCAGGGATTTGCCGAGGGTGCGCTCTGAACCGTGCAACACCATCACGTCATGAAGCAAAACATCTCCTGGTTCTAGCTCCACTTGAATCACGCCTGGCAGTTCCCAGCCGTAGGTTTCGGCAACATTGCACGCATCTTGGATGACGCGCTGCGACTTGGGAACGACGCGCAAGGCTCCACTATCTTTTTTCGATGCGTCTAAATAAAGGTCAAAATTGAAAACGCGGTGCTTGCGCGTGTGTACTGCGTCCTGATGCCAAGGAATCTTTTCGCCGTCGCCTGCTTTTTTGAAGACCATGCTTTCATACGTCGGCACGAAGTTTTCACCGCAGAGTGATTCAGCAACCGCCAAAACTTGTGGCGAACCGAGTAGCTCGAGCGACACTGTTTCACGCTTGGCGTGTAAGTAGTTGACGCGAAAAAATACTTCACCCTCGTCACGCTTGGCGAATACCAAGTCACGCAGCAAGTCTTCATCGTCAGGTGCTAAGGTTTCACCAGAGAGTTGCTTTTGCCTTAACGTTTCGCCCTCGGCGATCCACTGGTCACCTGCTTTTTGCAAACGCCCCAACAAATCCCCAGTAATCCACTGCTTCAAAACGAGATACCCGTTCTTGTCAAAAAAACGTATTTGTTCTTCGGTTAGGTGGTAGCTCGAGCGTGGAGCCTTGGGTTCGGGTTGCGGCGGAACATCTACCAAGGTGATTTGCGACTCCAAAGCCAGCTTTTGATTGACAAAACTTGCATCTGCCATCGTCGTCTCCTTTGCAATGAGGAATGAGGGATGAGAAAGGAGGAAGGTGTGCTTTTAGCCTCGCTTCCACGCATTCCCCATTCCTCATTGCTAAACTTTAGGATAAACAAATGATACCCTGGTTTCCTCTCGAAAATTATCTGGTTTTTCCTGTATCCTTGGCTGAAGATGGCTAAAGGTTCCTCGAGCGCAGAGGTAGATAGTTTTGGGTTGCGGGTGTGGCGCGGTGAAGTCGTGATGATGAACGAGGCACACCGCCACCACGAACTCGAGTTCAATTTTGTCTTTCAGGGTTCAATGACGTACCTTTTTGGTGGTAGAAGTCTCACGGTTCAAGCAGGACAATTTGTATTGTTGTGGGGAGCTTTGCCACACCGCCTCATTGCTCGTGAAGAAAAAACCTGTGAAGAAAAGACCGTATGCGGCTGGCTGACGTTGCCGCTCGGTACGTTTTTACAGTTTGATTTGCCTGACACGCTGACGCAGCGTGTGCTGCAAGGTACGCCCGTGCTCGTGAATCTTCTACCGATTGACCATGCACTTTACGAAAGGTGGTTAGAAGATTGGCAGAGTGAAGACGAGGAAAGATTAGCGTTGCTCGAGCGAGAGCTAAACGTATGGCTCGAGCGACTCGCTCTCAATCTCAGCAAACAGCCTATAAAAAATATCAAGAAACGTCATGACTCTAAAGCCGCTAGGCTTGCCAAATTTCTCTCCGAGCACTACCAGGAACCTTTGCAGATTCGTGATGTTGCGAACCGCGCTAACCTCAACGAAAGTTACGCCGCGACGCTTTTCAAAACCACATTTTCTATGACGATTTTGGATTACCTAACTCAACACCGAATTGCACACGCGCAACGTCTTCTCGTCACGACGAACAGGAGCGTTTTAGAAATTGCTTTTGACGCGGGCTTTGGTAGCTCGAGTCAGTTCTATAGTAGTTTTGTCAAAGCCTGTGGGCAGACACCGCTCGCCTATAGAAAACGAGTGCGCTCGTAAACAAACGAGCCAAGCGTAGTAAGCGTTTTTAGTACCTCTAATCTGCTGCTTGCAGCACTTTGGGTCTAGCAAATTCTGGCAACCACTGAGCTTCTGCTTGCAGCATCTCGTCCACCATAGTGCGAATTTGTGGCAATGTTAGTAAGGCACTGGTTAAAGGGTCGAGAGCAGTGGCGTGATAGACGTGCTCGAGATTTTCAGTCAAGGCAGCTTGCACCGCGAGTTGTTGCACGTTGATGTTTAAGCGATTTACGGCGGCGAGTTGCACGGGCAAGTCACCCGCGTGCGTGGGTTGAATGCCGTTTCTATCCACGAGACACGCTACTTCGACGCAGCAACCCTCGGGCAAGTTTGTGATTAAGTTTGTATTGGGAACATTTCCGTAGACGACAGTCGGCTGTCCCGTTTCCGTAGCGTGAATGATATGGGAGCCGTACTCGAGCGACGGTTTCAAGCCTTTTTTCGCTTCTTCTAAAAATCTTAAATGCTCATTTTCATCATGTGCGGCGCAAACTTCAAAATAATCCCAACGCTGCGGAATGTTTTCTAAAATCATCTCTAGATTCTTGCGGAAGTAGGCTAAGTATTCACTCGCATGATGAGACGATTCAGTATGGAAATAGCCGAACATAGCCATGAGGGCAGAACGGACGCGCTCCTGTCCGCCTTCGTAGGTCGAGTGTTCTTCTTTTGCATCACTATGGTCGCCGTGATCGTCCGCCATTTTCTTCTGGGCCACGCACGTGCTCAGTGTTCATAATCTCGCGCAGTCTCGGGTATAAATCTTCTTTGCCGCGCTTAAACTCTAAGACCCAAGCCTGATGGTTAATCCCTGCCGAAGTGAAACTAATGTCTTCATAAGGCACGTTTAAGTGTCGTGCAAGCATCCGCGTGGTTCCCTGGATGCTGTGGCAGAGTCCGACAGTTTTGATGCCAAGGCTAGATAAATACCAACACGCCATCGCCATCGGATTTGCGTAGTTAATCAGCAGGGCGTTCGGACAAAGCTCGAGCATATCTTCAGCAATCGCTTTATAGGCAGGAGCAGAGCGCAAGAACCTAAACACGCCGCCCGGTCCGAGCGTGTCACCTACCGCTTGGTCAATGCCGTATTTGAGCGGAATGTCTTTGTCTAGTTTGTAAGCCTCGAGTCCGCCGACTTGAAACGTGATGATGACATAATCCGCACCTGTCAAGGCCTTGCGGCGGTCTGTGGTGCTTTCTATTTTGGCTGGCAGGTTGTGATGATTGACGAGTTCCCGAACCACGTTTGCGTTTTTCTCGAGCCTCTCACCATCAATGTCCATGAGGGTGATGCTCGAGCTTTGTAATGCTGGAAAACTCAGGACATCTGCAACAAGCCTAAGCGGAAATACATAACCGCCTGCTCCGATAATTGTGATATTAGCCATAAGGATTCCTTTAATTGCGTTTTTTCAGAAAAAGCCTACCATGCTATTCTACTGACACGACAGGTTTACAGCCGAGAACGCAAAAACGTTGGACTGCTTCTAAGCTAAGGGAGAATATTGGAGATTACAATGCAAGACACGCCAAAAAAGTTGCAGAAAGTGACAGCCCCGCAACAGAGAAGACTAAAACAGAGGAAACAAAAACTCACGGGGCAAAAGTTGCCTGATGCCAAACTGACAATTCGTTCACCCCTCGAGCCGCAAGACTTTGACATTTCAAAACTCCCCACGCCTGTCGCCCATCTCCCCATTTTAGCCGCAGGCTTTCATCACGCGGAAAAGGGGCAGCATTACCCCGCGCACTATCACCTGGCACTCGAGCTAATCCTCTACCGCTCAGGGCAGATTGAATGGCACGGACACGTGCAAAGCGAGAGCGTTGTCGTAACAACACAACCAGGGATGGTCCTCTTGACACCCCCCAACGTCGCGCACCACGAGAGGGCCCTCACCTCCTACTCGCACACCTATTTTCTGTTAGACCAAGAAGTCTTCGCGGGCTTTTTTCGCGGACAAAACTTCAGAGACATTCACACGTTTTTTGATGACAAGCATCATAGTTTGGAGCAGGTGATGGTGGCTCTAGCTAGAGAATGGGGCAGTAACAACTTGCACCGTGACAGAATGATTGAGCACCTCTTTAATCAGATGGTCGTTTTATTTGAACGCTTGGAAACCCAACCCGAAACCACTGCCCCTGAGCGTTTGGTTAGAAAAGTGGAAAGAATTTTAGAAGAGCGGTTTGCCGCACCACCAACCATTCCAGACATCGCCGCAGAACTCGGGGTGTCGTCGTCCTTGGTACGAATGCACTTTGCGAAGTTGCGGGGTTATTCGCCCAAAACGTATTTGCAAAAAGTAAGGCTCAACCGCGTCCTAGATTTAATTAAAGGCTCGAGCCTCAGCTTAGATGATATTGCCGACCTCACAGGTTATGACTCGTCTTCGCACCTGAGCCGCCACGTTAAACAAGCCACAGGCAAAACACCAGGGGCCTTTCGGACGAAGTGACGTGGACGTATTTCGTAGCAACCTGTCGCCGAAGTCATGTCTATCTTTCTATCAGGACAAATTTCGTGCGTTAAGAGAGTTCTCAACTTGTCGGGGCAACCTCACCCAAACCGTCGTACCTTCCTCGACTTTGCTCTCGAGCCAGATCCGTCCGCCATGCTGTGCCACAATCCACTCGGCGATAGATAATCCTAAACCTGTTCCCACTGTTTCGTGACCTCTAGTCCTGGCCTTGTCGGCGCGGTAAAACCTTTCAAACACGTGCGGCAAATCTTCAGGGCCAATCCCGATGCCCGTGTCACGCACGTAAAAAAGCGTGTGCTCTTCTATGGCTTGTAAGCCGAGACTGATGGTTCCCCCTGAAGGCGTGTACTTCACGGCGTTCTCGAGCAAAATCAGGGCAAGTTGTTTGAGGCGGTCTTCATTGCCCTCGAGTTCCGCGTGGGCGAGTTCTGCCAACTCGAAACGGTGCTGAGAACCTGGTGTTTGAGAACCCAGCATCTTCGCTCCGCGCCAAGCACTAAGTAGAATTTGTTCTAGGAAGACAGATGTTTTTTCTAAGGTAAGGCTGTTGTCTCCTCTGGCAATGGCGAGGAGGTCATTCACTAAGCGTCCTAAGCGTTCTGTTTCGCGCTGGACATCGGTCATCATTTCGTCGCGCACCGAACCCGCGACATCTTTATAGACATTTAGCATTTGCAAGTTACCTTGAATCGAAGTGAGGGGTGCTCTCAGTTCGTGGGCGGCATCGGCGACGAACCGCTTTTGCTTATCGCTGAACTGCTCGAGTCTCTTATTGGCTTCGCGCAAGGCTTCTTCAATAAGTCTGCGCTCCGTCACGTTCAGGTGCGAGACGACGGCCCCGCCGCGTGCGAGCGGTGAAACGGTGAGGAGGAACCAGCGTTTTGTAGTTGGTGAATGGCAAGGATACTCGAGCGAAAAAAAGTTACGCTCGCCCGAGAGAACACCTTTAATACCTTCGTAGACTGCTCCAGCATCTTCGCTGTCATCCTCGCCCTCGACTTTGCAGACCTCGAGGTAATTCGTGCCGATTCCCACACCTTTCATCGTCCAGTCGGCTCCGTTCTCGAGGGCGAAAAGTTTCCAGGCTTCGTTCACGGCGGTGATGACTCCCAAACTGTCCAGGACACCAATGTGCAAAGCCAGCGAGTCGAGAACATCCTGATTAAATTCGTAGCTGTCGCGCAAGGCAAGTTGTGAACGCGCACGTTCAATGCGCGGAAAAATGCGGTCTGAAATTTCCCGAATGAGTTCAATCTCGTCGTCACGCCAATCACGGGGCTGTGCGTCCGTTACGGACAAGCACGCCGTCCACACACCATCTTTGTGAAACGGAACGGTGACAAAGGTTCTGATCTGGAGGGCGGCGTAGGCTGCTGCGTCGGTGCGCCAGTCCTGCTGCGTGTCACGAACAACCACCATTTCGCCAGCACGGTTGGCGCGGCTAAATTCTTCGGTGAGGTAATCCGAGAGGCGAAAGGTCTGTTGCAAACTCGGCACGTTATTGCTGTTCCAGCCGTGCTGCACCGTAAGTTTGCCGCGTGAATCGTCAACATCAACAAAAATGCAGCTTGACACATTGAGGAAAGTCCCAACCTTCGCCCCTACTGTTTCTATGATTTCGTCTGGGTTGGACAGGCGGCTGAACTCTTCAGCGATGCTTGCCAGAAAAGCTAGGTTTGCCTCGTGGCGTTTGCGTTCAGAAATGTCTCTAAAAACGATAGCAACCTTGTGGCTTGTTGCGCCGCCGACGTGCACGGCGTAGACATCAAACCACCGCCCCATCGTGTCCGAACCATTGACGAAGCGCGTGGCTTCACCCGTTAAAGCTACTTTGCCGTAAGTTTCAAACCAGTGCTCTTCCAAGTTGGGTACAAGCTGCCGTGCGGTTTTGCCCACCGCATTGTTCAACCCTGTTTGCCGTTCAAAGGTGGGGTTGACCTCGAGAAAACGGTAATCATACGGTTTGCCTGTAGGGTCAACCATCATTTCAATGATGCAAAAACCGTCGTCGAGGGCGTGAAAAAGGTCGTAGTAAAGGGTTTCGTTAGCGGCGGCCAGCTCTTCATTCATCGTGCCCGTCATGTCGTACCGTTCCGAGTTCTAACCTAACTAAAGCCGTTTGGTAAACTCTGCTTAGTTTATGACCCGGGCCGCCGTGCTCGAGTC
>ERZ1066118.2001-NODE-2001-length-10890-cov-5.064975_pt1 | contig 10890 bp, 8 predicted proteins | sample MGYA00382765_ERZ1066118 | MGnify/ENA primary metagenome ERZ1066118 (study PRJEB33369, sample SAMEA5778348) | biofilm metagenome | biome: Industrial cooling water; feature: Water cooling tower basin; material: Biofilm | place: United Arab Emirates | collected...
CAACAACGGTCTACCGTGTTTCTTGAAATACGCAATTTGCTCTGCGTCTTCCCGCGAAGGTTGATACGGCAAAAAATCACTCGCCCAAATCTGCCCGTGCGGATGCGGGTTTGAAGTCCCGATGATTTCGCCTTTGCTCTCGAAGACTTGAATCCAAGTATAGGTTTGCTCGAGTTCGGTGACTTGCTCACTCCACATTTCTACGACTTTGCGAATATCCTGCATCTCCATTTCTGCAAGACTCAAATCGTGGCGGGGGGAGAAGCAGAGGACTCTCGAGGTTCCCTTTACACTCTGCGTAGTAAATAAATCTTCATCACTTTGATATTTAGGTGTGTCAGGAAGCAAAGCGGCAAAATCATTGGTAAAAGCAAATGTCTCAGAATAATTCGGATTTTTCAAACCACCCGCACGCTCATTACCAGGACATAGATAACATGTCGGGTCATATTGGGGGCGATTATCAGGCGGAAGTTTTTCAACTTGCCCTTGCGAGGGCCTCTTATTACGGTGCGGCGACACGAGAACCCATTCGCCCGTAAGGGCGTTACGGCGGCGGTGGGGGTGGTCGGTGGCGGTGAAGGTTGACATGATGGGTTATTGTAAACCGTTCTCGAGAAGGTAGGAAGGTTGAAAGACTTTAACCTTTAACTTTTAACCTTCAACTTTTAACTTTTAGTATGGTCCTTTCCCCTTCACTGACACACTCGCTCCCCTAAACTCAGAAACAACCTGACTTCCGCCTGTGGTCAAGAAAGCCAGCTCGGATTGCACCGTGACAAATTGAAAGCCTTTATTAACCATCTTTTTTGCATAACTCGCTGAACCTGTATGAATACCTGCAAAAATGTTATTACGTTTGGCTACTGCCAGAATTTCATCTAAGGCGGGAGGCACAGGCCCCTCTTCCCAATCGGCTCCTGGTAGGCCGCCTAACGCTTGACTGAGGTCAGCAGGGCCGACATAAATTGCATCGAGTCCTGGCACACTCATAATGGCTTCCAAGTTTTGCATCGCACCAGATGTTTCAATCATCGCAAAAGTCAGAACATTCGTGTTGGCATTTGCAGCGTAGTTGTTGCCGAAGTACATGTTGGCTCTGGTAGGGCCGTAACTACGGTAGCCGCGTGGCGGATAACGACACGCCCCCACAAAGGCTTCGCACTCCTCGCGGCTGCTAATCATCGGGCAGATAATGCCAAGGCAACCCGCGTCTAGCATTTTCATAATGATGCCTGGTTCGTTCCAGGGAACCCTGGCCAGTCCTAGAACATTCGCCGCGTTAATAGCTTGAAGCATCGGCAAGGCACCGTCATAGTGCATGAGACCGTGCTGCATGTCTATCGTCACGGAGTCAAACCCGAGCCGAGCCGTTGCTTCGGCAGAAACGGAAGAAGGAATTGCAAGCCAAGCATTAAGAACGGCTTCGCCGCGTTGCCATTTTGTTTTGAGGGGATTCTCGAGCATAACGTAGAGTACCAGGTTGAAGGCTGAAAGTTCAAAACCTTTAACCTTTAACCTTCAACTTTTTACCTTTTGATGATGCGCCGCATGACTCTCGCACGATCAGTTCGGTCTCGAGCCTCACAATTCTCTCTTTCGGTTCTTCCCCGCGCACGAGCGAAATCAACATCTCCCCCGCAATTCTGCCTGGTTCAACGGCAGGTAAATGAACGGTTGTGAGCGGCGGTGAGGTGTAAGCAGAAATGGGAATGTCATCATAACCAACCACTGCAATATCCTGGGGGATACGCAAGCCCTTTTGTCCAATCGCGGCGATGACACCAAGTGCAATCGTATCGTTGCCCGCCGTAGGATAAGGCTTGACGCGGAGTAACTCTTGCATCGCCTCAAAACCACTCTCAGCACTGTAATTGCCAAAGCGCACGAGTTCATCCCCTGTCTTAATGCCTGCTTTGTCCAAGGTACGGCGATAACTCTCGAGGCGTTCAAAAGAAACCGAGTGGTCAGATAGGGGGGCCAAGGTGACGTGGGCAATATGTTGATGACCGAGCGTAATAAGGTGCGCCACAATTTGCTCTGCTTTACTGGTATGAACGACAGCGTACTCTTTGGAGTGCCCCACGCTGCCAATAAGAACAGTCGGAAACCCTTCGTCTACAAGCGCGTAGAGTTGCCTGTCGTCCATTCGCGCATTGATGACAATCACACCATCAATTTTCTTAGCACGCACTAAACCACTGTAAGTACCAGCCCTGTCAATATCGTCAGCACTTTCGATCAAAATCCTGAAGCCGTGACGATTGCACACTTCGTTGAGTCCATACATTGCTTGCGAAATAAACGAATCCACCTTGAGGTGTTCGGTTTGACGCAGGACGAGACCCACCGTGTAGGTTTTGCCACTCGCTAGCGTCCGCGCGGCTTCGTCGCGCACGTAGCCAAGTTCCTCGGCGGCATTGAACACGCGGTCTTTTGTCTCCTGCGGGAACTTGACTCCTGGCACGTCATTAAGAATAAAGGAGACCGTCGTGCGGGACACGCCTGCTTGCTTAGCGACCTGTTGGCTGGTGACTCGAGACTTCATAGGGTGAGGAGTGAGAAGTGAGGAGTGAGGAGAAAAGGCCTTTACGCCTTACCCCTTACGCCTCACGCCTCACGCTTTATGCTGCTTTCCTCAACTGCGCTGGAATATACTCACCGTGCGCCTCGAGCAGCTCGTCCGTCATGTTCCAGATTTGGTCCAGGGTGAGTTCTGCGGAGGTGTGCGGGTCTAACATCGCAGCATGATAAATGTGCTCGCGCTTGCCAGTTAAAATCGCTTCGACAGTGAGAGCTTGCACGTTGATATTTGTTTGCATGAGGGCTGCAAGATGCGGCGGAAGATTGCCAATCTTGGTTGGTTGCAAACCGCTTTTATCAACTAGGCAAGGGACTTCTACAATGGCTGTTTGTGGCAAGTTTTCAATGAGTCCGTTGTTGGGAACGTTGCCGTAGACGACTCTTGGCGTTCCTGTTTCCATGCTATGAATAATAAGGGAGCCGTACTCGTGGCTGCGGTGAACCTCGAGCGTGCTGTTGGGGTCTTCCATTTCTTTTCTCACTTGTTCCCAACGCGCAATTTGGTTGACACAACGACGTGGATATTCGTCTAAAGGAATTTCAAACTCTTCAATAAGTTCTGGGTGTTTTTCTTTGATAAACCAAGGGCTGTATTCGCTAAAGTGTTCACTCGATTCTGTTACAAAATATCCTAAACGGCGGAACATTTCGTAGCGCACGACATCACTTAAATCGTCCCAACGCTTGGGAATGTCTTTATTGTTACGGCGTGCGACTTCGGCGATTTTTGGATAGAGGTCTTCCCCATTGCGCTCGAACTTTAAGTAAAACGCGACATGGTTGATGCCAGCACAAATATAATTGATTTCTTCAATCGGCACACCGATGTCACCCGCTAATTGCTCGGCAGTTCCTTGAACGCTGTGACAAAGACCGACGCTCATAATGGGTGAAGCCCTGCGAAGAGCCATAATGTTCATGGCCATTGGGTTGACATAATTTAAGTGAACGACATCCGGGCAGACTTTTTCCATATCGCGCTGCATGTCTAATAAAACGGGGATGGTTCTGAGGGCACGCATGATGCCGCCGATGCCGAGTGTGTCTGCAATGGTTTGGCGCAGACCATATTTTTTAGGAATTTCAAAGTCAATAACGGTTGAAGGTTTATAACCGCCGACTTGAATCATGTTAATGGCGTAGTCCGCGTTTTTCAAAGCCTTTTTGCGGTCTGTCGTAATTTCAATTTTTGGTTTCGCACCGACGGCTGCCGCCACTTTTTCTGCGACAATTTTTGAGGTCTCGAGCCTCTCTTGGTTCACGTCAAAAAGCGTGATGGTTGACTTTGCCAACTCGGGAAAACTGAGAATGTCGCCCATGAGATTCTTTGCGAACACTGTACTGCCTGCACCGATAAACGTTACTTTTGCCATATACCTATTTCCTCCTCGAGAAAGATTAAACTACTTCTCTTGCTAACTATGTCGTGTTTTATTGTCATCACTCTTGTTGTTGAGTGTTTAAGCTCGTATTGCTCATACAAAACCTCTACTCCTTACCTTCTCAACTCTTCTCCTTTATTGCACTGCGTTACAAGAGGTTTCCTTTGACTCCGCTCAGGATGCCCTTGTTGAACATATTGCACTATAGTCTTGGTTTACCAAACGTGAACGCGGATTTTGTTGACAATAATTTAGGCGCACCACGCCAGGCTGCTACAAACAGCAACGCAACTTCGCCAAAGTTCCACCAGAAATGCACGAGAACTCTCGGTGCAGTCGTGAACCCTGGAATTCTGGCACACCAGTCACACAGTGCCAATAACCCATTTCTTCCTAAAATGCCAGGCAGAGTCTGCGAAACTTGAAAAGCAGGCTGCCCCAATTCTCTAAGCTCTGCCGTGACTTGTAAATAGCGAACGAGCATGTATGTGTGTTCCAAACTATGCAGCGTCGTCCAGGCTAAGAGAAGATACATCCAGACATTACGAAACCCTCTGACAAACAAGAAACCCAAAACAAGCCACACAATCCAGTTCCAGGAAAAATGCACCCATTCAACATTGAGCGCAGAAATCAAACCTTGTGAACCGACACCAGGACGGTCAAGCAAATAGAACTGCACAATTTGCACAGCATGTTCTATAAAATGAAAACCTTGCAACGCCAAAATCATACTGAGAAGCGCGGCAGAAAATCCCCAGGTTCTGGCATCGTCGCGCCACTTGAAAGAAGCAGGCACGAGCAAAATGCCGAGACCAATACTCGTGACAGCCCAGAGTGGCAAGACACCGCGACCCAAAATAAACGCTCCAACAACAACTGCAATAGTTAAAGCTATTACCAAAGGCAAAGAATGCTGTTTTGGGTTGATAAGTTGCAAGAGTGGATGAACCGAACGCGCTTGTAAACTCATGGCAATTCCTTTCGAGCCACGCTCACTAAAGTATTGATTTGTAAATCTGTGATGTTGCTTGGTTGTCCATCAGGCCAGAGAATTTCAAGAGAAATCAAGGTGGCGTTTTTCGGAACACCAAAATGAACCCTCGAGCTTTCCCCACTCAAATAACCGCTCGTCACATACACGTCACGCCTGAAAGTTCCAGCAGAAGTGTTTAATTTCAACCTTGCGCCAATCGCATTTGTATTTGCAGAATTCCAAGACAGGTTGACCTCGAGCGCGTCACCACCCGTTTGATTTTCAGAGCAAAGTTGATTTTCAAAAACTACTGACGGACTTTCTAAATTATTGACAACAATATCCAAGTCACCGTCGTTATCGAGGTCAGCCATTACCATGCCACGTCCACTGGCTGTCGAGGCAAGACCCCAGTCAACATTGTCAAAATTATTGTTTCCTAAGTTTTGAAAAATTCGGTTCTTTTCAACGAGTTCGTAATTCGGCAAAAAGGCAAATACGTCTTTAGCAATCATACCGTTGACGACGTACAAATCTTGCAAGCCGTCATTATTCAGATCACCAAATTCACCCGCCCAACTCCAACCTGTCGCGTCTAGTTTTTTATCATAGGCGATGTTTTCAAAACCGTCTTCGGTGCGCTTCTGTAAAACATTTTCTGGACGCTGCGGACTGCTGCGGACTTGCTTGTTAAAACCTTTGTTCATGAGTTCCATCCACATCGCAACTTCAGACAAGTCATTAAAGTTTGGTTTCATGTCGGTGGCAAAGAGTTCGTTCACGCCGTCGTTGTCAATATCCGCAACATCAAAACTCATGGTGTTGCGGGTATACCTCGAGAACGGGTGTGTTTCTATCCATTCACCGTCTTGATTGAGGTAGTAATAATCAGGGACTTCAAAATCATTTCCAATTAAAATATCTTGTTTGCCGTCGCCGTTTAGGTCAAATAGCGTTACTGCGAGAGCCTGAGATTTTTCGGCGAGACGTTCTGCGACAAATCCGTCGGGCGTGTTCGTGTAAACAAAAACACCCGCACCGTCAGAGAATAAAAACGTGTCTCTAAGTTCTTTCTCAAGCAGCGAGTCATACGAAGCGGTGACCAAATCCAAATCACCGTCACCGTCTAAGTCACCCCAGGCCATCGTGTAAGCAGGGGCATCAACACCGCGCAAATTGCTGTACTCGAGCTTCCCCTGCACGTTATGCCAGTAACTCGGTGTGCCTAAGTTTTGTGTGAAGACGACATCATTCCAACTGTCGCCGTCCACATCAACAATGGTAACGCCTCTCGAGTCCCCGTGCGTTAATTCTTCCTTGCGAAACGATAAATTTCCTTCGTTCCAAAAAATACTATTGTTGTTTTTCAAATTCGCCAAGACAATATCAATATCGCTGTCGTTGTCTAAATCTCCCACCGCCACACCCGATCCGTTGCTGTCGTACAAGGTGACTTCACTGCCCCGCGTTTTGGTGATGTGGTCTAGCTCGAAGGTGACGAACTGCCCTGAACATTCAGACTCGTTTAACAGCGTTGCACTCACAGTCACGGGAACTTGTGCAAACCCCAAAGCTGTGAAAAATAAAATTGTCAAAATAAATGTTTTCATGGTTATTACTAAACGTTGTGAAGCACAGAACTCCTCAAAGGTACTGAGTATTGGCTGTACGTATTTTCTTTGCGGTGTAGGAGACCCCCCGTAGTGCGTTTGCAACACACGAAGAACATATCATCAGTTCGCACACCAACCCCCCTACATCGTAGGGGGGTTGGTTCCACGTGTAAACGTAGACTTCGTGTTCTGCTAGTAAAGCACGGGGGGGTCTCTACCCCACCTTGCCCGTCACCATTAGCCTAAAACACGCCGTCAACTTCCGCATCCGCTTCTGGCAGCACGGTTGCAGCATCTTCGCCGCCGATGTAAATTCTGTCCATCGCTTTTGTCATAATGTCAGCGACTTGTGCGGCGTAGTCGGTCACTGGGAAGAGGAAAGTCGAGCCTTCAGTTTCAGTAAGGTCAGAGAAGGCAGCAACGTTGACACCTTTCTCTTGATGCGAAGCAACAGCAATTTCAACGGCTGAAGGAATTGCAGGGAACACTACAGCGTAGCGTCCAACGATTTCTTGGCACGCAGGTGAACCCAAGAACTTGACCCACTCCCAAGCAGCTTCTTGGTTTTGACTGCCCACCCAAATCGAGTCAGCGAGACCGTTAAACATACTCTTGCGACCTTCGGGGCCAGCAGGAATCGAGGCAAAGCCCATCGGGAAATCTGTGTTATTCAAGAACCAGCTAATCATCCACGAGCCTTGGGGTGTCAGGGCACCTTTCTTAGCAGCAAATTGGCTGTTGGCACCTAAGTTTCTCACTTCCTCGATAGGGGGTGAAAACCCTTTGTCAATGAGACCTTTCATAAACTGGATGGTGGCAATGAAGCGTGGGTCTTCGTAGTTGTAGCTCGTCGCATAGAGACCATCATTAAACGTCCAGCCTGTCGTGGTGGCGAGCCAGCTCCACTCGGTTTGACCGTAGGCACCACCCGTACCTGGTTGCAAGAAGCCGTACTGAACAACATTCGCGGGGTCAAAGTCTGGGCTGAGACCGTTGTTGCCATTGGCATCAAGGCTCAGTTTGGCGATAATTTCACCAAAGGTTCCACCATCTTCGGGGTTCCAGGTGGCGTTGTTGAGTTCTTCAACCGTTACCCCTGCGGCATCGAGCATCTCTTGGTTGTAAACAATCGCAACCGTATCCCAGTCTTTAGGAAGACCGTACCTAGCACCGTCTTTACCCCAGAGGTCAGCGAGACCACCGACATAAATATCGGTGGGAACACCGTCGCGCTCGACCCAAGGTTGAATGTCTACGAGCTGACCATTAGCAACAAACTCAGGATATTTTGCCAAGTGGTTCGTGAAAACATCAGGAGCCGTCCCTGAGGTAAAGCCAGTGGTAATCCCCGTCCAGTAGTCATCCCAGCCTTTTTGCTCAATCTTAATCGTGATGTCTGGATTGGCGGCTGTAAAAGTGTCAGCGCACTCTTGGTATGCAGGCTGCTGGCCAGAATCCCAAAGCCAATAGCGAATTTCTTGTGCGAAGGCAGCACTCAAGACAAGGGCTGCAATCAGCGTGACTAATTTCTTCATTGTTCCTCCTCGAATTGCAAACTTCCTTTACGGAAGAGATTGCCTAAAAATAATTAAAGATTTAAGATTCAAGATTGAAAATTAAAACTAATCTTGAATCTTTAACTTTCAATCTTGAATCGCCTTTATTTGAGTCCACTAAACTGCAACGAATTAATCACCTTTCTGCCCAAGATGATGAGCAGCAAGAAAATCGGGATGATGCTTAGGAAAGTTCCTGCCATGAGTCCTGTCCAGTCGGGCGAGCCTTGGGGCGTTTGGGTGCGGAAGTATTGCAGGGCGACGGGCAGGGTACGCATGGTGTCTGAACTTCCCGCGACGAGGTAGGGCCAGAAGAACTCATTCCAGGCACCGATGCCTGTGAGGATCACGAGCGTGGCAATCGGGGTCATGCTTGTTGGGAGGATAATGCGCCAGAAGGTTCCGAAGGGTGAAGTCCCGTCTAGCTTCGCGGCCTCCTCGAGTTCTTTAGGAATACTAAGAAAAAACTGTCGCAAGAAAAACACCGCAAACGGTGACATCAGTGCGAAAGGTGCAATCATGCCCACGTAAGTATTGAGCCAGCCCAAGTTTTTAATAAGAACAAAGTTCGGCAGGAACAACACCGCACCAGGGAGCATTAAAGCAGCGAGATAGAGGAAAAAAATGATTTCACGCCCGATGAATTTTAGACGTGCAAAAGCGTAGGCGGCGAGCGCACTAAAGAACGTTTGAAACACCACTACGAGCGTCGTAAAAACCACGCTATTCCAAACCGAACGCATAAAGTTGATGCTCTGCCCCGAGCCACCCGCCGCGACGTTTTCTTCAACACTCACTAACCCTAAAACTCTGCGGAAATTAAACAGAGTTGGATTTTCTGGAAATAGGGATAAGGGACTGCTGAAGAGTTCTCGAGTCGGGGTGAGTGCCGTTTTCAAAACAACCCACAGTGGAAAAATCGTAACGATGATAAGGAAAATCAGCAAAACCCAAGTGAGGATGCGCCCGATGTCCCATCCTCTTACCGCATTTGAACCTGCCATGCCAGTCTCTACCATAAGTCTCTCCTAGCTGCTCAAATCTGAGGTGTTCCCGCGCAAAATTCGCATTTGCAAAAGTGTGACGAGGACGAGGATGAAAAATAAAACGACTGACATCGCTGTGGCGTAGCCAAATTTCGAGAAGGCGAAAGCGTTTTGCACGATGTAATAAACGACAACCCTCGAGGCATCTACGGGGCCGCCTTGTGTGGTCACGGCAACCGTGTCAAAAATTTGGAATGAACCTACCAAGGAGGTAACTAAAACGAACACCGTCACAGGGCGTAAAAGCGGAAGCGTGATACGGCGGAACATCGCCCACTCGCCCGCACCGTCAATCGTCGCGGCTTCGTAGAAGGACTTGGGAATAGACTGAATCCCAGCGTAAAAGAGGAGGGCGTTAAAACCCATGTGCCGCCACACATTCACACCCGCGATCGTGGGGATGGCTTGCTCGAGCGACACGAAAAACGGCTGCTTGCCGAGTCCGAGTTTTTGAATAAGGAGGTTGACAAAGCCCAAGTTCGGGTCTAAGAGCCAAAGCCAAATCAGAGCCACAATAACGTTTGACATGAGGTAAGGCATCACGAGAATGCCGCGCACGGCCATAGATTTGGTAACTCTGTCCATCACCACAGCCATGAAGAGGGCCAAAACAGTTTGAAGCGGGATGTTCCAAACCACGTATTGCAGGGTCACTTTCAGCGAGTTCCAGAACACGGGGTCGCCGATAAGTTCCTGGTAGTTCTCGAGACCGATATATTTAGGTGCCCTTAAAAGATTCCACTCGGTAAAACTAATTTGAAAGGCGCGAACGGCAGGAATAGCAAAAAAGGCTAAGAAACCAATAAGACTCGGCAAAATAAATATATATGCGGTAATCGCTTCCTGGTTAAAAAGACGCTGCCACAGACTAGGAGAAACTGTTTTTGTCCTCGAGGGCGTATAGACCTGGGTACTCACCTGACCACCTCTCATTTCCTTGTAAGACGCGCTAAACCACGTTAAGTTGTAGATTGCTCTACAAAGTAACACGTTTTAGTCGTGCTTGCCTTAATGTTTGGTAACGCGCTTTATTAACTCGTGTTAGTAAAATACAGGAAGAGATGAAGTGTTGTCAAGATGGCAAGAGGTTCATGAAGTTCTAAAACAATAGCGAAAGAAAATATGTGTCTTTATAGTAATGAAGCTGAGTAGTTAAATTGTATCTTGTGTAATCGCTGAATACTGTTTATAGTACATTAATAAATAAGTAGGTACACCCCCTGGTATCAAGTATCTACTAAATTGAATCGGGTGGTTAATTTGGGAGTCCCAGTACCGAATTCTGATGCTTTTCTGCGGGCTGCTTACCGAAATCTCGAGTTTGAAGGCAGCCTTTTGTTTGTTGGCTCGCAAGAAGTCCGTAATCTCTCCCAAGCAAGTTGGTTGGAACAAGCTCAAAAACTAAATGCTGAGTCTGTCTTCTTTGTTCAAGATAATCCAACGGCAATCTTTTTTAAGTTAGACAAAAACCTTGATACCGAAACAGCGATAATTGAAGAGGAGATTCGTCAACTTTACTTAAAAGTATGGAATACCAGCCGTTTACCTATCTTCTTCATCACACTTCCTACAGAGTTACGGGTGTACAGTGCCTTTCAAAAACCTTTGCAAGAAGAGGAGTGGTTTGAGGAAGATCGCTGGCTCGAGCGCGTACAAGACATTGCGCTTATTGCTGAAACATTTGCCGACTTTTCACGTCCGAGTCTCGAGAGTGGCTACATATTTGAGCGCAGA
>ERZ1066118.2002-NODE-2002-length-10888-cov-10.680144_pt1 | contig 10888 bp, 9 predicted proteins | sample MGYA00382765_ERZ1066118 | MGnify/ENA primary metagenome ERZ1066118 (study PRJEB33369, sample SAMEA5778348) | biofilm metagenome | biome: Industrial cooling water; feature: Water cooling tower basin; material: Biofilm | place: United Arab Emirates | collected...
CAGCAGGAAATTGTTCGACTAAATATTCACAAATTGCGATCGATTCCCAAATTGTAATATTACCATGCTGCAATACTGGTACTTTTCCAGTTGGACTATAGCGAAAAATTTCTTGGCGAAATTGCGTTGTGTCAAGCGGAATTCTAATTTCGTTAAAATCTACGCCAATTTGTTCTAAAACTAGCCAAGGACGTAGCGACCAAGAGGAGTAATTCTTATTGCCAATAACCAAAGTAAATTGTGTCATATTTATTTATAGAGTGACAGCGATCGCACTATGCCTAGTCTCTATGAAACAGATTTCTTTGCTTGGACGCAAGCTCAAGCTGAGTTACTCCGCCACCAGCAGTGGCATCAGTTGGACTTGCCCAATTTAATTGAGGAGATTGAATCTTTGGGCAGACAACAGCGCCAAGAACTCAGAAAACGCTTAAGTATTCTGATTGGGTATCTATTGAAGTGGGAATACCAACCGCAAATGCGGACTCGCAGCTGGTTGGCGACAATTCGCATCCAACGCATAGATATAAAAGATTTGCTAGTAGATAATCCCAGTTTGCAGCTGTATGTAGAAGAGGCGATACAGCAAGCGTACTATAAAGGCTTAGCATTGGCAGTAGGAGAAACGAACCTTGCTTTCAAAACTTTCCCCCAAGATTGCCCCTACACCATAGAAGAGATTCTGAGCGATCGCTTTTATCCTGGCATACCGAGTCCTGAATTAGAAGAATTTTAGTTGAAATTGTCTCGCCCTTTCTTCTCCAAATATTGTTGATGGTATTTCTCTGCCAACCAATAAGTTGAAGCAGGTTGAATTTGAGTCGCGATCGCCTTATCATATTTGCGCGATCGCTCCAACTGTTCTTTAGACTGCCTAGCTATCTGCTCTTGTGCGGTTGTGTGATAGAAAATGACCGAGCGATATTGTTCTCCCCGATCTGCTCCTTGTCGGTTTATGCTAGTTGGATCGTGGATGCTCCAGAACAAATCGAGTAGTGCCTCATAGCTCACTACAGAAGGATCGTACTCTATCTGGCATACCTCAGCGTGTCCTGTAATCCGAGATAGTACATCCAAATAGCTTGGATGCTCAAAATGTCCGCCCATGTAACCAACAGAAGTTGAAACAACACCTTTACAGGCACGAAAAGCAGCTTCTACTCCCCAAAAACATCCAGCTCCAAAAGTTGCTATTGCCATAATAAGTGGTGCGTGGTGCGTGAAAATACCTCTTGTCTGTCGCCTAAAGATCTGATAACTGGTAATTGTCAGAGTTGACAGCGTCCTTCTATTTCGCACTCAGTCTTCTGTTGGCGTTGGGCAACAATTGTTTTCAGATCCGGTCGTCCTGTCAGCGCTAATCGCCAGTCAGCCCAAATTGCGTAGAGGCGATCGACGATAAAACCAATTACAGGTAATTTGGTTGCAGCATAGACCCAACCCATGCCTAAAATCTCGTAAACTCGGCGAAAAACTTCTACGTTTTTGACAATTGTACCGTCAGGGAGAATGGCGTGGATGCGCCCCATTGCTGTTTCAAAGTCAATTCCACTATTGGCTGCGGGGTTGTAATTCTCATCTGCAATGTCCACAAACTCGACGAGTCCCCGATTACCATCTCGTTTTCGCAAAAAATTGACCTCGCGCATACACAGGGGACATTCACTGTCATAGAGTAGCTTAATTTGCCATGTTGGAGACTTTGTAGCGGTTTGGGTAGCGTGAAGCTGGGTATTTGATAAGGACATAAATTAGCGATCGCGTTTTGACTTTTGACTTTTAACTTTTGACTTACCTCTTAACTATCTTAATAAAAGTTAATAACTATGGACTGCTATCGACTGGCGATCGCTTAAACCGAGTTTCGATGGACTTAATAACGATATAAAGCACGGGAATCACAAACAGACTCAACACGGTAGCAACGCACATCCCACCCAAAGTTGCCGTTCCCAAGGATTGACGCGCTGCCGCACCAGGACCCGTAGCGATCGTTAACGGGATACCACCAGCAACCGTGGAGAAGGCTGTCATCAAAATCGGTCGCAAGCGTTCTTTTGCTGCTTCAACTGCTGACTTAGTAATACTCAATCCCTCCTCGTGCAGTTGGTTAGCAAACTCGACAATCAGAATTGAGTTTTTACTAGCCATGCCAATGAGCATCACAAATCCAACTTGAGTATAAACATCGTTGGCAGCACCTCGGACTAAAACAGCAAGTAAAGCGCCGAGAATTGCTAACGGTACTACGAGTAGGATAATAAACGGGTCAACGAAGCTTTCGTACTGTGCTGCTAGCGTCAGAAACACGAAGATGACACCCAAGCCAAAGATAAAGATTGCTTGTCCGCCAGACTGAACTTCTTCTAAGGACAGTCCAGACCACTCATAGCCAAATCCTTTTGGTAACGCCTCTTTTGCCACCGCATCCATTGCTTTGATGGCTTGTCCCGAACTCACGCCTGGAGCTGGGGAACCATTGATTTCAATCGAGCGAAATAGGTTGTAGTGGTTGATAATTGAGGGGGCGATAATTTCTTTCACAGTCACTAAGTTACCCAGAGAAATCATTTCACCAGTTTGCGCTCCTTCAGGGACGTTACGCGAACGCACGTACAACTTATTTATATCCTCTGGGTTAGAACGAAACTGAGTATCAGCCTGCACGTAAACTCGATATGCTCGATTGAACTGGTTAAAGTCATTCACGTAGGTCGAACCGAGAAATGCTTGCAAGGTGTCGAAAATATCTTCCACCGGAACCCCAAGCGCGTTAGCTTTGTCGCGATCGACTTCTACAGAAATTTGCGGTGTATTAGCGCTGAAATTAGGACGTAAGCCGGTTAGTTGCGGTCGTTCGGCAGATGGATAAGTGTTGGCGCGACCCATAAATTGACCCAAGGCTGCACCCATCGCGTCAAAGCCTAAATTCGCTCTGTCTTGGAGGTGGAATTCAAAGCCGCCAAAGTTACCCACACCATTGATGGCTGGAAAGTTAAATGGAATGACAGTAGCTTCCTGAATGCTCAGCATTTTTGGGAATAACCCCGAAGGCTGGGGGAAAAAGCCGCCGATAATCGCTTGTAACGACTGGTTTGCGCCCCGTCTCTCTGCCCACGGCTTAAGGGTGGTAAAAATCAAGCCGTTGTTGGGTGTCGAACCACTAAAGCTAAAACCACCTACAGCAAAAACTTGCTGTACTTCTGGCACTTCTTTGAGAATTGCTTCGGCTTTTTCTAAAACTTTTTCGGTGTAGTTGAGCGATACCCCCTCTGGCGCTTGGACGATGGTAATAAATACTCCTTGGTCTTCATCGGGAATAAAACCTGCGGGGATGAAATTGTAGAGCCAATAAGTAAACCCTAATGCGACTGCAAATAAGGCGAGAATAATTCCTTTGGTTCTAATGAGCCGAGAAATACTGCGACTGTAAACTATTCGGGTTTTATCGATCGCCCAGTTGATACCGTTAAAAAACCAATTGTTCGGTACTTGTCCGCGTCTGAGTAACAGTGCAGACAGCATCGGCGTAAACGTCACGGCGTTAAACGTCGATACGGTAATCGAAAAAGCGATCGTCAGCGCAAACTGTTTGTATAGTTGTCCGGTGGTGCCAGGAAAAAAGGCGACTGGTACGAATACGGTAATTAAGACGAGAGAAGTGGCAATTACGGCACTAAACAGCGAATTCATGGAAGCGATCGCCGCTTCTACAGGTCGCATTCGATCGTCCTGAATTCGGCGCGTAATATCTTCGACAATTACCACCGCATCGTCTACAACTAGCCCCGTTGCCAAGGTCAAGCCGAATAGAGTCAGGGTATTGATCGAGAAACCGAACAATTTGACAAAAATAAACGTCCCCAGCAAAGCTACGGGCATGGCGATGGAGATGACCAATGCCGAGCGCCAATTTTGCAAGAATAAGAAAACAATGATGGCGACCAGTCCGACTGCTTGCAGCAAAGAAACGATCACCTCTTCCGTGCCAGCTTCGATAAACGTAGTGGTATCGAAAGCAATTTCATAGTGCATCCCAGGCGGAAAAGTTTCTTTCAACCGCTCCATTTCCTGCTTGACAGCCGCCGCCGTATCGAGGGCGTTGCTGCCAAATTGCTGATTGATGCCTAAGCCTATGCCTCGATGCGTGACGCGATCGCTAGAGGTAAACCGCAGCACGGAACTATAGTTTTCTGCCCCCAACTCCGCCCGACCGACATCCCTGAGTCTGATGAGCGTGCCATCTTCAGTGGTTTTAATAACGAGATTGTTAAATTCCTCAGCGTCTTTGAGCCTACCTTCTGCATTGACGGCGTACTGGTACAGTTGCTCGGATCGATTGGGCGGTTGTCCGATCTGTCCCGCCCCTACTTGCAGGTTTTGCTGTTGCAATGCCGCGATCGCATCTTGGGGAGTTAAGTTACGACTGGCGAGGCGGTTGGGGTCGAGCCACAAGCGCATGGCATATTTGCGTTCGCCAAATATTTGTACGTCTCCCACTCCTTTAATCCGTTTGAGAGCGTCGGCAATGTAGAGATCGGCATAGTTGCTTAAATAGATGTCGTCATAAATATCTTGTTTTTTGTTTTCGTCGCGATCGGAATATATTCCAATTGCTAATAAGAAGTTATTATTAGCTTTTGTGACTTGTACGCCTGTCTGAGTCACGGGTCCAGGCAATCGCGATAGTACTGTTGATACTCGATTTTGTACATCTACTGCTGCTAAGTCTTGGTTGCGTCCCAATTCAAATGTCAAATTGATGCTACTCGTTCCATCGTTAGCGCTGGTGGATTTGATGTAGCGCACGCCTTCGATACCGTTGAGTTCTTGCTCTAAAACGTTGGTAACGGTAGATTCAACGACTGTCGCATTTGCCCCAACATAGTTTGAGGTTACGGTGACTAGAGGCGGAGCAATGTCAGGATACTGCGCGACTGGTAGCGTGGGGATAAACGCAATTCCCAGTAGGGCAATGATAATCGAACACACCGCCGCAAAGACGGGGCGTCTGATAAAGGTGTCAGAAATCGAGAAAATCATAAAAAATCAGTCGCAGATGGTTGACTGTTGCCGTTGTCATGGGCTAATCGGTAATTTACCCATTTTTCTCTTGATTCGGGCAGGAGGCAAAACCTACAAAAGTTGAGATACTTGGTTATACCCTATGAAAGTTGTAATTTGTCATTTGTCAATTATTAGTACGAAGTAGATAGCCGATCGCTCGTGACAGTTCCCAGTAGAAGAGTTTATAAATTACGAACGAATTGCTATATTAATGTAATACAGATACTACACAATTGACAAATAGCTGTGGTGCGATCGCGCTTTTCCTTTCATGCCAAAATCTCCATCTGTATATGGGGCAAGCATCCTACGTATCTAGTAGGGTCAGTCAATTAAGCGTGCAGGCTCTTATTGTGACACAAGTGGGGTACAGTAAACAGTAAAAAGGCAAACAAATGTACTAATAGGCTTAGAGCTAAGTGTTTGACGACGATCCGGAACGTAACTGTTCGGCGGTCTGCTCCAGAGATGTGCTTTCCCAGTGACTTAAGATAACAGCATTGACCGTATTGCTGATGACATTTAAAACAGTTTTCAAGCCGTCAGTGAGGCGATCGACACCTGCGACAAGTGCTACTCCTTCTACAGGCAGTCCTGCGGCTGAAAGTACGGTAGTCATCATAATAATTCCCGCGCCCGGTACGCCAGCGGTGCTAAATGAAACGAGAAAGGTACTGAGGGCGATCGCTAGCATCAGCGATGGAGTGAGCGGAATCTGATAGAGTTGCGCGATAAATAGAGCGTTGAATCCTTGTAAAATTGCCGAACCATCGCGTTTTAAAGCCGTACCTAAAGGAATAGCAAAGCTAGCAATATCTTCGCGCATTCCATAGTTTTCTTGAGCGTTTTGTAAGGCGATTGGTAGGGCTGCGTTAGAACTTGCCGTGCCGAATGCTAAAGATAATGTCGGAAAAAAACTTTGAAAAAAGTGTACTGGCTTTGCTTTTAGCATGAAAAGTACGAGAGCGTAAAACCCGATCATAATTATTGAGCCAATACACAAGCCAATAACATAGATCAAGAGTTTGAGAATTAACTCTAATCCTTGAGTGGCGATCGCCGAACTAATTAAGGCAAAAACTCCCAGTGGAGCTACATATAAAATCAACGATAAAACTTTCTCAAAAATAAAATAAATACTTTCTATAAGCGCGACAAAGCTAGTTGCTTTATCTCCAATTAATTGAATGCCAACACCAATTAGAGCGGCAGAAAAAATTGTTTGCAGCAGATTACCCGTACTTAATGCTTCTAAGGGATTAACTGGAATTAAACTCACTAACCAATCAATTAAAGATTGCTGCTGGATAATTTGTGTATTTTCTGGTATCTGAAAGCCAGTTACTCCTACTCCAGGTTTTAAGACAAGAGCTAGAAAAATTCCCAAACCAACTGCGATCGCGCTGGTAACTGCATAGCTAGAAATTAACTTCAGTGCGTATCTGCCAACTTGAGTTGCATTTTGAATGCGAGTTAAGCCGAGAATCAGTGAGGAAAAAACGATCGGCACAACGACAAATTGAATCAGGCGTAAGAAAGCTTCACCAAGAGGCGAGAGAAAATAGTAGTCGAGAAATGCGATCGCGTCTGGAAAGCCGTAGTTTAATAAGACTCCAAAAGCAATTCCTAATCCAAGTGCAGCTAAGATTAAGGTTGATATTTTCATGGGAGGACGCCGCAGCCGTTCTCGGATGCAAGGGAAGTGAAGTCATGACAATTGTAATTGCCTTTCACGCTTCTGGTTATCCTACATTTAAAGACTTACTCCCAGCAAGTACTACTAGGATGGGGCAAAGCCTTTCCTCAACTGGTCAGCTATACTCGGTTTGTAGAATTGATGCCAGGAGCGCGTGATGATGCTGCGCTGCTAGTCTTACAGGCGCACGGGCGAGATTGCTGGAATTAATTTCATCGATTCGACGCCGAATACCTATTTATTGAGGGATGTAAAGATTCGGCTTATTTGGTTTATAGTACCTAATTAGATGCGGTTTTGTGCTGCGATCGCGCTAATTCTCGGTGAAAAACTATGGCTCTCCGAACTAAAAAGAAGCCTCTTGCCCTGATTGCGATTATCATTTATAAATGTTTTACTGCCATGATATTAGCGATCGCTTCTATCGCAATATTTTTAGCTTTAGGAAATTATCAAAACTTATTGAGATTTGCCGATAATTATATTTTGGCAGGCAAAAGGGAAATAATTAAGTTTATCTTAGAAAAACTCCTCGCTCTCAATCCTAAAACTTTAGAGTTTAGTGGATTTGTCATGGGATTATACGCCATAGTGACTGTATTTGAAGCAGTTGGCTTGTGGTATGAAAAAGCTTGGGGAACTGTTTTAGTACTAGTATTAGTTGGCATTAGCTTGCCAGCAGAAATATTTGAAATTATTCGAGGAATATCAGTTATTAAACTCATAGTTTTTGCGATTAATGCAGCTCTATTTGGATATTTACTACGTGAGTTTGCTAACCGCAAGCATCAAGAACGGAAATTATAGATTGTTTTAGCGCTACTAGAATCCAAATACATTCTTCTGTCTCCTTCAATAAAAAACCCTCCCGTTGTGGAGCGGAAGGGTTGCCTTGAAGTGTGGTGTGAGGAGCAGACATAGAGTCTACTTACAAACATACTAATAATTGAATGTGACAAAAATGTGACAGATAGAGGACAATCGCAGGAAAATAATTATGACATCTATAAGATGAAACCTAGATTAGATTGGCAAGCGGTTAATATCCTTATTGCATCCAATGACAACCATAGCAGAACCCTTCTCTAAGCGCTTTCTGGGATCGGGGTTAATTTCAAATTTGCCATCTTGACTCACCGCTAGCAAGTTTAGCCCATAGCGGTTGCGGATTTGCAGCTCGCCGATCGTTTTGCCGTGAAATTCATCGGGGACGATCGCTTCCACGATGCTATGATCTGGGTCGAGGTCGAAGCGATCGAGGATAGCAGGTTTGGTAAGCGCTCGCGCTAACTCACATCCTGCTTCGTACTCAGGAAAAACAACGTGATCCGCACCGACACGATGTAATAATTTACAGTGAACATCTGTAGAGGCTTTAGCAACAATATGGGGTACGCCGCCCTCTTTTAGATTTAACGTTGTAATCACGCTCTCTTGAATATAGTTGCCAATTGCCACGATAACCGTATCAAACTCGTAAATCCCAGCTTCTTTTAACGCTACAGAATTAGTAGAATCAAGTTGTACGGCGTGAGCTGCAATGTGTTCGCTCATTACTTGGTTGACATTTTTCTCTTCAACGTCAGCCGCTAGTACTTCATAACCCAACCGATGTAGAGTAGCGCAGACAGCACGCCCAAACCGTCCTAAACCAATTACCGCAAATTGATGGTTATCTTTGCGGAGACTGCGAAAAAAACCTAAAGACGACAGATTCACACGCTTATACCTTTGCTTCAATCGACTTTACTTCTTATGTGAAGTAAAGTTAATAAATCGTTCTAACTCAAATATATACCTTTACCACTTAAAAACAGCATATTTGCTTATATCTCCCTACCTATCTCGTTTCTAGAGATTTAACCTACAAGCAAATTTTCTTCTGGATAGTGGATAGCAGTAGGGCGAGGATCTCCTAGTACAGCTCCTATGAGCAATAAGATACCCACTCGTCCAATAAACATAGTAGCAATTAAAACTAGCTTAGCCGCCGCAGAAATGCTAGCAGTAATTCCCGTTGATAGTCCCACGGTTCCAAAAGCAGACACGACTTCAAATAAGATTTGAATAAAATCTATATTCGAGTCAGTTAGGGAAATTAAAATTGTTGCCAGTATTACCGTGGCGATCGAACCAACTAGTACGCCAACAGCTTTTAAAATCAAGTTAAGTGGAATTTGGCGCTCGTAGAGCAGCACGTCCTCTTTACCTTGTAAAATCGCTTTGGTGCAGCTAGTTAACACGCGCAAAGTTGTGGTTTTTATCCCTCCACCCGTACCACCTGGACTTGCACCGATAAACATAAAGGCAATAGTAAGAAATAAGCCAGCATTGGTCATTTTACCAATATCAATCGTGTTAAATCCAGCCGTTCTGGGAGTGACAGACTGAAACCAAGCTGCTAATATTTTGTCTTGCAAACTTAGATTGCCGAAGGTATCAGGGTTTCCCAACTCGATTAAAAAGAAAGCGACTGTACCTGCAATCAATAAAATTAAACTCGTGCTAATTGCTACTTTTAAATCTAGAGAAAACACGACTTTTTCTGGCTTGCGGTTGATGCGATCGCGCAAGTAGATATAAAGTTGAAAAATTACTCCATAGCCGATCCCACCAAGAATAATTAATCCAGTGACGACTAAATTTAATAAAATAGACGATTGAAAACCAATAAAACTATCTTTAAACAAACTGAAACCAGCATTATTCCAAGAGTTGATGCTATGAAAAATAGCGAGCCATAAACCGCGATCGAGTCCATATTGAGGCGTAAAGACTGGTAAAAGTAGAAAGACACCTGTAATTTCAAAAATTAACGTCACGCCAATAATCGAACGGATTAAATCGGCACTATTAGATAACCCAGTTCGGTCAAGCGCCTGTTGGATTGCCACTTTATCCCGCAACCCAAATTTTACCCCGATTAAAACTAACAAAAAGGTAGTAGCAGTCATATAACCCAGTCCACCAATTTGTACCAGAGCGACCAAAATCACTTGTCCCAAAAATGAGAAATAAGTTCCTACATCTACCACAGATAATCCAGTAACACAAACAGCAGAGGTAGACGTAAAAAGCGCCACGATTGGGTTAGTCCAATCACCGCTACTAGAAGAAAAAGGCATCATCAACAGCAGCGCCCCAACAGTAATAACAGCTAAAAATCCTAAAGAAATAGTTCGAGGAACAGTCATTGTTTAGAGTGGGTAGTCAGTAGTGAGTAGTGGAGAGTCGGGAGTCGGGACTCAGGAGTTGGGAGCGGTCACCGGTCACTGTTCGCTGATAACTGACTCCCTTATGGTAGGCTAATTGCGGGTTACGTTAATACTGAGTTGTGATGAGTGCAACACTTTACGAGCGGATTGGGCAATTTTACGATTCCTCCTCTAGTTTGTGGGAACAGGTATGGGGAGAACACATGCATCATGGCTACTATGGCACAGATGGAAAACAGAGAAAAGAGCGACGACAGGCGCAAATCGATTTGATTGAAGAACTGCTGCAATGGGCAGGCGTAGAGGAAGCACAGCATATCCTTGATGTCGGCTGCGGTATAGGTGGTAGCTCGCTATATCTAGCCCAAAAATTTAACGCCCGAGCAACGGGAATTACCCTCAGCCCTTTTCAAGCGAATCGAGCCAAGCAACGGTCTCAAGCTATGGGTTTGAGTCAACAAGCTGAATTTTTGGTAGCAGATGCTCAAAATATGCCTTTCGCGGATAACAGCTTCGACTTAGTTTGGGCATTAGAAAGCGGCGAACACATGCCAGACAAAGTTAAGTTCATGCAAGAGTGCTACCGCGTGCTGCAACCTGGGGGAAAGCTGATAATGGTGACTTGGTGTCATCGCCCTACAGATGCTCGGTCGGGAGGTATTCTGACAGCAGACGAGCAAAAGCATCTCAACGAGATTTATGAAGTTTATCACTTACCTTACACGATCGCCCTACCAGAGTATGAAGCGATCGCCCGCCATCTCGATCTAAACAACATCCGTACTGCCGATTGGTCAACTGCCGTGGCTCCATTTTGGGATGTGGTAATTGATTCTGCTCTTAACCCAACAGCAATTTTAGGTTTAATTTTATCCGGCTGGGAAACAATTCAAGCAGCATTGTCTCTGGG
>ERZ1066118.2003-NODE-2003-length-10880-cov-9.226051_pt1 | contig 10880 bp, 4 predicted proteins | sample MGYA00382765_ERZ1066118 | MGnify/ENA primary metagenome ERZ1066118 (study PRJEB33369, sample SAMEA5778348) | biofilm metagenome | biome: Industrial cooling water; feature: Water cooling tower basin; material: Biofilm | place: United Arab Emirates | collected...
CCCGGCCCCGCGCGCACGATCCCCTGCGCTCCGGGCGCCGCAGCCGGCACCTGCCGCCGAGCCAGCCGCGCCCGCCCCCGCGGCACGGCCTATCCCCGCAACAGCCGACGGCGGCTACCGCGACGTGCCGCTGACGCAGATCCGCCGCACCATCGCCCGCCGGCTCTCCGAGTCGATCGGCCCCATCCCGACGTTCTACCTGACGGCGGAGTTCGACATGGGGAACGCGGCCGAGCTGCGCACGCAGCTCGCGGCGCTCGGCGACGAGCACAAGGTGTCGTTCAACGACATCGTGCTCAAGGCGACGGCCGTCGCCCTCGCCATGCACCCCGAGGTCAACGCCCACTGGCAGGGCGACGCGATCCGGTACTTCGAGCGCGTGCACCTCGGCATGGCGGTGGCCATCGAGGACGGGCTCATCACCCCGGTCATCCGCGACGCGCACGCGAAGCGCATCACGCAGATCTCGCGCGAGGCCAAGGAGCTCGCCGGGCGCGCCCGCGAGCGCAAGCTCAAGCCCGACGAGTACACCGGCTCGACGTTCTCGGTGTCGAACCTCGGGATGTTCGGGATCGACCAGTTCACGGCGATCATCAACCCGCCCGAAGCGGGGATCCTCGCCGTCGGCGCGATCGAGGACAAGCCGGTCGTCGTCGGCGGCGCCGTCGAGGTGCGCAAGCGCATGCGCGTGACGATGAGCTGCGACCACCGGGTGATCGACGGAGCGCTCGGCGCGAAGTTCCTGCAGACGCTGCGGCGGCTGGTGGAGAACCCGCTCGCGATGCTCTGACGACGCGGCGGCGGGCCCGCCGCGAGGGGGTCGCGGGATGCGCGCGGGGGGCGGCTCCGTCCGGAGCCGCCCCCTGCGTGCGTCGTGCGACGGCCCCGCGCCCGGTCCGTGCGGACCGGCGCGGGGCCCCCGCTCACGGGCAGCCCGGGCCGAAGAGCGCCTGGTTGCCGGTGTTGCGCCGGACGAGGCACTCGCCCTGCGGCACCACCATCTGCTCGGCGACCCGGTGCGTCGGCAGGTCGCGCGGCAGCGTGTCGAGGCGGCCGAAGCGGCGCACGTCGATCCACCGGTGCCCTTCCATGAAGAGCGAGAGCCGGCGCTGGAGCAGCAGCTCGGTGACGAACTGGTCGCGCGTGGCGATCTGCGCCTGCGCGATCGCCGCGAGCCCGCCCGAGCGGGTGCGGATGGTGTTGATGTCGGCCAGCGCCCCGGCGACGTCGCCGGTGAAGTAGCGGGCCTCGGCACGGAGCAGGATCAGCTCCTCGTTCTTGATGATCGGCACCGGCGTGTCCTGCGCCGGGTAGCGCGTCACGCCGACGTTCGTGGCGATCCCGATCCCCGAGCCCGGGGCGTTCTGCGGCGTCGCCAGCGTCGTGATCTTGGCGGCGAATCGGTTGTCCGGCGTGCCGTCCGCCTTGCGCGGCGCGTCGGCGACGATCGACGGGTGCCCGACGATCACGCGCGCCGCCCCGCCGAAGGTGTTCGACGCGTTGGTCGCGTCGCCGGCTGCGGTGGAGTACGTCGCGTAGACGCCGCGCTGCAGGTCGCCGGCCGGGTCGAGCCACGTCTGCCCGAGGGCGGTGAGCGCCGCCTGGTAGCAGGGCGCGCCGCACCCGAGCGAGCCGCGCCACGCCTGCACGCGGGCGTAGATCGCCCGGTTGAACTGGCGGAACGTCGTGGGCGTGGAGAAGCCGCCGAAGCCCGAGGTGAGCGCGAACGGGAAGGCGTCGCCCCCCTGGCCGAGCAGCGTGTTCCCCTGGTCGAGCCGGCCGACGATGTAGCCGTAGGTCGAGTCGCGGCTGACGAACGGCGCGAGGTCGAGCGGGTCCTCGCGGAGCTCGACGACGGCGCCGAGGTTGTGCCGCGTGGCGACGACGTAGTGCAGCTCGAGCGCCTCGAAGGTGCGGAGGAAGCCCTGCGTCGCGCTCTTCTGCGCCGCCGACAGCGCCGTCGACTGCTCGACGACCCGCGACAGGTTGAAGATGTTGCGCAGGTTCTGGTAGCGCCCCGCCCACAGCCCGGAGGCGAAGCCGGCCGGGTCGTTGAAGTTCTGCAGGAAGCCCGAGGTGTTGCGCCCCTCGGTCTGCGTGTAGTTGAAGTTCTCGCGCCCGAAGATCCCGATGTCGCGGACGTAGTCGTCGAGCTGGTTGCGGTTGGCGGCCACGATCCCGGTGACCGCGAACTGCACGGCGTTCGGGTCGGTCGTCGCGCTGGCGACGCTCGGCTGGTTCCGGTTGGCCGCCGTGAGACGGTCGGCGCTGCAGGCGCCGAGCGCCGTCGTCGCGCCGATCAGGAGCGCCGCGGCGGAGCGCCGGGCGAGGGTCGGTCGATGCATGAAGACGGGTCCGTGTATGGGAGGCAGCGGCTCAGAAGCCGACGTTCACCGTGAAGAAGAACTGGCGGGCGGGCGGGTACGGAGCCAGGTCGACGAAGCGGCTCACGTTCTGGCTGCCGAAGTTGTTGACCTCCGGATCCACGCTCCAGTAGTCGGTGAACATGAACGGGTTGCGCGCCTGCAGCTGCAGGCTGATCGCGTTGACGCGCGAGCCGCCGACGCGCCGGGCGAACGCCTCGGGGACGTCGTAGGTCAGGGCGATCTCGCGGACCTTCACGAAGCTGCCGTCCTGGACGTAGCCGCGCATGTCGTTCGTCGCCTGCAGGGCGTAGCGGTACTCGCCGAGCGTCATCGTGTCGACCGGGCTCCGGGCGGCGAAGTCGCGCGAGTTGCCTCCCTCGTCGTAGAGGAGCTGCGTCATGTTCACCAGGCTGCCCCCCTGCTTCCAGTCGATGAGGAAGGAGAGCCCGACGTTCCGCACGCGGAACGTGTTGTTGAAGAACATCTGGAAGTCCGGGCGCGAGTCGGCGACGATCGTGTCGCGGATGGCGCGGACGGCCGACGGGTTGGTGATCGTCGTCCCGATCGGCAGGATGTTCCCCTGGGCGTCGATCGGCGCGTTGGCCCAGATGGCCGTGGCGCTCGCGCCCGGCGCGATGCGGCCGCGCCCGAAGGTGCCGAAGCCGGAGTTCGGGATCACGAACGGCGCGATGAAGCGCGGCAGGTTCTGCACCGTGGTCTCGAACGTCTGGTAGCTGACGCGCGAGAGCCAGCTGAAGTTGCGGCTCTGGACCGGGATCAGGTTCGCCGCGAGCTCGACCCCGGTGGTCTTCATCTCGCCGGCGTTGACGACGAGGTTCGTCAGCCCGGTGCTCAGCGCCACGGTGGGCTGGAGGAGGAAGTTGTCGATCGTCCGGTCGTAGTACGTCGCCTCGAGCTGGGCGCGCTGCCGGAACAGCGACACGTCCACGCCGTACTCCTGCTCGACGAGCGCCTCGGGGCGGATGTTCGGGTTCCCGACGAGCGTGTTGGAGACGATCCCGGTGCGGCCGCCGATCACCCCGCCGTTGGCGAGCAAAACGTCGCGGTCGCCGTAGCGCGGCCGGTTCCCCGTCTGCCCGTAGGCGACGCGCGGCTTGATGTTGTCGATCCCCGGCAGCGGGGTGTCGATGCGGAACGACGCCGAGGCGCGCGGGAAGACGTAGAACTTCTCCGGGTCCCCGTTGGCGCTCGAGCGGTCGGCGCGCACGCCGGCGGCGACGTTCAGCCGCTCGGTGAGGGCGGTGAACTGCGTGTTGAAGAACACCGACTGGTCGCGGAACAGCGAGAAGGTCTGCTGCACCTGCGTCTGCCCGAGGTCGGCGCGCGGGATTCCGGGGAGCCCGCCCTCGCCGAGGATACGGTAGAGGTTCTGCTGCTGCTCCTCGTAGGTCGCGCCGAGCGAGCTGACGACCTGGAAGGCGTTCCCCGTGAAGGTGTAGTTCGCCGAAGCCGAGCTGTTGATGTTGCGCCCGCTGACGTTGCTCTGCGCGGAGGTGCCGGGGAGCCCGTCGTTCAGCTCGTACTGGAGGAAGCCGGGCGAGAGGATCGAGCCCTCCTGCTGGCTCCGGTCGATGCCGAAGAAGCCGGTCAGGTCGATCCGGTTGCGCTCGCTCTGGAACGCCGTGTAAGCGACGTTCGCGTTCCCGATGATCCGGTTCACGTCGTCGTTGAGCGACAGGAACGTGAACGTCTGGAACGGGTTGGACGTGTTCGCCCCGCCGCCGTTGAACGGGTTCACCGGGAAGGTGCCGTCCGCCTGCCGCCGCATGTCGAAGAACGACGGCGTGTACGGGAAGTTGTACAGCGGGCTCGTGTAGCTGTTGTCGTTGTTCGACAGCCCGCGGAACGCCTTGTTCCGCAGGTAGTTGAGCCCGAACGAGGCGCGCACCCGCTCGCCGAAGGTCTGGTCGAGGTTGAGCCGCCCCGACTGGAAGCGCGCCCCGGTGTTCATCGCGATGCCGCGCTCGACGCGCTGCGTCCCCGAGACGAGGAACTGCGTGCGCTCGCTGCCGCCCGAGGCCGAGAGCACCGTCTCGTACGACGGGTCGCTCTGGTCGTAGAACTGCTCGGAGAAGTCGTTGAACTGCGGCGTCCCGCCCGAGCCCTGGATGATCGAGCGCACGAGCGCCGGGTCCTCGCCGCGGAACTCCGCCCAGTCGAGCGCCTCCTGGAGGGAGCCGAAGCGGCGCTGCCCGGGCAGCCGGAGCGCCTGCTGCGTGCCGACGCGCTGCGTCACGTTGACGCGCGTCTGGCCGGGGAGCCCGCGCTTGGTGCGGATGACGATGACGCCGTTGGTCGCGCGCGAGCCGTAGATGGCCGTCGCCGCCGCGGACTTGAGCACCTCGACCGACTCGATGTCGTTCGGGTTGATGTCGGCGAGCCGGTTGAGCGGGTTGTCCTGCGTGCTGGCGATGTTCGCGGCGCCCGGGGCGGCCTGCGTGATCGCGTTGACGCCGGCGGAGTTGGCCTCGTTGCTGATGATCACGCCGTCGACGACGATCAGCGGCTGCCCGTTGCCGAGGATCGAGGTGACGCCGCGGATCTGGATCTGCCCGCCGCCGCCCGGCGCACCCGAGTTCAGGTTGATGTTCGCGCCGACGACCTTCCCCTGCAGCGCGTTCTCGATCGACGGCGCCGGGGCGCGGAGCACCTCCTCGGCGTTGACGATCGCGGTCGCCGTCGTCGCGTTGCGCCGCTCGGTGGTGGTCGTCTGCCCGGTGACGACGACCTGCTCGAGCTGCAGCACGTCGCGCTCGAGGCGCACGTTCACCTCGGCCTGCCCGGCGGCGAGCGCCACCTGGCGCTGCGAGTAGCCGATCCGGCGGAAGCGCAGCGTCGTCGCATTGGCCGGCACGACCACCGAGAAGCGCCCCTGCTCGTTGGTCAGCGCGCCGGCGGTGGTGCCGACCACCTGGACGGTGACCGCGCTGAGCGGCTCGCCCGTGGTGGCGGTGACCTGCCCGGTCACGCGGCGCTGGGCCACCGCGTCGGACGCCACCACGGCCACCGCGACGATGGCCGGGAGCGTCGAACGGAGTGAGTTCACGAATCCTCCTGCAGTGTGGTAGTCTGGCCCGGCGCCCCGCCGCGCCGCGCTCCCGAGTCGGGAGGCACGGCGACGCGAGCCGGGCGCGCGCCCACCGGGGGGGGTGCGAGCGCGAACGCTGCTCCGGGCCGACCGGCCCGCAGCAGTTCCGTGCTATCGGACCCGCCGTTCGCGCGGCTCGTCACACCTGGGTCGCGGTTCGTCCCAGCCGACGTGCCGCCGGGGACCACCGGGCCGGCGCCGCCCCGGGCGCCCGCCCGCCGCGGCCGGCGGTTAGATTCCGCCCCGCGCGCCGCCGACGGGCCCGGGGCCCGGGGGGCTCGGCCCGGAATCCCGGCCGGCCGCGCCCCACTCCTCCGAACACCCGACCATGGCTTCGTACGACGTCATCATCCTGGGCGGCGGCCCGGCCGGCTACGTCTGCGCCATCCGCTGCGCCCAGCTCGGCCTGTCCACCGCCGTCGTCGAGCGCGAGGCGCTCGGCGGCACCTGCGTCATGTGGGGGTGCATCCCGGCCAAGGCGCTCCTCGAGAGCGCCTCGCTCGCCAACCGCGTGCGCCACAGCACGGAGTTCGGCATCACCGTCGGCGAGGTGCAGTTCGACTACGGCACGGCGATGAAGCGCTCGCGCGGCATCGCCACGCAGAACTCCAAGGGCGTCGAGTTCCTCTTCAAGAAGAACAAGGTCGCCCACGTGCGCGGCACCGGGAAGCTGGTCGCCCCGCGCACGGTGGCCGTCACCGGCGGCGACGGCAAGGTCGAGCGCCACGAGGCGCGCAAGGCGCTGGTGATCGCCACCGGCTCGCGCGTGCGCGGGCTGCCGCAGATCGGCCTCGCGCTCGACCAGCGCGTCGTCCTCTCCTCCGACGAGGTGCTCGTCCTCGAGCAGGCGCCGAAGACCATGGCCGTCGTCGGCGCCGGCGCCGTCGGCTGCGAGTTCGCCGACGTCTTCAACGCCTTCGGCACCAAGGTCACCCTCGTCGAGGTCGCGCCGACCATCCTCCCGCTCGAGGACGCCGAGTGCTCCGCCGAGGTGGCCAAGTCGTTCAGGAAGCGCGGGATCGACGTCCTCACCGGCGCGAAGATCGGCGACGTGGCGGTCGGCCCCGACTCGGCCTCGATGTCGGTCACCGTCGGCGGCGAGACGCGCACGCTGACCGTGGACAAGGTCCTCGTCGCCGCCGGGCGGGCGCCGAACGTCGAGGAGATCGGCCTCGTGGAGCAGGGGGTCCAGCTCACCGAGCGCGGCTTCGTGAAGATCGACGCCCGGTTCGAGACCACGGCCAAGGGGGTCTACGCGATCGGCGACGTCGCGGGCAACCAGATGCTCGCCCACAAGGGCTCGCGCGAGGGGCACGTGCTCGCCGAGCTGATCGCCGGCGCGCACACGCATCCGGTGAACTACCACAACATCCCGAGCTGCACCTACTGCCATCCGGAGGTCGCCTCGATCGGCCTCACCGAGCAGCAGTGCAAGGACCAGCAGCGCGACTACAAGGTCGGCAAGTTCCCCTTCTCGGCCAACGGCCGCGCGCGCACCGCCGGCGAGACCGAGGGGTTCGTGAAGATCCTCCGCGACACGAAGCACGGCGAGATCCTCGGCGCCCACATCGTCGGCGCGCACGCCACCGAGTTGATCCACGAGCTGGTCGTCGCCCGGGAGAACGAGTACACGGTCGAGGAGATCGACCTCGCCGTGCACGCGCACCCGACGCTCTCCGAGGCCGTCGCCGAGGCGGCGCTCGACTCGATGGGGAAGATGATCCACGCGTGAGGCGCGCGTGGGGCGCGGCCGCGCCGCGCCCCCCGCCGCGGTCGCCCGACCGCTCCCCGTGTCTTCCCCAGCGCTCCTCCCTGTCTTCGCGAGCGCTCCCCCTGTCCTTCTGAGCGCTCCCCCCATCGTCATCCCGAGCGCTCCCACCCTCGTCATCCCGAGCGCTCCCACCCGTGTCGTCCCGGGCGCTCCCACCCGTGTCGTCCCGGGCGCTCCCACCCTCGTCATCCCGAGCGCTCCCACCTGTGTCATCCCGAGCGTAGCGAGGGATCTCGAGCTGCACCGAGGCACCGGCGCCGCCGCCATCCTACGCGCAGCGGGGGCTCGCGATCCCAGGCCGGGAACGAGTGGCGGATCGCGATTCCTCGCTCCGCTCGGAATGACGGGGACGGGAACGCGTGGTGGATCGAGTTTCCTCGCTTCGCTCAGGATGACGGGCAGCGGAGCGAGTGGCGGATCGCGATTCCTCGCTCCGCTCGGAATGACGGGGACAGGAAGGAGTGGTGGATCGAGATTCCTCGCTTCGCTCGGAATGACAGGGGGGGGAAGGCGTGGTGAATCAGGAATGCTCGCGGCGCTCGGAACGACGGGGACGGGAAGGAGTGATGGATCGCGATTCTCGCTCCGCCCGGAATGCCGGTGAGGTGCCACGACCACCCAGCACGGTCGGCCTCTCGTGTCGCCCGCCCGAGCGCAGGGGGGACCTTCGGTCCGCGGCCCGCTTCCCCGCCGTCGGCCCGAGCGCACCGACGGAACTGAACGGGGGTCCCCGCCCACCCAGTCATTCCGAGCGGAGCGAGGAATCTCGATCCTCACCAGGAGGCGCTTCCGCCCCCGCCGGCCCGAGCGCAGCAAGGAATCGCGATCTGCGACGAAGCACCTCCGCCCTCGCCGGCCCGGGCGCAGCGAGGCACCTCGTTCGGCAACAGGGCACCTCCTCCTTCCTCGTCATCCCGAGCGCAGCGAGGGATCTCGATCTCCAACAAGAGGCGCTTCCGCCCTCGCTGGCCCGAGCGTAGCAAGGGATCGCGATCGGCACCTGGCACCTCCTGCCTCGCGTCAGTCCGCGCGCAGCAAGCACTCTCGACCGGCACCGGGCACCTCCTCCTCCCGCGTCATCCCGAGCGCCGCGAGGGATCTCGAGGTGCGACAGGGCACCTAACCCCCTCGTCGCCTCGAGCGCGGCGAGCGATCCGGGTCGGCAACAGGGCCCCTCCTCGCTCGTCATCGCGAGCGCAGCGAGGGATCTCGAAGTGCAACAGGGCACCTACCACCTCGTCGTCCCGAGCGCAGCAAGGGACCTCGAGGTGCAGCAGGGCGTCTACCACCTCGTCGTCCCGAGCGCAGCGAGGCGCCTCGTGGTGAAACAGGGCATCCGCCCCCTCGTCATCCCGAGCGCAGCGAGGGATCTCGATCTGAGACAGGGCGACGTGCGGTGGATCCCGCTTCCCTGCCGCGCTCGGCACCACACGGAGCTGCCGCCCCCCTCACACCGTGGGTCGGCGCCCCACCACGCCTGGGCGGCCGCCGGCCCGGGGTGCGCGCAGCGCCCGGCCGCTCCCCGGGCGCCCGCCACTCGCCCCGCCGGCCGGCGGCCGCGTAGCTTCCGGCCATGCCGTCCCCCCCCGCCGTCCCCCGCCTCTTCGTCGTCGAGCTCGGGCTCGTCCCCTACCCCGAGGCGCTCGCGCGGCAGCGGGCCGTGGCGCGCGCGCGGATCGCCGGGGCCCTCGCCGAGGACGTCCTCCTGCTCGTCGAGCACCCGCCGGTCGTCACCCTCGGCCGCTCGACGCGCGCCGCGAGTCTGCCGATCCCGGTCGAGCTGCTCGGCGGGCGCGGGGTCGCCGTGCACGAGGTCGAGCGCGGCGGGGACGTCACCGTCCACGCGCCGGGGCAGCTCGTCGGCTACCCGATCGTCGACCTCAAGCGGCACCGCCGGGACCTGCACTGGTACCTGCGCCAGGTGGAGGCGGCGCTGATCGACGCGGTGGCGCCGTTCGGGGTGCGCGGCGGGCGGCACGCCGGCTACACCGGCGTCTGGACGGGAGACGGCGACCCGGCCGCGCCCGGCGGCGCGGGGTGGACGCCGCGGCGCAAGCTCGCCTCGATCGGCGTCCACGCGCGCGACTGGGTGACGTGGCACGGCTTCGCCCTGAACGTCACCGTCGAGCCGCTGCCGTACTTCGACCTCGTCGTCCCCTGCGGGATCGCCGGCGTCGAGATGACGGCCGTGGCGCGCGAGGCCGGGCGCCCGGTCACCGTGGCGGCGGTCGCCCGCGAGGCGGCCCGCGGCGTCGCCCGCGCCTTCGACCTGGTCCCGGTGACGCTCGCCCCGACCGAGCTCGACGAGCGGCTCTCCGGCTTCCTCGCGGGCGCGTCGCCGTGATCCGCCGAGCGTAGATCCGGTACGGCCGGAGCGAGCGCTTCGGCCTATATTCAGGGGCCATGACCGACACCCCCCGCGTCTACGAGCCGCGCCCGCGCCTCGTCGCTGCCCCGGACGGAGCCGCTGGGGCGGCCGCCAGCGTCGCCGGGCTCAATCCGGCGCAGCAGGCGGCGGCGGTGCACGCGGGCGGCCCGCTGCTCGTCATCGCCGGCGCCGGCACGGGGAAGACGCGCACGCTCATCCACCGCGTCGCCCACCTCATCGAGCGCGGCGTCCCGGCGGAGCGGATCCTCCTGCTGACCTTCACCCGCCGCGCCGCGCAGGAGATGCTGCGCCGCGCCGAGCGGCTCGTGGGCTCGGCGAGCCACCGCGTGCACGGGGGGACGTTCCACGCCACGGCGCACCGGCTGCTGCGACGCTTCGGGCAGGCGGCCGGGGTCGCCCCCGACTTCACGATCATGGACCAGGGGGACGCCGAGGACCTGATGCAGCTCTCGCGCGCGGCGCTCGGCTTCGCCGATCCCCGCCGCGCCCGCGGCGAGGGGGGCGGGACGCCGGCGCGGCGCTTCCCGAAGAAGGAGACGCTGCACGCCGTCTACTCGCGCCACGTCAACACCGGGCGCGCGCTCGAGCACATCCTCGGGAGCGACTACCCCCACTTCGCCGAGCGCGTCGACGACCTGCGGCGCGTCTACGCCGACTACACCGAGCGCAAGGCGCGGCGCAACCTCGTCGACTACGACGACCTCCTGCTCTTCTGGGCGGGGATGCTCGACGCCCCCGAGCTGGGCGCGCGCATCGCCGGGCTCTACGACCACGTGCTCGTCGACGAGTACCAGGACACCAACGTGCTGCAGGCGCGCATCCTTCGTGGGATGGCGCGCCCGCACCGCAACGTCACCGTCGTCGGCGACGACGCGCAGAGCATCTACTCGTTCCGCGGCGCGCACTTCCGCAACATCCTCGACTTCCCCCAGCAGTACCCGGGGACGACCGTGGTCACGCTCGAGCAGAACTACCGCTCCACGCAGGCGATCCTCGACACGACCAACGAGCTGATCGCCCGCGCCGAGGAGCGCTTCTCCAAGCGGCTCTGGAGCGAGCGCGCCGGCGGCGAGCGGCCGTGGCTCGTGAGCTGCCGCGACGAGGGGGAGCAGACGCGCTTCGTCGTCGACCGCATCCTCGAGCTGCACGAGGAGGGGACGCCGCTGCGCGAGATGGCGGTGCTCTTCCGCGCCGGCTACCTCTCGGCCGACCTCGAGATCGAGCTGACCGCGCGCAACGTGCCGT